>Ga0182033_10000012_pt1 | contig 73367 bp, 67 predicted proteins | sample tim00Cox0000000H_FD_125968 | JGI IMG/M metagenome (GOLD analysis project Ga0182033, IMG submission 125968) | Lab enrichment of tropical soil microbial communities from Luquillo Experimental Forest, Puerto Rico - timezero.00C.oxic.00.000.00H | ecosystem: Environmental > Terrestrial > Soil >...
CCGAGGAAGTGCCGGTTCAGCTTGCGGTCAAGAGCAAGGCCGAGCGCGGCTACGCGCTGATCTCTGGCGATGGGCCCAAGGCGGTTAAAGCAGCGCCGGTCGCGCTGGCACACGGGTGCAGCTGTCAAGCGGCATTCCAAGCCATCGCCAGGGCGTGCCTGCGCCAGCTCGTTGCCAATCAACCGGCGACGCTGGGCGGCGACCCGGAAGGATTGCATCAAATGCGGGTTGCTCTTCGGCGTCTGCGGGCGGCAATCTCGCTGTTTGCCGACATGCTCCTTGATCCGCAGACGGCGGAAATGAGGACCCAATTCAAGTGGATCAGTCAGGAACTGGGCCCCGCGCGCGAACTTGATGTGTTCATTCGGCGCGTCGTGAGCCCGGTCACGAATGGCAAGCCTAACGGACCGGGAGTGGCGGTGCTCGCCAAGGACCTCCAGCGAAGACGTGAGGCGGCGTTCGCCCGCGCTTGTGCGGCCGTCGAATCCACGCGCTTTCGTGGTCTCGTTCTCGACACTGCCGGCTGGATCGAGGCCGGCGACTGGACGCGTAGCACCGACGGTCTCACCCGCTCGCTGCGCGAACAGCCGGTTGTGCCTGCTGCTGCCGGCGAGATAAGACGGCGCAGGAAGAAGATTTTGAAAGCGGGCGCGCGGCTCGACGAGCTCGACCCAGAGCGTCGACATAAGCTGCGCATTCAAGCCAAGAAGCTTCGCTACGCCTCGGAATTCTTCGCAGATGCTTTTCCCGGCAAAAAGGCTGTGCGGCGCCGGACGAGTTTCGTGGCCGGATTGGAGAAACTACAGGATGCCCTCGGTGACTTAAACGACATCGCGGTGCATGAGGGCTTGAGCGAACGGATCGTCGACGGGCAGGACGCAAGCGGCAAGGAGCGCGAGGGCCACGTCAGCAAGGCATTCGCTGCGGGTCGTCTTTCTGGCCGTGAGGAGGCGCGTATGGCGTCCGTGCTCAAGGATGCTGAGCGTGCCTACCGCGCTTTCGCTAAGACGAAGCCATTTTGGTCATGACTTCGACGTGACAGGCAGTGATCCGTGCCGTCCGCCTGGTCACGGTTTTTGCAGATTCCAGGATAGCTAACCGCGGTCGCTTGGCCGTCTAACGAGGAAGTATTTCATGATTTTCCCATCGCGAGTGGGGGTAAGGGGCTGATTGCAAATCCTGCAATAAATCAATTGATTTGTGACCTGTGCGCCCGAACTCATACGCACCACCTTATAGTGTGCTTGACACTTCGGACACTTGAACTCCTCATCGTCGGTCATTCCACACCTGAGGCCGGTTTTCATACATTGCGCGGGCAGATATCCCAGTCATCGATGCGCTGCAAGAAACGAGCCAATCCGACTTAAGTATTAGAAGCCGGAGGAGGGCAGCCTGCCGCAACGCGGCCGCTCGCGGTCGCAGCATGGCCCGGACGGGTTGCTCCGCGGTCACGCTCTTGTCATGCAACGTAACACAATCCTCGCCAAGAGCAGTCTTCGGTTTGATGGAACGCGCAATGTTTCCGATTCCAAAAAGGGTATTTCTAACGCGTGGCACAGGTAGGCATCGCCAGCACCTTACCGCATTCGAGCATGCTTTGCGTGACGCCGATATCGAGCAGCAGAACCTTGTTACGGTTTCCTCGATCCTGCCAGCGCATTGCGAACTGACCACGTGCAGTGCCGGCATCGCCGCGCTGAGTCCCGGAGAGATAACGTTTTGCGTACTGGCACGGGCCGAGACCAACGAGCCCGGTCGCTGGATTGCCGCGGGGGTCGGCCTTGCCCGGCCAAAAGATATCGCGCATTACGGCTATATCTCCGAACACCACTGCTTTGGCATGTCGGAGGCGGAGACGAGCGAATACGTGGAAGACCTTGCCGCGACGATGCTCGCGTCCACGCTGGGTATCGAATTCAATCCGGACGCCGCTTGGAACGAGCGCAAGCGCGCCTACGAGATGAGCGATCTGATCGTTGATACGCAATCGATCGTGGCGGGGGCCCAAGGCGCCCCCGATGGCGAATGGACCTGCGTGGTCGCAAGCGCGGTGTTTCTTTTCACGCCCAACGACCCCATCTCGCGATGACCGACGTCGCAACTTTCGCGGTCCCGCCGACATTTCTCGGGATCGCCCGAAGCGATCCGGGATCATCGTTATGCATCGCCGGTATTCCATATGACCTTGGCACATCCAATCGCCCGGGGTCGCGGTTCGGGCCTTCGGCGATTCGCCAAGCGAGCCGAATGCTGGTGGGTGGCGATCACCCCTCACATTGGATCAATCCAGCTTCCGCGCCGCTCGCGGACGTCGGCGATTTCGCAATCGTTTTAGGGGACATCGCCAAAAGTCTTACAGAGATTGAGCGGCAGGCCGGCGAGATCGACCACCTTGTTGCTTTGGGCGGCGACCACGGCGTTACCCTGCCGCTCCTTCGCGCGCTGGCAAAAACACGCGGCGCGCCGGGATTGATCCATTTTGATGCCCATGTCGATACCTGGCCTGAGAATTTCGGACAGACCTATACCCACGGCTCGGTCTTCTATCACGCGATTCTGGAGGAGTTGATCCAGCCACGACGTATGGTTCAGATCGGCGTGCGATCGCCGGTGGAGCGAGCGGTACATGACTGGACCCGCGATAGGGGTGTGGTGATGATTACCGCGCAGGACGTCCACGAGCACGGCCCGGTCGCGGTCGCGGATCGCGTCCGCGAGGTAATCGGCGACGCGCCGGTCTACCTCAGTTGCGATATTGACGTGCTCGACCCCGCCTTCGCGCCAGGCACCGGCACCCCGGAGATTGGCGGATTGGCCAGTTGGCAAGTTCAGGCGGTCTTGCGGCGGCTGCGCGGGCTGCAATTCATTGGCATGGACATGGTCGAAGTATGCCCTCCCTACGACGTGGCTGAGATTACCGCGCTCGCGGCCGCGACCATAACGTGGGAATATCTTTGCCTACTCGGTACCTCAAAGGCCCTTTGACGATATTCCATTAGGCGTCAGGCCCCGGCCAAGCTAATAAGCCGTCGGCACGTACATTTCGTTGGAGAGCGGATGGCGCGTATAGTCCGGCTTGTGTTCCCGCTCGGGCAGTACGATCGTATCGTGTTGAACGTCCTGATAGGGTATCTGCGCCAGTAGATGGTGGATGCAGTTGAGCCGCGCTCTTTTCTTGTCGACGCCTTCGACGATCCACCAGCGTGCCTCTGGAATGTGGGTGCGCTCCAGCATCTCTTCTTTGGCCTTCGTGTAGTTTTCCCATAGACGGCGCGATTCCAGATCCATGGGGCTCAGTTTCCATTGCTTGAGCGGATCGTGGATGCGCGCCAAAAAACGCAGGTTCTGCTCTTCATCGGTAATCGAAAACCAGTATTTGATGAGCACGATGCCGGACCGCACCAGCATTCGCTCGAACTCGGGCGCGGATCGGAAAAATTCTTCGCAGTCCGCTTCAGAGCAGAACCCCATGACCCGCTCCACGCCGGCACGATTGTACCAGCTGCGGTCGAACAGCACGATTTCGCCGGCCGCCGGCAGATGGGGAACGTAGCGCTGGAAATACCACTGCGTGCGCTCGCGCTCGGTGGGAGCAGGAAGCGCCACCACCTTGCAGGTTCGAGGGTTGAGCCGCTGGGTCACACGCTTGATGACGCCGCCCTTGCCGGCGGCATCGCGGCCCTCGAAAAGCACCACCACCTTGAGCCTTTGATGTACCACCCAATCTTGCAGCTTGACGAGTTGGCGTTGCAGCCGCAGCAGCTCCTTGAAATAGAAGTGACGATCGATCGTATCCTGCTGCGGCCTGTCGGTGTCATGGGTTAGCAGGCTCGCCAACCTGACATCGTCGATCTCCATTTCCATCTCTTCCTCGATGGTTTCGACCATCTCGTCGTTGAGCCGTTCCGGCGGCACACCGGGATGCTTGGAGTTCACATTCATCGACTGCCCTCCGTTGCGGTAAGCCAGAACCGGGCGCGCGTTACCGATTCGGCGCGGATGCGGTTGCACGCGACCTGACGGCATCGAGCGAGCAAACGGCTCTATTCGGGTCGGTCTCGTAGGTGATAACCAAAAACTCCCGGTCAATGAAACGGTAGGGGCCAGCCGGATAGCTCGGTCCCGCGGCCGGCATTGACGGAAGTCTGAGGACCTCGTCCTGGCGCATTCTTCTCTCCATCAATGTGCGGGCCAGCCGCTGTCGACCGGCAGCAGCGTTCCGGTAGACTTTCGCACTACTGCACCTTTGCCAGACTCAGATCAAACCGTAGTGGCGCAATCTGACAGTTCTACGAAATGAAATGATGCCAATTGACGGCCATTTCACGCTCGCCGTCGCCTTCGATGCGCGAGCACTGGCAGAGCGGGTTTGAGGATACCCGGCGGACGCTGCGCCGCAAGGACTGGCTCGCCATGCCGCGCCACGGGGCGGAATTGTGGTGCACGAAGTGCACCGCGAGGATGATCACTGACCATGCGCCGCAATAGGCACGTCTTTTGCGTTGCCAAATTGACGCCGGCGGGAGAGATGCTCCTCCTTGGACATTGGCGGCCTCAACATTTTTAGTCCAAGCGTTGCATCACCGGTGAATCGTCACCCGTGCTTTAAACAAGTGTCACGGATTCGCAATAACGGGTGCCCCCATTGGCGATCGTGGAAGCGGCAGCTTTCACCGATTCAAAACACGCGAGTGGAGGCGACTGATGGGTCATCTGCGAAAATTCTCTCATTTTGCGGGTCAGGCAATTCTCGGTTGCGCCTTGGTTGCTGCCGGCGCGCCGTCCGCGCTTGCGGCGTGCAATCTCCAGTCGCCCGGCGGGCAGATCAAGCGCGTGGTGCACATCACGTTCGACAACGTGCATCTGCGACGCGACAATGCGAATGTGCCTTCCGATCTCGAGCAGATGCCGAACCTGCTCAACTTCATTCTGAGCAATGGTGTGATCAGCGGCAATCATTTCACGCCGTTGATCTCGCACACTGCAAACGACATTCTCACCACGCTGACCGGCGTCTATCCCGACCGCCACGGCGTGGCGGTCGCGAACAGCTATGGTTTCTTCCGGCCGAACGGCTCCGTCGGCTTCAGCAGCTCGTTTCTCTACTGGACCTCGCCGTCGAACGGTTCGGTCGCGGCCGGCGACGGCCTGCCGAATATGCTCGATCAGAACGGCAAGAATCATCCCGCGCCGTGGGTGCCGTTCACGCGCGCAGGCTGCGATGTGGGTGCGTTCTCCGTCGCGAACATGGAGTTCGAAACCGTCCCTGCCGACGTACAGACGGTCTTCGGCGCCAATTCGCAACAGGCGCAGAGCATTGTCGCGATCCTCAACGCCAATCCGAACGACAACAATTTTGCACACCAGAAGGCGCGTCAGTCGGTCAACACCGATTGGCTCGGCGTCGCGGTCCATTGCGCGCAGGGCAGCCCGCTCTGCAGCGGCGCCAATGGTGCGCCTGACCTGCTTCCCGACGAGCCCGGCGGCTACACCAACTTCCGCGCGCTGTTCGGCAACGTGAACGCTGCACCTGTGATCTGCGCGAACGCGACCAATCCGGCCGCCTGCGACGCGAAAAATGTGAACGGCCACGTCAGGGACGTGTTCGGGACGACCGTAATTGCCGACGGCTTCGGCCGGCCGGGTTTCCCGAACATCTTCAGCCCGACGGCGGCGCAGGCGCTCGGTTATGCGGCGGCGATGCTGGAGGCTGGCGTGCCGGTTATCTACGTGTACATCGCCGACGCGCACGATCGTAATCCGCTGCCGGTCGATCCCACCACAGGGCGGGCCGCCCCTGCTCATGCCTTCGGGCCAGGCGAACAGGAGTACGTCAACCAGCTCACAGCCTACGACCAGGCGTTCGGCGCGTTCTTCACGCGGCTTGCCGCGGCGGGGATCACCAAGGAGAACACGCTCTTCATCGTCGTGCCTGACGAGAACGATCACTTCGTCGGCAGCCAGCCGACGCCGGTCGGCTGCGACGGCATCCACGTACCGTGCGCTTATGCGCAGGCGGCAGAAATCAACGCGTCGCTCAATCGCCTGTTGCTGACCCAGCGCAACAACACGACGCCATACGCGATCCACAGTGACGACGCACCGACGATGTATATCGTCGGCAACCCGACTCCGACGGATGCGGTGACCCGCACCATGGAGAAGGACCTCGACCTGCTTACCGCGACCAACCCGATCACCGGCGCGACCGACAAGCTCTCGTTCCGTCTTGCCGACCGGGCCGAGATGAAGCTGCTCCACATGGTGACCGCAAGCCCGGCGCGCACGCCGACGCTGACCATGTTCGGCGACGACAACTATTTCTTCGCCAACGACACCAGCCATGCCAACGTACCTTGCACGCAGGCGCCGTCTTGCGTGTTCGTTCCGGCGGCGCCGGGCGCGACATTTGCCTGGAATCACGGTGACGTGCAGCAGGACATCACGCAAACCTGGATGGCAATGGTCGGACCAGGGGTGCGCCGGCTTGGCCTCACGAACCAGGTCTTCTCGGATCATACCGACGTGCGCCCGACGATGCTTTCGCTTCTCGGCCTCAAGGACTCCTACGTCCACGATGGACGCGTTCTCATCGAATACATCGATGAGAGTGCGCGGCCACACAGCCTGCGCCAGGAGCAAGAGCATTTCATGGCGCTGGCCAACGTGTACAAGCAGCTCAATGCGCCGCTCGGCTCGCTCGGTCGCAACAGCCTCGCATTCGCCAATCAATCGATCACGAGCGACGATGCGACTTACGCGAACTACCTCGCGACGATCGGCGCCATAACGGCAAGCCGCGATGAGCTGGCCGGCCAGATCAAGCTGCTCCTTGACGGTGCCGCCTTCGGCGATCAGCCGATCAATGAGAATCAACAACGCGCGTTGGGCGGTCAGGCGCAGCAACTCATCGATCAGGTTGCAACGGGCCTATAGCGAAACAGAGGCGCCTGCCCGTCGATGATCGCGACGGGCAGGCTGCGCCGGAGGTCGGCATGATCCGGTCCAACTGCTTGTCGGCGACTTGGCTCGCTGTCGCTTGCATACTTATCGCCGCACCAATCCTAAGCTCGGCGAGTGCGGAAGTCGGTGTGCAGGGAACCGTCACGGCCGTTCAGGTCAGTGCCAGCGAGGCGCCGATCGCCGAGGTCCTTTCCGCGCTGGAAAAGGACTTCGATGTCCGATGCCGCGTCTCGATCTCGCTCGATGGGACAATCAGCGGCACGTATCAAGGTTCACTGGCGCAGGTGCTGTCGCGCGTCCTGCAGGGATACGATTACATTCTCAAAAAAGAGGCAGAGCGCGTTGAGCTGGTGATTGTCCGGCGGCGGCCAAATCCCGCCGAGAGCGGGCAGCCTTCTAAATCAGGGCCCGGCACCAACACCACGAGCGACTGGAAGCGGATGACCGAGAGGGTCGGTCAATAAGCGCGCCGCAAAATTTACCAAATCGTTACGATGTCGCCGCTACCAACGACGACATGGCCCGTCATGGCAGAGAACCGGGAGTGGAATGTCCAGGCTGCCGACGCCGCATGGCGCCCACGGACCGCAAACCGATTGTCAGCACCGACTGCCTCGTCGACGTGACGTATGTCTGCGAATGGTGCGGCACGGAGCTAAAGCGCGCCGTGAGAGAGCAGCCTCGTGCACATCACAGCCATCCTGGCGCACGAGATGGTCTTGTCGCGTAGCGCGGCGCAATCGCGCATTTCAAGCTGAACGCATTTGCCGGCCTGACGGCCCGCTGCGGGCCGGCGCGCTTTACAGGCGGCCCATCACCAGATCCGGGTACGTTAACCGCGTATTAAGCATAACCGGGCGAGCATGTACGGCGCTCAGCTCTCTACGCAATTCGGATTGGGGGCAGCTATGAGAGCTGCGGGCATGTTTGAGGCGTCGCAATATGCCGAGAAGCCGGCTTCGGGCGGTCGCTTGCGCCGCGCGCCGTCCTCCGGCATAGCGTTAATATGATTGATTCGGCGGATACCCACGTGCCGATCCTGGCTGCGGGCGGAATCGTGTTACGAGAAGGCGCGAGACCGCGCATCGCAATCGTGCGATTGCGCAGGGACAAGTCATGGGTCCTGCCCAAAGGCAAGCTCAATCCAGGTGAGCGCGCGCTCGCTGCCGCCCGACGCGAGGTGTTGGAGGAAACCGGACACAGAGTTTCGGTCCATGGATTTCTTGGTTCGATGCTCTATTCGGTCGATGGTCGCATCAAGATCGTGCAGTTCTGGCATATGCGGGCGATCGGCGGACCGATGCGTGAGCCGATGGACGATGTCAAAGCCGTGAAATGGCTGTCGCTGAGACAGGCCATCGAAACGCTCACGCGCCCCCACGAAAAGCTGTTCCTCGCCAATGTGGGCCCGGTCGCGATCCGGGCAGCCAAGCAATCTGATAGCGAGAACCGGTGGATTGACCACAAGGGCAGGCGGCGCGGCCAGGGCGTGCAGGTTGCGTGGACCGCACACTGACCTCTACTCACTCGCGCGATCGTGTCGCCTCTACAAGCGCGGCCGCAATACCCGCCTGGTCTCGAATATCACACGACGCCAAGGCCCGACCGGCGGCCTTCTCGACCGCGCCGCGCGGACTTCCTCTGCGAGGCTGAGAGTGCCGACTACCGCTCAGCTTTGTTGGAAACCTGTCGACTTCCGAAATCTAAAGACGGTAGCCTGATGCAGGCTGCGGCACGCTCGAACGATCGGAGGCTGATGTGGGAAGGCCTTGTTTAAACCTTGCAATGTTTCTGCTGCTCACGGTGTCCCCCGCCTTTGGCCAATATGCCACGGTCATAGAGGCGTGCAGCCGGGACATACCAAGTCATTGTGCCCCTGCCCAATCGGGAAGGGAAACACTCGTGGAATGTATCAAGGCACACCTCCCAGATTTCACCGAGCCCTGCAAAGCGGCACTGGTAAGCATTACGCCGGTGCGCAAATCCTGCGGCGCGGATATCCAGGAGCAGTGCCGAGCCATCAAGCCCAGCGCGGGTCGCATCTTATTGTGCGTCAAACAGCACTTTGCCGCTCTCAGTGACCCGTGCAAGGAGGCGATCGGCCGTGCAGCGGAGCGCAAACTGAGAGCGCATTGAGCACGAATATTTATGAAAACCGGCTGAGGCAATTTGTGACGATCCGCTCAAATCTCGTTTGAACGACTGTCGTCACATCTTTTGTGGATCGATGCGTAGTTTTACGGATCAATGCGCGGTCGATGTGCGCGACGTGAACCCTCACGCGCGATTCTTCGGTAAGCGGCCACCATTTCTCTCGATGTGCGCAAATCAACTTCGCCTCAGCCATGCGACGCCAGCCATCCAGCCATGCGACACAACTAACTCGTGGAAGATTCGCGGCGCGCGCTCCGCAGAGGGAACATCGCTGCAACGGCGAAAGCGAGCAGATATTCCAAAATTTCCCGCGAACTGTGCTCGTGGATGGCGCCATCGGTGCGGTCGGCGAGCTCACAATCGCAAATTTAGGTCGCGGGGAATCATGGGGACGCAACAAAGCTGACACGCCGGCGTCACCGAGTGAGGCCTAGCGTTGATTGTCTTCAACCGAAAGGAGGCAATCATGTTGCTAGGCGGTTTCAAACGAAAGCCGTGGTGGTCGACGGCCCTTGGCGTGATGGCGATCGGCGCGATGTCGTGCGCCGGCGCTGCGGCGGACGACCGGGACGACGGCGCAGCGCGCCAGGTGCGGACCGCCACGCCGATCAAGCACCTGATTGTGTTGATCGGGGAAAACTGGACCTTCGACAGCATCTATGCCACCTACAAGCCGAAGCATGGGCAAACCGTCGACAATGTTTTGTCGCGCGGGATCGTGCACGAGGACGGCATCCCGGGCCCGAATTTCATCCGGTCGATGCAGTTCCAGATCAACCAGCCATACCCCGCCACCTACTTCATCGACGCATTCAAGACGGTCGGAAAAACTCCCTATCAGCAGGCACCACTGCAGCCTTCATTCCCACCGCCGAATACCGCCTATGTGCCGACCGCGCCGGGCCCGTTGAGCCAGGGTCAAGGTCCGTTCGACGCTTCCGTGCCGGACTCGCTGCTGCCGCGGATCGAGCCCAATATCGAGGCTGAAGATCTCGGCCTCTTGCGCACCGGAGCAAGCGGGCTTCCCATGTTTTCCACCGACACGCGCGTTGCCAACGCCACCACACTGCGCAACGGGGTGTTCCAGTTGACCGGTCCGACGCTCCCCTATGACAGCTACACCGGCGACATGGTGCACCGGTTCTTCCACATGTGGCAGCAGTCGGATTGCGACGTTCTCAATGCGACGCCCAAGAACCCGTCCGGCTGTTTCAACGACCTCTATCCGTTCGTCGGCGTCGCGCGCAACGACGGCTCCGGCAGCAATGCGATGGGCTTCTTGAACATGCTGCGCGGTGACGCGCCCGTGATGAAGCGCATCGCCGACGAATTCACGCTCAACGACAACTATCATCAGCCGGTCATGGGTGGGACCGCCGTCCAGCACATCATGCTGGGCACGGCCGATGCCATTTTCTGGACCACGTTCCAAGGGGTAAGCCAGCCGCCGGCGGCGAGCGTCGCCAATCCCGATCCTAAGTCGCCCACCAACGTGGCTTTCAAAGTCGACAAGCAGTGGACCAACTGCTCCGATCTCAGCGCGCCCGGTATCGCCGCGATCGTGAGCTATTTGGCGACGCTGCCCTGGCACCCGGCACCCAACTGCGAAGCCGGTCATTTCTACATGATCAACAATCTCAGCCCCGGCTTCTTGCCGAACGGGCAAATCGACGCAGCGAGCATCCTGTCCGGCACGAAGGTGCCGCCGTCCTCGCTGCGCACCGTCGGCGATGCACTCAACGAGAAAAAAATCTCCTGGGCCTACTACGGTGGTGGCTTCACCGCGGCCGTGCGCGTCGCGAACGGCTCGACCGATCCAGTGGATCAGCTGGTCGGCGCCAACTACTGCGACATCTGCAACCCGTTCTCCTATGCAAGCTCGATCATGGGCGATCCACAACAGCGCGCCGCCCACATCAAGGACGCGATCGACTTCTTCGACCAGCTCGAGCACGGGCGGCTGCCGTCAGTTGCCTATGTCAAGCCTGACAGCCTGGTCGACGGGCATCCCGCGAGCTCGAAGTTGGACTTGTTCGAGGCGATGCTCGACAAGATTCTCGACAAGCTGAAGGCGCGCCCCGAGCTGTTCGCGCAGACCGCCTTGCTGGTCACCTTTGACGAGGGCGGCGGCTTCTGGGATCCTGGTTTCTTTCAGCCGCTCGACTTCTTCGGGGACGGTCCGCGCATTCCAATGGTCGTGGTTTCGCCGTACTCGCGCGGCGGCAGGGTCGTGCACAGCTACAACGATCATGCCTCCGTGGTGAAGTTCATCGAGCGCAACTGGGGCTTGGCGCCGCTGAGCCACCGCAGCCGCGACAATCTTCCCAACCCGCGTATGGATGACGACAATCCGTACGTGCCGCGCAACATGCCGGCGGTCGGCGATCTGTTCGACATGTTCGATTTTCGCTAACGCGGCCCATTCTGTGAGGTCGGGCTACGCTCGCCAACAAAAGCAAGCGTGGACCACGCTCAGCGGTTGATCGAAGCGAACGAGCGCATCGGAGAGCCCTGGGTTGGGTACGCTCAACCCAGGGCTCGTGCGGACGGTTACAAGTGCTTGCGTCCTGGACAGGGGGGCCAGGGGGTGGGCCAGCACGCAGCACCCAACTTTGCTACTTTTCAGATTGCTACAGTCTGATGACGGTCAGCCAATTTTCCCCGCACTTCAGATGCGGTGTAAGCTCCGGTTTTCCGTATGGCGTTACCGCCTCACAAAACGAAAATGCTTTGAACCTGTTGCTGGAATGGCACACGTCAACGCCAGCTCGCAGATATAATTGACTGATGCAACGGGTTGGGACGTGCAGCGTCCGGGGATGGCCCGTTGTGTGCCGGCACTGAGGGCCCTGAAGCGAAAGCAAACCTCGCTTCAGGGCTCTCCCAATAGGTGCGCCGGCGTTCCCCGAAGCGCTACCGGTTGAAACGAAATCCTGTAGGCTTCACGTTCCGGTGCAATCGCGAGCTTGAGGCTTGCAATGATAGTGAGACTCGTCCCGGCTGCGTTACTACTCGGCATCTCCTCCGCCTCGGCGTTCGATACCAGCAAGCTTGTTCAGTTTGGAACTCTGCCTTTCGACGATCTTGCGCCGGTCATCGCCAAATCGGCCCCACTGCGACAAGAAATCGACAAAGCACTCGCCGAGAGCAACAAGAAACAAGAGGAGATCAGGTGCCTCGGAATGCGCTTTCCGGGTCAGTGGAAAAATCTCGGCGGGCTGCGGGTGTCACCCTACACCTGCGACTTCGGTGGCAAATGGCTGCAGATCCATACCGCCGTTCGTGTCACCGGCCGTCATGGCCAAGCCTTCGACACCATCACGGCCAAGGCGATGAAGAATGCCACCGATGTCAGCGAAACAAACCTGAATTGGAAATGGACGAGCGAATGCGGGACTGCCGCTTATTGCGCCTGGTATGTCGGCCACTGAGGAGCCGCCGCGCGACCACATCCCGGATCACTCCACCGTTCTCACCGCCCAGCTCGCGTGCTGCGTGATCGCCGCCTCGCTCAGAGCCGTTACCACCCGCTCCAGCTCGTCACGATTGGCGCTCGTCCCGAGCAAGGTGGCGACGACCTCGACCGTCGCGGGATCATGTTCCACGACTTCAATTCCGCGCAGCGGGTAGCTCGCGGTTTCCAGCTTTGCCGTGAGCAGCTCCCGCGCTTCGTTGAGGTGCTCAGCGTCGGTCGTCAGACGAACTTCATAGATGGCCTCGGTTGAGCCTTCGTTTATTGGGGTACGATTGATCGCGTTGACGAGCGGACGCAACAAGGTATTGCCGGCGAGCACGAGTGCAGTGAGCACGACAGCTTCGACGGCCAAATCCGCGCCCGCGCAGGCGCCAACCGCAGCCGAGCACCACAGCGTGGCAGCGGTATTGAGGCCCCAGACGTTGCCGCCCTGTTTCATGATCACTCCGGCGCCGATGAATCCTACGCCGGAGACAACGTAGGCAATGATCTGGGTGGCACCGGCGTTGCCGTTGAGGTGCATGCCAATGTCCACGAACGCGGCGGCACCCAGTGACACCAAAGCGTTGGTTCGCAATCCGCCTTGTCGCTGACGATATTGGCGTTCGGCCCCGATCAAGGTGCCGAGAACGAAGGCGCTGAAAAGACTAATGAGCGAATCGATGAAGTCCGTCAGATTCAACGAACGAAGCGCTGCCACGTATCAGTATCCTTGGCATAGGTGATGTTGGTTTGTTCATCATAGTCGCTTGGAGATGGTTCCTCCAGCAATCCTCAAGCACCGCAAAACCAGAGCTTTTGCCTGTGAGCGAGCGTGCAAATGGCGCTGGTCAAAAGATCACGAAAAATCCCGGGTCGTGGATCACGTTCAAAAGACGGCGGATTCCTACCCCCGGCCGACCGACGTTGCGAATGACAAAGTCGGGTTCATTGCTCCGCTCGAGCTCCGACGATCGCACCATTCGTTGCGCGATTTCGCCATCACTTGGTCGCCCACGGGATGCCAAACGCGCTTCCAGAACACGCTCCGGCGCGGTGATCAGCACGACCGTCACATTCGCGTAACGCTCCCGCGCAATGCCGACGATGGTGCGCGACACATTGCAGATGACGGTCCTTCCCAAGCGGACGTCGTCATCGATCGATGCACGAATGCCGTAGCGATTACCGTGGGCATGCCACCACAGTGCAAATCCCCGAGATGCGGCCGTCCGTTCGAACGATTCCACGGATATCGACTCGTGATCCTCCGATGTTGAGGGTGGCCGCGTCACCACCCGCCGCGGAAAGACCACGGTCGGATCGTCCGCGCACTCAAGCCGCGTGCCGTTGATCAACGTGTCCTTGCCGGCGCCGCTCGGACCCACCACCAGAACCAGGCGGCCCGGGCCGATCATGCCGAGTCGCGTGCGGCTTGACGCGCGCGTGTCAACGAACCAGGTCACGCCACACGCCTCCCGCACCGCCACACGGTGCGTACCGTGGGGACATCCCGCCTGACGTGGACGCGGATGAGGTCGGCGCGCTTGCCGATCGCGATTTCGCCGCGGTCGTCGAGACCGACTGCTTGCGCCGGCGTCTTGGTGACCGACCGGAACGCCACCGCGGGATCGATTCCCGGAACGGCGTCGGGCAAACGCAGTGCCGCCAGCAGCAGGCTCGCCGGCATGTAGTCGGAGGAGAGCACATCGAGCACGCCCGCTTTCGCCAGCTCCGCGGTGGTGACGTTGCCCGCGTGGGAGCAGCCGCGCACCAGGTTGGGCGCGCCCATCAGCACCCGAATTCCGGCGCAATGCAGCGCCTGCGCGGCCGCAACGGTCGTGGGAAATTCGGCGAGCGACACGCGATCGCTGATCGCCTCTCCGACATGCTCAAGCGTAGTGTCGTCATGACTCGCCAGCGGCTTGCCATGATCCCGGGCAAGATCCACCAGTTGGCGGTGGTTCCGCGTGGCGTAAGCTGCCTGGTACTCAAGCCGCCTGCGGAACACCGCGTCCAGCTCGGCGTCAGTGAAATCGCCCCGCTTGCCGCGGTAGTAGTCACGGAGCTTGCCTTCGTCGCGAAATTGCCGCTGGCCCGGCGTGTGATCCATCAATGACACCAGACGAACGTCGCTGCGGCCGACCAGCTCGGTTGCTTCCGAGACGACGCTCGGCATCGGTACCTCGCAGCGCAGATGAAGAAAATGATCGACGCGCAACAAATCGGCGGAACGCGCCTCTGCGATCGCGTGCGCCAATATCTTCGCGTGACCATCCACCTCCTCCGCGCCGTCCTCAGGCCACACGCGCAGCGAATCGAGCACGGTCGTGATGCCGCTGGTCGCGAGCTGGCCATCGAACGAGACAACCGCGGCAACCGGATCCCAGCTGACCTTGGGGCGCGGCGCGTAGTGCGCCTCGAGATGGTCGGTGTGCAGTTCCACCAGACCCGGCATCAGCAGATCGCCGTGCAGATCCTCGCCGCATTCCGGTGGAAGGCCTTCGCCGAATTCGGCGATTACGCCGTCTACGGCAGCAAGCCATCCGCGCTCGACGACTCGATCGGCCAAGACGATCCGCGCATTGGCAAGGACGAGATCTTGGTGTCTTCCGGACATGGCGTCCTCACGCGGCTGCCCGGAATTTCGTCAGATCAATGACTCGATCGGCGATGCGGTTGCGCACATTCGGGTCATGTACCACCGCGACAATCGCGGTCCCGCGCCGCTTCTTTTCCGCGATGAGGTCCATCACCACGGCGCAATTGGCGGCATCGAGCGAGGCGGTCGGCTCGTCCAGCAGCAGAATCGGGCGCTCCGGGAGCAAGCCGCGCGCGACGTTGACCCGCTGCTGCTCGCCGCCGGAAAATGTCGCCGGCGGCAGCTCCCAGAGCGGAGCCGGAATGTTGAGCCGGCGCAGGAGTTCGCCGGCGCGCTTGCGCGCGGCGTCGCGCACGGCGCCGTTAATCACCAGCGGCTCGGCCACGACGTCGATGGCGGGCACGCGCGGCACGGCACGGAGAAACTGGCTGACATAGGCGATCGCATCCCGGCGCAGTCCGAGAATGCGGCGCGGCGCTGCGTCGGCGACATCGATGTGCTGGGCGCCGCGGTGAACCAGAATTTGCCCGCGATCGCAGCGGTAGCTGCCGAAGATCATCTTGAGAACAGACGATTTGCCGACTCCGGACGGACCGTCGAGCACCACGCATTCGCCCGCCTTCACCGCGAACGCGACGTCGGCGACGACGGAAAGCCGCACGCCGCCCTGCAGGTGCATGATGAAATTCTTGGCGACGCCGTAAAGCTCGATGACGACTGGCATGGCTCGTCTCACGGCGGAAGAATCGACGCGACCAGCAGCTGCGTGTAGGGCTTGCACGGATCGTCGAGCACCTGGTCGGTCAATCCGGTCTCGATCACCTCACCGCCTTTCATGACCATGATGCGATCAGACAACAGCCGTGCGACAGCAAGGTCGTGCGTCACGATCACAGCGGAAAGCTTGAGATCGGCAACCAGGCCGCGCAGCAGATCGAGCAGCCGCGCCTGCACGGACACATCGAGACCGCCGGTCGGCTCGTCCATGAGGACCAGCCGCGGGTGGGTGACCAGATTACGCGCGATCTGCAGTCGCTGCCGCATTCCGCCGGAATAGGTCTGCGGCGTGTCGTCGATGCGCGCCGGATCGAGCTCCACTCGTTCGAGCCAGTTCGTCGCCGCACCGCGGATCTTTCCGTAATGGCGCCACCCGACTGCCATCAGGCGCTCGCCGACATTGGCGCCGGCGGACACCATCATGCGCAAGCCAAGCGTTGGCTCCTGATGGACGTAGCCCCAGTCCGTGCGCGCGAGAAACCGGCGCTCCGCCTCGCCCAAAATCGAGAGGTCGCGCGTTACGCCGTCCCGCATGCGATAGAGCACGCGCCCCGCTGTCGCTTCGAGTTGAGCGGACAGGAGCTGCAGCAGCGTGCTCTTTCCAGAGCCGGATTCGCCCACGACCGCCATCACCTCGCCTTCGTAGAGGTCGAGCGAAACGTCACGGCAACCGAGCTGGCGGCCGTACCATTTGGTGAGGCCCTGTGCGATCAGCAGCGGTTCTTCGTCATCCATGTCAGTCATGGCGAAACCTGTTGCGGTTCGCCCGACCTGCGCGAACGTCGAGTCTCGCAATGATCGGTATCGGAACACACGAACATGCGGCCGCCGCGATCGTCGGTGAGGACCTCGTCGAGGAAGCTGTCGGCCGCCCCGCACAACGCGCAAGTCCCGTCGGCGCGATAGCGCTCGAACGGGTGATCGTCGAAGTCGAGGGATTTCACCTGGGTATACGGAGGAATTGCGTAGATGCGCTTCTCGCGGCCGGCGCCGAAAAGCTGCAGGGCAGCGCAATCGTTCATTTTCGGATTGTCGAATTTGGGCGTCGGCGACGGATCCATGACATAGCGGCCGTCGACCTTGACCGGGTAGGCATAGGTGGTCGCGATGTGGCCATGACGCGCGATGTCCTCGTAAAGCTTGACGTGCATCAGGCCGTATTCGGCGAGCGCATGCATGCGACGCGTCTCGGTCTCGCGCGGCTCGAGAAATCGCAAGGGTTCGGGGATTGGCACCTGGAACACCAGGATCTGGTGTTCGCCCAGCGGCGCTTCAGGAATGCGGTGGCGCGTCTGGATCACAGTGGCCTTGCGGGTGCTGGTCGTCGTTCGCGCTCCGGCCGTCTTCATGAAGAATTTTCGGATTGAGACCGCGTTGGTCGTATCGTCCGAACCCTGGTCGATGACCTTAAGCAAGTCATCAGGTCCGAGGATCGCGGCGGTCACCTGCACCCCGCCGGTTCCCCAGCCGTACGGCATCGGCATTTCCCGGCTGGCGAACGGCACCTGATAGCCGGGAATCGCCACCGCCTTGAGAATGGCGCGGCGGATCATCCGCTTGGTCTGTTCGTCGAGGTAAGCGAAATTGTAGGCGGGTGTGTTCATTCGGCCGCCTCCCGAACGGAACCGGCCGTGCCCGCCTCTTCAAATTCCGCGCGCAGCCGGCGAACGAGCCCGAGTTCGGCCTGGAAATCCACGTAGTGCGGTAGCTTGAGGTGCTCGACAAATCCGGTTGCCTGCACGTTGTCGGAATGCGACAGCACGAATTCTTCATCCTGCGCAGGACCCCTGATCTCCTCGCCGAGCTCGCGCGCACGCAAAGCGCGGTCCACCAGGGCCATGGCCATGGCCTTGCGCTCGCATTGGCCGAAGCCGAGGCCGTAGCCACGCGTGAAGCGCGGCGGTTCACTGGCCGAGCCGCGAAATTGATTGATCATCTGGCATTCGGTGACCGTGATGCGCCCGAGCGGCACGGCAAAGCCGACCTCTTCGGCCGCAAACTCGAGCTCGGCCTCGCCAAGGCGGATTTCACCGGCGAACGGATGATTGCGGCCGTAGCCGCGTTGGGTGGAGTAGCCGAGGGCCAGCAAAAATCCCTCGTCGCCGCGCGCGAGATTCTGCAGGCGCACGTCGCGCGCGGCGGGAAGACTCAAGGGGTCTTGGGTGAGATCGCCGATCCTGGCTTCGGAGTCGGCAGGCGGGGATGGCTCAACGAGATCCTCGCCAGCGAGGAGGTCGGTCACCCGCGGCATCGTATTTTGGTTTGCCTCGGCTCGCGCCGGCTCGCCTGTGAGTGCGAGCGCGGATTCTGGCTCCAGCAGACGATGGGTGTAGTCGAAGGTCGGGCCGAGGAGTTGGCCGCCCGGGAGATCTTTGAAAGTCGCAGAGATACGCCGCCGCACTGACACGGCTGCCGTGTCGACGGGTTCGCTGGCGCCAAATCGGGGCAAGGTGGCGCGGAAGGCGCGCACCAGGAAGATCGCCTCGATCAGGTCGCCGCGCGCCTGCTTGATGGCGAGAGCAGCCAGCTCGCGGTCGTAGAGCGAGCCTTCGTTCATTACCCGATCGACTGCCAAGGTGAGCTGCTCGCCAATCTGCGCAAGCGACAATTCCGGAACCGAGGGATCGCCGCGCCGCTCGTAGGCGAGCAGCCGATGCGCATTTTCGATCGCGCGCTCCCCGCCTTTCGCTGCAACGTACATGTCAATTGTCCTCGCGCACGATCCGAACCGAGCGCGGCAGGGCGGCCACCTCGTTCGCGGTCACCAGCAGGAGATCGATGCCGCAGGGAAATCGTCCACGGTTGGCGGCGAGCCGCGCGGGCATGTCGTCCGGCAGCGGCGCGGCGCGAAGCGTGCGGCGGCCAGGAATGCCCGGACCTGTCAGCACCAGACTCGTCCCCGATCGAAACGATTCGACCTGAACCACGACCGTGGTGGAGCGGTCGGGATAGTCGGGCGTGCCGAGCGCGAACTCCTCGAGCCGCGGCAACGCCAACGCTGCGCTCACGAACGCGAATGCCGCTTCGTGTGGCGCGTCGACCACCGTGCACCCGCAGTGGAACCGCAGCCATTCGGTGACGCGCTCGCTCGCGCGCAGATCGGCGTCGAGCCAGACCGTCGTATCATGATCGCAAAGGGTCAATGCCAACGCCGCCGCGCCGATCGAGAACGGCGGCGGCGGCAAAATGGACGCGCCGAGCGGCTGCACGCTGGCGGGCCGGGCCGTCGCGTCGAGAACGGCGCGGAACGTCGCCTGCGCCGACAGCACCGGATCGGCAAAGCCCGCGCTCACCACGGTCAATCCTCCCCTCGCACCAGCGTGAAGAACTCGACCTTGGTCGCGGCGACCTGTTGTGCCTTGAGTTCGCGCTCGGCGCGTTGCCGGCAGCGGATCGGCGCCAAAATCGTGCGCTCGACGGCGTCGCGGTGATGTTCGCTCTGTATCAGTGCATCGCAGAGCGCGATCAGCCGCGCCTTTTCCCGATCGCGCCCGAGCACGTAGCCGAAACCGACCTCGCCGCTCGCGAGTCGTATCGCGGCGCGCGACACCGTCACCTCGCCGACGTTGAACGGCGCGCCGTCGCCGCCGATGCGGCCGCGCACCATCAAGAGCCCGCCTTCCGGCGCGCGTATCTCATCATAGCGCGGCTTGGGTCCGACCGATTGGAGGTATCGCGTCATCTCGGCGGCGCTGCTCCCAGCGAGCACCGCCATCGCTTCGCGCCGGCGACGACGGAGATCGAGATTGTCAGTTGACAGAATTTTCGCCGCTGCGTTTGCCATCGCCGAGTTGTCTATGTTACTAGACAACTCTCTAGCGTCCGACGATGAAGCTTTGGTGACAGTGAGATGACAATGCGCGCCATTCACAAGGTCCCCTTGCGCGGGACGGCAGATGAGCGTGAGGCCGCCCAAACCGCTGGCGTGTCGCTGTGGCGTCGTGTGGCCGATGACATCGAGCAAGCCATCGTGCGCGGGCGCTTTCTGCCGGGAAGCAGGCTGCCCGGCGAGATCGAGATCGCCGGCCGTTTTGGCGTGAACCGGCACACCGTGCGGCGTGCGCTCGCCGCGCTTGCCGAGCGCGGCCTGGTACGCGCCGAACGCGGCAGCGGAACCTATATCGAGGCGCGTCGCATCTCCTATCCGATCCGTCCGCGGACGCGGTTCTCGGAGATCGTGGGCAGCGCCGGGCGAGCCGCCGGAGGCCGGCTCACGGCGAGCGCGGTTGAGAGTGCTGACCCCGATATCGCCTCGAGACTCAAGCTCAAGGCGGGAACCCCCGTGGTGCGCCTCGAACTTCTGCGCAACGCCGATCGCATTCCGCTTTGCGCCGCCACCTCATGGCTGGCAGCACAGCGGTTCCCCGACGCTGCTCGCATCTATGCCTCGAGCCAATCGATCACGCGGATGCTCGCCCATTTCGGCGTTCGCGACTACGCCAGAAAAAGTACGAAAGTCACCGCGGCGATCGCGGAAGCCGGGGACTCGGCCAGCCTCAAGATCGCGCGCGGTCGTCCAATTTTGGTCGTCGATAGCGTGGACGTCGATAGCGACGACCACCCCGTGCTCACGACGCGCGCGCGCTTTGCCGCCGACCGACTTGAATTGATTATCGAGACCTAAACGTCTGTCACGCAGGCGAGGGCCGATGGCCTGCCGTGGGGCTGTCATGCGCCTGTCATGGATGGGGTCGACCAATGCCCACGAATGCGGACCGAAGCTGCTACGGCTCGAGAATAAAGCATGAATCTTCGCATCGCCGGCGGGCGCGTTCTGCTCGACAGCGGCCTCGAAGCTACGACCGTTCACATCAGCCCCGCCGACGGACTCATCGCTGACCTCGGCGCCGATCATGCCGGAAGTAGCACGATCGATGCTGACGGCCTGATCGTCCTGCCGGGCATTGTCGACATTCACGGCGATGCCTTCGAACGGCAGATGATGCCGCGGCCCGGCGTAGATATTTCGCTGGACATTGCTCTCATCGACAGCGACCGCCAAGCCATAGCGAACGGGATCACCACGGTCTTTCATGGGGTTACCTGGTCATGGGAGCCGGGCTTGCGCAGCGGCGAGAATGCCCGCGGCATTCTCGCCGCCATCGAAGCGCTTCGGCCATGCCTTGCGGCGGACACCCGCTTTCATCTCCGGCATGAAACCTACAATCTCGCCGCCGAAGCCGAAGTGAGCGAATGGGTGGCGGCACGCCGCATCGGCGCGGTCGCTTTCAACGATCACCTGCCGTCCAACGACAATGCGATGAAGCGGCCGGACAAGATTTCCCAGATGGTCGAGCGTTCGGGGCTGCCTCGGGAAGATTTCCTCGCGCTGGTCGAACGGCTGCGCCAGCGCGGCGACGAGGTGCCAGGCTCGATCAGCCGCATCGCCGAATATGCCAATACCCACGGGGTGGCGCTCATCTCACATGATGACGCCAGCCCGGAGCAGCGGCGCTGGTTCCGCTCCTTAGGCTGCCGCGTAAGCGAGTTTCCCATGAACATGGAGACGGCGCGCGAAGCCGCCGCGGCGGACGACGCCATCGTTCTCGGCGCCCCCAATGTGATGCGTGGCAAGAGCCACATGGGCTGGGTGAATGCGAGCGAAATGATCTCGCATGGCCTCTGCTCGGTCCTCGCGTCGGATTACTACTATCCGGCGCCGCTAGTCGCGGCGTTCCGGCTGGCAGAAACCGGAGTCGCGCCCCTTGAGCAGGCTTGGTCGCTGGTTTCCGCGTCGCCGGCGCGTGCGGTGGGCTTGGTTGATCGCGGATCCATCGCTCGCGGGTTGCGTGCCGACTTGATCCTGGTCGATCCCGAGCCCCGTGGCCGGCCGCGGCTTGTCGGCGTGCTGTTCGCGGGCCGGATCGTCCATCTCACGGAGGCCGCACGCATCGCGCATTGAGACTCTGGCGCAGAGCCCTACATGGCAGCTTGCCACGGTATGACGGCGGTCAACACGGCTTCTTCGCGGTCGATCTCGCGGAAATTCACAGAAGAATCCTCCACTTACCTCCCTTGTCTAGGGAAAAGCGCGACAAGGGCGTTTTCGTTCATCCCGCTGTCATGTGCCGCTGTTAGGGCCGTAGCATCACGTCCGATGGAGTTGCGCTGGTGTCGACGGAAACACTCGTTCCCGTGCCGACGGAGACTGTCATTCAAGCGCGCGGGGTTTCCAAATCGTTCGCCGGCGCGCGGGTGCTCGACGAACTTAGCTTCGCGATCCAACGCGGCGAGATGGTTGGGCTGATCGGAGCGTCCGGGTCGGGCAAGTCGACCTTGATTCGCGCCCTTGCCGGTCTCACGCCAATCGACCACGACCGCCGTCAAGAAAGCAGCGAAATTCTGCTGTTTGAGCGGCCGATCCAACGGCGCGGCCGCGTGGCGCGCTCCGCCAATGGGCTAAGGGTGCGCGTCGGCGTTATCTTCCAGCAGTTCAATCTGGTTCCGCGACTTTCGGTTCTGACCAACGTGTGCTTGGGCCTGCTCGGCCAGATGCCGCTGATCCAGGCGACGTTCGGTCATTTCACGCTCGACGAAAAGCGCCGCGCGATGCAGGCACTGGCGCGCGTGGGCATCGCCGAGCATGCACTCAAGCGCGGATGCGATCTCTCCGGCGGCCAGCAACAGCGCGCGGCGATCGCGCGCGCACTCGTGCAGGGTGCGGAAATCATCATCGCCGACGAGCCGATCGCATCGCTGGATCCGACCGCGGCGCGTCGGGTCATGGACATCCTCGCGGATCTCAACCGGCGCGACGGCATCACGGTTCTCGTGTCGCTGCATCAGGTTGAATACGCGCTGCGCTACTGTCCGCGCACGATTGCGCTCAACGCCGGCAGGAGCGTCTACGACGGCCCGTCGCGGTCGCTCACGCCGGGTCTGCTCAGCAGCATCTACGGCGCGGAAAGCGACGAGGTCTTTGCGCTCTCGCAGACGCCGGCGTTCGCCGAACGCGAACGCGTGGTCGCGCCCATCCCGTTGCGTCAAGGACGGCCCGAGGCGCGACGGGTGCAGGCATAACGGCAACGGCGCCGTCGACCCCACGCGCGGGACAGCTGCGGAACTTCCCAGCTCAACACCAACCGGAGATGAAGATGCTGCCAATTTTCAGAAGCATTGCACTGGCGACGTTTGTGCTGGCGGTCGCGGGGACGCTCGCTTGCGCGGACAGCCTGGCCGAGATCAATTTCGGCGTGATTTCGACGGAAACGTCGGTGAACCAGAAGGCGAACTGGGAGCCGTTCGTCGAAGCCATCTCCAAGGCAACCGGACTCAAGGTCAGGGCGTTCTATGCGACCGACTACGCCGGGGTCATCGAGGCGATGCGCTTCAACAAGGTGCACCTCGCCTGGTTCGGCAACAAGTCCGGCATGGAAGCGGTGGATCGCTCGAATGGCGAAGTATTCGCACAGGTCGTCGCCAAGGACGGCAGCACCGGGTACTACTCGCACATCATCGTGCACGTCGACAGCCCGTACACGAAACTCGATGACATTCTCAAGTGCGACAAGTCGCTCAATTTCGGCATTGGCGATCCCAACTCGACCTCCGGCTTCCTGGTCCCGACCTCCTACATCTTCGCTGCTCGCGAAATCGAGCCCAAGAATTGTTTCAAGACCGTGCGCAACGCGAGCCATCAGGCGAACGCGATGGCGGTGGCGCATAAACAGGTCGATGCCGCAACCAACAACAGTGAAGATTTGCAGCGGGTCGAGCGCACAACCCCGGACGCGCGCAAGCAGATCAAGATCATCTGGACGTCGCCGATCATTCCCCTCGATCCGCTGGTCTGGCGCAAGGACCTCGATCCCCGCATCAAAGCCAAGCTCTGCACCTTCCTCTTGAGCTATGGCCGGTTCGGCTCCGAGACGGACATCAAGGCCGCGCGGCAGGTGCTCGCCAACCTGATCTGGTCGCCGTTCACTCCGTCTTCCGATCGCCAGCTCATTCCGATCCGCAAGCTTGAGGCCAGCAAGGCGCTGATGAAAGTGCAGGCCGATGACAAGCTCAGCGATACGGAGAAGACCGCGCAAGTCGCCGCGATCAGGGCGGACCTCGCTAAGATCGAACAGATGGAGAAGCAAGGCGAAACCGATCCGTACCAAAAACGCATTGCGGCCTTCCTTGCCGCGGAGCAGGCCGGAGACAAGGATGCCATGCGCAAGATGATCGCCGAGTTCGCCGCCGGGTTTGCCAACACGCATTGAGTGGCGGCCTGCATCGCGCGCCGGCTTGCTCCGGCGCGCGTGTCCGGCCCGCGGTGCACGCTGCAAATTTCTCGATGAGCGAAGCCATCTTACAGACACACAAGCGGCCGTCGTTCGCGCGCGCCGCTGAAGCTTCGCCGTCTGGCATCGACGTCTCGATTCCAATTCATCCGCTTGCACGGCGCGCGCGTGGCTGGACGCTGTGGCTGATCCTGCTCGCGCTGTTGATCTGGAGCTGGGGCCCGGCCGAAATGTTCCGGGCGGCGTCGCTCATCTCCGACTGGCGCAACATGGCGGAGTTCGGCCGCGCCTTTCTGCATCCAAATTTTCGCGACTGGGAAACTTATCTCGCGGATATGGTCGTGACTGTGCAGATCGCGATTTGGGGAACGGCGCTTGCGGCAATACTCGGAGCACCATTTGCGATCTTGTCCTCATCGAATATCTGCCCGCAATGGATCGTGCAGCCGGTTCGGCGCTTGATGGATGCGTGCCGCGCGATCAATGAGATCGTGTTCGCCCTGCTGTTCGTCGTGGCTGTAGGGTTAGGTCCGTTTGCCGGCGTGATGGCGCTCTTCGTGCACAACACGGGCGTGTTTTCGAAGCTCTATTCCGAGGCGGTGGAAGCGATTGATCCGCGACCGGTGGAAGGCATCCGGGCGACCGGCGCCCGGCGAATTCCGGAGATCGTGTTCGGCGTGATTCCCCAGGTCATCCCGCTCTGGAGCTCGTTCATTCTCTATCGCTTGGAAACCAACGTGCGCTCGGCCACGACGTTGGGAATCGTGGGTGCGGGCGGAATCGGCCAGACCCTCTATGAAAGCATTCGCGCGTTTCAGTACGCCGAAACGGCCGCGCAGATATTAGTGGTCGTAGTGACGGTCGTCGTCATCGACATGATCAGCGCCCGGCTGCGAAGGGCGTTGGTGTAGGGCCCGCGACGCCGCGGAGAGACGCGTTTGCGCGTGGCGCGAGAACCGCAGGGTTGACTGTCACACCGCCGGCTTCAGGATCGTCTCGGCAATCACCCGAAAGGGAGCATCGGCGCCGTCCTGCCGCACCAGCGCCAGCCGATCGATCGTGATTGGCTCGCTTCCACACATGCGATCAAACGTTTTCGCAAGCCAAGCGAGGACCTCATTGCGACGATCCAAGCTGATCCTCCCCGTCAGCGTCATATGGAATCGGAAATCGGAGAATAGAAACGGGTATCCCCAGCGCTCCAGATTCTGCATCTGGTTCTGGCTCAGCCCCAAGGCGAGGCGGCGAGCGACCGTTGGCTCAGCATGCTCCGGTACCATAGCGGCAAAGCCGCCGAGCATCCGGATGGCGGGGGCTATCGTCGTAACCACGTGACCCAGCCCGGCAAAGCTGGAGATCGCACTAATAAGCTGTGCTTCGGTGCAGGCGTGGGAAAGGTGGAACGGCGCTTTCAGCGTTGCATGAAATCCGTAGCGACGAGGTTCCTCGGTCAGCTTGTCCCATTCCTTTCGGTCGATTGTAAAGTCGTTGTCGGGGGGCACGGGCTTGCCGGTATAGCAATCGTAACCCAGAACGAAGGATCCGAAACGATAGAGGCGGCTCTGAGCCGCCGGCACAAAATAGATGGCGTAGCGCGGTTCCTCAGCCATGGCTCAATGATCGGATTCCGGTATCACGAACCAAACCGGGCCGACCGGTATGCTGGCTCGCTTGTCTGGTTCCGATCGCTGCGCCTTTGCGTCGCCCAATCGAGCCTTCTGCGAAATCTTTATGACACGCGTGCGACGCGGTGCCATCGCATCGCGGTTCCGGCGCGAGGAGCTGCGCTTTTCTCTTGCAGCGACTCTCCTTAGGGTGGGCGAGAATGAGATCACCAACAGCCATCACGTCGCTCGGATTGAGAGCGCGGACTGCGCGTCCGATCTGGCGCGCCGAAATCGGCGAAACGGTCAAGCTGGCCTGGCCGATGGCGCTGACCCAGCTCGGGCAGATCGCGATGATGACCACCGACCTGGCGCTCATCGGACGCCTCGGCGCGGAGGCGGTCGCTGCGGTCGGATTGGCGCATCTCATTCTCTTCGTCGGATTCGTGCTCGGGATGGGGCCGGTCTCCGCCGTCGCACCGCTCGCCGCGCAGGCTTTCGGCGCGCGCAATCCGCGCATGGTGCGCCGCGCGCTGCGGGTCGGGCTTTGGGCCGCCGTGATGCTCGGCATTCCTTTGAACGTGCTGCAGCTCTGGGGCCAGGATATTCTGATCGCGGCGGGGCAGTCGCCCGACGCAGCCGCGCTTGCCGCCCGCTACTTGATCAGTCTCGCCTGGTCGATGATCCCGGCTTGGTGCTTCATCGCGCTGCGCAACTTCATGGGCGCAGTCAATCGTCCGCAACCGGCGTTATGGGTGACACTCGCGGCGATCCCGCTCAATGGCATGCTCGCCTATGCGCTCATCTACGGGGCTTTCGGGTTCCCGCGTCTCGATCTCTTGGGCGCCGGGCTCGCCACCACATCGGTCAATGTCGCGATGTGCGTTGCCGCAGTCTGGATCTGCTACGCCTGTGCTCCGTTCAGGAAATACCGCGTGCTCGGACACCTCTGGCGTCCGGACTGGACGTTGATGCGTCAGCTCATCGCGATCGGAATGCCCATTTCCGGGGCACTGACGCTGGAATGGGGCCTGTTCTCCTCGGCCGCGCTCCTCGTAGGCTGGATCGGTAGCATCGCGCTTGCCGCCCATCAGATCGCATTGCAGGTGGCGACGATCCTGTTCATGGTTCCGTTCGGCATCTCCCTTGCCGCGACCGTGCGCGTCGGGCACGCGGTCGGGCGGCGCGACGTCGTCGTCGCCCGCCGGGCGGGGCTGGTGGCGATCGCCTTGGGCGGCGCCTTCATGCTGCCGACCACGCTCGTCGTGATCGCCGCGCGCAACGCGATCCCGATCATCTTTCTCGGTAACAGCGGGCCGGATGTGGTCGAGACTGCGAGGCTTGCGGCCACGCTGCTGCTGATCGGGTCAAGCTTCTTCGTATGCGACGCGATCCAGGCAATTTCCGCAGGGGCGCTGCGCGGCCTCAACGACACGCGTATGCCGATGCTCTATTCGGCGGTAAGCTTCTGGCTGATCGGCTTCACCAGCGCGTACGCACTTGCTTTTCCGCTGAGGCTAGGCGCGATAGGAATATGGATCGGGTTTTCGCTCAGCGTCATCACATTCGCGGCGCTGCTGACCTGGCGCTTTCATGTCTTGACCGCACGACGCGATCTGTCCGCGATTTCGCTCGTGAATGCTGTCGGCGCATAAGCCGTTCTCCAGCATCACTGTGAAGCGCGACGAGGCCAGGGGCGCGCCGCTCGTGGCCTCGCCGGTGCTTGGTGCTTCTCAGCGGTCGTCGCCGTCCGCAGGCGACACAATCGCGCCGGTCTCCGGATCGAGGATCAGCCTGCGCGGGTCGTCGTCGTTGCGGCGCGCGAAGTCGAACATGTTGCTGATCGGCCCGGCGATCGTGTCGAACGAGCCGTCTAGCTGGACGCGTTCGCCGAACAGCCAATTGTCCTCGATGAAGCGCAGGATCGAGGTCTGGTCGGTGAGCGTGTGGTCGACGTAATTCTCCTTGGCGAACGGCGACACCACGAGCAGCGGAAGGCGGGTGCCGTAGCCGCAGCGGCCTTGCGCCGGATATCCGAAGGCGCCGTTGAGCGGCGTCCCCCGCGTCGGGCGTCCCTGCTGCAGGCCGAGTGTGCAGGTGCTGAGGCCGTTGAGCTTGTCGGCCACGCTGAACGACGGGTTCACGATCGGCGGCATCTGGTGATCGTAGAAGCCGTCCGAATCGTCGTACGCGATCACCACCGCGGTATGCGACCAGAACGGGCTGCGCTGGAGCGCGTTGAGCACGCGCACGATGAAGTGTTGCTCGTCGAGCGGATCGGAATAGCCGGCGTGGCCGTCTTCAAATGCGGTGGCCTTGAGGTAGGTCACGGCCGGCAGATTGCCGGCGGCAAGCGCGTCGAAGAAATCATGGATGTCGTACTGGTGGTTGGCCGGATCTGGCGTGTTGGTCCCCGGGATCAGGCTCTTTCCGATCGCCGCCACCGAGCTTGGACGATCGTGGTTGGGATTGCGCGTCGACGCGAAGTACTGGAACGGCTGGTGGTGCGGGATGTAATCCTGTGACACTGGGAAGGGAGGCTGGGTCGCGGCGTGCGACCGCAGGCATCCGGTCGTGCCGTTGGAATTGACGACGGTCAGGTCGAACCCGCCCTCGAAGAAGCCCCACGTGATGCCTCGCGCATTGAGCATATCGCCGATGTTGCGGCCGGCGATCGTCGCCTGGTCGACCGCCGGATTGGAGCACACGTCGAGCAGCGGATCGCCGTCGCCGATCATCGTAAAGTTGCCGCCCCCATCGCTCACTTCGTGGCTCGACGGCACGTGGCTGTTGAACGCGGAGAAGCTGCTGGTCTGGCCCGCGATGAGGTTGAGCGCGCCGGGCGTGGACGGCCCGAACGTGGTCGTGAACGAATTGTCGCTCATGGCGAAGTGCTGCGCGTAGTTCCACAGCGCCGTCGTGGTGTTGCCGTCGTAATAGCCCATCACTAGGCCCTTGGTGACGACGGCGCCAGGCGGGGGGGAGGGCGGCGGGCCGGCAACGCCGGTCCATGCCGGAAAGCCGTCCATGCGGAAGTTGTTATAGGCCTCCTGTTCGGGCGTGTAATTGTGGCCCTGGTCGTTGATCACGGCTTGCGCGGGCGACAGGCGGAACGGATTCGATGCGCCGGCGCCGTTCTGCCTGCTGTTGTTGGGCGCGCGGGGTGCGGCCGGATTGCTGTTTGGATTGTTGTGGATCAAATCGACGCCGAGCGGCGCGAAACCGTTATTTACGTCGAGCGGGGTGATGAGATTGTTGATGCTCCTCGGCGTGCGCGGCGAGGCCTTGAACGGCGTCTCCTCGGGATCGTTCTGCGCGAACGGATAGGTACCGAAGTAGTGATCGAACGAGACGTTTTCCTGGAAGATAACGACCAGATGCTTGATCGGCGTGGCGGTGGGGACGTTGCGTTGGCCGCCGGGATCGTCATCCGCCAGGGTGGCGGTGGTGGCAACGGCAAGCGCGAGGCAAGCGAAGATGACGCGATGATTCATTGCGTTCGCTCCCGAGAACAGCGATGGATGAGTAGACGGCGAGGGAAGCCGCGGCGTTTATCCGTGTTGCGGCCGCGACCGGGAGCGATCGTAGGACGCGCGTGTAACACTCATTTGACGGTGGATTGAATTCGGGTACGCACGAGCGTGCTGGCGAAATTCATCTTGTGCATTCCCGCGCAGTTGCTTCTCTCGCGAGATACTGCGGACATTGTGCTGTGGAAAAGATGGAAACGTCAGACGGAAGTACTGCGCTACCTGCAGCTTCAGCCTTTGCCGACGCTCAAATTTTCGTTGCTTGATTCGGCCAAAATGGCTTCGCCTCTGCGAAGACCTGGTAGGCCCGCTCCGCATCCTTGAGAACCGATGCGATGCGCGCTTCCTCACGGCCGGACAGGCGGCCGGCGGCAAACGCCTTCCTGGTGCGGCCGCCGCGCCGTCTTTGATGCGGCGCTTCGACGATTCCCTCGGTCAGCTTTTCATGCACCGCAATGTCGTTGAGATCGCCAAGGGCGTCCTGCAATTGTTCCAAGGCCGCCACGAATTGCTGCCGGCGCCGGGCGGCTTTTTTTCCCGGAAATAGGCCGGCAAAGAATTCCGATGCGTAACGGAGCTTCTTCGCGTCAATTCGCAGCTTGTGCCGTCGCTGCGGGTCGAGCTTCGCGAGGCGTGCGCCGCGCTTCAATATCTTCTTCCAGCGGCTTCTCAGCTGGGAAATCGCGGTGGGCGCAATCGGCTGTTCTCGCATTGTCCGGGCGAGGTCGTCGCTGTCGTGAGTCCAGTCCCCAGTTTCGATCCAGCCCGCCGTGTCGAGAACCAGCGCGCGAAAGCGCGGAGAATCGATCGCCGCAACGGCGCGGCCGAACGCGTCATCGCGTTTCTCCTGCAGTTCGCGGGTGAGAACCCTCACGCCCGCGCCGTTCGGCTTGCCGTCCACCACCGGCTTGACCACCCGCCGGATGAACACGTCGAGTTCGCGCGCCGGGCCGAGTTCCCCCATGATCCACTTGAATTCGGCCTTTCCCGCCTCGGTTTGCGGGCCAGCCAGAACGTCGCCGAACAGGGAGACCGCCGCGCGCAAGCGCCGCAGCGCGACCCGCGTCTGATGCAGGCCTTCGGGGTCGCCGCATCGCATGGCCGGCACATTGCCGACGAGCTGGTGCAGGCACGCCCGCGCCAAGGCCTGGAATGCGGCTTGACGGTTGAGATCGGCCGTCAGCGCGACCGGTGCGGCCTTGACGGGTTTGGGTGCCTCTGCGGCGACAAGCGCGTAACCGCGCTCGGCCTTGCTGGTCACGGCGAGCTGAACCGGAATTTGGTCCGCGACCGCCCGCGCCAGCTTGAAAAGCTCGGCGGGATCACCGCGTTTCAGCTCCAGTTCCACCTCGCAGAGCGGCGATGATTGCGCGCCGGCCGCGACCTTGCCACGATCGATGGTGAGGTCGATCTCGGCGCCGTCGCTATGGATCGGATAGACGGTACGCCGCACGCGCGTCTCGAAGACCGGCTTCAGGCCGCGGCGCACCTTTTTGCTCAGCAAAGAGGCAAGCGCGGTCTCTCGCGCTGCATCGAGATCGGGCATCCGGCTCCGGACGGGGGACTCCCATTCGTTGCGGGCAAGCAGTGCGGCGCTTTCGCCGCTTTCCTGCTTTATGGTTTGCACATAGCGGCGGCCGATGCGCCGCACCCGCAGCGACAAGCCGTTCTTGCGCAGCTTTTGCTTGTCGGTGTCGAAGTAGATGGAAACCTGGGTGGCAGGCTTGCCACGGGCTGTGGTGGCGCCCTTCAGCAGCGTGCTGCGAGTCAGCCGCAGCAGGGTATGCGGCGGCAGTTCGAGCTTGAGCTCGATTTCACGCCGAGGGGACATGGAAAGCACGCTGCGACAGCTACCTGACCGGGAATATCGCCCATTATAAAGAAGAGGTCCAGACGCTGTCACAATCGTGTCATGCGTTTCCGCCGGCTTCCTTTGCACAGAAAACCAGCAGCGATCGCGGGATAGCTCTGCAGCACCACCGATGCGATATTCAGCCATGAGGACGCGGTTCCCATGGCAAACGAGCCCAATCCGGCCCCGATCCGCAGAAAGCTGCGCGCCATCCTGCTCAGCGATCGCATCGACACTTCGGGGCTCGAGCGAACCGACGTCCTCTCGACCACGCCGCTTGCGTTCCGTGCCGGGCTGGACGGGGTGGTCGCGGTATTTCGTTATGGTGTCGTCGTGTTGTTCAACCTCTCGCTCCTCGAGGAAGACGAGGTGCTGCGCGGCTTGCGCAGCCGCGTCATTCGTCCCATCGAAGCGCGCGAGGAGGAGACCGCCATTATCGAGCTTTCGCCGGACAAGGACGACCAGATCCTGCCCGGAGGTCCAGTGCTGCTCAAAGCCGTCACCCCCGAGCACATCCTCGTGATTGCGGATGCGCTTGCCAAAAGCGTCGTTCTGGCGCGCGACGAGCGCGAGGTGTCCTCGGTCATCGACGTGGTCGAGCCATTCGCCCGGGTGCTTGCCGAGCAAGGTCGAACGCCGGGCGGCCGGCGGGCGATCCTCAAGCACATCGGCCATGCGCTCCTGGTGCAGCATCGCGTGTCGGGGCGTGTCGCGGTCGCCGAAAAGCCCGACGCGGTGTGGGACCGTCCCGACCTGGAGCGGCTCTATGCGCGGCTGCAGGACGAGTACGAGCTCACGGACCGCGCCGATGCCTTGGCACGCAAGCTTGCGCTCATCTCGGAAACCGCCACGATGCTCACCGACATCATCGATACCAAACGCTCCTTGCGCCTGGAAATCATGATCGTCGTGCTGATCGTGTTCGAGATCATCATTACGGCATACCAGATTTTCGGCCGGTAATTTTCCGTTATGTGATCGCTTCCGACTGACCGCAGCAACAGTAAATGCCGGTAAGATTTTTCGAAGGTCTGCGCCCGTTCAGCTGGAAGGGCGCCATGCGCGACGCCCTGGCGGGGGTCACGCTCGCCTCGATGAACACGCCGCAGGTGCTCGGCTATACGCGCATCGCCGGCACGCCCGTGGTCACCGGGCTCTACGCAGTGCTGCTGCCGCTCGTCGTGTTTACGGTTTTCGGTTCCTCCCGGCACCTGGTGGTATCGGCCGACTCCGCGACCGCGGCGATCTTCTCGAGTTCGATCGTGCAGATGGCGGCGCTCGCGAGCGACAAGTACATGGCGCTGGTCGGCATGACCGCGCTGCTCACCGCCGGATTTCTGCTCCTCGCGCGCATCTTGAAGCTCGGCTTTCTCGCCGACTTTCTCTCGCGCACGGTGCTGGTCGGTTTTCTCACCGGCGTCGGAATTCAGGTCGCGGTCGCAATGCTCGGCGACATGTTCGGCATCGCGGTCGAGTCGCGCCGCACTTTGGTGCAGGGCTGGGAGGTTTTGCAGGGCCTGCCGCGGCTGAATATTGCGACGCTGTGCCTTTCCGCGCTCGTCGCGGGCAGCATTCTGATCGGCGATCGCATTGCGCCGCGCTTGCCGGTTTCGCTGATGGCGGTCGTAGCGACGATCGCGGCCAGCGCTGCGTTCGGTTTCGCCGAGCGGGGTATCGCGGTCATCGGTCCTATTCCCGGCGGACTGCCGCCGATCGGATTACCCAAGGTGACGTGGGACGAAGTGCTGGCCCTGCTACCGGTTGCCGCGTCGTGCTTCGTGATGATCGTGGCGCAAAGCGCCGCAACCGCGCGCGCATTCGCGCTGCGCTATCGCGAGCGGGTCGACGAGGATGCCGACATCCTCGGATTGTCCGCCGCCAACGCCGCCGCCGCTGTGAGCGGAGCCTTCGTGGTCAACGGCAGCCCCACGCAAACCGCGATGGCGGATCGCGCCGGCGCGCGCACCCAGCTGGCACAACTTGTATTCGCGGGCATCGTGCTGGTGGTGCTGCTGGCGCTGACCGAGCCGTTGCAGTATATGCCGCGCGGCGTCCTGGCGGCGATCGTGTTCACCATCGCGGTCGGAATGGTCGACACGGCTGGCCTGCGCGACATCCGCCGCGAGAGCCCGGGCGAGTTCTATCTGGCCATCGGCACTGCTGCGGTGGTCGTGGCGATCGGGGTCGAGGAAGGCATCCTGGTGGCGATCGTCCTGTCGCTTTTGCGACATGTTCGCCATAGCTATCTGCCGCACACGACGGTGCTCGTGCCGGATGTGGCCGGCCATTGGACGCTGGTACCCGCGAAGCCCGGTGCGCAGACCGAGCCGGGCCTTATCATCTATCGTTTTGGCGCGGATCTGTTCTACGCCAACGATCATCGCTTCACGGGCGAAGTGCGCGCGCTTGTTTCCTCTGCACCGGCGCCGGTCCGCTGGTTCATCGTCGAGGCGGGTGCGATCACGAATATCGATTACTCCGCCGCGCGGTCGATCCGCGAACTGCTCGATGATCTGGCGCGCCGAAACGTTACCATGAGCTTCGCGCGCGTCAGTCCCTCTCTGCGGTCCGACATGGATCGGCATGGGATCACCGCCGCGATCGGCGAAGCGTGGATTTTCACGACGTTGCACGAAGCCATCTCCGCCGCGCGCAGTGGTGCGCGCAAGGGGACTCCGCCGGCCCATTAAGCCGGAGCGCGTTCACACACCCGTCGCAGAACTGTCAGGCCTCTGTCAGACGACGCGGGCAGCTTGCAGCGCACTGATTCGACGGCGGAGGCCCGATGGCCGTCACCACGTGCGCCGGCGCGTCGCTGACGCGGCGCCGGTTCCTCATGACTGCGGCTGCGGCGAGCGCGGTCACCAGCGGTATCGCCAAGCCTGCGTTCAGCCACGCAACGGATCGGCCCATCATCACCCATGGCATCCAGTCGGGCGACGTGTCGTGCGACTCCGCGGTCGTGTGGGCGCGCGCCGACCGGCCCGCGCGCATGCAGGTGGAGATCGCCACCAGCGACAGTTTCGAAACAATCCGCAGCGGCGCCTTTGTCGATGCCTTGCTGGAAACCGATTTCACGGCGAAAGCGCTGATCGAAGACTTACCCGCTGGCCAGGACATCTTCTATCGCATCCGCTTTGCAGACCATTCTTTCCCGATGACGCTCAGCGAGCCGCGGATCGGGCGCTTCCGAACCGCGCCGAACGAGCGGCGCTCGGTCTCATTCGTGTGGTCGGGCGATACCGGCAACTGGGGCATCGATGAGGCGCGCGGCGGCATGCGCACGTATGCGACCATGCTGCGCAACCGACCCGACTTCTTCATCCATTCCGGCGATCACATCTACGCGGACTGCACCATCCCCGCGCAGCGCAAGCTGCCGAACGGCGAAATCTGGCACAACATCGTCACCGAGGAGAAGTCGCGAGTGGCGCAGAACCTCGCCGACTTCCGCGGCAACTACAAATACAGTCTCTTGGACAAAAACCTGGTGCGGTTCAATGCGGAAGTGCCGATGTTCGCCCAGTGGGACGATCACGAGGTCACCAACGACTGGTGTCCGGGCGAGCCGCTGCGCTGGCATCGCTACGCCGACAAGAGCATCCTGCGGCTCGCCGCGAACGGCTGTCGCGCCTTCCACGAATTCATGCCGATGCGCGAGACCTTGGCGGAGGCAGGCCGGGTCTATCGCAAGATCCCCTATGGCCCGCTGCTCGACGTGTTCATGCTCGACATGCGCTCGTACCGCACACCCAACCGCGCGGACGGCGGTGAGGCCGCGATTCTCGGGCAAACGCAGCTCGCTTGGCTCAAGCGCGAATTGCTGCGCTCGCAAGCGACCTGGAAAGTGATCGCCGCCGATCTTTCGATCGGCGTCGTCAGCGACGACGCGGTCGCGCTGGGCGACGGCCCGCCGCAAAGCCGCGAGATCGAGATCGCCGATCTGCTTTCCTTCATCAAGCATGCCGGCGTTCGCAACACGGTGTGGCTCACCGCTGACATGCACTACACCGCCGCGCATTATTACGATCCGAACCGGGCGGTGTTTCAGGACTTCGAGCCGTTCTGGGAATTCATCTCCGGCCCGCTCCACGCCGGTACCTGGCATCCAGAGCCGCTCGACAACACGTTCGGTCCGCGCGCGGTGTTCCAGAAAGGCTGCAGCGCGGACCAGAGCGACGATCTCGCGCCGTGCTTCGGGCTGCAGTTCTTCGGACATGTGGCAATCGACGGCGCGAGCGAGGTGATGACGGTCACCCTCAAGGACGTCGCCGACCGCAACCTCTGGGCGGTCGCGATCGCGCCCCGGCAGGGCCATTGGACGCGCCGCTTCCCAGCGGCCCGCGGCTGACGTGGATCTCTCTACCGCTCATTCCCGCGCAAGCGGGAATCCAGAAGGGTAAGATTCGCCTATGTGGCCCTGGGTCCCCGCTTTCGCGGGGACGAGCGGACTTTGGATGCCGATCGGCTGGCTGCGCGGTTAGGCTGCAACATAACTGTCACATTGAGAGGCTAGGTCCGCTCCATCGAACGGTGGAGGACCTTGGCATGCCCCGATTTGCCGCTGCGGCAGTTGCAATTTTCGTTTTGTTTTTCGCGCTGTCGGCCCAGGCGCAAACGGTTTATCCGATCGATCGCGCAGAAATTCTCGCTGGCGCCCGGTTCGATTTCAAAGTCGAGTTTCCCGGGCTCGCCGATCCCGCCGCCATCAAAGTGACGTTGAACGGGGAAGATTACGCCAAAAACCTTTGGCACGGCCGCGGCGTTCGTCGAGCGCGAGGACGGCAAGGAGCAGTCCGCGCTGATTCTGCACGACGTCGTGCTCGCGCAGCCCGGCACCTACCGGGTGCTGGTGAGCAACGGCACGACCCGACGTGAACTCACCTGGACGGTTTACGGCACGGGCCCGCGCAAGGCGAAGAATGTCGTCTTGTTGATCGGCGACGGCATGTCGCCGGCGCACCGCGTCGCGGCGCGGCTTCTTGCGAAGGGCATCGCCGAAGGCAAGGCGCGCGGCAAGCTCGCGATGGATGACATGCCACAGATGGCGCTGGTTGCCACGGCTGGCAGCGATTCGGTCATCACCGATTCCGCCAATTCGGCGAGCGCCTATGCCACCGGCCACAAGTCTGCGGTCAACGCGATGGGAGTGTATGCCGACCGCACTATCGACCCGCTCGACGATCCGAAGGTCGAGAACATCACCAGCCTGGTGCAGCGCCGCCTCGGCATGGCTGTGGGCATCGTCACCAACACCGAAATCGAGGATGCAACACCCGCGGCGATGGTCGCGCATGTGCGCCGCCGCGCCGAATACGATCGCATCGTCGAGCAGTTCTTCGCCGCCAAGCCTGACGTGCTGATGGGTGGCGGTCTCGCGAATTTCCTGCCGAAGTCGGCGCACGGCTCAAAGCGTAAGGACGAAACCGACTTCCTCGAAAAATTCCGCGCATCAGGTTACGCGGTTGCGCTGACTGGTCCGGAAATGAACGCGCTCGCCGCCGCGCCAGAAACGAAGCGACTGCTTGGCCTGTTCACGCTCGGTAACATGGACGGCGCGCTCGACCGCAAATTCCTCAAGCGCGGGACGGTGCCGAAATTTCCCGAGCAGCCGGACTTGACCGAGCAGGTGCGTGCGGCGCTCAACGTGCTTGCCAGGAACGAGGCCGGCTTCTTCCTCATGGTGGAGCCCGGCATGATCGACAAGTACACGCATCTGCTCGACATGGAGCGGGCGGTCTACGACACCATCATGCTCGATAATGTGGTCAGGCTGGTGCGCGATTGGTCCGAGCCGCGCGGCGACACGCTTATTCTGGTGGTCGCCGATCACAATCATCCGATCGGTCTGGTCGGCACGATCGACGATGACATGAGCAAGGATGCGGTCGCGCCGTTGCGCGAGCGCGTGCGCGTCTACGAGCGGGCTGGGTTTCCCAACTATCCGGCGCCCGACGCCGAGGGTTATCCCGAGCGCGTCGACGTGAGCCGGCGGCTTGCCTTGTTTTCGGCGAGCCTTCCCGATCATTACGAAACGCTGCGCCCAAAACTCGACGGGCCGAACGATCCGACCGCGCCCGGCACGCAGGAAGGCACCTTCGTCGCCAACGAGCGCTACAAGAGCGTGCCCGGCGCTGCGCTGCGGCTCGGCAACCTGCCGGCCATGATCAATGCCGACGTACATTCCGGGGAAGATGTGATTCTTACCGCCACCGGCCCGGGCAGCGAGCGCGTGCACGGGCAAATGGAAAACACGGAGGTGTTCCGCATCATTGCCGAGGCGCTCGGCCTGGGTCAGGCGCGGGCAGCCGGGTCGCAATGATGGCTGATGCTATTGGGGACAATGATTGACTTGTTATGGCCGGGCTCGTCCCGGCCATCACGTCTTGAATTGCCCAACAAAGACGTGGATGCGCTGCAGGAACGGGAGGAGCTCTCCGGTGTTGAGTCCGCAGTACGAAGCAGGACGATCAAGGAGAAATGCCATGATGAAGCCTGCCGTCAGCAGGAGAGTTTTCAATCGCGCGTCCGTCATTTCTTTGTTGGCCGCTGTGGCTTCGACGTCTCGTGACGACGCGGCATCCGCCCAGCAGCGAGCACCCGTAGGCGCTCCGACGCGGCGCGATGTCATCAAGCAGGAACTTCCCAGTGAGCCAGCGCGTGATCTCATCCTTGTCGAGGTGATATACCCGCCGGGAACAGGCTCCCCGCCACACCTCCACGCCAATGGCGTCATGGCATTTGTCGTTTCCGGCGCGGTCGCCTCGAAGGTTGGCGACGGACCCGAACAGACGTTCCACGCGGGAGATGCCTGGTGGGAGCCTCCCGGCGCGATCCATCGGGTCTCGCGCAATGCAAGCCCTACTGAGCCGGCGACATTGCTGGCGATCTACATTGCGTCCAAAGGAGCGACGGCAGCCGATCTGATGAAGCCGCTCTGAGAAGCGGACGACAGATACGCGCTTCGCCGCTTTCGCTGCGTCGCGAATTGCCACCGAGGGCGAGGCCGTGTCGTCGCAGCTTTGCGTCTGGAGTCGCCATCATGAGGATATTCTTAGCCGGCGCGACCGGCGCCATCGGCAAACGATTGGTGCCGCTGCTGCTCGAGGCACGGCACCATGTCACCGGTACGACCCGCTCGGCGGCCAAAGCTGACGCGCTCTGCGCCGCGGGCGTCGAGCCGGCGGTTGTCGATATCTTCGATGCGCCGGCGCTCTCCCGAGCAGTTTCCGCCGCTCGCCCCGACGTTGTGATGCATCAGCTGACTGATCTTCCGCCCGGGCTTGATCCCAGCCGAATGAACGAAGGAACGCGACGCAACGCCCGGATGCGCAGCGAGGGAACCCGAAACCTCGTCACCGCGATGCTTGAAGCGAGCGTGTATCGGCTCATCGCACAAAGTATCGCGTGGATGTACGCGCCCGGGCCGCAACCGCATTCCGAAGGCGATCCGCTCGATATCTACGCGACGGGCACGCGCGCGATCACCGTCGCAGGAGTCGTGACGCTGGAGCGGCTCACCGTTTCGTCTCCGCCAATCGAAGGCGTCGTGCTTCGCTACGGACATCTCTACGGGCCGAACACCGGAGCCGACGGCCCCGGCGAGCCGCCGTCGTTGCATGTTGAAGCGGCCGCCTCGGCGGCGTCGCTTGCGATCGAGAGGGCGCGTCGCGGCATCTACAACATCGCCGAACCGAGCGGATACCTATCGACAGAGAAAGCAAGCCGCGAGTTGGGTTTTGACCCGGGCTTTCGGTTGAAACCCCGCCCTTGAATGGCTCTGCGCGTCCGATTGCGGCAACTCAATTGCTGCCACGCGAGGTCGGATTCGCCTCGGCTTCGTCCAGTACGACCAGTTCCGCGCCCTCGATCGCATAACGGGCGAAGCGGAAATCGCGAATGTTCATGAGCCGATTGCCCGCCCATTCGAGGAGAACGAAATAGCTTGGTTGCGCTCCCGGGTTGGCCGGATCGCGCACCAGCACCGCCGGGCGTCGATCGACCAATCCCAGAACGAAAAGCCAATCTTCGCGCTGCGCGTATCTCGTGAAGTAATTTCCCACGTCGCCGCGGCCGCGCGCGCGCAACCTGCTGACAAGCTCGAGCCGTACCTCCTCGGCAAGCATGTCGCGCACCGTATCGAAGTCGCGCGCATTGAATCGGTCGATATAAGCGGTGAGAAGCGCGCGCTGGGGCTCCGCCAGGATCGGAAGCGGCAAATCCTCGGGCTCCTGCGCCAGCTCGCGCAGGCGGGCGCGTCCGCGATGCAGCGCCGCTTTGATCGCCGCGACGCTGAGATTAACTATGCTGGCGATCTCGTCGAGTGAGTAACCGAGCACGTCCATGAGGACGACGGTGCTGCGCTGCGCCACCGGCAGGCGCATGAAGGTGCGCAGGCTGGCGGCGACGATTTGGCGATCCTCGGCACCGGATGCGGGATCGACAGCCATGTCCAGATCCTCATCGGAGTGGGCGGCGTTCTCGCGGGCGCGGCGCCGCAGAAAATCCAGGGCCGCATTGTGGGCGATGCGAAACAGCCAGCCCTCCATGTGGGCGATTGCTCCGGCACCGGGATAGGCCTCGATTGCTTTCGCCAGCGCCTCCTGGACCACGTCCTCGCCGTCGATCACCGATCCGGTCATACGGGCGCAATAGCGATGCAGCTTGGGGCGCAAGTCGCTTAGCAGCCGATCGAAAGCGGCGCGTGGATCGGCCGCGCCGGCGATGGATATGTTCATCGAACCTCCGCTGCGATCGCCGCGATCCTGGGTTCACTTTCTACCCAGACGATTGGGGCGGCGCGAAGGATTCGGCTGGAAAAATTTTCTTTTTGCGAATCCTTCGGCCGCTGCCGTTCGTCTTGGCGGCACGGGTCGGGCGTTAATGCCGATCATACCGACCGCGCTCCGACAGGAGGAGAAGCAAAATGCAGACGAACATCATGATCGCTCTCGCAGCCGCGATCATTGCCTTTGCCAGCTGTGCGCATGCCGGAAACGGCAATCGCGACGACGAGCGCACCGCCAAGCCCGCGCAATATTGCGTTCCGCAGTATGACACTTCGGGCGCGCAACGAGCTCCGTACTGCCGAGACCAGACGGGCGGGCGTATGAGGGCCCGGTCGCGCAGCACCTTCCAACCTTGACAAATAAAACATTGTAGTTAATTAACCATAAGGTTAACTACGATGCAAGCGTTTCTCGGGCGACTGGCGCGCGGGCAGGGGAACGGGAGTTTGCAATCATGAATGAGTCACACGAAACGGCGAGCAAGGCCTGGGTGCTCGCGCTCACCTCGCTGGCGTCGTTGATGGTTGCGCTCGATGCGCTGGTCGTCACCACCGCGTTGAGCACGATCCGGCTCGAGCTCGGCGCTTCGCTTGAGGCGCTGCAGTGGACCATGAACGCCTACAATCTGAGTTTCGCGGTGCTGTTGCTCACCGGCGCTGCGCTCGGCGACCGGTACGGCCGCCGGCGCCTGTTCGTCGCCGGCCTCATCCTGTTCGTGGTGGCATCGGCGGCCTGCGCATTGGCGCGCAGCGCCGGCGCGTTGATCGCGGCGCGCGCCGTGCAAGGAGCCGGTGCGGCGCTGGTGATGCCGCTGGCGATGGCGCTGTTGAGCGCGGCCTTCCCGCCTCAGGAGCGCGGCAGGGCGCTTGGGATGTTCAGTGGCTTGACTGGACTTGCCCTGATCGCGGGTCCCGTGGTGGGCGGCGCGGTCGCCGAAGGCATCGCCTGGCAGTGGATCTTCTGGATCAACGTGCCGATCGGTCTTGTCGCCATTGCGCTCGTGCGCAGGCGCATCCAGGAGAGCTTTGGAATGAGCACCGCTGTCGACGTCCTGGGCGTGATCCTGGTGACGGGGGCTGTGCTCGGGGCGGTCTGGGGACTGATGCGCGGCAACGCTAGCGGCTGGACCAGCCCCGAGGTCATCGCGGCCTTCGTGGCCGGGTTGCTCCTTGCCGGCGCCTTCGTCGCATGGGAGCTGCGCGCCCGCGCGCCGATGGTGCCGATGCGATTTTTCGGCTCCCGCGCCTTCGCATCCGGCAACGCGGCATGTTTCCTTTATACCGGCTCGCTCTATGGCGCCGTATTCTTCATGGCGCAGTTCTTGCAGACCGCGCAGGGCCATGGACCGCTCGGCGCCGGGCTGCGGCTGCTTCCGTGGACTGCCACGCTGTTTGTAGTGGCGCCGCTCGCCGGTGTGCTCGTTAACCGGACTGGTGAGCGGACGCTCATCGCCGGCGGACTCATTCTGCAAGCCATTGGGATGGCCTGGGTCGCGCTGATCGCCGCGCCCGATCTCGCCTACGCCAGCCTTGTCGCGCCGCTGATCCTCGCCGGTGCCGGCATTTCCATGGCAATGCCCGCTGCCCAGAACGCGGTCTTCAACTCGGTCGCGCAGACCGAGCTCGGCAAGGCGTCCGGCACTTTCAACATGTTCCGCTTTCTCGGCGGGGTGTCCGGGATTGCGGTTGCGGTCGCGGTGTTCGCCGCCGCCGGAAGCGTCGACTCGCCGCGTGCGTTCACCGCCGGCTTTGTTGTCGCGATCGCCGTGTCCGCCGCTTTGTCGCTGGCGGGAGCGGTCGCCGGCATGTGGCAGCCCGCCCGGCGGGAACCCGCGTTGGCGCAGGCACAGGCGAACGCCTGAGATTGGTCTGGTCCAAAAAATGTCCGGTGCCGTCTCATTCAAACGTCTTGATCGCGGGGGCTACCAACCCGAGGAGGAGTCACAATGACTTTGCGAATTTTCGCCCAATTACCCACCCGACGGCGGGTGCTCGGGGCGAACCTTGCGCTTGGAACCAGCATCGCGCTTGGACCAGTAACAGCCATCGCCGCCTCAGGCGCGGATATCTCAGTTCACCAAGAGCTCGACTTCAAGGCAGGCTCCGAGCGCGTCTACGAAGCGCTTCTGGACGAAAAGCAGTTCAGCGCCTTTAGCGCAGCTTCAGCTCATATCGATCGCGAATCCGGTGGAGCTTTCAAGCTGTTCGGCGGGCGGGTGATCGGCCGAAACGTCGAGTTGATACCCAACCAGCGAATTGTCCAGGCCTGGCGTGCGGAGACGTGGCCGTCCGGCATCTACTCAATCGTCACGTTCGAACTGACCGCGCAGGGTACGGGAACCCGGATCGTTTTCGACCAGAAGGGTTTCCCACCGGAGAACCGGGAAGCTCAAATCGCCGGGTGGCCCAAGTTCTACTGGGACCCGCTGCGAAAATATCTGGATTCGTGAGGCCGCCGCCCGGTGTCCAAGTCATGCGGGTCACTGGGAGCGAAGGCAGCCCGGCGGTTCAAAAGGGAAACCATGTCGTACGACCGACTTTCGTCTCCACACGGCGATGCCTTTTGACAGGGAAGCGATGCACCAATTCTGGGATGCGGCGCTCGACCGTTTCAAGGCTTGCGTCGAGCAGGCGCAGCCGAGCGCTTCGTCCATCGTCGAGGCACCTCGACTTTCACCGGCCTCGTCGGACGAGCCGCAGCAAGGAAGAATCAAATAACATGCTGTCCTCCCCCGCCGTCTCATCTAGAGCCACGGTCCGCCCTCTGCGCGCGGTGGTGATCGCATCGGCGCTGGTATTTAGCGGCTGCCCGCCGTTGAGCGCGCAACCGAAAGCACCGGAAGTCACGGTCGCCAATCCCGCCCTGAAAAAAGTCGTGCAATGGGACGAGTATACCGGCCAATTCGAAGCCCTGCGGCGGGTCGAGGTGCGGGCCCGCGTGTCCGGCGAACTGGTGAAAATTCATTTCACCGACGGCCAGACCGTGCTGGCGGGCGATGTCCTTTTCACCATCGATCCCAGACCTTTCGAGATTGCGGTAGAGGCTGCGCGCGCTGATGTCGCGCGCGCGAAGGCACAAATCGCGCTTACCGCCAACGATCTCGAGCGCGCCGAGCAGTTGATAAAATCGAAATCTCTCACCCAGCGAGATTTCGATCAACGAAATGCCAATCACGACGTGGCCAAGGCGCAGTTGCAATCCGCTGAGGCCGCGCTGCGCAACGCCGAGCTCAATCTTGAATGGACCTTGGTGCGCGCGCCGATCGGTGGCCGCATTTCCGACCGAAAGGTCGACGCCGGGAACCTTGTGTCCGCGGGCCAGGCGGGCGCTTCGCTGCTGACCACGATCGTAAGCCTCAACCCGATTCACTTCGTGTTCAATATCCCGGAACCGGATTACGTGCGTTACGCGCGGCCGGCAGGCGGCCCGCGCGCGTCCGGCGATCGTGTTCAGATCCGTCTCGCGAACGAAAAAGAATGGACGCGGAACGGCGAGATGAATTTCATCGACAATCAGCTTTACGGGAAATCGGGCACCATCCGCGCGCGGGCAGTGCTGGAGAATCCGGATTTGTTTCTGACGCCGGGCATATTCGGGCGCCTGCGACTCTTTGCCGGCGAAGCCGAGGCTTTGCTCATTCCGGATGCCGCGGTGGTGTCCGATCAGAGCCGCAAGGTCGTCTATGCCGTCGGACCCGACAACAAGATTCAAGCCAAGCCGGTGACGTTGGGGCCGATCGAAGAGACCCTGCGCGTGATCACGTCCGGTTTGTCGCGCGATGATCGGGTGGTGATTTCCGGTCTGGCGAATCCCGCGGTTCGCTCGGGAGCGGTCGTCGCTCCGCTCCCAGGCAGCATCGTACTCGCGACCAAGTAGTCGCGCTTGAGAAGATTGGATTGCCGATGCGATTTTCCCATTTCTTCATCGAGCGTCCGGTCTTCGCCACTGTGCTTTCGCTGATTCTCACGATCGCCGGAGCGATCGCGCAGCAATCGCTGGCGATCTCGGAATATCCGGAAATCGTCCCCCCCACGGTCAATATCAAGGCGACCTATCCGGGCGCTTCGGCCGAGGTGATCGCCGAAACGGTGGCCGCCCCGATCGAGCAGGAAGTCAACGGCGTCGACGACATGCTCTACATCGGCTCGCAATCCACGGGCGACGGGCAGCTCTCGATCAATGTCGTGTTCAAGCCCGGCGTCAACATCGATCAGGCCCAGGTTCTGGTTCAGAACCGTCTTGCTGTCGTGCAACCGCGGTTGCCCGACGAGGTGAACCGTTTTGGCATCACCGTGCGCAAATCGTCACCCGACCCTTTGATGGTCGTGCACATGACCTCGCCGGACGGCTCGCGCGATCAGCAATATATCGCAAACTACGCATCACTCTACATCAAGGACGCGCTCGTTCGCATCGAGGGCGTCGGCGATGTGTTGGTGTTCGGCGCTCGCGACTATTCGATGCGGGTCTGGCTCGACCCGACGAAGGTCGCGGAGCGCGGCTTGACCGTGGGCGAAGTGGTCGCCGCGCTGCGCGCCGCGAATTTGCAGGTCGCCGCCGGTGCCATCAACCAGCCGCCCGCGAAGTCGCCCGTCGCCTTTCAGCTCGCCGTGCAAACGCTCGGCCGGCTGACGGACGCCGGTCAATTCGAAAACATCATGATCAGGGCAGACGCCGACGGCGGTTACGTCCGCTTGCGCGATATCGCGCGCATCGAGCTCGGTTCGCAGGATTACACCCTCAATTCTTATCTCAATGACAACGTCGCGACGGCGCTTCTCATCCGGCAACGTCCGGGCTCGAACGCGTTGGCAACTGCCGCCGCCATCAAGCAGACCATGGCGCTGGCGAGTCGCAGTTTTCCCAGCGGCGTTGGATACGTCATCGCCTACAACCCGACCGAGTTCATTCAGCTCTCCATCGACGAAGTGGAAAATGCGCTTCTGATCGCCGTTTTCCTGGTCGCACTGGTCGTGATTCTGTTCCTGCAGACCTGGCGCGCGGCCGTCATTCCGGTGCTTGCCATTCCGATATCGCTGTTCGGGTCGTTCCTGGTGATGCGCGCCAGCGGGATCGGGCTCAACACGTTGTCGCTGTTCGGCTTAGTACTTTCGATCGGGATCGTCGTCGACGACGCGATCGTGGTGATGGAGAACGTCGAGCGCTATTTGCGCCAAGGCTTTTCGCCAAAGGAAGCCGCGCACAAGACCATGGACGAGGTGGGTGGCGCCCTGATCGCAATTGCGCTTGTTCTGTGCGCCGTGTTCATCCCGACGGCGTTTATCAGCGGGCTACAGGGAACATTCTACAAGCAATTTGCCGTCACCATCGCCGCGTCCACCGTGATCTCCGCATTCGTGTCGCTGACGCTGTCGCCGGCGTTGGCGGCGGTGCTGCTCAAGCCGCATGACGATCAGCCGAACGGCGCCTGGCTGCGACGCTTGAGCGGGCCGGTTCGTTGGCTATTCGGGAAATTCAATTCCTTCGTTGCGGCGCTCTCGGCAGGCTACGGTCGGCTGACCGGGCGGCTTATTCGAATCTCCTTCATCGTGCTGATCGCCTATGGCGGCCTGATCGCATTCGCGTATCGAGAGCTGGCCACGACGCCCACCGGGCTCATCCCGCAGCTCGATCGAGGTTATCTGATCGCCGTGTTTCAGCTGCCGCCCGGCGCGTCGCTCGATCGCACCGACGAGATCATGCGCGAGGCCGGCGCCGAAATTCTCAAGCACCCCGCTGTGCGCGACGCGACCGTTTTTGTCGGTTTCGACGGGGCGACATTCACGAACGCACCGAACGCCGGCGCGATCTTCTTTACCTTGAAGCCATTCGAGGAACGCGCCCACCAGGGTTTCCCAGCCGCGCGGATCGTCGCCGATCTTCGCCGTCAGCTCTCCCGCTTTAAGGACGCCTTCGTCATCGTGCTTGAGCCTCCCTCGGTCCCCGGCATTGGCACAGGGGGTGGATTGAAAGGCTATGTTCAGAACCGCACCGGCCACGCCTTACCGGAACTCGAGCGAGCGGCGTGGGCGATGGCTGGGACAGCTTCGCAAACGCCCGGATTCACCCAGGCATTCACCTCGTTTAACACCCGCACGCCGCAAATCTACGCCGACATCGATCGCACCAAATCGGAGCTCTTGGGAGTGCCGATCAACCGCGTGTTTGAAACGCTTTCGGTCTATATGGGCTCGACCTTCGTCAACGATTTCAACATCCTCGGTCGCACCTATCGGGTGACTGCACAGGCGGACAACGCGTATCGGCTGAATTTGCAGGACATTGCGAACCTCAAGACGCGCAACGCATCCGGCGAAATGGTGCCGGTCGGTGCGACGGCGACGTTCAGCGATACGACCGGGCCGTTTCGCGTACCGCGCTACAATCTGTTTCCCGCCGCCGAGGTGCAGCTGAACCTGGCACGCGGCTTTTCCTCCGGGCAGGCGATCGCGGCCGCCGAGCGAATCGCGAAAGACCGGTTGCCGGGCGGATTCTCGTTCGAGTGGACCGAGATCGCGCTGCAGGAAAAGCTCGCCGGCAACACCGCAATCATCGCCTTTGGGCTGGCGGTCGCCTTCGTGTTCCTGCTGCTGGCGGCGCTTTATGAGAGCTGGGTCTTGCCGATCGCCGTGGTTCTGATCGTTCCGATGTGCATCTTTGCCGCCATGATCGGCGTGAACATGCGAGGACTCGATCGAAACATTCTGGTCGATATCGGGCTCGTCGTTCTGGTCGGACTGGCCGCGAAGAACGCGATTCTGATCGTTGAATTCGCCAGGCAGGCGGAAAATGCCGGAATGAACCGGTTGGCAGCAGCGGTGCATGCCGCGCGCACGCGCATGCGGCCCATCCTGATGACGTCGCTGGCATTCATCTTCGGCGTGCTGCCGCTCACGATTGCGGTCGGCGCCGGCGCGGAAATGCGCCAGTCGCTCGGCACCGCTGTCTTCGCCGGCATGATCGGGGTCACGCTGTTTGGGCTTTTGTTCACGCCGACATTCTATGTTGTCGTGCGCGCGCTCCCTGCCCGGCTGACCGGAATACGGGCGCGTGGTCCAACGACCCCAGAAGACCGCGCGTTCGACGATTCAGGGAAGCCGAGGCAAATGTTTCGGCCGTCCCAGTGCGGGTAACTCACCTCAAAAAAGTGGCCGCTGCGACGCGCTCGAACCTCAAGACGGTTGAGGCGATCGTGGAATGGCGAGGTGCACCCCTATCAGCGACAGCGGTATTGGGAGACGCGAATGGTGTGCTGGCGCCGCGCGATCCAATCCCAGCACGAGTGGAGGCGGCTCGCTCCGCACTGCATGCGGGCGCGTGATCGGTTTTGCGTCGCGTATTATGAAGGTAGTCAGGCCGCGAATTTGACTTGACATTTCGTAAGCAGTCGCTTACGGTAAGTTATGGCTTACGGAAACGCGCTCGCGGCTTTGGCCGATCCTACGCGGCGGCGCGTGTTCGAGCGGCTCAAGGCGGGACCGCGGCCGGTGGGCGCCATCGCGCGCGGCTTGCCGGTGAGTCGTCCGGCGGTATCGCAGCACCTCAAGGCGCTCAAGGAGGCGGGCCTGGTGGCCGACCGTCCGGAGGGAACGCGCCGGGTCTATTTCATAGACCCGCACGGGCTCGGCGCGCTGCGCAAGTGGCTTGATCGGTTTTGGGACGACGCGCTCGCGGCGTTCCAGGCGGAAGTCGAGAAGGCGAGTAACCGAAAGGACCAGGACAAATGAACGTTGCAGTCAGGATCGCTCCCGTGCGCAAGAGCATTCGCGTCGCCGCGAGCCAGGCGCATGCCTTTGAAGTTTTCACCGCGGGTCTTGGGCGTTGGTGGCCGCTCGAGCATGGCATCGGCAAGGAACCGAGGAAAGCCGCGGTCATGGAAACCCGCCTCGGCGGCTGCTGGTACGAATTGGCGCAAGACGGCACGCAGACCGACATCGGAAAGATCATCGTCTGGGAGCCGCCCAAACGCTTCGTCATGACCTGGGACATCAACAGCCAATGGAAGCCCGATACGACTGTCAGTTCTGAGGTGGAAGTACGTTTCATCCCGGACGGCGCGAACGCGACCCGCGTCGAGCTCGAGCACCGCAAGTTCGAGCAGATGGGCGCCGAAGCAGGCGAGTCGATGCGCAAGAACGTCGACGGCGGCTGGCCGGCATTGCTGGAGAAGTTCAAGCAACACGCCGAAGCGGCGTAATCGATTGCAATCTCGCACTCAGCGTAGCCCGGATGGAGCGAAGCGAAATCCGGGGTTCTTACCGCCGGCTCTGTCCTCCCCGGGTTTCGCTCCGCTCCACCCGGGTTACCAAAAACGAGGAGTTCATCATGACCGAGCTTTACGTGTTTCCGCCGAGCCCGCGCGCTTTCAAGGTGATGGCGGTTGCAAATTACCTGGGCATCGATGCCGCCCTGCGCCCGCTTGATCTAATCAAGGGCGATCAAAAATCTCCCGAATACGCTGTGCTCAATCCCAACATGCGCATGCCAACCCTCAAGGACGGCGACTACGTGCTCTGGGAATCGAACGCCATCATGCAATATCTCGCGAGCAAGCGGCCGGAAACCGGACTGCTGCCTGCGGACGAAAAGGGGCGGCTCGACGTGACGCGTTGGCAGTTCTGGGAGCTAGCCCATTGGGACCCGACCTGCGCGATCTTTCTCTTCGAAAATGTGGTCAGGCCCGTCGTGCTCAAGAGCGGCGAGCCGGACCCGGCGGCGATTGCCAAGGGGACAGAGACGTTCCATCGCATTGCAAAGGTTCTGGACGGCCAGCTCAAGGACAAGAGATTCGTCACAGGGGACCGGCTGACCGTTGCCGACTTTTCGCTCGGCGCGCCGCTCAATTACGCGGAGATGGGCCGCATTCCGCTCGAATCTTACCCTGAGATCAAACGCTGGTACGCGAGTTTGCGCGCGTTGCCGGCCTGGCAAAAGACGCTCGCGCAGTCGGCGCTGCCGGCCGCCGCGGCGGCGGCGTGAGGGTGACGCGGCGGCATAGTCAGCGTAGCCCGGATGGAGCCGCGCGTCGCCCGGCGAAATCCGGGTAGCCGTGCCGAATGCCACATTCGTTCCCGGATGTCCCGGGTTCCGCTTCGCTCCACCCGGGCTACAAAAAAATTGTCCGGTGTCGGCTCGCTCGAACGTCTAAGCTGCGTTCCAACCCGAGAGGACACACAATGAGCGAGTTCACCTTTCTGTTTCGCGGCAGCGATCCAACGGCGCAATCGCCCGAGGAAATGCAGAAATCCATGCAGAAATGGCTCGCCTGGTTCAAGGAACTGGGCGAAAAAGGCCACATCAAGTATCCCGGACATCCGCTCGAGCGCACCGGTAAGGTCGTGAGCGGCAAGCAGAAGAGCGTTCACGACGGTCCCTTCGCCGAGGCCAAGGACATCGTCAACGGCTTCACGCTGATCGAGGCGCGGGATCTCCCGCAGGCGGTCGAACTCTCGAAAGGCTGTCCGATCCTCGAAGTGGGCGGCTCCGTGGAAGTACGCCCGGTCCGTATTCTGAATATGTGATGGAGCTCAGCGACCACCTGTTCCGGCGCGAAGCGGGGCGCATGGTCGCCACGCTGACCCGGGTGTTCGGAGTGCACAACCTCGCGCTGGCGGAAGACGTCGTGCAAGACGCCTTCTGCCGCGCGCTGGAGGTGTGGAAGTTCCGCGGCATGCCGGAAAACCCTTCCGCGTGGCTGCTTGCCACGGCGAAGAATCGCGCACTCGACATTCTGCGGCGCCAGCGCACCGCGCGCACGTTCGCGCCAGATCTGGGCCGCCTGCTCGACAGCGAATGGACGCTCGCGCCCGCCGTCGAGGAGCTGTTTGCCGCAAACGCGATCAAGGACGACCTGCTGCGCATGATGTTCTCCTGCTGCCAACCGCGCCTTGCCGAGGAGGCGCAGGTCGCGCTCATTCTCAACATCCTGTGTGGCTTCAGCGTCAACGAGATCGCGAGCGCCTTCGTAACCAGCCGTGCAGCGATCGAGAAGCGGATCACGCGCGCGAAGAAACTGCTCGCGACATCGAAGCGGCTGTTCGACGTTGCCGCGGCTGCGGATTTTGCGGCGCGACTGCCGGCCGTGCATCGGGCGCTCTATCTGCTGTTCAACGAGGGCTATCACGGCGCCTCGCCGGAAACCCCGGTGCGCGCCGAGCTCTGCCATGAGGCGATGCGGCTTGCGGCGGTGCTGCTCGATCATCCGCTCGGGGCGACACCGACGAGCTATGCGCTCTCCGCACTGATGCATCTGAATGCCGCGCGGCTCCCGGCGCGGGTCGATGCCGCTGGCGACTTGCAATCGCTGTTCGATCAGGACAGATCGCTTTGGAATCGCGGGCTCGTGCGCGAAGGCCTCGGACTGCTGGAGCTTTCAGCCAGCGGCTCGCAGCTTACCGAGTATCACCTCGAAGCGGCGATCGCCTCGGTTCACACAAGCGCGCCGCGCGCCGAGGATACCGACTGGGGAAGGATCGTTTCGCTCTACGATATGCTGGTCTCGATACGTCCGTCGCCGGTGATTGCACTCAATCGTGCCATCGCCGTCGCCCAGCGCGATGGGCCGGAGCGCGGGCTCGAGGCCATCGGCACGATCGAGAACCGCGAGCGCCTCGCCGCCTATCCGTTTTACCCGGCGGCGCTCGGCGAGCTCGAGCTGCGCCGCGGCCGGCACGCGACGGCGCGCAAGCACTTCCGCGCCGCGCGCGCGCTGGCGCGCAATCCAATGGAACGAAAATTTCTCGATCAGCGCATGACCGCGTGCGGGTCGGCGTGCCCGGATTGAGCGTCAGCGAAATCCGGGGTTCTCACCACCTGCCTCTGTCCTCCCCTACGAAGAAAGAATGTCCCGCTCCGTCCGCCAAACGTCTTGCAGGCAGGAGGACGGATCATGACAAACAAATCCTATGCAATGGCCGTATCAATGCTGCGCGTGGGCTTGCTGGCAGCTTAGATCGCCGCCCCTCCGCCGCAGCGCAATCCACGGTGGCCGCCGACAACCGGCAGCCAATGTTCATGCAGCGGGAAAAGAACATCGCGTTCGCCTAGCGCTTACCGGCCATTCGATGCGCGCAAGGCGCCCATGCTTCTCACGCGCCGGGCGGAAACCCAAACCAATCAACTGTCAAGATTACCGCGACGCGTTATCCACAGGAACCTCCCGTGGTTCCAAGGCGTGCAGAGGTCCCCTTACCAAAATGTCTCGTTGATGACAGACTAGGGAATTGGCAAGCGAGTCCTATATTGGGGGCCGTGCCACGGAGTATCGAATGCCAGTGGAAACCGTCATTTACGAGCCGCCGAAGCCCGATTTTCCCTATTTGGTCGTCACCCTTGCCCCGAGCGGCGTCGACGTGGTGACCGCGGCCAACCGAACCGAAGCCCGAACCATGGTTGCGCAACGCACGCGGCGCAAACCGCAGAAGACCAGCAACGGCGCATCTCGATCCGATCCGGGCTAGATCAGCTCTCAACGCGACACACATCCCTTCTGCAGGTCTGACAGGTCTCTGGCGCGCGCCGGGACAAAGGCTGCATTTTGTCCGCGGCATTCTGCTAGACTTGTCGCGATTTCAGCTCTCAGCACGTAGCCTCGATTGAGCGTAGCGAAATCCGCGGCTCTCGTCGCCGGCTCTGTCCTCCCCGGATTTCGCTACAAACTCGGCCCGATTGTCAAAAGGAGACGCAAACATGAACAAGAATGCCAAGGCGCTTCAAATTGCTGCGCTTGCCACGCCCACCGACCTCAAGCCCAATGCCGTGCGGGATATCGCCGGCGCGTTGAACATTCTGCTGGCGGATATGTTCGCCCTCTATCTCAAGACCAAGAACTTTCACTGGCACATGTCGGGTCCGCACTTCCGCGACTACCATCTGCTGCTTGACGAACACAGCGAGCAGATCTTTGCCACCACCGACGACATCGCCGAGCGCGTTCGCAAGATCGGCGGCACCACGCTGCGCTCGATCGGCCACATCGGCCGTCTGCAGCGCGTTGAGGACAACGATGCGGATTACGTCACACCGCTCGACATGCTGGCCGAGCTGCGCGACGACAACAAAGAGCTGGCGGCGAACCTGCGCGAGACGCACGGGCTGTGCGACGAGGAGGGAGACGTGGCGACCGCAAGCCTGTTGGAGAACTGGATCGACGAAGCGGAGCGGCGTACCTGGTTCCTGTTCGAAGCATCGCGGCGCGGTGAATAGCCAAAGCGCGTTGCCCGCGCGATGCAGGTCGTCGATGCCGATCGTGGCGCGTCGAGGGCGAAGCCGGGATCTAGTCGACTTTGGTCTTCGTGGCCACGAGCCGACGAACCATTTTGCCCGAGGAAACACTGATGCTCTGCTCATCGAGAAGAACATCCGATCCAGCCAGCGCTTGTAACACGAGAGCAGGATCGAACGCCGTATAGAGGCGGCCGTGCGCGTCGCGCGTGTCGGCTCCTTCGGTCACGCGCCAGCTGAGGTACAGCGTTCCGCCAGGCTGCAGAATCGCCATAAGCCTGCCGACCGATCGGGCGATGGTGTGCGCCGGCAAGTGCATGATGACGGTTTCGCAAAGAACGTTCATAAACGCCTCGGCAGCGATGCCGTGCAGTTCCGGCAGCGCCGCCTGCGCGAACCGCACATGGGGATGAAGCCGCCGTGCTTGCGCGAGCAAGCCTTCGGATGCGTCGTACCCAGTTACAGGAAACCCGTTGCGCGCGAGCCATGCCGCGTCGCGGCCGCTGCCGCATCCGATGTCGGCGGTCGGCCCTCGGCTGAAGAAGCGTTGAACCACCGCTTGCAGATCAGAAGGTGCCGGCTGCGCGTCCCATTCGCTGGCAAACGCGGCCGCGTCACGGTCGTAAGCCGCAAGCGTTCTGTGATCCATCTTTGCCGTGCGCATTCTGGACCCGCTGTATCGTTCGGATGCAATGTACCGGACGACAGGTGACAGCGCTGATATGGCTAGGGGGAGTGCAAGCGGTGGCCGCAGATGGATTGGTGATCCTGCGCAGCAGCAACGGGCCAAAGGAGACGATGAACCGGCTCGAAGCCGAAGTGACGGCAAGGGGAATGACCGTATTCGCGCGTGTCGATCATGCGGCAGGGGCCGCTGGACGTGGGATTGCAGCTGCGTCCAACGGAGGTCCTCATCTTCGGCAATGCCAAAGCCGGTACACCGCTAATGCAATCGATGCAGACGATCGGAATCGACCTGCCGCTCAAGGCGCTGGTTTGGCAGGATGCATCGGGCAGCACGTGGCTGTCGTACAATGATCCGAGCTGGCTTGCGAAACGCCACGGGGAGGGTAGCGAGTCCGATGCGGCGGTTCGCGCCATGGCTGCCGCACTTGACTCCGTCGCGCGGGCGGCGACCACATCTCACTAGTGCCGCGAACCCGAAGTTCGCACGATCGGGCGGCAAGGGTGTTTGCGAACTTCGGGTTCAAAAGCGGCACTGGAATCATAAAGTTGCTTAGTGTCCCTTTGATTCCGAAGCTCGCATTCGAGTGTGCCGCGCGGGTGTGCGAACTTCGGAATCGGGACACTAGACCTCGTCGGACCAAAGCCGTAAGGCCTTCGATGTCCAACGATCGCCGAGGCATCTCATGATCCGCAGCTACAACGACCATGCCGCCAATGAGCGGACGTTCCTTGCCTGGGTTCGCACGGCGATTGCCGTCATGGCGTTCGGATTTCTCGTGGAGCGGTTTGATCTGTTCCTGGATATTGCCGCCCCGTCCTTGGCCGGCCGCGTGCTCTCGGTGCCGGGCCAGAGGTTCGGCAACGTGGCCGGATTGGCGCTGATCATCCTCGGCACGGCCATGGTCGCCGTCGCGGCAGTCCGCTTTCTCATCACCGCGAAAAGCATCGATAGCGAGGAGATCGAGCGCGGTCCGGGATCGCGGATCGACGTGGCGCTTGCGTTTTTGCTGGTGCTGCTCGGCGGTGCGCTGTTCGTCTATCTGGCCCACGCGATCATCGATAGTCCCCTGAGCCGTACCGCGGGTTAACCCGCAATCGTGCGAATGGCGCTCAGCGATAGATCATGGCGCTGGGCGCCTAACCGTCCAAGTAATCGTCCGTGACACGTTACGCTTGCCGCAGGCCGTGGCCGAGAAGATCGGTCAAACGATGCAGTAGATGGTTCCGCAATCGTCCGGTGGATTAGCGCCGAAGTCGCCTAACCCACCGCTCTTAATCCACAATGGCAACCGGGTGGGTGACGGCGCTTCGCGCCGAGCCCACCCTACCCGCTAACCGACCTTACAAGTTGCCGCCGTTGTAGGCCCGCAAAAGCTGTCCGCGAATGAACGGGTCGGGATCGCGGCCGACGATCCGGTCGCCCGAGACCACATCGTGCGGGTGGATGCAAACGCGCGGACCAAATCCATAATAGGGGTTCGCCTGGGTGTTATAAGCTGTCTGACAGGATTGATGCCGGTTGGGAGGGCCAGCATAAGCCGGTTCGGCGGCAACCAAGGCTACGAACGCCGCGAGCACGCCGATAAATCCAATCGCGCTATATTGCTTTGCTATCGTTTTCATTGTCGCACCGTGTAATTGCGGGCCATGGGCCCTCGCCATCTGGTGCGAAGGTAGGCGCGTGGTGACGGAAGCGATGTGATACGGGTCACGAAGCGATGTGACGGGGGTCACAAGAAGTGCGTTTTCCCGGGCTAGTGAACGAGGGTCGGATGGGCGCGGCCCTTGACCTTGCGTCCCCTGACGGGAGGCGCTGGCAGCACCCATCCGCCTGAAATATCATTCGATTTTGGGTTGAAGGTGAGGCGACAAAGATGGCAGCGGCGATTAACGACAATCTGTTTTCGGTTCTACCCTCGGCGCTCTCGGCGAACTTGTTTCGTGAGACGAGGGTGGTTCGCCTCGCTCCCCAGCAGCTGCTCTTTGCCGCCGGCGATCCGGGCGACGGCTGCTATCAGGTCGAAGAGGGGCTGTTGAAGGTGGTCGCCCTGTCGCCCGCGGGCGGGGAGCGCATCCTCGCCATTCTCGGTCCGGGCGCGCTAGTGGGCGAACTGTCGATGATCGACGGCTTGCCGCGATCGGCCTCGGTCGCGGCCATCCGTGAGTCGAAGCTGTCGTTCGTGAGCAGATCAGTGTTCAATGCGGTCGCTCACAGAGAGCCCGAAATCTACCGCCACATCACCGCGTTGCTGGCACGTCGCCTGCGCGATGTGGACGAGGCGCTCACCGCGACGAGCTTTCTGCCGCTCAAGGCGCGCACCGCGCGGGCGCTGCTGAGCCTGTCCGATGCCTTCGGCAAGGACGTCGGCTCCGGGCGCATCCTGATTCGGCAAAAATTCAGCCAGAGCGATCTCGCCGCGATAGCGGGCATAGCCCGGGAAAACTGCAGCCGCATCCTGCAGGATTGGGCGCGTCGCTCGCTCGTGAGCCGTCTCGCCGGCTACTACTGCCTGGAAGACAAAGGTGCGCTGGAGCGCGAAATCGAACTGTAGGGCGCGCCGCGTTGCCCGAATTTCGCTCCGCTCAGTCCAGGCTACCTGCTAGATTTAATCAAGACGACGAAAACGAGCAGCCGATGATCGATGCAGTCCTGCACGCATTGGGCATGGCGGTGGCGATGGGATGGGAGATCCTGTGGCCGCTCATTCTTGGATTCGCGCTTTCCGCGCTGGTGCAGGCGGTCGTCTCCCATGGCGAGATGAGCCGGCTGCTGCCCGACGACCGGCCGCGCTCCATTGCAACCGCGCTTGCGCTCGGCGCTGCGTCCTCGTCCTGCTCGTATGCGGCGACGGCTCTCGCCCGCTCGATCTTCCGCAAAGGCGCAAACTTCACCGCCGCGATGGCATTCGAGATGGCATCAACGAATCTCGTGCTCGAATTGAGCATCATCATGCTGGTGCTGTTAGGCTGGCAGTTGACCCTGGCCGAGTTCGCGGCGGCACCGGTCATGGTAGTGCTGCTGGTCTTCCTGTTCCGCCGGTTTCTCAGCCCCCCGCTCCTCGCGGAAGCCAAGGCACAGGCGGAACGCGGGATCGCGGGACGAATGGAAGGCCACGCCGAAATGGACATGGCAGTGACCGAGGGCACGCTATGGCAGCGCATCACCTCGCAAAAAGGCCTCACCGCGATCAGCCATTACTTCGTGATGGACTGGGCGTCGGTATGGGTCGACATCGTGGTTGGGCTGCTGATCGCCGGCGCGCTGGCGGCATGGGTGCCGCACACGTTCTGGCAATCGTTCTTCCTCGTCGATCGCCCGCTGCTGGCAAGCCTCTGGGGCCCGATCGTCGGACCGCTGGTCGCCGTGATCTCGTTCGTCTGCTCGGTCGGCAATATCCCGCTCGCGGCGGTTCTCTGGAACGGCGGCATCAGCTTCGGCGGCGTGATCGCATTCATCTTGGCCGATCTGATCGTGCTGCCGATCCTCGATATTTATCGCAAGTATTACGGGCTCAAATTGGCCGGCTTCCTGCTTGTCACGTTCTACATCGCCATGGCTGGCGCCGCGCTCATCGTCGAGGCGATCTTCTGGGCGCTCGGGCTGATACCGGCGCAGCGCAATGCGGTCGTGGTGGAAATGTCGTTTGATTGGAACTACACGACCTGGCTCAATATCGTCTTTCTCGTTCTCGCAGGCCTGTTGATCTGGCGCTTCTTGCGGACCGGCGGGCCGGAAATGTTGCGCATGATGAATAAGCCGGCTGGGGCAGGCCACTGTCATTAATTTTTGTAGCCCGGATGAAGCGAAGCGAAATCCGGGTTCTCACGGCCCGCGCAGTCCTCCCCGGGTTTCGCTTCGCTCAACCCGGGCTACGATTCGATCGGGCCTAGCGCCCCATCGGACGCCGGTCGCGGCGCAGATTGGGCGGCTGGTAGGCCACGCGCGAGTGATAGGCGCAGTAGGGTAGACCGGTCGCCGGCTGGCCGCCGCAGAAGAAAAAATCCGGTTGGCCGGGGTCGCCGATCGGCCAGCGGCAAGTGTCTTCGGTAAGTTCCAGCAGAGTACGGCGCTGGCCGATCGGGATGACGTTGTCGAGGAACTCCGGTTCCGGCTCGAGTTCGAGCTCGTAGGCGTGGGCGAGCGCAGTGTTGCCGCGCACCGAAGAGCGCGACACCCGCAGCATGTGCGGATGAGCGCGCGCCTTGCGCGGGCGCGGCGCCGCGGAAGACGGCGCCTTGGCGCGGCCGGCAAGTCCCAGGCGGTGCACCTTGCCGATCACCGCATTGCGGGTGACGCCGCCAAGCTCGGCGGCGATTTGGCTTGCCGAGAGCCCATCGGCCCACAGCTTTTTCAGCAATTCGACGCGCTCGTCAGTCCAGGTCATGCCCCAACTCCTTCGAGACAATCGAGGCGGCACAGACGCGCGGACGGACTCCCATTGCGCCTGGGCAACGACCGGTTGGCCCGACGCACACTCCCGCTACCAATGACGCGAACGACCTCCGTTACTTCTGACTCTGTAAGACAGTCCGCCGCACGAAATGCCTACTCAACGATGGAAAAACTACATTATGGCGAGACTCGGGCGCAAGTGTGCGATCTGCCCCGTCCACATTTTCTGCCGCCGCGCGCGTGCGCATCCACATCTATCTGCGTGGCATGTGGAGGACGGCCGGCTCATGATCCGCCTCATGCTGAGGAGCGCACCTAAAGCGCGTCCACGCGCGTCTTCGGCGCGCTATGGTGCGCGTCTCGAAGCATGAGCGGGGTCCCCAAAAATTCGCGGCGCGAATTTTTGGGGTGCCCCCCGCCGCCCCCAGCCTTCGAGACGCCCGCTTCGCGGGCATCCCCAGGATGAGGGCGGATGTCGGCCCGGCCATCAGGTTGACAGCGTCCGGCGCCGCAATAAAATACCCTTACGTGCCGCCCGCAGAGGCGGCACATTTCATTTTCCACTATGATCGAAATGGCCATGAGCAGCCGTCCGCCATCGCATTTACTGCCGACCTACGCGCGCGTCGACCTCGCGTTCGAACGCGGCGAGGGCGCCTGGCTGACCGCGACCGACGGCGAGCGCTACCTCGATTTCACCTCGGGGGTGGCGGTCAATGCGCTGGGCCACGCCCATCCGCATCTGGTCGCGGCGATCACCGAGCAGGTGAAGAAGGTCTGGCACGTTTCCAACCTCTATCGCATTCCGGAAAGCGAGCGCGTCGCGCAGCGGCTGTGCGCGGCGAGCTTTGCCGACGTCGCGTTCTTCGCCAATTCCGGCGCCGAGGCCATGGAATGCGCAATCAAGATGGCGCGCAAATATCAATCGGCGAGCGGCAAGTCCGAGCGCTACCGCATCATCACCTTCGAAGGCGCCTTCCACGGACGTACCCTGGCGACGGTCGCCGCCGGCGGGCAGAAAAAATATCTCGAGGGCTTCGGCCCGGCGGTCGAGGGTTTCGACCAGATCCCGTTCGCCGATCTTGCCGCGACCAAGCGCGCAATCGGACCGGAAACAGCGGCGATCCTGATCGAACCGATCATGGGCGAGGGCGGCGTGCGGGTCGTCGAGCCCGAGTTCCTGCGCGCCCTGCGGCAGCTGTGTGACGCGCACGAGCTGCTGCTCATCTTCGACGAGGTGCAGACCGGCATGGGACGCACCGGCGAGCTGTTCGCCTATCAGCGCAGCGCAGTCACGCCGGACATCATGGCACTCGCCAAGGCGCTGGGCGGCGGGTTCCCCCTCGGCGCCTGCCTCGCCACCGCCGAGGCGGCAAAGGGCATGACCACGGGCACGCATGGCTCGACGTTCGGCGGCAATCCGCTCGCCATGGCGGCGGCGGGCGCCGTGCTCGACGTGATGCTCGCCGACGGGTTTCTCGACCACGTGCGCCGCGTCTCGCTGGTGCTCAAGCAAAGGCTCGCCGAGATCAAGGACCGCTATCCGGCGGTGGTTGCCGAGGTGCGCGGCGAAGGCCTGCTGGTGGGGCTGCGCACCACCGTGCCGAACAGCGAGTTGGTCGACGCGTTGCGGGCCGAGAAGATGATCACGGTCGCCGCCGGGGACAACGTGGTGCGCTTGCTGCCGCCGCTGATCGTGAGCGAAAGCGAAATCGCGGAAGGCGTGCGGCGCCTTGAGCGCGCCTGCGCGCGCATTGCCGAGGCGCGCCTTGCACCGCAAAAGCAGGAAGCGGCGGGATGAACGCGATCCGCCACTTCCTCGATCTCATTGATATCCCGTCGGCGGAGCTACGTCGGATGATCGCGGCAAGCCGGGTCATGAAGGAGCGGCGCGCGCGCGCGGCAAAGCCGCTTGAGGGGCGCACGCTGGCCATGATCTTCGACAAGCCATCGACCCGCACGCGAGTTTCCTTCGACATCGCCATGCGCCAGCTCGGCGGCGATGTCATCGTCCTCACCGGGCACGACATGCAGCTCGGTCGCGGCGAGACCATTGCCGACACCGCGCGGGTTCTCTCGCGCTACGTCGATGCGATCATGATCCGCACGCTGGATCACCGCATGCTGCTCGAGCTTGCCCGCCACGCGACGGTGCCGGTCATCAATGGACTCACCCGGCGCTCGCACCCATGCCAGGTGCTGGCCGATGTGATGACCTTCGAGGAGCACCGCGGGCCGATCCGCCGGCGTACCGTCGCCTGGACCGGCGACGCCAATAACGTGCTCGCATCCTGGATGCATGCCGCCGAGCGGTTCGATTTCCGTCTGCGGGTGGCGACCCCGCCGGAGCTCGCCCCGAAGAAGTGGCTCACGGACTGGATCAAGGAATCGGGTGCCGCGATCACGATCGGCAGCGATCCCGAGGAGGCGGTGAAAGGCTGCGACTGTGTGGTGACCGACACATGGATTTCGATGGGCGACAAGAACGGCCAGCGTCGTCACAACCTGCTCAAGCGTTACCAGGTCAACGCCCGGCTGATGGCGCGTGCCAAGCCTGATGCCATTTTCATGCACTGCCTGCCCGCGCATCGCGGCGACGAAGTCACCGACGAGGTGATCGACGGGTCGCAATCGGTGGTGTTCGATGAGGCGGAGAACCGGCTGCACGCGCAAAAGGGAATTTTGGCCTGGTGCTTCCAGGCAGGGGCTTAGCTCGCGATTTCGGTGAGATGGACCAAAGGAGCCGCACACTCGGTGCGCTCCCTCCCCCGCATAGCGCGTCGAAGACGCGCGTAAACGCGCTTATGCTGGGGGAGGGTTGGGGAGGGAGAATGATCGCACGAATCCATCGGTAGGCCCGCTCCCTGTCCCTCCAGCCGAAGTCGGATGTTTCCGACTTCGGCCAATTAACGAGTGGCCGAACTCGGGTAACCCGAGTTCGGCTGCAAGCGGGGGAGGGGACCATGTGGCGCTGGCCGTCGTCGCCTCGTAATCGTAGACGCAGGCGCGGGGCTCATACTCGTCACGGTTACTCATTATATCTACCCATCATGCCCGACTCGCACACCGAGATCCCCGTCCGCGCACCGGCCGCGAATTCCGTCGACGACGCGATCCTGCCGTTTCAGGTAGAGGCGCTCGACCTGCGCGGGCGCGTCGTGCGCTTCGGGCCGGCGATCGACACGATCCTCTCGCGTCACCGTTATCCGACCCCAGTGGCGAAATTGGTCGGCGAGGCGATCGTGCTCACGGTGTTGCTCGGCTCGACCCTGAAGTTTGAAGGACGCTTTATCCTGCAGACGCAAAGCGACGGGCCGGTGCGGATGCTGGTGATCGACTACACCACGCCCGGCAAAGTGCGCGCATGCGCCCGTTTCGATACCGCGCGGGTTGCCGCTGCGATCGAATCCGGCGCCGCCGATCCCGGCGCGCTGCTCGGGCGCGGGCATCTCGCGATGACGATCGACCAGGGGCCGGATACCGCCCGCTATCAGGGCATCGTCGCGCTCGAAGGTAAGGATCTCGAGCACGCCGCGCACGAATATTTCCTCCGTTCCGAGCAGATTCCGACCCGGGTGCGGCTGGCCGTGGCCGAGGAATTGCGCGCCGACGCCGACGGCCCCCGCCACCACTGGCGCGCCGGTGGTCTCCTTCTGCAGTTTCTCCCCAAGGCGCCGGAACGCGCGCGCCAGCCCGACCTCGATCCCGGCGACGCGCCCGCAGGCGCCGAGGTCGAGACTTTCCGCGAGGACGATGCCTGGGTTGAGGGGCGTTCCTTGGTCGCGACGATTGATGACGTCGAATTGCTCGATCCTGAACTATCCGCCGAGCGACTCCTCTACCGCCTGTTCCGCGATCGCGGGGTTCGGGTCTTCCGCAGCCGGGACCTGCACGCCCAGTGCTCGTGCTCGCGCGCGGGCGTCGAGCAAATGCTGAGAAGCTTCTCCCAGGACGACCGCGACCACATGGTCGAAAACGGCAAGATCACCGTCACCTGCGAGTTCTGCAATTCCACCTATGTCTTCGATCCCGCCGAGGTGGACGCAGCTTCGCCGCCGACATGAAGACAGCCGCAGCCGTAGTGTCGTCCCCGCGCCGGGCACCCACGAAAATCGCCGATGCGAAACCATCCTTTTCGGTGCTGGTGTGCCCGGCGATTTTCGTGGGGACCAGATAGCGAGGACCCAGTAAACACCGGGGCGCAGTGATTACTGGGTCCCGGCTCGCGATCGTTTCGCTCGCTTGGCCGGGACGACCGCCGCGTCAATTAATCGTCCGGGCCTTTTGCGGAACGTCGAGTGAGAACGCAGGGATGGCGATATCGAACGTCTCGCCCGTTGTGGTGAGCATGCCGTAGGTTCCGGTCATGAAACCGGAGGGCGTGGGCAGCGGCACGCCACTGGTATACTCGAAGTTCTCACCCGGCTTGAGCACCGGCTCCTCGCCGACCACGCCTGGGCCGCGCACTTCCTGCAGCCGACCCTGGGCGTCGGTGATGCGCCAATGCCGCGTCTTGAGCTGAACGATCTCGTCGCCCATGTTGGTGAGCGTGATCGTGTAGGCCCAGAAGAAGTAGCCGTTCTCGGGCGAGGAGCGATCGGGCAGGAAGCGCGGCATGACCTTGACCTCGATCTGACGGGTCACGGCACGATAGGCGGTTTTAACGGCGTCCATGGTCAGCCTGTAGTTTCTGATCGGACATTCGTATCGCCCTCGTTGAGCCAGACGCAGTTCCACTCGACCACCGAGTCGGGAACTGCACTTATTTATAGAGTCCCCGACATTGGGACGCAAAACAGTCCGCGGTTCACGAGAGGTGCCGGCCCTCGGGGTTGCAGGCTTCGCGACGACGTGATTCCAGGTCGTCTCGAAGCCCATTAGAATGCAGCTATGCAGGAACGATCCCCGACCGTGCAAACGCCCGTGGTCACGACCGAACGCGATCTGCGGCTCGATCTGTTCCGCGGTATCGCGCTGTGGCTGATCTTTCTCGATCACATCCCGTCCAATCTCGTCGCGTGGGTCACGATACGCAACTATGGCTTCAGCGACGCGACCGAGATCTTCGTTTTCGTCTCCGGCTATACCGCCGCCTTCGTCTACGGCAAGGAAATGCGCGAGCGTGGCTTCGTCGTCGCCGGCGCCCGCATCCTGCGGCGCACCTGGCAGATTTATGTCGCCCACGTTTTTTTGTTTGCGATCTATCTCGCAGAGATTTCCTACGTCGCCACCAGCTTCGAGAATCCGCTCTACGCGGAAGAGATGAACGTCCTCGATTTTCTCAAGCAGCCCGACATAACAATCGTTCAGGCGCTGCTGCTCAAATTCAAGCCCGCCAACATGGACATCTTGCCGCTCTATATCGTGCTGCTGCTGTTGTTCCCGCCGATCCTATGGCTGCTGCAGCGCCGTTCGACGCTCGCGCTCGGCGCGTCCGTGCTGCTCTACGTGCTCACCTGGCATTTCAACTGGAACCTGCCGAGCTATCCCAGCGGCCACTGGTTCTTCAACCCATTCGCCTGGCAGTTGTTGTTCGTGTTCGGGGCGTGGTGCGCGCTGGGGGGAGCCCAGCGCCTCGCCGCCGTTTTGCAATCGCCGATCACGTTGGCGATCGCGATTGCCTATTTGGTGTTTGCCTTCTGCATCACGCTGACTTGGTACATTCCCGGTTCGGAAACCTATGTGCCGCATCGGCTCGAGGAGCTGATTTACCCAATCGACAAGGTCAATCTCGACGTCTTGCGGTTTGCGCATTTCCTCGCGCTCGCCGTCGTGACGGTGCGATTCGTGCCGCGCGAGTGGCCGGCGCTGAAATCGCCGTGGGCTTGGCCGCCGATCGTTTGTGGGCAGCACTCCCTGGAAATCTTCTGCCTGGGCGTGTTTCTCTCGTTTGCCGCCCACTTCGCCATGGTGGAAATCTCCGCTGCGCTTTGGATGCAGGTCCTGGCCAGCGTAATAGGTATTTTGATAATGGTTGCCGCCGCCTGGCTCATCACCTGGTACAAAAAGGCGGAAGGACGCCGGCCCGGATCGCGCCCCAAGACGACGCCGGATGCCGACCTCGCGGGAGGCGAGGCATGAGGATGCCGCTTGCGCTGCTGTTGGCCGGACTGTTGGCGGCTGAGACTGCCTTGGCGCAGGAGCGCCAGACCTGCGAGATCCCAAGATCTTTTCTGTTTGGAAGCAATGACTTAAAGCACGTGACCGAGGCGGTCACGAAGCAGCACAAGCTGACCATTGCGGTGGTCGGGACCGGTTCGTCGATCCTGGCCGGCCCCGAGGGACCCGCCTCGGCCTATCCGGCGCGGCTTGAGGCAGCGCTCAAGCAGCGGCTTCCCGGCACCGCCATCAAGGTGGTGACCCTGGTGCGCAGCCGCATGAGCGCCGAGGACATGGCCCACGGCATGGGCAAATTGCTCGCCGATGAGAAGCCGGACTTGGTCATTTGGCAGACCGGCACGCTCGATGCCATCCGCAGGATCGATCCGGATGATTTCCGGACGGCCCTTGAACAAGGCGTGGAAACCCTGCAGAAAGGCGGCGCCGACGTCATTCTAATGAATATGCAATACAGTCCTCGGACCGACATCATGGTGGCGTTGGGCCCCTACGCCGACAACATGCGCGTGGTGGCGCAGCAGCATGAGATTCCCCTGTTCGATCGCCTTGCGATCATGCGCCAGTGGTCCGACAGCGGTGCATTCGACCTCTATGCGGCCGGCAAGGATAACGTGTTGGCACACCGCGTGCATGACTGCATCGGCCGCGGAATTGCGGTGATGATCACCGATGCCGCGCATTTGCGCGATCTCAGACCGGGACAATAGGACAACAGATAGAAAACGAAAACCTTCCGACAGGGACAATCACAGATCATGCCTCGCCAATCCGTTCTGCGCCGCACGGCCGCCGTGGGTACCGTGGTGACGGTGGCGTTGTTTGCCCTGGTGGCGGCCCAGGCCCAGACCGCCGCTCCGGTTACAACTCCAGTGGCGTTGCCGTCCGCGGCGAAGTCGCTCAGCGGACCGATATGCAACATCTCCCCTGATCAGGCGCGCTTCGATATCCCGCTTCCCCGCCTGGCCCGGCGCTTGGCAAGCGGCGCGCCGATCAAGATCGTGGCGTTGGGATCTTCCTCGACTTTCGGTGCGGGAGCGAGCTCATCGACAGCATCCTATCCGAGCCGGCTCGCCGACGAACTCGCCAGCCGTTTTCCCGGACATGAATTCGCCGTGCTCAATCGCGGGGTGAACGGCGATGAGGCCGCGGACATGCTCGCCCGCCTGGAGACGGCGGTGATCGCGGAAAGCCCCGACCTCGTGCTGTGGCAGGTCGGCACGAACTCGGTGCTGCGCGACAAAGCCGTGTCGCCGCACGCATCGCTTCTGCACGAGGGATTGGCGCGCCTGAAAGCGACCGGCGCCGACATCGTGCTGATCGATCCGCAATACGCGCCGCGCGTGCTCGCCAAGCCCAACGCGCAGGGCATGGTGTCCCTGATCGCCACCGCCGCCAAAGCCGAGCACGTTTGTCTGTTCCACCGCTTCGCGCTGATGCAGCAGTGGTACGAAGACCAGCACCTCCCATTCGAAACGTTTGTTTCGGCGGATGGAGTGCACATGAACGACTGGAGCTACGCGTGCCTCGCCAAGGCGATCGCGATGGCGATTGCCGAGGCCGCGACCAGGCCGACCGCGACGGCGGGGAGATAAGGTATAGGGTGCAGCGAATAGCCTTCGCCATTCGCTAGTTCGCTATTCGCTTTTCAGGCGGCCTTCAGCGCGGTCATCACGTCATCCATGATGTCATCGGGATGCTCCAGCCCGCATGAGAGCCGCACCAAGCCGTCGCTGATGCCGAGCTCCGCGCGCGCGGCCGGTGTCAGGCGCTGGTGCGTGGTCGTCGCGGGATGCGTGATCAGGCTCTTGGCGTCACCGAGATTGTTGCTGATGCGAATGAGTTTGAGCGCGTCCTGAAACCGGAACGCCGCCGCCTTGCCGCCCTTGATCTCGAACGCGACCAAGGTCGAGCCGCCCGTCATCTGCCGGCGCACGATCTCGGCCTGCGGATGGTCCGGGCGTCCCGGATAGATGAGGCGCGCGACCTTGGGATGCTCGGCGAGCGCCACGGCGACGGCGGCCGCCGTGTCGGTCTGCCGGCGCACCCGAACGGCCAGCGTCTCCAGACCTTTGAGCAACACCCAGGCGTTGAACGGCGAGAGCGAGGGACCGGTCTGCCGGATCAAGGTGTGGATGTGGTCCTGAATGAATTTTTCCGAGCCGAGCACCACGCCGCCCAGGCAGCGGCCCTGGCCGTCAATGTGCTTGGTGGCGGAATAGACGACGCAGTCGGCGCCCAAGGTGAGCGGCTTCTGGAACAGCGGGGTGGAGAACACATTATCGACGACGAGTGTAGCACCGGCCGCATGCGCGATCTCCGCCACCGACTTGATGTCGATCACCTCGAGCGCCGGGTTGGTCGGGCTCTCGAGGAAAAACGTCTTGGTGTTCGGCCGCACCGCCTTGCGCCATTGACCGAGATCGGTGCCGTCGATCAGGGTCGAGGCAACGCCATAACGAGGCAAATGCTCCTCGACCACATACAGACACGAGCCGAACAGCGCCTTCGATGCCACCACGTGATCGCCCGCCCGCACCTGGCCCATCAGTGCGGTGGTGACCGCCGCCATTCCGGTTGCGGTGGCGCGCGCGGCTTGCGCGCCTTCGAGCGCGGCCATGCGCTGCTCGAACATGTGCACGGTGGGGTTCGCGAATCTCGAATACTGGTAGCCCGGTTCTTCGTTCTTGAAGCGTTTTTCCGCGCTCGTGGAGCTGTCGTAGACGTAGCCCTGGGTGAGGAACAACGCCTCGGACGTTTCCCCGAATGGCGAGCGCAGGATGCCCGCCTGCACGAGCTCGGTTTCCGGGCGGTACTTTCGTTTCGTGGACGCGGACATTGCCGTCTCCTTTGCCCAACAAAAAACCCGGCCGGAAAAGCTCCGCCGGGTCCCACGCGTCCCCGGCCTTTTAGCGATTTGTTTTACGTGGCTGCAAGCCGGCCGGCTCAAATGACCACGGGATAACGTTGCTCTAGCGCGGCCGATGTCTTTCCGTCAAGGCGGGCATCGGTTATCGGTTCGAGCAAAGGCCGCACGTAGGGTGAGCAAAGGCGCTCTGACAGGCCTGATCGCGTGGGCAAAATCACCTATGCGCCTTTGCCTACGGGGCAATGATAGCGGGAGGAGTTTTGCCCACCCTACATGCGCGATCCATACGATGACGACGGAGGAGACGCGCGGACGTGTCGTTTCTCTCCAATCCCGACCAAAAAGGCATCCTGCCCGACCAGATGATCGCCACGCTGGCGCAGGGCGGCGCGATCCTGTGCGGCTGCGATTTCTTTCCCGATCAGATCCAGCCTGCCAGCCTCGATCTACGCCTGGGCGAGGTGGCCTATCGCGTGCGCGCGAGCTTTCTGCCCGGCCCGCGCACCACGGTGGCTGAGCGCATTGACGAGCTCAAGCTGCACGAGATCACGCTCGGCGACGGCGCGGTGCTGGAAACCGGCTGCGTCTACATCGTGCCGCTGATGGAGAGCCTGGCGCTGCCCGAGGACATCGCCGCCGCCGCCAATCCGAAAAGCTCGACCGGACGCCTCGACGTCTTCACCCGCGTGATCGCCGACGAGACCCGTGGCTTCGACCGGATCAAGGCCGGGTACCACGGGCCGCTCTACGCCGAGATCAGTCCGCGCACCTTTCCGATCCTGGTGCGCGAGGGCTCGCGACTATCGCAAATCCGCTTTCGCCGCGGCCACGCGCTGCTCGATCCGGAGGAATTGCGCAGCCTGCACGCGCGCGAGCGGCTGGTCGACGACGATGACGCCGATGTGAGCCAAGGCATCGCGGTGAGCGTCGATCTCGCGACGCATGCGCAAGCCGGAACTCCCGCGCGCAATGAGCAAGCCATCGTTGGCTATCGCGCCAAGCGCCATACCGGGGTCATCGATGTGGAGCGCCGCGCCGGTTACGACGTCGCCGAGTTCTGGGAGCCGATCCACGCGCGCAAGGACAAGAGCCTGATCCTCGATCCGGACGAGTTCTACATCCTGGCGTCAAAGGAGGCGGTGCAGGTGCCGCCCGACTATGCCGCCGAGATGGTGCCGTTCGATCCGCTGGTGGGCGAATTCCGCGTGCACTATGCCGGCTTCTTCGATCCCGGGTTCGGCTATGCCGGCGCCGGCGGACGCGGCGCACGCGCGGTGCTGGAAGTGCGCTCGCGCGAGGTGCCGTTCATTCTCGAGCACGCGCAGATCGTCGGCCGGCTCGTCTACGAGAACATGCTGGAGCGGCCGAGCTCACTCTATGGCGAGCGCATCGGCTCCAACTATCAGGCGCAGGGCCTCAAGCTGTCGAAGCACTTTCGCAGCGGTCTGTAGGATGGGTCGAGCGCAGCGAGACCCATCATCTTCCTGTCGTATGGACGGTCTGATGATGGGTTTCGCTTTGCTCACCCCATCCTACGATCACCCGCAGCCGTACGAGCCGGTGCGGCCGTAGCCGAGACGTTCCAGGCACCGGCGAGCCCCGTAATAACGGTAGTGGCCACGCCGCGCCAGAATCAGCGGAGCCTCCGTTGCTAGCGCCGTCGCGGCAGTCTTGGAAGACGGATGGCCGGTTGCGGCCGGATTAGGATTCGCCAGCGCCGCTGTTGCGGTCAGCGCCAACACGGCCGTCGTCATCGCGAGAAATTTCATCCTGCTCTCCTTCGTCGGCATCTCGGCCAACGGTAACGGCCACGCGAGAGCGAAGTTCCGGGCAGCGGCGCGGCGTTGACGCGGTTTTTATGGCCGCACCCGTGCTGAACTCACGGCGCGGCGACCATCAATCGACGACGAGGTTGTTCTTGCGGATGACCTCGCCCCAGCGCTGCGCTTCCTGTGCAATGAACGCGGCGGTTTCGGCTGGGCTGTTGCCGATCGGCTCGACGCTCGCGGCGCGGAACTTCTCCTGCACCTCCGGCATGCCGATCACCGCGGTCCCGGCGTCGGCGATTTCCGACTGAAGCGCGGACGACATTCGCGGCGGGCCGGCAAGCGCGAACCAACCGGTCGAGACGAGGCCGGGCAGCCCGGCTTCTGCCGTGGTCGGAATCTCCGGCAATGCCGGCGCCCGGTGCGTATCGCACACCGCGACGATCTTCACCCGCCCCTCGCGAAATAGCGCGAGCGCCGCAGCGATGTTGCCGAAGAACACGTCCACATGCCCACCGACCATATCATTGAGCACCAGCGTCTCGCCGCGATAGGGCACGTGCACCATGCGGGTCCCGGTCATGCCCTGGAACATCATGGCGGTGAGGTGGGGCGTGGCGCCGTTGCCCTGGGTGCCGAAGCTCACCTTGCCGGGATCGGCTTTGATGTAGTCGATCAGCTCCTTGAGCGAATTCACCGGCAGTTCTTTGCGCACGATGACGACGTTGGGCACCGCGCCGACCACGGTGAGCGGCACGAATTCTTGAGGCTTGTACGAGAGCTGTTTGTAAAGACTCTGATTGATCGCGAGCGGACCCGGCGGGCTCAGCAACAGCGTGTAGCCGTCGGGCTCCGACTGATATGCGAGGCTCGCGCCGATATTGCCGCCGGCTCCGGTCTTGTTCTCGACGACGATAGGTTGGCCCCACTTGGCCTGCAGCTTGTCGCCGACAATGCGGGCGAGCACGTCATTGATGCCGCCGCCGGGAAACGGCACGATGAATTTCACCGGCCGCGTGGGAAACGCGGGCTGCGCGAACGCCGCCGTGGCCGCGACCGCGGCAAACAGGACCATCCACGCCAGCGGCATTCGTTTCATTGGCCGCTCCATCGCAGATCGATGCGGGCGGGAGAGCAGCGCGCCGTCAGGCCGGTTGATAGCGGCCGCCGAAGGCAGGCTGGCTTTGACCGAGCCCGGGTAGCTCCCATACGCCGGCGCCGCCGGGATTTTTGTCGGCGCCGATGTTGGCGTTGATGAGGTACGGCCGCCGCGCCGCAATCGCTGCCCGCAGCGCGTCGGACAAGTCGGCGGCGCGATCGACATTGACGCCGTCGATGCCGGCGGAACGCGCCATCGCCGCGAAGTCCGGATTGTAGGGTGCGTTCGTCTTCGGATCGCGGAAGTCGGTGGCGAGCTCGCGGCCGCCGAGATAGCCGCGCTGCAAGCCGCGGATCGAGGCGTAGGCGAAATTGTTCCACACTACCCAGACGACAGGCAGCTCGTATTCCACCGCGGTCCCGAGCACGCTCGCATGCATGAAGAAAGCGCCGTCGCCGCACACCGAGACGCACGGCCGCTCCGGCGCGGCGAATTGGGCGCCGAGCACGCCGGCGACGCCGAATCCCATAGGACCGAATCCCATCGAGCCGATCAGCGAATCCGGGCGCCGCGGCCGGCAGAACTGGATGAGCCAGTTGTGGTGCACGCCGATATCGCTCACCAGGATCGCGTCCTCGGGCAGCGCCTTGTCGATCTCGTGTGCCGCGCGCTGCGGGTGGATCGGGGTTGCGTCGTCGGTAAAGCCCGGCGCGATGAACGCGTTCCACTGCTTGCGGTAACCTTCGATTGTGTCGAGCCATTTGCCGCGCGAGGAGGCGGTCTCGCCCACGCCGCGACGGCTGTGCAGCTCCGCCGAAAGCTGGCGCAGGAATGTGCGCACGTCCGCCATCAGGCCGAGCGCTACCGGATAATTGCGCGCGATCTCATCGGGATCGATGTCGACGTGAATGAGCCGCGTGGGCGGGATGGTGAAGGAGTAGCCCGGCAACCACGAGCTCGAGGTGCGGTCGTCGAAGCGCACGCCGAGCGCGAGCAAGACGTCGGCGGTGCGCGCCGCGTGATTCGATTGATACGGGCCGTTGCGCGCGACAAGCCCGAGCGCCAGCGGATGGCGCGCATCGATGGCGCCCGTGCCGCTCGCCGACCAGGCAACCGGAATGCGCAGGCGCTCAGCAACGCTGAGCAAATCGGCGGCCGCCCCCGCATATTTCACGCCTTGGCCCACCAGGATAACCGGCCGCTCCGCCGCAAGCAGCATGTCGGCGGCTTGCTTCACGCCTCCTGGATCCGCGCCGCAGCGGCAGGAAATGTTCGCGTTCCACTCTTCCGGCTTCGGCGTTTCCTCGGCGGCGGCCTCCTTGAATATGTCGAACGGCACGTCGAGCACGACCGGACCCGGCCGTCCGGTGAGCATGGTCTTCCAGGCCTGGCGAATTGCGAGCGGCACCATATCGCCGCGCGTCGGCTGGAACACCCGTTTGCAATAGGCGCGCACGGTGGAGGGATAGTCGGCCTGGTAGTGGCGATAGAGTTCCTGGAACGCGCCGCGATTGAACTGACTCGTCGGCACGTTGCCGGTCACCGCCAGGAACGGAACCGAATCGAGATACGAATTGGCGAGCGCGATCGGCAGATTGGCCGAGCCCGGCCCGCACGAGGTGAAGGTCGCGACCGGCCTGCCGGCGACGCGGTAATACACATCCGCCATGAAGCCGGCGACCGTCTCGTGATGCACGGAGATGGTTTTGATCGCGTCGGAGCGCTCATAGAGTGCGTCGATGAAGCTGATATTGCCGTGCCCGCACAGGCCGAACACGTACGGCACCTTCTCGCGCACGAGATAATCGACGATGACCTGGCCGCCATCGAGCATATTTCTGGGCACGGGACTCAACATCGCCTCACACGATTGATGCTCTGAATCTTCGTACTTTCCTCTGTCATTCCGGCCGAGCGCGAAGCGCGAGGGCCGGAATCCATAACCACCAGCCATGAGACGTGGCAGCCATTATCCGAACCTGGTGACCCTGGGGTTATGGATTCGGGGTTCGCGGGCTTCGCCCGCACCCCGGAATGACCACGGAGAGACATTCGCTCCCCTCACTCCGGCCGGATGCCGTGTTCATCAACGAATTTGGTCCAGTTGGCAATTTCGTTCGCGAGCTTGGCTTGCATCGCGTCGCCCGGCCCGTAAGCCGGCTCGATATCAAGATTAGCCAAGCGCTCACGCGCGCGCGGATTGGCGAGCGTCGCCGACACCGCCCTGTCGAGTTTCGCCTTGACGGAATCGGGAGTGCCTTTGGGCGCGAACATCGCGAACCAGAAGCGTAGGTCCACGTCGGCAGTGTTCACGCCGGCTTCGCGCAGGGTCGGCACGTTCGGCAGCACGGGGGAACGCTCGGCACTGGTGACCGCAAGCCCCTTGATCTTGCCCGCCTCGACCAAACCCTTGGCGACCTGAATCGACGCCATGTTCATGGCCACGTGTCCGGCGATCACGTCGTTCATGGCCGGACCGCCGCCCTTGTAGGGGACGTGCACCGTTTCGATCCCGGTCGCCGCCTTGATCACTTCGAAGGTCAGGTGCGAAACGCTACCAATGCCGGCGGAGGCGTAATTAAGTTTCTGCGGCAGCGAACGCGAATACGCAATGAGTTCCGCGACCGAGTTGGCGGGCACGTTGTTGGCGACTGCCAGAACCAGCGGCGAGTTGGCGACCAGGGCGATCGCATCGTACTGCTTGAGCGGATCGAACGACGCCGGCGCCTTGCGGTAAAGCGCCTGGCTCATGGCGAGCGCGTTCTCCGCCATCAATAGCGTGTAGCCGTCCGGCTCCGAGGCGGCGACGTGGTTCCAGGCGATATAGCCGCCGGCACCGGACTTGTTCTCGATCACCACCGATTGGCCGAGCGCCTCGCCCAATTCCTGGATGATCTGGCGCGTAAAGGTATCAGTCGCCCCGCCCGGCGGGAACGCCACCACCAAGTGGACCGGCCGGTCGGGATAGGAGGCGGTTTGCGCGTGTGCGGCCTGGGCGCCGAGCACGGCAACGGCAAGCGCGCACCAGCGAATGAGGTTGCGCATCTGTTTCCTCCCTGCTCGCGCGCCGGCAATCGGCCCGGTTCCGCGCCTATTGGAGCACGCGCGCTTCCCCGCGTCGATTGCGGAAAGCGTTGCGTGGCTCGGCGATTGCGTTCATATTTTCGGCGCCGTACCGGGGCGCGCGGGCGTAGTTCAATGGCAGAACGGCAGCTTCCCAAGCTGCATACGAGGGTTCGATTCCCTTCGCCCGCTCCAATTTGTCTCGCCCCGTCAGCTGACCGCATTTGCGCTGCGGCCGCGCCCCGCGATGCATGCTATTGTCCGCCGCCGCGATCGGGCTTATCTGGGAAGCAGAGGTTCCGGCCATGCCCGAGACGGTCGCCGTCGCGCCCAGCCTTTCCCGGCCGCTCGTCATCATCGCGGCGCTAGCGGGGATCGCGCTCGCCGCGACTGGGGCGCTTTGGCTGTACTACGGGACGGCCGTGTTCTACGAGATGATCCTCGCAGGAATCGCGGCCTGCTTGTGAACCGCGGCCGATCCACGCAGAGGAATTGAACATGACTGCGCGCACCGCCCGCGTGCTTCTCATCGGCACGGCATTTCTTGCCGGGCTCATCGTGTGCTTCGGCGTCGTGCTTCTGGTGGCGGGGCGCGGATCGGGGCCGGTCGCGCAGCAGATCGCCGCCATCGGCGGGCCGTTTACGCTCACCGATCAGAACGGCCGGACCGTGCACGACCAGGACTTCAGCGGGAAACCATTCCTGGTGTTCTTCGGGTTCACTCATTGCCCCGACGTATGCCCAACCACGTTGTTCGAAATTTCCGAAATCCTTCGCACGCTCGGCCCTGATGCCGATCGCATCCATGCGCTGTTCATCACCGTCGATCCCGAGCGCGATACGCCCGCGGTGATGAAGGATTATCTCTCGAGCTTCGATCCGCATCTATCCGGATTGACCGGCGATCCCGCGGCAGTCGCCGCCGTTGCCAAGGCGTACCGCGTCTATTTCAAAAAAGTGCCGCTCGATCAGGGCGGCTACACCATGGATCACACCGCCATCGTCTATCTCATGGACAAGAACGGCCGCTTCGTATCGCCGTTCAACATGAAACGCACCATCGCTGCCGCCGCCGACGATCTGCGTCGCTATCTGTGATCCGGGCCGCTCAGCCATGAACCGAAAGGAGCGTCGCGCCGCCGGCAAGCGCGTGGCCTCGATCGGTGCGCCGTCGCCGGCGGCGGCGCACCGATCC
>Ga0182033_10000014_pt1 | contig 72254 bp, 71 predicted proteins | sample tim00Cox0000000H_FD_125968 | JGI IMG/M metagenome (GOLD analysis project Ga0182033, IMG submission 125968) | Lab enrichment of tropical soil microbial communities from Luquillo Experimental Forest, Puerto Rico - timezero.00C.oxic.00.000.00H | ecosystem: Environmental > Terrestrial > Soil >...
AAGCCGGAGAGCCGGCGAAGCTCGTGCATCCGAGAACTATCGGATGCCGATTCACTGTTCCAGTGAGGAGCTTCAGAGGCGCGCAATCGCGCCGTAAGCGGACGGCGCGCCGGTGGGTTGTATATATGCTTCGCTCAGGCGCGTTGTCAACCAGAAATGCCCATTTTCCTTGGCCTACGAGACGGTACTTTGGTGCCCGCCGACAAAATTCGTCGCCCAACAAATAAACAATGCCTTAATGCATAGGACGCCGCACTGAGGCCATATTGCTGCGTCGTCATTGGGGTCCTTTCGAGGGACGGAATCGCGACACGGGGGCCTTCAGCCACCGTCAATCAGGCCAGGATATTCGGGTTCGTGTCCGTCGTTGACGGACCGTAGACCAACCGGCATCGTGCCGGCACTTGATTCAAGCGGCCTGTCAACGGCGTTGGGGTTCGTTGCGGCAAGCCACCTTCGATCCGAGGCGCATGGGGACGGCGAGCTTGGACCAAACACGGTCGCGCGGCGCAATTCGATCACGACAGGCCGACGCCATAGAGCTCGGCAACGAACCGCCGCTATCAGTTGACGGTGGATCGAGCGGCTTCGTCGACCCCCGCCGCGTTTCAGTGCAATGGTTTGCCGGCACGATTTTGACTGCGCTTTGCGGCGCTGCTCTCATGGGCGGCGCCGTTTTCACGTCGCTTGACGGCGAAGCCAACTTTGCCGCTCTCCCCGAACGCGTCGAGGTTGCGCTCCGTGGCGCACTTGGTGGCGCCGCCGAAAAAGGCACGCACAAGAGCGACCGTCTGCCGACAGCTGAAGAACCGACTTTTGCCCGCCAGGTCATTCGCGTGTCGACCATCAACCGGGTCGGCAACCACGAAGTCGTGCGCGTTCGTCCCTTCGTGCGCATCGCCGGCAACCTGTCGCTGACGGTTTCCGACCTCTCGGCCAACATCCCGCCATTCAATCCGCAGCGGTTGCTCGCCGATGCCGGGCCCGGCAATCCGGCGCCGAACGACGCGCCAGCGGCCGAGCCAGAGGCAGAAGTGGCTTTCGTGATGCGCGAAATGGCGCCCATCATGCCGAAGCTCAAGATCGCCCTGCTCACTCCGGCGGACGAAGTAATCGCCCGAGTACGCGAGGCCGCCGAGTGGAGCGAAAAGGCCGCCAATCACTTGCCGGTCGCAGCCAACATCACAGGGATCAAGCTTGCCTATGCCGGTGACGGGAACGTAGATCCCTATGCGGGTTTTGAGGCCCGCGTCATCCCCGAGAACATCACATTGCTGCCGAAGACCACCACGCAGACGACGGGTGGCAATGGCGCGAACGAGAAACTGGTCTTCGCAAAGAAAGGGGACAGCGTTGTCAGCATTCTTCGCGATCTCGGAGCGACGGGCACCGACCTCAACGCAGTTTCGCGAGTGCTGGGACCTCGCAGTTTCGACGGCGGGATCAAGGAAGGCCAGAAACTGCGCGTGCTATTGGCACCGGCCGCTGACGGTCAGCGCATGCAGCCGATCCGCGTGATCATCGCGGGCGATTCCGGAATTGACGCGGTCATAGCTCTCTCGGACACCGGTAAATATGTCGCCGTCGACGTGAAGAATGTCGATACCGAAGTCGCTGATAATTCCGAAGACAATGATGACGACACCTCCGGAGTGCGGCTCTATCAAAGCATATATGAGACCTCGCTGCGCAACCGAATACCCCGCCCGATCATCGAAGACCTGATCCGCATCTACTCGTACGACGTCGATTTCCAGCGCAAGGTACAGCCGGGCGATTCATTCGAAGTGCTTTACGCCGGCGAGGAAGAAGCGACCGCAGCCGACAGCCGCAACGATGTCCTGTTCGCCACGCTCACGGTCGGTGGCGAAACAAAGAAATTCTACCGCTTCCAGTCACCGGATGATGGGCTGGTCGACTACTACGACGAGACGGGAAAGAGCGCGAAGAAGTTTCTGGTCCGCAAACCCGTGCTCGCCGGCATCATGCGTTCGGGGTTTGGCCTGCGTCGGCACCCGATCCTCGGATACACCAAGATGCATACGGGCGTTGACTGGGCCGCACCGAGCGGCACACCGATTTATGCGTCCGGTAGCGGTGTCATTGAAAAAGCCGGTTGGGAATCTGGCTACGGCAAGTACATCCGCGTTCGTCACAACAACGGCTACGAGACCGCGTACGGCCATATGACCGCATTCGCCCGCGGGATGGATGAAGGCACGCGCGTGCGACAGGGCCAGGTGATCGGATTTGTCGGATCGACCGGCCTCTCGACCGGATCGCACCTCCACTACGAGATCCTGGTCAATGGTCGCTTCGTCGATCCGATGCGCATCAAGCTGCCGCGCGGTCGCGTGCTCGAAGGCGCCTTGCTCGCGAGCTTCGACAAGGAACGCGAGCGTCTTGACGGCATCATGGCACGCAAACCGGCGCGCGTTGCGTCAAGCGCACCGGTGACACACTAAACCGCTTCTTTGCTTTGCTGGAAAAGGATCATGGCCGCGCTCGTCCCGGCCATGATGCAATTTGATTGCAATTCGTCAGGCTGCTTGCGCGAGCTTGCCGTTGAACGTCAGGCCCAGCTTGTCGCCGGAAATCCTGACCTTCTCTCCGTCCTTTATCTTGCCCGCGAGAATCATTTCTGCAAGCGGGTCCTGCACCGATTTCTGGATCACGCGCTTCAAGGGCCTCGCCCCGTACGCCGGATCCCACCCTTTCTCGGCAAGCCAGTCTCGCGCACTCGGATCGAGCGTAATGACGATCTTGCGATCATCAAGAAGCTTCTGCAGCCGCGCGATCTGGATGTCGACGATACGTCCCATCTCCGACTTCTTGAGGCGATGGAACAGGATGATTTCATCAACCCGGTTGAGGAATTCAGGCCGGAACGCCGCTCGCACGACGGCCATCACCTGATCCTTCACCGCGTCGGTGTCCTGCCCCTCCGGTTGGTTGACTAGGAATTCGGATCCGAGGTTTGACGTCATCACGATTAGCGTGTTGCGGAAGTCGACCGTGTGGCCCTGCCCGTCAGTCAATCGGCCATCGTCGAGGACCTGCAAAAGCACGTTGAACACATCCGGATGTGCCTTCTCGATCTCGTCAAACAGCACGACCTGATACGGCCTGCGTCGCACCGCCTCCGTAAGCGCGCCACCTTCCTCGTAACCGACATATCCCGGAGGAGCGCCGATCAGGCGGGCGACCGCGTGTTTCTCCATGTATTCCGACATGTCGATGCGGATCAGCGCATTTTCATCGTCGAACAAGTATTCGGCGAGCGCTTTGGTCAGCTCGGTTTTGCCCACGCCGGTCGGGCCGAGAAACATAAATGAGCCAATTGGCCGGTGCGGATCTTGCAATCCGGCGCGCGCGCGCCGCACGGCGGTTGAAACCGCGCGCACTGCGTCCTGTTGTCCGATGACGCGCTTGGCAAGCTCGTCTTCCATACGAAGCAGCTTTTCTTTCTCCCCTTCGAGCATCCGGTCGACGGGCACGCCGGTCCAGCGCGAGACGACCTGAGCGACGTGATCGGCCGTAACCGTCTCTTCGACCATCGCACCTTTGGCTTCTGCTGCTTCGATCGCGCTGAGCTTCTTCTCCAATTCCGGAATCTTGCCGTAGGCCAGTTCGCCGGCACGCTGGAATTCCCCGCGACGCTGTGCGCCGGCAAGTTCGGCGCGCAACTGGTCGAGTTCGGTTTTGAGCTTCTGGGCGTCGGAAAGTTTTTCCTTTTCTGCCTTCCACCGGCCGGTGAGATCGGCCGAACGCTTCTCCAGATCCTTCAGTTCGCCTTCCAGCCGCTTGAGGCGATCCTTCGAACCGCGATCGGACTCCTTCTTGAGCGCCTCCTGCTCGATCTTCAGGCGAACGATTTCGCGGTCGAGCGAGTCGAGTTCCTCGGGTTTGGAATCAACCTGCATCTTGAGGCGTGCGGCGGCCTCGTCGATCAGATCGATCGCCTTGTCTGGCAGGAACCGGTCGGTGATGTAACGATTCGACAATGTCGCCGCGGCAACGATTGCCGAGTCGGCAATGCGCACGCCATGGTGCTGCTCGTATTTGTCCTTCAGTCCACGCAGAATCGAAATGGTGTCTTCCACGGTCGGTTCAGAGACGTAGACCGGCTGGAACCGTCGGGCGAGGGCGGCATCCTTTTCGACGTGCTTCTTGTACTCGTCGAGGGTCGTGGCGCCGATGCAATGCAATTCGCCGCGCGCCAGCGCCGGCTTGAGCAAGTTGGAAGCATCCATGGCACCATCAGCCTTGCCGGCACCGACAAGCGTGTGCATTTCGTCGATGAAGAGGATGATGCCACCGTCCGAAGACGTAACCTCCTGCAAAACAGCTTTCAGCCTCTCTTCAAATTCGCCACGGTACTTGGCCCCGGCAATCATCGCGCCGAGATCGAGCGCCAGCAGCCGTTTGTCCTGCAGACTCTCCGGCACGTCGCCATTGACGATACGCAGGGCGAGTCCTTCAACAATTGCCGTCTTGCCCACGCCCGGTTCACCGATCAGCACGGGATTGTTCTTGGTTCGGCGCGACAGCACCTGAATCGTGCGGCGGATCTCTTCGTCGCGACCGATAACCGGATCAAGCTTCCCTTCGCGCGCAGCCTGCGTGAGATCGCGCGCATATTTCTTCAGTGCGTCATAAGCGTTTTCTGCGGAAGCAGAATCAGCGGTGCGACCCTTGCGCAGGGCATTGATGGCCGTGTTGAGGCTCTGCGCGGTCACGCCGGCCTTTGCGAGGATTTTTCCGGCGTCACTGTCCTTTTCCAGTGCCAGCGCCAGCAATAGCCGCTCGACGGTAACAAAGCTGTCGCCGGCCTTCTCGCCGGCTTTCTCGGCCGTGTCGAATACGCGAGCAAGCGCCGGATCGAGATAGATCTGCCCGGCCCCCGCGCCGCTCACCTTTGGACGCTTAACAAGCGCTGCTTCCACATCCCGCAGCGCCTGACGCGAGTTGCCGCCCGAGCGATCGATCAGGCCGGCCGCGAGACCTTCCGGGTCATCGAGCAGAACTTTCAGCAGATGTTCGGTGGAAAACTGTTGATGGCCTTCCCGCAACGCCAGCGATTGTGCGGATTGCACGAAACCGCGAGCGCGGTCGGTAAATTTTTCGAAATCCATTTCCTAACTCCTTCGGCCCATATGGCGCCGGCAAATTCCGGACCCCAATCAGGCGGCCCGGTTCCAGCATTATCTGGTGCATTTTATTGCAGTTTGAAGGGTCTTTTTGCCTGTTATACGTCATCATTAATGCCGTCGCGGGGCACCGCCAAAGTGGCCTGAAATCGATGACAACCGAAACCGCATCAATCCGGGCCATCTATCGGTATCCGATTAAAGGTCTTTCCCCGCAGGCGCTTGACCGGGCCCCCCTTTCAGTCGGGCAAACCATCCCTGCCGACCGGCTCTATTCCATCGAGAACGGGCCCTGCGGCTTTGACCCTGACGCCCCGGCCTACTTCCCCAAGAACCGGTTCCTCATGTTGATGCGAAATGAACGCTTGGCGTCGTTGCGCACCAACTTCGACGAGGCCAGCCACACCCTGACCATTGAATCGGAGGGGCGGGAGGCCGCACGCGCCTATCTGCGCACGAATGAAGGCCGGTTGATCATCGAGGCGTTTTTCCGGCGTTTTATGCCGAAGGAATTGCGTGGACCGCCGAAGGTTCTTTTCGGAAAGAACGGCCACAGTTTTTCGGATGTGGCCAGAAAAGTCGTTTCGATTATCAACCTGGCCTCAGTCGCGGCCGTGGAAAACGCCGCAGGGGCGCCGGTCAACCCGCTGCGCTTTCGTGGCAACCTGTATGTCGCTGGCTGGCCCGCATGGCACGAATTCGGTCTTGTCGATCAGACTCTGTCTGTCGGCGGGAATGCGCGGCTAAAGATCGTCAAGCGTATCCAGCGTTGTGCCGCGACCGATGTCGACCCGGACACTGGTATTCGCGACCTGACCATTCCCAGCACGCTTCTTGAACATTTCGACCACACCGACTGTGGTGTGTACGCCGAAGTGGTCGAAGCGGGCGAAATCGCGGTCGGCGATCCCATCATCCACGATGCGCAATGAAAAACGCCTCGCGAGTGGCGGGGCGTTCAATGACTTGCGACTGCGGTCTGATCAACCGCCGGGCAACACGTAAGCCTGGATCCGGCTGGCCGGATAAACCGCTTCCGCAACCGTGTGATTGTGGTTGCCGGAAACGATAATCGGATTGCCGTTCGCATCGACACCGCTGACGACACCGACATGGCCGCCACCGCGACGTCCCATCACGGCGATGGCACCCACCTGCGGCCCGGCGACGCGGGTCCCGTATCGGGCGTAGGCGCTTGCGAGATTTCCGCCACCCGCATGCCCGGTGCGTTTAAGCACCAGGTCCATAAAGGCGCCGCACCAAAGGCTGCCGCGGCCCGTGGGGTTGGTCCCGATATATTTGCGCGCCTCGGAAACCAGCGAATTGCTAGTCCGGCCGCCAGAAGCTGAATTCGCGTGCGACTGTGCCCGCGCCCTGGCTTCGGCTGATGATCGGCGCGCATACCGGCGGCCAAGGCCCTCGCTTTCGCCGCCGAGCTGTACGGCCGCGTGGCTCATATGGGCCGAATAACGCACGTCCCGGTCAGCACCGGTAAACGATTGACCCGCCACTTGCGGGGCTTGCGCCACGCGATGCCGGTGCTGGACGGGTCTTGCGATGGCTGACGTTGCGAGCACCGCAGTCGCCACCGAACACAACAAAATAGTCGCCCGTCTTGTTTTATAGATACTCATCAAGTTAGACCCCTTAGCTATTAAAGCAATGCACCTCCGCCTGATAGAACCGGCGTGAGATGCATGGTTCAAACGCCGTCCGCGTATGGCAATTTTGTGATCATTGGAAGGTCGTTTTGCAAAACGCATAGCGGGTATTCCACCGGAATACGCTCTGGAACTTAAATATACGCTCCACAGAATCAGATATACTTAGTCTTCGGAATAAAAACTGTCATCGCTAATATTAATACTTAAAAACAAAGAAGTACGCCGCTACGGCTCAGTTAAAGCCTTAGCAGTCGGGCACAATTCGCGATTGTGAGAACTTCAACCCTTGCGGCTGAGCAAAAAGACGGCCTGCTCGCCAAACAGGTTCCAGAACCACCACGGCGCGTTGAGCCGCAATGGCGATCCCCACGCATTCAAGGCCACCGCCTTCTCCATCTTCACGCTGATCGCCGTGCAGAGCTGGCGGAAATCCTTGATGGTGCAATGGTGGATATTCGGCGTGTCATACCAGCTGAACGGCAAAATGTCGGTACGCGGCATATGACCCGCGAACAAAAGCTGCAGGCGCACCTGCCAGTGGCCGAAATTCGGAAAAGACACGATCGCCTGGCGGCCTATACGCAGCATGTGCTCGAGCACGATGCGGGGATGGCGTGTCGCCTGCAGTGTTTGCGACAAAATCACGTAGTCGAAAGCGTCGTCCGGATAATCACCAAGATCGGTGTCGGCGTCACCCTGAATAACGGCAAGACCCTTGGCCACGCATTCGTTGACACCCTCGCGTGACAACTCGATTCCGCGACCATCGACGCCACGGGTCTCGCTGAGGAGGCGCAGCAATTCGCCATCGCCACAACCGACGTCGAGCACCTTGGCCCCATAGTCGACCATCTGCGCAACGAGCACGAGGTCGACACGGGCGCTGCCAGGCGTGGTTACGACGCTTGCTGCGTTCAAATTGGACGCGGCGTGAGTCAGCGTGCTCATTGATCAGCTCTTTGCAACCAGGCCACGGGCTTTACCGGCGCCATCGAGGAAGCCGCGCACGATCGCGAACAACTCAGGCTCGTCGAGCAAGAACGCATCGTGCCCCTTGTCGGTGACAATCTCGGCAAACGACACACGCGCGCTGGCCGCATTGAGTGCGTGCACGATTGCGCGTGACTCGGACGTCGGGAACAGCCAGTCGCTCGTGAACGAAACCACGCAGAAACGCGTGGGAGTCCCGGCAAAGGCCTTGGCCAAAGTGCCGTCATAGTCGCCAGCGAGATCGAAATAATCCATCGCCCGCGTCAGATAAAGATAGGAATTGGCATCGAACCGCTCGACGAACGCAATCCCCTGATGGCGCAGATAGGATTCAACTTCGAAATCCGCATCGAATGAGAAAGTCGGATTTTCGCGATCCTGGAATTTGCGGCCGAACTTCCGGTGAAGAGCCGCATCAGACAGATAGGTAATATGCGCGCCCATGCGCGCAACGGCGAGCCCACGACGCGGATTTGCACTCTCCAGAAGGTAACGGCCGCCGCGCCATTCCGGATCGGCCATAATCGCCTGCCGCCCGACCTCATGAAACGCAATGTTTTGCGCCGAATGTCGGGTGGCACACGCGATGGGCAACGCGCAAAATACGCGCTGCGGATAGCTCGCCGCCCATTGCAACACCTGCATTCCGCCCATCGAGCCGCCGGCAACGGCAAAGAGCGACTCGATGCCCAGATGATCGAGCAGCATGGCCTGCGCGCGAACCATGTCGCGGATCGTAATGACTGGAAAGTCGAGTCCCCACGGCTTCCCGGTCTTTGGATCCGTGGAAGACGGACCCGTCGTGCCCATGCATGCACCCACCACGTTCGGGCAGATCACGAAATAGCGCTCGGTATCGATGGGTCTGCCGGGGCCGACCATCGTTTCCCACCAGCCCAACTTGCGCGTCACCGGATGGACGCTCGCCACGTGCTGATCCCCGGTGAGCGCATGGCAAATCAACACGGCGTTTGACCGTTCCGCGTTGAGCGTGCCGTAGGTCTTGTAGGCAATCTGAAATGGCGACAGCTCCACGCCGGCATCGAGCTTCAGCGGCCGGTCGGCCCCAAAATGAGCGATCAGCGACTCGTGCGGCTGGTCCGCTTCACGCGGAGAATCCGCAACCTCGGAAATGCTGGTCCGATCGATTTGGCCCATTGTCGCTCTTACGCTCCTCGCGCACCACCTTTAATCCCGGCCCGGTTAGCACAGGTTTACTGTCAACCCGACAGACTACAGTCAACGTTTTCTTTGATTTCAAGGCCCGGCCCACCTATCAATGCCGCCATGGCAAAGCCAACCGAAGCACCCTCATTGGCCGATCTGCGAAAGGAGATCGACCGTATCGACGAAGCCATGCACCAGCTTCTGATCGAGCGCGGCGACATCATTGACCGGCTGATTGCGGTCAAGCGCAGCCAGGATACCGGCACATCCGCGTTTCGACCCGCTCGCGAAGCGGAGATGATGCGTCGACTGGTCCAGCGGCACAGGGGCATCTTACCGCTCGATACCGTCGAGAGCATCTGGCGGGTCATTATTTCAACTTTTACGTATGTCCAGGCGCCGTTCTCCATTCACGCCGATCTGTCGGCTGGCGATGCCCTCATGCGCGATTCCGCGCGCTTTCATTTCGGCTTTACGGTTCCTTTCGTTCCACATATTGGCGCTGCTGGCGTGGTCGCCGCAGTGTCGGCCTCGAAAGGAGATCTTGGTCTCGTACCAGCGTTCGATATTGCATCGGCCGGCGCGTGGTGGAATGCGCTCGAATTTGATGCCGCCCCCAAGATTATCGCGCGTCTTCCCTTCGTCGAGCGGCCCGACCATCCCGCCGCCCTGCCTGTGTATGTCATCTGCCGGGTCGCAGCCGACGCCATGGCAACGGAAGCCGAGGTGTGGAGCGTGCGCGTTTCAGGTTGGGGTGCCGGCCCGGCCCAGGCGCTGACGAAGCTTGCTCAATTTATTGCCGTGCCTGACCGGGCCTTCGACGGTGCTGCACTCCTGATATCCTTGCCAAGAGAAACCACCCTTCAATCGATCAGCGCGGCTTTGGTTAAGGCCGGGGCCACAGTACGGTCGGCGGCACTCGTCGGAAGCCACGCGACCCGCTATACGGTTGCCGCCGAAAAGGCCTGATCGTTTGGAAAACCGTTAATGACTGCGAACCGCCCGCAACCGCGCCCCGGCGTGCTCGACATTGCCCCCTATGTTCCGGGCAAGAGCGCTGCGCCTGGAGTCGCCAAGGTGTTCAAGCTTTCCTCCAACGAGACCCCGTTGGGGCCGAGCCCGAACGCGATTGCCGCCTACCGCGCAGTCGGCGAACATCTCGAGGATTATCCCGACGGCTCGGCGTCGACGCTGCGCGACGCGATCGGCGCCGGTTTCGGCCTTGATCCCGACCGCATTGTCTGCGGCGCGGGCTCCGATGACTTGCTCAATTTACTCGCACGCGCCTACCTTGGGGATGGCGACGAGGCGATCTACACGACCCATGGTTTTCTGGTTTACCCCATCGCAACGATGGGCACCGGCGCAAAGGCGGTCGCCGTTCCGGAAACGAAATTTACGGCCAACGTGGACGCGATTCTCAAGGCGGTAACACCAAGGACGAGAATCATCTTCCTCGCGAATCCGAACAACCCGACCGGGACCTATCTGCCGTTTGACGAAGTGAAGCGTCTGCACAGCGGATTGCCTGCGCATGTGCTGCTCGTGCTCGATGCCGCTTACGCCGAATACGTACAACGCAACGATTATGAATCCGGCATCGAGCTGGTTGCGACGACGGACAACGTCGTCATGACCCGTACTTTTTCAAAAATCTACGGGCTCGCGGCGCTCCGACTTGGCTGGATGTATGCGCCGGCACACGTCGTCGATGCGGTCAATCGCATCCGCGGACCGTTCAACGTCAACGCCCCTGCGATCGCCGCCGGCATAGCCGCGATCCGCGACACTGCGCATGTGGACCGCGCCCGCGCACACAACAGCCGCTGGCTCGCCTGGCTGACCGAGGAGATCGGCAAGCTCGGTCTCGCCGTGACGCCAAGCGTGGCGAATTTCGTTCTGATCCACTTTCCGGAGACCAAAGGCAAAACGGCGAAAGAAGCGGACACCTTCCTCACCAAGCGCGGGCTCGTTCTGCGCCAGGTGGGTGCCTACAAGTTGCCGAACGCCTTGCGAATGAGCGTCGGCACCGAGGAGGCCAATCGCCTTGTCGTGCCGACGCTCAAGGAATTTTTGGAAAGTCGGACATGAGCAAGCCGGAGCCTTTGTTCAATCGTCTGGCCCTTATCGGTCTCGGCCTTATTGGCTCATCGATTGCACGTGCTGTCCGCGCTCAAGGTGCGGCGCGCACAATCGTGGCGACCGCGCGCTCGCCAAAGACGCGCCGACGGGTTGCCGAACTTGGCATTGCCGATCAGGTGGTCGAGACGAATGCCGCCGCGGTTGAAGGCGCCGACCTGGTCATCGTGTCCATTCCGGTTGGCGCGTGCGGTGCGGTGGCCAAGGAGATCGGCCCGCATCTCGACACCGGCGCCATCGTCTCCGATGTCGGGTCGGTAAAAGGCTCGGTCGTGCGCGATATGGCGCCGCATCTGCCTAAGATCGTGCACTTCGTGCCGGCTCACCCTGTCGCCGGGACCGAGTATTCCGGCCCTGATGCCGGCTTTGCCGAGCTCTTTGTGAACCGGTGGTGCATCCTCACGCCTCCGGAGGGAACCGACGCAACCGCGGTTGAAAAACTCGCGGCATTCTGGCGCCTGCTCGGTGCCAACGTCGAAATAATGGCGCCAGATCACCACGATCTGGTGCTCGCCATCACCAGCCATCTGCCGCACCTGATTGCCTACACGATTGTCGGCACGGCCGACGAGCTGCAGGCAGTGACGCGCTCGGAAGTGCTGAAATTCTCCGCCGGCGGTTTTCGCGACTTTACCCGCATCGCCGCGTCCGACCCGACCATGTGGCGCGACGTGTTCCTTGCCAACAAGGACGCCGTTCTCGAAATGCTTGGCCGCTTCAATGAAGACGTTTCGGCGCTGACAAAAGCGATCAGGAAAGGCGACGGAGACGCGCTATTCCAGCACTTCGAGCGCACGCGCGCCATTCGTAAGGGCATTGTCGAAATCGGTCAGGACTCGCCCTCTCCCGATTTCGGTCGTCCGCACCCTGACTTGCCGCACGAGCCCGTGCCGAAGCCTTACGCCTCGGAAAGTTAGAACAAAGCCGGTGTACTGCCGATCGGAATCGGCCCAAGATAGACCGCACCGTCGTTGAAACGAAGTGGCAACGTCACTGCGCGCTTGCCTTCGAGAGTCGTCTGCTCGCCGAGCAGATTGATGCCGAGCGAAACATTCGCTCCAGCCTGCTGGCGTGCCATCTCGCCCAAACCGGGCGCGAGACGATCAAGCGCGCCGACGATCCGGTCCATGTTCGGCGAAGTCTGGACGCGCTGTTGCGCGCCGATGGTGGCCAGAAATTGTTCGAGACCCACCATCGTGATGCGCAATTCACCGTCGAGCCGTCCATCACTGTTGAGCGACAGGGCGCCACCGCAGATTGCAAGAATATCGCCCTGCTTCAGCCGCGCCTTGGTGATGTCGATGCGACCGCCTGCGGCCTGCACCTCGCGAAAACGCACCGGCCAGGGCTTGGGTGAGAAATCGTTCAATCCGCGGAGAACAGCGGTAACGTCGGCATCAATCGGCGTCGTTGCAGCCGGGTGTAAATTCGGCGCCGTGCCCTGATCAATCTGCACTGCGATTTCTATCACGGGGTTGTTGATCGCCGAGCCTTCCGCCATCCGTCCGTGAAGTTCGGCGTGCCTTGCGCGCACCATACTTTCGCGCGCGGTATCATTCACACGCTCGACCGAGAGCAGATCGAATACCAGCGAGCCGCGCTCGGGAGCGCTCGGCGTTCCGCGTACGCTCGATTGGGCCAGCTTCCAGTTGGCGACGAATTCCGGAGGCTTTCCCGGCTCGCCGACGGTCAGCGGCCCACGAAACTCACTGATGAGCAAGCCGGGCTGATAGACCTGCGCGACCATCAGCAGGCTCGTGGTCCTCAGTTCAATCGGAGGCTGGCTGGTGCGCAACAGCGCGGTTGCCTGATCGCAGTCCACCTCGATACGAAACGGAAAACCGCCGACATTCTGCGACCCACAGGTGTAGATACGCCCCGACTTGGCCTCGCGCGCGCGCCAGCCATCGATCGCCGTTTCGGTCCTGCCGGCGGCAAACTTCCAGAAGGCAGTCCATCCGGCTATCAGGGCGAACACGACAAAGAGAAGGATCGTGTAGCGAAGCCCGGTCCGGCGCCGCGATTGAATGCTCGTTGGATCACGCATCATTTGGATTCAAAACCTGCGGAATGCGGCGTTTCTGCGCCCGCATCGATAGCCCGATTGCATGGGAACCCCGGCCCTGTTAGGTCGACACAGATTGCCAACCCCCAACGCCGTGGTCCGCCTCCTCCCGCCACGATGAATGTTCGTTCTGGTCAAAGCAACGAGGACTTCTGGGTCTTCGCCTACGGATCGCTGATGTGGCGGCCCGGCTTCGATTTTCTCGAGCGGCGCAACGGCCGCCTCATCGGAGCCCACCGCGCACTCTGCGTCTACTCGTTTGTCCATCGTGGAACGCCGGAGAAACCGGGCCTGGTTCTTGGTCTTGATCGCGGCGGCAACTGTCGCGGCATCGCCTACCGGGTGGCTTCAGGTCTGCGCTCAAAGACGATCGATTACCTGCGAGGCCGGGAGCAGGTCACCCGCGTCTATCGCGAGGCCTGGCGCAGGGTTTGGATCGACGATGATCCTCAGCAGAGCCTGCATGCGCTCTGTTACGTCGTCGATCGCGGCCATCGCCAATATGCCGGACGGCTGAGTCTCGCCGACCAGCTGCATTATGCCCGCCAAGGACACGGCCGCTCGGGCGCATGCCGCGACTATGTGCTGGCGGCGGTGAAAGAGCTGCAAACTCTCGGAATCAAGGACATCGAGTTGCAGATGCTGGCTGAGCGGCTGAAGGGCGCTCACGAATCGTCCTCCGGCTGAAATCACCTGACGTTTCGCTCACGGCTTCATTTGCGCGCGACCTTCGGCAATCAGACGCGCCGTTGCGCTTTCAAGGTCATTCTGCAGGCGCTCGAAAAATTCGTCCTTGCCGAGGCCGGGAGGGATCGGGTCGAGAATTTCCGCAATTACGGTCCCTGGAATGCGCCGCAGCGACCGGCGTGGCCAGAACAGACCGGAGTTAAGTGCAATCGGAACGCATGGCACGCCTTCGGCCGCGTAGAGATGGGCTACACCGACCTTGTAGCGCGGCTCCGCTCCCGCCGGCCGACGCGTGCCTTCGGGAAAAATGATCAGTTGCCGATTGTCCGCCAGTTCGATGCGGGCACGCTCGACCATATCGCTCAGGGCCTGCGAACCGCCGCCGCGCCGGACCGGCACCATTCGTCCCTTGATGGTTAGCCAGCCAAAGATCGGAATCAACTGCAGCTCGCGCTTGAGTATGAAGAGCGGATTTTCCAGCAGCGGCAGCAACGCGAACGTTTCCCATGCCGACTGATGTTTGGAGGCGACGATGATCGGCCCCTTCGGGATTTTCTCGCGGCCACGGATTTCGCAATCGATTCCGGCGACCACGCGCAGCAAGACGAGATTTGTACGCCCCCACGACTTGGCCACCCCGACGATGGCGCGATAAGGCATGAAGAAAGTCGGCAGCCCAATGATCAGGTAGACAATCGTATTGAGATAGAACAAAGCGTTGAATGCTATTGACCGTAACATAAGCACGGACGTCGTCCCCTCACACTGCGCTGTCGGTATCAAGGTGCATGCGCGCAAGCGCCAGCACGTATTTCAGGTACTCAGCGAAAAGAAAACGTGCCGTATCGAGATTCGACCACCATGGTTCCGTTTTCACCTTTTCCGAAATCACCGGATAGGCAACCAGCGTGACGTCGGGAAGCTGATGCGCCAGCTCGGCCATGGCGCGCGGCATGTGCCAATTCGAGGTCACCACAATCAGGGAATTGAAGTTGTGCGCGCGGGCCCAGCGTTTGGTTTCGAGTGCATTCCCGAAAGTATTGAGCGCAGACCGGTCGAGATCGATGCAACATGTGAAGTATCTTGAGTAAAGCGGCGTCAAGCGCGCAATTTCCTTCGAACTGGTCGCACGGTGAACTCCGGTGATGAGCAGCCGCTTGCCGCGATCGGTTGCCAGCAACTCGATCGCATCGGGAATGCGTGCCGCGGCGCCGGTCAGGGCCACGATGCCATCTGCCTTGGTATCGAGTGTTACTTCGTCGCCCGCAATGTTGAAGATGAACCATCCAAATCCCACCGCAAGTAGGATGATCCCGGTTGCACCGGCAGCCATGGTCAGGAAACCGATCCAGCGGGCAAGACCGGCAAACATGTCAGTCGATCATTTCAAGGGTATTGTTGACGGTTTGACGCGAGGTCAAGGCGGTGACGGCAGCGATCAGGGCGATCTGAACCAGCACAAAAACATAGCCCACAAGACCAATGGAGAATGAGCCGAAAAACACCGATGTCTGATCGCCGGCGGCCGTTCCGGCAAACCAGCGGCTGAGGACCCCGGCAAGGGCAAACAGGATGATTGCCGCACCGCCGCCGATGGCGCCTCCCTGCAGGCCGAGCATTAAGAAATGGTGCTGGAAGTGCCGCGCGATAAAGCCGTTCTTCGCGCCGACGAAATGCAGGACTTCGATCACGGATTTGTTGGTCGCCATCGCACCCCGGGTCGCGAAGGTGACCGACAACATGGTGGCGATGAACATCAAGATGAGAATTCCAACGCTCGCACCAACGGCGGTCCCAGCCATCGTGCGCATGCGGTCCATCCAGCCCCGATGATCGTCGAGAACGGCACCCGGAGCCTGCTCGCCCAGGACACGTTTTAACTGCGCAAAGTCAGGCGCGGCACCGGGCGCGATCTTGAGCACGATCAGACGCGGTACGGGGAGTTCGTCGAGAGAAAGCCCGCTGCCGAGCCAAGGCTCGAGCAATTTGACGGATTCCTCCTTCGAGAACGGCGTGACCTCGGCAATTCCGGGAAAGGCGCGCGCGGCCGAGACGGCTTTGTCGACCGTGGCATCGACATCGCGGCCGGACACCGGGGACACCTGAAGCGTGACTTCACGCGAGATTTCCGATTGCCATTCGCCTGCGGCCCTGGTCACGAGCACCGTGGCGCCCGTGGTCAGCGATGCAAGAAAGGTCATGATGGCAACGACAGCGACGAGCGCGCGACCCGAAATGGAATTGCGCGGCACCAGTGGCGTTTCGAAGCGCGGCAGCGAGTCTGCCGGCATTCGCAACGGCGTGGAGAATTTTCCCTGACCGGTGTCCGTCATTCCAATCCTCAATCGTAGATGTGCAGCCGGCCGTCATGCAGCACCAACCGCCGGGCATCGTACTGATCCATAAGTGCGATGTCGTGGGTCGCGATGACCACCGAGGTCCCTGACTTGTTGAGCTCGATGAACAATCGCAAGAGTCGCTGCGCCAAAGTCGGATCGACGTTTCCGGTAGGCTCGTCCGCGAGCAAGAGCTGCGGTCGCGCGATCACCGCGCGTGCAATCGCGGCGCGCTGCTTTTCGCCGCCCGAGAGTACCGGGGGTAGCGCCCACATCCGCTCGCCGAGACCAACCCAGTTGAGCAACTCGACAACCTCATCGCGATAGCTGTCCTCCGGCCGACCCATGACGCGCAGCGGCAGGGCGACGTTTTCGTAGGTGGTCATGTGGTCAAGCAGGCGGAAGTCCTGGAACACGATCCCGATACGACGACGCAGGGTCGCCACCGCGTCGCGCGAAAGCGTAGCCACGTCATGGCCGAATTGGGTAATCAACCCTCGCGTTGGCTTCATTGACAAAAACAGAAGGCGCAGCAGCGAGGTCTTGCCGGCGCCCGAAGGACCCGTGAGGAACTGAAAGGAATGCGGATCAATACGGAACGAGAGGTCGCGTAGGACCTCCGGCCCCAGGCTATAGCGCAAGCCAACGTTCTCGAATCGGACCACCCACCCCTCTCCAGACAAATGCTCAACAAGGCGGCCGAATCACTGCCCGGCCGTGGTCCTCGACACGTACGGAAACCCATCCCCCGCTCGCATACCCGTCCAGAACTGTGCTGTTTTTTTACAGGATTATGGCAGCCCTGCCATAGCGGTTTGCGCCGGAGCCAGTAATTCCTCCCATATTTCCGTGGGTTGTCATGGTTTCTGATCCATTAACGAACGACTGGTAGCTTGGCACCAGAACGCGTATTGCCAATGCACATCGTCTGCCCGAATTGCTCAACGTCTTATGCGGTCGAACCGGCCTCGCGTCAGCGTCAGCAACAGACCATCCGAGGTGCCGCGCCTGCGCTTTGCGGCGCGCGATGCCGCCGGGCAAGAGGTTACACCTGGACCGCAACGCCGGGTCGCAGCGTCCTAGTTTCTGGGGAAAAACTTAAATTCCGCAGCCGCTTTGTCTCGCCACCCGACAATGCGGTCGACGTGATGGTGCGCTTCATCAACGCCCCGGACGCAACGTGTAAGCCCGCGCGCGTTGGCAAATAGCTTTTAGAGCTCAGAAGTCCTTCAGCAGCCGCTCGATGTAGTCGAGCTCGAGCTGCGGCCGGAAGCTTTCGCCGAACCGCTTTCGCAGCTCCTCGAGAATGCGCCGCGCTCTTTGCGCATCGATTTCGCCTGGCACCTTCACCGTCAGATCGTCACCGTAGTCGCGGCCGCGCATGGGCCGACCCAGCGGATCCGTGTCCTGCTGGGCGCGCGCCTGCCCCCGGCCGGGTCGTCCGTTGGGGCCGGGTCCCATGCCCTGTTGTTGCATCGATTGCGCCAAACCTTGCGCACCCTTGCGCATGGCATCGAGCGCGCGGCCCTGACTGTCCACCGCGCTGTCAGCGTCGCCCTCCCCGAGCTGGCCCTCGGCCTGACCCATGGCCTCCTCGGCTTCGCCGAGCTGACCCATTTCGTTGCCTTCGCCCTGCTGGCCCGGCTGACCCATGCCGTGCTGGCGCAGCTGCTCCAGGAGCTTGTTCAGGCGGTCTTTCAGCCCCTGCTGGTCCTGACGCAGATCACCCATCTGGTCGCCCTGGCCGGGCTGCTGTCCGCGCTGACGATCGCGCCGGTTATCCTGACCCTGGCGGAATGTCTTGTCGCGCAGCTGCTGCTGCTTGCGAATGACATCGCCCAATTCGTCGAGCGCGGACATCATGTCGTCGTCGCCGTCATCGCTACCTGAGGCGCCGGGGCGTGCCATCTGCAGATTTTCGAGCATCGACTGCAGTTCTTCGAGCAGCCGCCGCGCTGCATCCTTGTTGCCGGAGCGAGCCAGATTCTCGAGCCGATCTAGCATGCTCTTGAGATCCTGCTGGCTGAGCATGCGCGTGTTGCGATCGAGCGGCCTTGAAAGCTGCTGCGGATTCTTGCGCATCTCCTCGGCGAGCGCCTGCATGAACTTGTCCATGGCGGCGCGCAGCTGTTCCATAAGCTTTTTGATTTCTTCATCACTCGCGCCGCGCTCAAGCGCCTGGCGCAACGCCTCCTGCGCCTGCCGCAAGGCCTGCTCTGCCTGCGAGACATTTCCGTCTTCGAGCTGTACCGCCATGTCCCATAGCCGCGCGACGACCTCGCGCTGCGCGTCGTCGCTGTTTGCGTGCTCGAGATCGTGATAGATCGAGCGCAATCCGAGGTAGACGCCGGACTCAGGTGTAAATCGCTCAGGCGCGATCGACAGCGTATCGAGCGCGGTCAGCACCAGCGGTTTGGACTCCGCGTCAAGCGCGAGAATGCGTCGTTGCTCGATCAGGGCGCGGGCGAGCGGCTTCACAAAGACACGCTGGGGCAGTTGCAGCTCGTGCGGCTGACTGCGGCCCTGGTTGCCCGCTTCGTCTTTTGCCGTGAGCGTCAGGGTCACGTCAGCACCGGCCCACGGGTGCTCGGTGAGGTCATGCGTGGTTTGCGCCGTACCGGCTTTGGTACGGGCCTGAGGCAGCGTTAGGCCGAATTCAGGTGCACCGAAAAGCGGATGAGGCGGTTTCTCGGTTGATTGCTCTTCCTTCAGCGCAAAGGTGGCCTTGGCTTCGACGACGCCGTAGTCGTCGTCGATTTTGTAGTCGAGGCGGAGCGCCCCACGCGCCTGCCGTTCAGGGTCCCTGATCAGCTCGATATTCGGCGCGCGATCGGGAATGGCGGTAAAATTCCACACCAGATCACTGCCGAGGACACCGTGAACCGCAGCCGACCCATCGCCTTTGATGACGAGCCGCCGTTCCTCGGTTCCGGCGGGCAAGGCTGCTCGCACTTCGGCCGGCGCGGCCTCGATGCCACCTGTATTGAGAATATCGAAACGCACCTGACCGGTCGCCCGGATGACCAATTGACTGCCGACCGGTACCGCCACGGGTGCGGTCGCTTGCGCGGTTTCACCCGGGCGCAGGCCCGGGAGCATCACGGGGGCCCGCCCGGTATAGACCGGCGGTGTCACCCACGCATCGATGCGAAAATTCGCCGGTGCGACCACGCCGTGCCAGTCGAATGCAGCGGCGATGCGTTTTGTCCGCTCGCCACTGGCGGCAAAGAAACTCGCCACAACGAGAATGAGAACGAGCGCGCGGAGCGCCATGGGATCGCGCAGGGACAGTCGCGGTGCAGGCCACCCGGCCTTGAATTTGCGCGCCGAAAGCAGCGCGCGCTCGACGTGCGCCTGCCAAAGTGCCTGCGCGACGGGATCCTGACGATTGGCGGCAATGCGATCGGCAACCGTGGTCGCCGGGCGATGGGTTTCGCCTGTGCTGCGATCGAGCCGACGCAGACCGTCGTTGACGCTGGGGAGCCGAACGATGAGCAATGGCAACGCCGAGGCAACGAGTGCGACCGCAAAGATGATCAGTCCGATGGCCCGCGCCAGCGGCGGCAAGATCAACCACAGGCCCGCCCACGAAAAAGCGAGAAAAAGTCCGAGCACGGTCGCCAGCGCCGCGAGCGCCGGCCACAGCCGCTCCCAGAGCAGACTGCTGCGTGCGCGCCGGAGCGCCCGCGCGAGCAAAAATCTCGCGGACCGTTCGCGTTCGAGAGAATGCTTATCCGCCTCGTCCAAAAGCTGCTCCGACTCTCGGGGCTAGGAGAATCTGCCCGTCAAGGTACCACGCACCAGCCCGACCGGCCATGCGTGTAGGGATGGCTCACAGCCAATCCGGCATGCGATCGAGAGCAATCAATTGGTCAACTTCAAGGCGTGGGCGTATCAGCGCCCATTCGTCGCCCTTGACCAGTACTTCCGGCACCAAAGCCCGCGTGTTGTAGGTACCGGCCTGGACTGCGCCATAGGCGCCCGCGGACATCACGGCAAGCAATGCACCCTCTGCCGGTTCCATCATTTCCCGGTCGACCGCGAGGAAATCACCGCTCTCACAGACCGGTCCAACCACGTCGGCGCGGAAACGCTGTCCGGACGGCTTTTTTTCCACCGGCCAGATCTCATGGTGCGCGTCATATAACGTCGGACGAATAAGATCGTTCATGGCAGCGTCGACGACGACAAAGTTCTTCGCTTCGCCGTGCTTCACGAACAGCACCCGAGTCACCAAGATGCCGGCATTGCCCACGAGCAGGCGACCAGGCTCAAAGATCAACCGGCAATCGAGATCACGCGTCGCCCGTTTGACAACTTCGGCATAGGCCTCGGGGTGCGGTGGCGGCTCGTTGTCGTCGCGATATGGAATCCCCAAACCGCCGCCGAGATCGACATGCGAGATCCTGTGGCCGTCGCTGCGCAGGACCCGGACAAATTCAGCAAGCAATGCGAAAGCATTTCCGAACGGGTCGAGTTCAGTGATCTGACTGCCGATGTGCATATCGACACCGGCAACTTCGAGACCCTTCAACTTGGCGGCCCACGCATAAATCTCGCGGGCGCGGCTGATCGGAATGCCGAACTTGTTCTCGGCCTTTCCGGTCGCAATCTTGTGGTGCGTCCTGGCATCGATGTCAGGATTGACACGGATCGATATCCGCGCGGCGCGTCCCTTCGCCGACGCAATTGACGACAGTAGTTCGAGCTCCGCTTCCGATTCAACATTGACGCAGAGAATTCCATCATCGACGGCTGACGCAAGTTCGGAAGCGGTCTTTCCAATCCCGGAGAACATGATCTTCTCCGGGGGAATACCGGCAAGGCGGGCGCGCTTGAGTTCGCCTCCCGATACGACATCGGCTCCGGCCCCGAGCTTCGCGAGCGTCGTGACGATCGCCTGATTGGAGTTGGCCTTCATGGCGTAGCAGACAAGCGCGCGCACGTCGGCAAACGCATCCGCGAAAACCTTGTAGTGACGCGTGAGGGTCGCAGTCGAGTAACAATAAAATGGCGTGCCGACCGCGGCGGCGAGCGCATCGAGGTTCACCGCCTCGGCGTGCAACACGCCGTCGCGATAGGCAAAGTGGTGCATGGCACGCTCAGTTGAGCAGGACGTCGAGAGGAATCGGTTTTTTGGTGCCGGCCGGCACGAGCACCTTTCCGTCCGGTCCGTATAACGGTTTATCGGTGCTCGTTGGCGCCACTTGTGCGCCTGAGAAGGATGCGCCGGGCGGCGGATCGAGCGGCCCTTTCCGCCCGCACGCCGTCAGCCCGACCGACGCGATGAGCGTGCCGATCAGGGCGATCTGGAGAAATGGGCGGTCGGAATGACTCACGGGCGCGGCTCCTTGCATGGAGGAACGATAGCAAAACAGCAAAACAAGGCGAAGTCAGGATTTCTCTTTTTCCAGCTTGCGCAGCCATTTTTTGGCCTGCGACCGCACATTTTTAGGCGCGGTTCCGCCGAAACTCGTACGGCTCTTCGCGGACCGATCGACCGAAAGGACGCTGAATACGTCCTCGGCGATCCGCGGTTCGATGTCTCGCATCGTCGAAAGCGGCAGCCGGTGCAACGGCGTGCCGGTCTCCGCCGCCTTGGCGACGATCCGACCGGTAATGTGATGCGCTTCGCGGAACGGAATTTTCAGGGTGCGCACCAGCCAATCGGCGAGGTCCGTTGCGGTCGCGTAGCCTTCCCCGGCGGCCTTTTTCATCTGCGCCAGATCAGGCTCGAGATCGGCAATCATCCCGGTCATGGCAGCCAACGACAAGGAGAGCGCGGCGAGTGCGTCCATTGCACCCTCCTTGTCCTCCTGCATGTCCTTGGCATACGCCAGCGGCAAGCCCTTCATCACGACCAGAAGCGCGTTGAGCGATCCGATGATGCGGCCGGTCTTTGCGCGCACAAGTTCCGCCGCATCGGGGTTGCGCTTTTGCGGCATGATCGAGGAGCCGGTCGTGAATTCGTCCGACAGCCTGGCGAGGCCGATCAGCGGCGACGTCCAGATGACGATCTCTTCCGCAAGCCGCGACAGATGCACCGATGTGATCGCGGCGGCCGCGAGAACTTCCATGACGAAATCGCGATCGGAAACCGCATCGAGTGAATTGGCCATCGGCCGATCGAAGCCCAGCGCATCGGCGGTCATGTCGCGGTCGACCGCGAACGACGTGCCGGCGAGTGCGGCCGCCCCGAGCGGGGATTCGTTGAGACGCTTGCGGGCGTCGGCAAACCTGCCGCGGTCACGTCCGGCCATCTCCACAGAGGCCAACAGGTGATGTCCGAATGTGACCGGCTGCGCAGTCTGCAGGTGCGTGAGCCCGGGCATCAAGGTGCCGGCGTGCGTCAGCGCCTTTTCGGCAAGGGCACGCTGATAGGCGGCAAGTGCAACGTCGAGCGCGTCGACGGTGTCGCGCACCCACAATCTGAAGTCGGTCGCGACCTGGTCATTACGCGAGCGGGCCGTGTGCAGCCTGCCGGCCGCCTCCCCGATCAGCTCCGAAAGGCGGCTCTCCACATTCATGTGGATGTCTTCCAAAGCCCGCTTGAATGAGAACTTACCGGCGTCGATTTCTGACAGGATCGTGTCTAGACCGTGAGCGATCTTTTTCGCATCGTCGGCCGTAATGATGCCTTGCTTGGCCAGCATCTCCGCATGGGCTTTTGATGCCGCGATGTCTTGACGGTAAAGATGCCGGTCGAAATCGATGGAGGCGTTAATCTCCTCCATGATAGCGCCGGGGCCAGACGCGAACCGCCCACCCCAAATTTTGTTGCTCATGGCATATTCACCAAACCGCTCATGACCGGGACCCAATCCAGTTTCGCCAAAAAACGCCTCGCTATGGTTCTGGCGGGCGGAATCGTCGGAGTCGTGGTCGGGCTTGCGGGGGTATACGGGATTGCGACCCGTACGCGCAACGTGGTTGGCGACGCCACCTGCCGGCCGGCCGTCGAATTAGCCAAGAAAATAGCGCCTTTGGCGCGTGGCGAGGTGGCCGCCGTTAACGTTGCCAAAAGGCCGTTGCGCATTCCCGACCTTGCATTCCAGGATTCGGCCGGCAAACCCCTGACGCTGGCGAACTGGCGCGGGCGTACAGTCCTGCTCAACCTATGGGCCACCTGGTGTGTGCCCTGTCGCAAGGAGATGCCCGCGCTCGATGCGCTTGAGCAGCGGCTGGGCGGCCCCCGGTTCGAAGTCGTGACCGTCAATATCGATACACGCGATGTCGACAAGCCGAAGGCCTGGTTGAACGAGGTCGGCGTGCAGAAGCTCGCTTACTTTACCGATCCGACGGCGCGCGTGTTTCAGGATCTCAAGGCCATCGGCCGTGCATTCGGCATGCCCACGACGGTGTTGATCGATCCGCAGGGTTGCGAGATCGCCACCATTGCCGGCCCGGCTGAATGGGCCAGCGAAGATGCGATCAAACTCATCCAGGCGGCGCTTGCGAGTTGAGCTCTAGGCCGTGATGTTGAGATTCTGTCCGACGCCAGCGGCAAGGTTGGCGAGGCTCGCCATGTTGCGTTGCACGGCGTTGAGCACTTCGACGATGGACGCGGCGTTGTCGGCGTTCATTCGCGCCATCTTCGAGGCAACGGGCATCTCGGCGCTACTCATCTGAGCGCCGGCGAGAGCGGTTCCGAGAGATACGGGGTCCATCTCCGACTACCTCTAATCCCCTTGGTCAACGAAAAATAAATGCCCACCGCCTTGACAATGAAACGCATGGACCTATACTTAACCAAATGGTTTACTATTCTAAACCAAACCTCGATCGCACTTTTGCCGCGCTGGCAGATCCCACGCGACGCGCGTTGCTCGCCCGGTTGAGTGAAGAAGACAGTCTTTCGGTCAGCGAACTTGCCAAGCCGTTTTCGATGTCGTTGCCGGCAGTCATGAAACATCTCGACGTTCTGTCGGATGCGGGAATGGTCGGACGCGAGAAGAGCGGCCGCATCGTGAGCTGCCGCCTGCGGGCGGAACCAATGCGCGACGCTAACGATTGGCTCAATCGATATCAAAAATTCTGGACGGATCGGTTGGACCAGCTTGCTGCCTTTTTGGAGGAAGAAACATGGCCACCACCCTTACAGTCAAACCCAGCCTCACCATCAAGCGACGCTTCAACGCACCGCCAGAAAAAGTCTTCGCGGCGTGGACCGACCCGCAAAAAGTAATGCGCTGGATGGGTCCGGGCGAAATCAAGGCGCTGCACGCAGAGAGCGATCTGCGCACCGGCGGTCGCTATCGTTGGGTTATGAGAGCACCGAACGGCGAAGATCACGACGTCAGCGGCGTCTATCGGGAGATCATTCCGAACGAGAAACTTGTTTTCACCTGGGCGTGGAAATCCACGCCGGAACGCGAGTCGCTCGTAACGCTGACTTTCAAGCGCGATGGCGACGGCACGCTCATGACCCTGCTGCACGAGAAATTCTTCGACGACGACGCGCGCGACAGGCACCAGGTCGGCTGGACCAGCGCGATGGAGAAACTCGACAAATATCTCTCCGCGTAATCAACAAATATCTCTCCGCGTAATCACAGGAGTTGTCCATGCCGCACGAATGGTCCCACGGACGTTTCTACTGGAACGAACTGATGACTCGCGACGCCGAGAAGGCGAAGAAGTTCTACGCTGCGACCGTCGGATGGACCTTTGATCCGATGCCGATGCCGGACGGCACCTACTGGGTCGCCAAGATGGGCGATGAAATGGTCGGCGGGCTGTTCCCTTTGACCAGCCCGCAATTCGATGGCGTCCCGGAAAGCTGGATGTCCTATCTCGCGGTCGACGACGTCGATGCGCGAGTCAAAAAAGCCCAGTCAGCCGGCGCGACACTCATGCGACCGATCTTCGATATCCCCGGGGTCGGTCGCATCGCGATTCTCAAAGAGCCTGGCGGAGCCGGTATCGGCTGGATGACCCCGGCCAAAGTCTGACAGTGATGCGGAGATGAGCCATGCAACACGCAGTCGTTTCGCAAAATGAATGGCTGGCCGCGCGCAAAGCGCTGCTTGCCAAGGAAAAAGAGTTCACCAGGGCCCGTGACCAGCTGAGCGAAGCACGACGTGCATTGCCATGGGTCAAGGTAGAAAAAAACTACGCCTTCGAAGGGCCGAATGGTCGGGAAACTTTGTCGGACCTGTTCGGCAGCAAGAGCCAACTGATCATCTATCACTTCATGCTTGGCCCAGGCTGGGTGCAAGGCTGCCCCAGCTGCTCATTCCTCGCCGATCATTTCGACGGCGCCGCCATTCACCTCGCTCAGCGTGATGTGTCGTTTATTGTCGTCTCGCGCGCCCCGCTTGCCGAGATTCAAGCCTACAAGAAACGCATGGGCTGGAAATTCAAGTGGGTGTCTTCACACGGCAACGACTTCAATCGCGACTTTCATGTGTCGTTCACGCCGGAGGAGAAGGCGCGCGGCAAGGTCGAGTATAATTACGAAATGACGGAGTTTCCCAGCGAAGAAGCGCCGGGACTGAGTGCGTTCATCAAGACCGACACGGGCCAGGTGCTACACACCTACTCTTCTTACGCGCGCGGCCTCGACATTCTGATCGGTACCTACAACTTCCTCGATTTTGCGCCGAAGGGCCGCGACGAAGGCGCGTTGCCATGGACCATGTCATGGGTGCGCCGCCACGACGAATACGATGCCATGTCACCGAAAGCGGGTTGCTGCGGTTAGTCGCACCAATGCCAACACACGGAGTGTCCCGATGATCAAAGTTAGTGCTTTCCGCTGGGTTCCACCTTTCGCGCGCGGCCTGGTTCGCGACCTGCGAGTTCGATGGGCGCTGGAAGAGGCCGGTCTGCCCTACGAGGCCCGATTGATCGGCCCGGACGATCAGAAGTCCAAAAGCTACCGCGCGATGCAACCATTCGGACAAGTGCCGGCCTTCGAGGACGACAACCTCGTCCTGTTCGAATCCGGAGCCATTCTGTTGCACATTGCCGAGCAATCGGACGTCCTGATGCCGTCCGATCCCAAGGCGCGCGCTCGGACGACCGCATGGATGTTCGCCGCGGTGAATTCGGTCGAACCACATATTCAGAACCTCACGGCGATCGACTTGTTTCACGCGGACCAGGAATGGGCCAAGCAACGCCGACCGGCGGCACTCGTCCTCGCGCAAACGCGTCTGACGGCCCTGGCCGACTGGCTGGACGGCCGCGACTATCTGGAGGACCGCTTCACCGTCGCCGATCTTCTGATGACGACCGTGCTCAGAATTCCACGCCAGACTGATTTGATTGCGAAAATGCCGACGCTCGAAGCTTATCGACTGCGTTGCGAAGCACGGCCAGCGTTCAAGAACGCATTGGCGGCGCAAATGGCGGATTTCGCCGATGAGGCTTCGGCGGCGTAGCGGTCTAGCGCGTGGGGACCGGCTTCTCCCCGCGATAGTCGTAGAAACCGCGTTGGGTTTTGCGGCCGAGCCAACCGGCTTCGACGTACTTCACCAAAAGCGGACATGGCCGATACTTTGAATCGGCCAGTCCCTCGTGAAGGACCTGCATGACCGACAGACAGGTGTCGAGACCGATGAAATCGGCAAGCTCGAGCGGCCCCATGGGATGATGCGCGCCCAGCCGCATGGCGGTGTCGATTGCCTCGACGTTTCCCACGCCCTCATAAAGCGTATAGATCGCTTCGTTGATCATCGGCAGCAGAATGCGATTGACGATGAATGCCGGGAAGTCCTCCGACACCGCAATCGTCTTGCCGAGCTTTACGACAAACGCCTTGCTCGATTCGAAGGTCGCGTCATCGGTGGCAATGCCGCGGATCAATTCGACCAATTCCATGAGCGGCACCGGATTCATGAAGTGAATGCCGATGAAGCGCTCCGGACGATCGGTCGACGAGGCCAACCGGGTAATTGAAATCGATGAGGTATTCGTCGCGAGAATGGCTTCGGATTTCAGCGATGCGCATACGTCGGAAAAGATCTTGCGCTTGACCTCTTCCTTTTCGGTTGCGGTCTCGATCACCAGGTCGCAATCCGAAAGCGCGTCGTACTTTTCCGCCGGCTTGATGCGCGCTAGCGCGCCCTTGCGATCGTCTTCTGTGATCGATTTTTTGCCGACCTGACGGGCCATATTTCCGTTGATGGTCGCCATCCCGGCCTTGATGCGATCAGCCGATACGTCGTTCAGCATAACCGAATACCCGGCGAGCGCGCAGACATGGGCGATACCGTTGCCCATCTGGCCGGCGCCGATCACTCCTACAGTTTGAATTTTGACCGCCATGTTCTCATCCGATCGATGCGAAGTCCCGGTTCTTTGCTTCGTTTTCGGTTAGAATTCGTCACTTCCCGGTAATTTTACGACGTAGCGCCACATGATGCCATTGGCGAAACAGAAATTTGCAATCGTAGTCAATGCTTGACCTTGTCCAGTTCCGCGGACAGCTCCGGCAGTGCCTGATAGAGGTCGGCCACCAGGCCGTAGTCGGCAATCTGGAAGATCGGCGCCTCCTCGTCCTTATTGATAGCAACAATCACCTTCGAGTCTTTCATCCCGGCCAGATGCTGAATGGCGCCGGAAATACCGACGGCGATATAGAGCTCGGGCGCGACGACCTTGCCGGTCTGACCGACTTGCCAGTCGTTCGGCGCATAACCAGCATCGACCGCGGCCCGTGAAGCTCCGACGGCGGCGCCAAGCTTGTCGGCCACTGGCTCAATATACTTGGTGAAGTTCTCGCGGCTCTGCATCGCGCGTCCGCCGGAGATGATGATTTTTGCAGAGGTCAATTCAGGCCGGTCCGATTTCGACAATTGCTCGCTGACGAACGATGAAAGATTGGGATCGGCGGCAGCAGCGACATTTTCAACGCTTGCCGACCCACCCGCGCCCGCCGCCTGGAACGTCGACGTTCGAACGGTGATCACTTTCTTTGCGTCCGATGACTTGACCGTCTGGATTGCGTTGCCGGCGTAGATCGGGCGCTCGAAAGTGTCGGGTGCGACAACTTTCGTGATGTCTGAAATCTGCATGACGTCGAGCAGCGCAGCCACGCGCGGCATGACATTTTTTCCGGTTGTCGTGGCCGGCGCGATGATCGCGTCGTACTTTGGCGCCAGCGAAACGATCAACGCGGCAAGCGGCTCCGCGAGCTGATGCTCATAAACCGGGGCATCAGCCAGCAATACTTTTTTCACGCCGTCGAGTTTGGCGGCGGCATCGGCCGCGCCTTTGCAGTCTTTGCCGGCGATCAGCACGTCAACATCAGCGCCCATCACTTTCGCCGCGGTCAGCGCCTTGTACGTGGCATCCTTGAGCGTTTTGTTATCGTGCTCTGCGACAAGAAGCGTGGCCATGTCAGAGGACCCCCGCTTCATCTTTGAGCTTGCCGACCAGCTCGGCCGCCGACGCAACTTTGACTCCGGATTTGCGTCCTGGCGGCTCGGCCGTCTTCAGCACCTGCAGCCGTGGTTTCACGTCCACGCCGTAAGCCTCCGGGGTCTTTTCATCGATCGGCTTTTTCTTCGCCTTCATGATATTCGGCAGCGATGCGTAGCGCGGCTCGTTGAGTCGCAGATCGGTCGTGACGATTGCCGGCATTTTCAGTTTGACCGTCTGCAAGCCGCCATCAACTTCGCGCGTCACGTCGAGAGCGTCGCCTTCAATCGCGAGCTTGGATGCAAAGGTGCCCTGCGACCAGTTCAACAACGCCGCCAGCATCTGGCCGGTCTGGTTACAGTCATCGTCGATCGCCTGCTTGCCCATGATCACCAGGCCGGGCTTTTCCGCATCGACAATGGTCTTGAGGATCTTCGCAACGGCGAGCGGCTCGACCGGACCGTCAGTCTTCACCAGGATGCCGCGATCGGCCCCCATGGCGAGTGCGGTACGGATCGTCTCGGAAGCTTGCGCTGGCCCGATCGACACGGCGACGATCTCCGTCGCCTTGCCGCCCTCCTTCAAACGGATCGCCTCCTCGACCGCGATCTCATCGAAGGGATTCATCGACATCTTGATGTTGGCAAGCTCAACGCCGGAGCCGTCCGGCTTCACGCGAATTTTGACGTTGAAATCGACCACCCGTTTTACGGGCACCAAAATCTTCATGTTCTCCCATCCGGGTGGGCGCTTATGCAGAGCGGGCGGAAGCTAAAGGCCGCCCCGTTCGCCTGTCAACGCTTATGCTGCGCCGCACGCGGCCAACAGCGTCCGCCCCAAAAGCCCCCTGTTTCCGGCCAGTGCTACCTAGCGATTTTGCCCCGGCGCCCACAAAATGTCCGCCGCCCCCTTGTCGTTGGCATAGCGCCCGGCGACAAAGAGATAGTCCGACAAACGGTTTACGTATTTGAGCGAAGGGGGTGATACTTCCTCGCCCGGCTGGTCCTTGAGCTCGACCATGATCCGTTCGGCACGACGACAGACCGTTCGCGCCAGATGCAGATGGGCCGATGTTGGACTGCCACCCGGCAAAATGAAAGATTTCAAAGGAGCAAGATCGGCATTGAGCCGGTCGATCTCGCCTTCGAGCCAGGTGACTTGTGCATCAGTCACCGTCAGCCTCGCGCCCCCGGGCCCCTTTTCCGCCAAACAGAGATCGGCCTCGACGTCGAAAAGATCGTTTTGAATGCGGGCAAGCGCAGCATCGAACGCCTTGTCGCCGGCCGTTTGCAATCTCACCAGACCGATAACGGCATTGACTTCGTCCAAGGTGCCATAGGCCTCAACGCGAAGATCGTACTTCTTGCGCCGCGCCCCCGTTCCAAGGGACGTCATGCCGTCATCACCTGTCCGGGTATAGATGCGGTTGAGCACGACCATATCGACCTCGCTTAGCCTTTCTCACCACCAAAGATTCGGGGTAGCCTTATCCTATCCGGTTTCAAAAAATGGGGTACCACTCATGCGTATTCTAATGATTGTCCTTTCCGCCGCATTCCTCGCCCTGCCATTTACCGCGCCCGTGCACGCCTGCGAAGCCGGGCTGCACTCCGCCAAAGCCGCCGTTACCGACTACTCCGCTGCAAAAAAGAAAAAGGCAAAGAAACCGAAAGAAAAGGTGGAGTATATGCGCGCGGCACCGATGAAGTGAGACTGCGGCGCCTATTCTGACTAACGCCCCATCGCCCAGATGGTCGCCATGATGATGATGATGGCGATGAACTGGAAGAGCACGCGCAGACGCATAAGTTTCTGCGAGCGGTTCGGCGAGCCGCCACGCATCATGTTGACCAAGCCGAGCAGCAACACGATCGCTACCGCGATGATGGCGGCCGGCACCAAATAGTGCGACATGAATTCCGACATAGGTTTGCCTTCTAACACCAGCACCTGAATCAAGCCATCGCGAGCACGATCTCGGGGTCTTCGCAGCTGAGTTTTCGGGAAAATGGCTTGGGTCTTGGGCTCGCCTTCTATCTGCTTGTTGTCGTAACAGGCTATTTGCTGTCCGCGTCCATCGGCTTTCTTGGCCTCGCGCAACGCGGCCTGTTGAAACAGTCCGGAGTTCTGGCTTTGACCCCGCTGCACTAGCTGCTGCTCTCGATCGCGGCGTGGCGGGCGGCAGTTGAACTGATCGATGCGCCATTTCGCTGGGTAAAGACCGAGCACGGGCTCGACAAAGCTTGGCGGAAGAGAAGCAACACGCGCTCATTGCTCGAACTCGAGCGTCTTCTTGGCGACTTGAACCGGCGTCTCGCGCAGATCCAGGACTAGAGGTAGCGCTTCAGATCAGCGGCGGCTTCCTCGGGCCGCCGCTTGAGGTTGAACGGCGCAACAAAGCGGCCCTGCTTGTCCATAAGATAAACGAGCGCCGTGTGATCCATGCTGTACTCGCCGTTGTCGGCCGGAACTTTCTTGGCGTAGACGCGATACGCTTTCTCCACGGCGTCGATTGAGCCGCGGTCACCGGTGGCGCCGCGCAGGTGCGGATCGAAACTCGACAAATAGTCCTTCATCACCGCTGCCGTGTCGCGCTCGGGATCAACTGTTACGAAGAGCGCGCCCGTGCGATCCGCATCCTTGCCAAGCGCTCGCATCACTTCGGACACATCGAACAACGTGGTTGGACAGACGTCCGGGCAATGCGTGTAGCCGAAGAACACGAGAAATGGCCTGCCCTTGATATCCGCGTCGGTGATTGAGTTGCCGTTCTGATCGATCAGCTTGAAAGGCCCGCCAATCGCTGACGATCCGGTTCCCGCGGAGCCAAAGTTCCCGGTCGCATAGAGAAACACGACCGAAAACACGACCAGCCCGGTCATGAATGCGGAAGTGATCAACAGAATCTGCGACGTTCGCGTGGTCATAACTTCGTAGCTCTTTCAGAAGCACGCGGCCCATCCGGCTCGCACCATTTCGAGAAACAGGGCAGTTCCGTAATAGGCCCAAAGGCCCAAGGCTGCCGCCAAAAGCATCCCGATCGCGAGCGCAACCAGCACGATTGGCCGGAACAGCGCAGTATTCGAAACAACTGCCGACATGACCACCTCGAAATAGCGATTATCAGTGAAATAAGCCTGTTCCAAGCCTGAAGCAACGCACAGCGGTTTTTCGTCGCCTTAGATAAACCATGCTACATTCAATATAATGCCGGGGATTCGGCGGTATCGGGGCTCGGCGTTGACTGGTTGAGTCAAAGCCGTGATGTATAGTGCTTACGAAAATCAACACCTACTTCGCATGGAGAACATGATGCGCAGTGCTTTGGTGATCGCCTTGGCGATCTCTATATCGGCGGGCACCACCGCCTGGGCCCAGAATGCGCCGGCCGCCGCGCCCGCCAAGTGCGACAATCCGAACGCGCTCGGTGTGGCACGCGTCGTCGAAATCGACACCACCGGCGGGCCCGGTTTTGGGTTCGAGCACTTCAAAGCCTACGACTTTCTCAAGGACAAGGAAGTCGTCCTGACGTTCGATGACGGTCCGTGGCCCGGACACACCCCGGCAGTGCTGAAGGCGCTCGCAGATCAATGCACCAAGGCCGTCTTTTTCCCGATCGGAAAGCATGCCGGATGGCATCCGGAAATCTTGAAGCAGGTGGCGGCAGCCGGCCACACGGTTGGCTCGCATACCTGGTCGCACAAGGACCTGTCGAAGGTGAACGAACAGGAAGGCAAGGACGAAATCGAAAAGGGCTTCGCTGCCGTGAGCATCGCGCTCGGCAATAAGCCTGTCGGTCCTTTCTTCCGCTTCCCGGCACTGCGGCATCCACCCGAACTCGTGAAGTATCTGGGCGATCGCAACGTCGCCATTTTCTCCACCGACATGGACTCCTTTGACTTCAAGATGCGCAAACCTGAGCAGGTCGTCCAATCGGTGATGAAAAAGCTCGAGAAGCATGGCAAAGGCATCATTCTGATGCATGACTTCCAGCAGGCGACCGCAAAGGCGGCACCCGATATTCTCCAGAAGCTGAAGGACGGCGGCTATAAGGTCGTGCAGGTTGTCGGCAAGACCCCCGTTGAGCCGAAGAAGGAATACGTCGACGCGGTCCTCAAGGAGATGGGCGGCGGCCTCGAAGCGGCACGGCCGATGTCGAGCGTCATCAAGACCATCGACGGCAACTGACCCTGCATTAAGAGTGGATTTGGGCCGGCCGCGCCGCACAGCGCGGCCGGCATTTTTTTTGCCGCATATTCTTCCGTTCGCCCGTTATGGTAGGCTTGAACCAGGGATCAAATCGGCAACCAGGGGGTCACAAATGAGCGTTTTGCTCGTCGCCTTTGGGGTACTGGCGGCATTATGGATTCTTGTGTTGCTGGGGTCGCCTTTTTTCGGACCACGAGATCACTGAACTCCGATCCAAGTCCCCTCATCGAGACAGCGCCGTAAAGATCGAGCCGGCCGTATTGGCGTAGTCGTAAGCGATGCGGCTTGCCACCACGAATAACGTCGTTGCAAGGACAAGCTTAAGGGCACGCTCGGGCACACGAATCGCGAAATAGCTCCCGACAAAAATCCCGGGAAGCGAGCCCGCCAGCAACGAACCCATAATGTGCCAATCGACCGACCCCATCATCCAGTGGCCGGCGCCGGCAATCAGGGTCAGCGGCACGGCGTGCGCGATATCCGAGCCCACGATTTTCGCCATGGGAAGGCGCGGATAGAGCATGATCAGCGCGATCACGCCGAGAGCACCGGCTCCGACCGAAGAGATCGATACAAGCGTTCCCAGAACGATGCCGACGAGAATCGTATTCCTGGCGGTGCGTTGCGGATCGAGTTCGCCCACGCGCGTACGATAGGCCGTCACGATCGGATTGCCGAACACCAGGACGAATGCCGTTGCGAAAAGCGCAACGCTGAGGACGAGCGTTATCAGGTTACGCGCCGCATCGCCGCTGAGATTGAAGTGCGATAGAGCGCTGAGCGTCGCGATCGTGGCGGGAATGCTGCCGGTCGCCAGCCGTCGCACCACGGTCCAATCGATACTGCGCGCGAGGCCATGCACCAGGCTTCCGCCAGTTTTGGTCGCTGCCGCGTAGAGAAGGTCGGTGCCGACAGCCGTGGCAGGATGAACCCCGAACAGCAGAATAAGAATCGGCGTCATCAGCGAGCCGCCACCGACTCCGGTCATGCCCACCAGCAGGCCAACCGCAAAGCCCGAAAGCGAATAGAGCGGATCAATCATTCCGGACAGCCTCGTCGCGCCGAGGGGCGACCGCCAATCTAAGCATGGCTGCGCGCAGCCGTCATGATGAAAGGAGAAGACGCTCGAATGGCATAGCTGTTCCGCCGATTTCATTAATTGGCGGGGTTGGATCGCAACCAAATGATACCTAATTCGTTCGCTAAGTTGGTGTGATAACGACGCCGCCCCTTAACGCAACGGACAGTTCACGTGCCGGATATCGTCACTCTCACGATCAACCCCGCCATCGACATTTTCGTAAATGTCGGACGCGTCGAGCCGACTCGCAAACTCCGGGCTTCTGCACCAAAGCGGGACCCCGGCGGGGGCGGTATAAACGTAGCACGGGTCGTTCATCGGCTCGGCAGCACTGTGGCCGCGATCTACCCGACCGGTGGCGCGATCGGAAAATTGCTGCACCGGCTTGTGGAACGCGAAGGCATCCCCAGCCTGGTGACCCCGTCGCATGTCGAAACGCGCGAGAATTTTACGGCCTACGAAGAATCAACCGGGGAGCAATATCGCTTCGTTCTGCCGGGCTCGGCTCTCCACCGTGCTGAATGGGAAGCAGTCCTCGACAAGCTGTCGACACTGACGGACAAACCGAAGTTCGTTGTCGCGAGCGGAAGCGTCCCGCCCAGCGTGCCGGAGGATTTCTTCGCGCGCGTTGCTCGCTGCGCCAATCTGCTCGGCGCGCAAAGCGTGATCGATACCTCGGGCCCGGCCCTCAAGGCTGCGCTTGCGCAGGGAGTATCGATCATCAAACCAAATTTGGCGGAGCTCTCGGATCTTCTCGAGACTGCTCTCGATACCGAGACGGCGCGTATCGCCGCGTGTCGAAAGCTTACGCGCAACGGACACGCAAAGATCGTCGCACTCACGCTTGGTGAACAGGGCGCCTTGTTAGTGACCGGTGACAAGATTTTCCGTTCGCAGCCGCCGGCGATCGCCGCGGTGAGCACGGTGGGAGCCGGTGACAGTTTTCTCGGAGGTTTTGTTGCGGCGCTCGCAGCGGGCCAATCGCTGGAACACGCGTTTCGTATTGCGGTGGCGGCAGGCTCCGCCGCCGTGATGTCTGCCGGCACCGAACTTTGCCGTGAGGAAGATGTACAGCGATTGCTGCCTCAGGTCGGAATCAGCGAAGTGGCACACGCACCCGCGTGATCTTGTCTAGCGTTGCGTCGGTGTTCGCGTCTTGACCCTGACGGGAACGCGCATCTCGTCCTGCGCAACTTCCATCAAGCCCATCCACACGATGAACGGAAAATAGAATAACAACGGCATTTTCTTGTACCTCGCGTCGGTTCGAACGGCCAACGCGAGTCGCCCGGCCGAAGTTCCGGCGATCACGCGGGCGTGTTGGTTGTGCGGCGCATCGGAGCACCGCTGCTGTCTATTGTTTGCCTTGCCGCGATGGAGTTGATCGGACGCCTTTCCACGGATCAGTCGATTTTTTCTTGTCGGGAAGTTTTTCCATCGCCGATCTGTAGGCGTCGTCGACAGCCTTTTGTTTTTCCGTCGTTCATAAAATTCACTCCGGGCCGCATGCTCTGGGCCGGAGCAGTTCCCCCCAGCAACATAACGATCGCGGCCGTGGGGCCGAGCAGACCTGTCAGCCGATAGCGTGTCCTCATGGGGATACGCCAGAATGTGATCCTGAGACCTAGTCTATCAGTTCATCAGCGATTGCCAGCACAGTTGTCGGGATGATGAGTCCCAATGCTTTCGCGGCGCCCAGATTGAGAGCCAGCTCGAATTTCGCATGTCGTCGGGAGGTCGTCGGGGAAGGCCTGACGCGTATTGCTAAGTATACGCGCCCATAATGCTTTGTGGGTCGGACCAAAGAGGCCAATCGGAAGCTCAACGAAGCCAAAAAAGAGAACATAACTTGCAAAACTCGCTGCAAAACTTTCCACGAAAATCGGCTAACTATTGGAGCGGGCGAAGGGAATCGAACCCTCGTATGCAGCTTGGGAAGCTGCCGTTCTACCATTGAACTACGCCCGCGCACCCGGACCATACCGAATGGCTCACGCACGCCGCAAGCGCGCTCTGTCGGCGGTCACGCCTTGAAGTGCTTCGAGAGTTTCAGGCTTTGCGCCTGGTAGTTCGAGCCGATACCCTGCCCGTATAATTTTTCCGGCTTCGCCAGCATTTTCTCGTAGACCAAACGACCAACGATCTGACCGTGCTCGAGAATGAAAGGTACCTCGCGTGATCGCACCTCGAGCACGGCCCGCGCGCCCTTTCCGCCCGCGCTGGCATAGCCGAAGCCCGGATCGAAAAACCCTGCATAGTGCACACGGAATTCACCGACCAGCGGATCGAATGGCACCATCTCCGCGGCATAGTCGGGCGGGACCTGCACGGCTTCCTTTGACGCAAGTATGTAGAATTCGTTCGGATCGAGGATGAGGCTCTTGTCGGGCCGCGCGAACATCGGCTCCCAGTAGTCGGCGACGGTGTATCCCCCGCGCCGTTCCACATCGATGAGCCCGGTGTGTCGTTTGGCGCGATAGCCGACGAGGCCGCCCGGCCCCAACCCCGAAAGATCGACACTGACCGCCACTCCCTCGCTCAGGTCGGCATTGTCGGCGTCGACGAGACGCTCGCGGGCATGCAGGGTGCGCAAGGCATCGGCATCGAGCAAAGCCTGTCCGCGGCGAAAGCGAATTTGCGACAGCCGCGAGCCTTCACGGACCAAAACCGGAAATGTGCGCGGACTGATCTCGGCATAAAGCGGACCATGATAACCACTCTCGATGCGATCGAACCCGCGAGTCTCATCGGCGATCACGCGCGTAAAGACATCAAGCCGCCCGGTCGAGCTTTTCGGGTTAGCGGCAGCGGAAATGTCGTCGGGCAATGCGAGGCTTTCCAGCAAAGGCACGATGTAAACACAGCCGGTTTCCAGGACAGCGCCATCGCTCAGCGAGATCTCGTGCAGCTTCAGTTCGTCGATGCGCTGGGCAACAGTGGTACGGCCCGGAAGGAAGCTTGCCCGCACACGGTAGGCCACCTCGCCCAATCGCAGATCGAGACTCGCCGGCTGGATCTGATCAGGGACGGACTGATTTTCGGACAGAATACCGCCGTCCGCCGCGAGCAGCGCGATCATGCGGTCGGGCAAAATGCCCTTGTCGTCGAGTGCAAAAGTAAGCGTCACGGTGTCCCTGCTCTGCAACCGCGCCGATCTAACCCGAGGAGTGCCTTGACGGGAAGCCGTGCGCCCCGCTACAAGCACCTTATCCCGTGGTCATTTGAGCCGGCCGGCTTGCAGCCACGTTAAACAACTCGCTAAAAGGCCGGGGACGCGTGAGCCCGGCCGAGATATTTCTCCGGCCGGTTTTTTGTTGGTCACGCGCGTTGTCCCGAAAGGCGGGGTGCCGGTTTTCGGAAAAGGCTATGCGCACGGCTTAAGGAGACCCATGATGTTCGCGTCGACCAAGACCTATCGCCCTGAAACCCGGCTGGTGCATGCCGGCACGCTGCGCTCGCAGTTTAACGAGACCTCCGAGGCTTTGTTCCTCACCCAGGGCTACGTCTATCCCACCGCCGAGGAATGCGAGGCACGCTTTTCGGGGAAAATTCCGGGTTACGTCTACTCGCGTTACTCGAACCCGACCATGAGCATGTTCGAGCAGCGCATGGCCGCCCTCGAGGGGGCGGAAGCCGCGCGATCGACGGCAACCGGAATGGCCGCCGTCACGACATCGCTCATGGGTCTCGTCAGAGCGGGCGATCACGTGGTCGCCGCAAAAGCGTTATTCGGCTCCTGCCGCTGGGTGGTCGAAGAATGGCTGCCGCGCTTCGGCGTGACGTCGACGCTCGTCAACGGCACCGACCTGGATGCCTGGAAAAAGGCAGTTCGGAAAAATACCAAGGTCTTCTTCCTGGAGTCGCCGACCAACCCAACGCTGGAAGTCATCGATATCGCGGCGGTTGCAGACATCGCACACAATGCCGGCGCCAGGCTTGTCGTCGACAATGTTTTTGCGACGCCGCTCTATCAAAGCCCGCTCACACTCGGCGCCGATTGTGTCGTCTATTCCGCCACCAAGCACATCGACGGTCAGGGCCGGGTACTAGGTGGAGTCATTCTGGGATCGGAGAAGCTGATCCTCGACCACTACCATCAGGTCTTGCGGCAGACCGGTCCGTCATTGTCGCCGTTCAATTCGTGGGTCCTGCTTAAAGCTCTTGAGACCCTGCCGGTGCGCGTCCAACGACAAACCGACAATGCCGGCGCGGTCGCCACCGCGCTTGCCGGACACAAGAAGATCACGCGATTGATCTATCCCGGCCGGCCCGACCATCCGCAGGCCGATACCATCAAGAAGCAGATGCGCGCGGGTTCCACGCTCTGCTCATTCGAGGTCAAAGGCGGCAAGGAAGGCGCGTTTCGTTTTCTCAATGCGCTTCAGCTCATCGGGATCACGAACAATCTCGGCGACGCGAAGAGCCTTGTCACCCATCCGACAACGACCACGCATCAGCGACTCACGCCGGAGCAGCGCGCCGAGCTCGGCATCGGCGACGGACTGGTCAGATTTTCGGCCGGACTCGAGCATCCGGACGATCTGATCGAAGATCTTCTGACAGCGATGGAGAAAGTGTGAGAGCGGTGATCGCTCAGGGCACCACGTGCGACAAGGCGGTCGCAGACATCACCGGACGGTGCGCGGCCTCGGCGAGAGCGTTTCCGAGACTCTTCGCCATGCACGCATAACTCCAGTCATTCATGTGCAGCCCGTCGGGCGACATGAACGTCTCGAAGGTCAGATGATCGACGTCGCGCCAGTGACGCATCATTTCGAAACGGCGGAACAGATCGACATCTTCCTGCTTCGCGGCAGATGAGATGAGCGCAACCATGGCCTCGGCGTCGGGCTTGGTAATCACCTTCGGAGCAAATTGCGGGTCGATGAGCACTACATCAGCGCCGATCGCGCGGATCTTGGCGAGCCCCTCACGGATCTGCAGCCCGTGATCGCCGAGCTGATGACCGCGGATGACTGAGTTCGTCCCGAGTTGCCAAAGCACCAGATCAGGCTTCGCGGCAATGACGGACGTATCGAACCGCGCCAGCATGTCGCCGATCTCTTCGCCGTTCACGCCGCGGTTAAGCATCGTGAATGACACTTTCGGGAAATGCTTGCGAAGCTCGACGGAAAGTTGGCTGGGATAGCTAGCGTCTGGTGAGCTTGCACCCGCGCCCGAAGTCGATGACGACCCGATCGCAACGATCGTGATCGGATCACCTGCCGCAATCTTCTGCGCAAAATGCGGGAGCGGATTTGCCAGCCGGATCAGATCGAGCGGAGTCGTGCATGCAGGACCAGTCGCATCGGCACGCGCAGATGATGCAAATGCGAGCCCCGCGACAAGCGCGGCGGCCAGCATCGTCGAAACCCGACGTTCGGGATCGTGGCTCAACAAGTGCGCGTCCTCAGTTATCGATCAGCGGCTACCGTTGGTCGGCGGCTCTTCAGGCTTGGCTGCGGAAACAATCATATCGGCCAGCAGCCGCCCTATGCAATCGTGGACCCGCTCTGCAATGTCAAGTTTTTTCGTGGCAGAGTATAAATCGAACGTTCCGAGCTCTCCCCACAACTTCATAATGCTAAATCGATCGAATAAAGGCACTTCTTGTTGCAATGCAACCCAGCGCATATCTTCGACGTAAGTCCCAAGTGCGATCATCGATTCCGTTCGCGGGCTGTATTGCGCGTTGATTAAAACAACATCAGCGCCCGCGGAACGAGCAATTTTTATACCCTTATCCAGCGACTGACTGAAAAGATCCGGGTCGACGCCAAGCATCGCGTCCACAGTCCCCGTCTGCCAGACCAGAAGCACCGGCTTGGCCGCGGCAATCGCGCCCGGAAGTGCTTTAACCATTTCAGCCGCGGTGCGTCCTGATTTCACATCGGTTGTAACTTTGACGTCTACACCCAACAATCGGGTTGCAAGCGCTTGTTGCAGTCGCACGGGGTAAGCGTTGCCAGAGCCACTCGATCCCGGCAATTGCGAGGAGCCGGCGCCGACAACGAGGATGTTCAGATGCTTCGCGTCGACGGCGCGCGTCACTTGCGGCAACCGAAAGCTCGGCTCCGTGAGGTTTTCTGCAACGCGGCATTCGGCCGGATGCTCGGCCCACGCGGGCGCGGCAATCAGCATCAGCAACGCGAGTGGCAGCAGGCGTTTCCTCATAACTCGCCCCCCGCATAACCCGGCTTTGCGGCGGGCGGCCGCGGTCCTCCGCCTCGTCGCTCGGCTTGTCTATACCATGAAATGAGTGCCGCAACGGCAACCATGATGGCAATGCCGGCAAAGCTGACGACGATCTGCGTCAGCACCCGGTTGGACACTTCCGTAAATACGAAGTGACCGGCAAAAGACAAGAACACGCCGAGACAGAATGTCTCAAGCGAATGCTGGCCGCACACGATTGCCGGCCAGAAAATCCAGGATTTGAGCGCCGGCCAGTCGCGGGGCACAAACGCGACCGTAATGATCGCAAGCGCGAGGAAATGCATGATGCGAAGCACGTCGAGGTTCGTCTTGTCGATCGGGTACATCGCATCGCCAACCCACTTAGGAACGTAGACCGCAAGGCGCGGGAAATACCAGGTCATCGCAATCGCAAATGCGAACAGAAGATATGTGATGGCCAATCCGACCATGGCCGGAGAGTGGATCCAACGCGAAAGGTTCTCCGCGCCACCCAACGCACACCACGCCCCGAACACGAACAACAGTTGCCATGCGAATGGATTGAACAGCCAGGTTCCGCTCGGATAGGCCGGAAGGTTCCATTCAAACAGCCACATCAAGGCGTAGACCGAAGCCGACGTGATCAACGCGAGCGACGGCGCGCGAAGCAGCAGCCACAGCATCGGCGGAAACCACAGCAGCAACAAAATGTAGAGCGGCAGCACGTCCATGTTCACCGGCTTGAACTTCAGCAGCAGCGCCTGAAGGATCGTGACGTCCGGATTCTTGAGAAAATTGAGAACACCCATTTCCTCGGTGTAGAGCGGATTGTCGAAACTGCTCGACACGTAGGCGATCTCGGCGAGATAGATCGCGAGCAGGAACACGTGCGCCACGTAGATCTGCCAGGCCCGCTTGAGCACGCGCGCGGAGGCGACGATGAAACCATGCTGTTGCATCGCCCGGCCGTAGACGAAGGCTGCGGTGTAGCCGGAAATAAAAACGAAGATTTCCGTGGCGTCGCTAAAGCCGTAGTTGCGGATGGTAATCCAGTTGACCGCGTTTGACGGTATGTGGTCGAGAAAGATCAGCCAGAGCGCAAGGCCGCGGAACAAATCAAGCCGGAGGTCGCGTTCGGTCGAAACCGGGGCCATGTGCGGCTTTTCTTTCGTGCGCTCTTTCGGCCATAATCCCGGGCATCAAGCGAATGGCAAGCCCCGGTATAGTAAATCTTGCGGCATTTAGATGTACCGCGCCGTAACACGCAAGGTTGAAGTGACAGTGACGCCCCGCTTTGTTTCGGAGCGGTCGTCGCCGAGCAACGGCTATTTTTTTTGGGCTTACACAATCAACATTACCAACCTCGGTGCGGAAACAGTCCAGCTCAAGACTCGGCATTGGCGCATCACCGACGCGCTCGGCCGTCTGCAAGAAGTCAAAGGGCCGGGCGTTGTCGGCGAGGAACCAACGCTGAGGGCCGGACAATCGTTCGAATACACCAGCGGGGTTCCGTTGCCGACGCCGTCAGGTTTCATGGTCGGCAGCTACGGAATGGTGACAGACGCGGGCGAGCAATTCGACATCGAAATTCCCGCCTTCTCCCTCGACTCGTCTTACGCCGAGCGCACCATCAACTAGGATTCGCGCCGACCTCGCCCGGCGCGAACTGATAGTTCGCGCTGCAGAATTCGCAGGTGACGGAAATCTTCCCGTCCTCGACCATGTGATCGCGATCGTCCTGCGAAAAGCTCTTGAGCATCGCCTCGACATTGTCGCGCGAACATGAGCATTCCGCGCGCAGTGGACTGGCGCGGAACACGCGCACACCCGGCTCGTGGAAGAGGCGGTAGACCAGCCGCTCACTGGAGAGCGAGGGATCGATCAACTCGATATCCTCCACGGTCGAGATCAAGGTCTGGCCTTCGACCCAGGCGTCATCTTCCTTGATGGCGTGAGGCGTCGTGCCCTCGGGGGCATCGCCAGGATCGAGATCGGCCGTGCGCGCCCGTTCCGGAGATTTGGGCAGGAACTGCAGCATGATTCCACCGGCGCGCCAGCGATGGGTCGCGCCGCCCGACGCCGCGCGCAATTCCTCCGCGACCGCGAGCCGGACGCGCGTGGGAATCTGCTCGGAGCGCAGAAAGTATTCATGCGCCACGTCCTCGAGCGAACTTCCGTCGAGCGCGACCAGGCCCTGATAGCGGTTCATGTCGGGACCCTGGTCGATGGTCATGGCCAGATGCCCCTTGCCGAGCAGGGCGGTGCCGGCCGTCTCGCCTGCCGCGATTGCGGCGGCCACACGGTCCTTGTCGAAGCGGGCGCAGGCGCGCACTTTGTCGGGAGCGATGAAATCCACCACCAGCATGCGCACAGGACCGTCGCTCTGCGTCTGCAGAATAAAACGACCGTCAATCTTTAGCGCCGAACCCAGCATCACCGTCAGCACCAGCGCTTCGCCAAGGAGCTTGGCGACGGGCTGCGGATAGTTGTGCCGCGAAAGGATTTCGTCGACGGCGGGACCAAGACGCACCACGCGGCCGCGCAGGTCGAGTTTGGCCACCTCGAACGGCATGACGGTATCGTCAAGCGCGGTGGGTGACGGTGCGCGCGTGGGAATGGCGATTTGCGGATCAGTCATGGCGGGTTCGGTCATCCACCTTATGTAGAACTCAGGAGCTGAAAAACGAGAGGCCCGGCCTTCTCGTACCGGTCACGCGCGTTAACGCGGACCGTCAGGCGTCGGCGTGCAAGCACCAGGCGAGCAGACCCTTCTGGGCGTGCAGCCGGTTTTCGGCCTCATCGAAAACCACCGACTGCGGTCCATCGATGACCTCGTCGGTAACTTCTTCTCCGCGATGCGCCGGCAGGCAATGCATGAACAGCGCATCGGGCTTGGCCTTCGCCATCAGGCTGGCATTGACCTGGTAGCGCTTGAGAATGTTGTGACGATGCTTGCCGTCACGATCGCCCATCGACACCCAGGTGTCGGTGACCACGCAGTCGGCATCCTTGACGGCAGCGTCGGGATCGTCGCCGATCATGATCGCGGCGCCCGAGGATTTGACCCAGTCTATCAGCCATTTCTTCGGCCGCAATTCGGCAGGCGTCGCGACGCGCAGCTGGAAATCGAAGCGTTCCGCCGCGTGCATCCAGCTCGCCAGAACATTGTTGGAATCGCCGGTCCAGGCCACCGTGCGGCCGCGGATGGGGCCGCGTTTTTCTTCATACGTCATCACATCGGCCAGCACCTGGCACGGATGCGACCGCCGCGTGAGCCCGTTGATGACGGGAATGGTCGCATGCCGCGCCAGTTCGGCCACCGCCTCGTGGTCGAGGATGCGGATCATGATCGCATCGACGTAGCGCGGGAGAACGCGCGCCGTATCGGCAAGCGTTTCTCCGCGGCCAAGCTGCATTTCCTGCGCCGTCAGCAGCATGGCTTCGCCGCCGAGCTGGCGCATGGCGACATCGAAGGACACGCGCGTGCGCGTCGACGGCTTGTCGAACACCATGGCCAGCGTTTTTCCCGCAAGCGGTGCCTTGTGAATGCCGCTCGAGCGCTCGGTCTTCATGGCGCGGCTGCTGTCGATCAGCCCGCCGAGCACCGGCTTGGGGATGTCGATGAGGTCGAGAAAGTGCCGAACGCCATTTGCAATCATGACGACACCTTCGCCCGCGCATATGTTTTCGCGAGACGTGCGCATGCCCGGTCGATGCATCCGACGGCTTCGACAATTTCTTTCTCGCCGATGATCAGCGGCGGCAGCAGCCGCACCACGTTGTCGCCGGCGGCAACCGTGATCATTTTCTCGGCGCGCAATTCGTCGACCATTTCCGAGGCCTCAGGAACCATTCGCAGGCCGATCAGCAGGCCTTCGCCGCGCACCTCGGCGATGACCGAAGAATAGCGGTCCTTCAATTCCGCCAGCCGCTGCTTGAGCAGAAGCGCATTCTTGCGCATGCGCTCGAGGAAACCGTCAGCCATCACCACGTCGAGCACGGCATTGCCCACGGCCATCGCCAGCGGATTGCCGCCAAACGTCGAGCCATGCGTGCCGACCGTCATTCCCTTCGACGCTTCCGATGTCGCCAGACATGCGCCAATCGGGAAACCGCCGCCCAGCGCTTTTGCGAGCGCCATGACGTCGGGCTGAACCCCGCTGCGTTCGTAGGCGAACATTTCGCCGCTACGCGCGATCCCGGTCTGCACTTCGTCGAACACCAGCAGAAGTCCGTGCTGATAGCAGAGCTGGCGCAAGGCACGCAGGAACGTCGGTGACGCGACCCGCACGCCGCCTTCGCCTTGGATCGGCTCGATCAGGATCGCTGCGGTTTGCGGTCCGATCGCCCGCTTGACCGCATCGATGTCGCCGAAGGGCGCCTGATCGAAGCCATCGACCGGCGGGCCGAAACCCTCGAGATACTTCTTGTTGCCGGTCGCGGCGATGGTCGTCAGCGTGCGGCCGTGAAAGGCACCCTCGAAGGTGATGATGCGGTAACGCTCGGGCTTGCCGGAGGCTGATTGATACTTGCGTGCGAGCTTGATCGCGCACTCCAGCGCTTCCGCGCCCGAATTCTGGAAAAAGACGGTGTCAGCAAAGCTTGCCGCGCACAGCCGGTCCGCCAGCCGTTCGCCTTCTGGAATCTTGTAAAGATTTGAGACGTGCCAGACCTTCTGGGCCTGGTCGGTCAGAGCCTTGACCAGGTACGGGTGCGCGTGCCCGAGCACATTGACCGCCACACCGGAGGTGAAGTCGAGGTAGCGCTCACCCGCGGCCGTAAACAGCCATGCGCCTTCGCCCCGCTCGAAAGCGAGGTCGACCCGTGCATAGGTTGGCAACAAATGCGAGTTCACGGCCAGCTTCTTCCATCGACCATTTTTCGTCGTCGCAAGACCATTTCCACGTTTTGACCACTGCTTTTCGGGGTCATGCGCGCCGAAAAGAAATGTGCCGCCTCGCCGGGCGGCACTTTTTTCATTCTATTGCCGGGCCGAACGGTGTCAATCAACCCGACTCAGACGTGCCGTAAACGCCGATTCTAAAGGAAAACCTGTTGGTAGCTAGCCATCAAGGCTTGCCGACGCTTGCGGCTGAGTTACTGCCTATTGTAGCCTTAGGTCCAGTTAGTACGACATATCGTGCTACCGAAGAATTTCTAGTCCATCCCTGACGCGTACAGCGCCGGGCGCCCGATGGGGCGTCTGACGACAGGGCTGGACTCTATCCAAGGCCTTGAAGCCTAAGGAGAAAAACCGAATGGGCTGGACCGATGAGCGGGTAGAGCTTTTGAAGAAGCTTTGGGCGGATGGGCTCTCCGCCAGCCAGATCGCCGCTGAACTCGGCGGCATCACGCGCAATGCCGTCATTGGCAAGGTTCATCGTCTGGGCCTGTCCGGGCGGGCCAAGAGCCCCTCCTCGACGGCGCCAAGGCCGCGCAAGGCCCGTTCTTCGGGTCACATGATGCGCGTGCCCCGGCCGTCCATGCGCGGCAATACCGCGCTCGCCTATGACTACGACGTTGAGCCCGAGCCGGAACTTCTCGAAATTCCAGTCGAGCAACGCAAGACCCTTCTCCAGCTCACGGAAAAGACCTGCCGTTGGCCGGTCGGCGACCCCGGCAGCACCGACTTCTTCTTCTGCGGCGGGGACACGGCAAACGATTTGCCCTACTGCTCCTATCACAGCCGGGTTGCCTACCAGCCGATGAACGATCGGCGGCGCGACAAGCGGCAGTTCAGGAACTGAGCAGCTACGGTTTCGCTCGCTTCGGGGATTGGCTCCGGGCCGCGCGCGCGGCGAACGTCCAGGTGGCGGCCGCTCCACCTACCAGGGAAATGAACTCACGCCGTCACATTACGCCCCCACAGGATCAGGTACGCTTATCTGATCGCGAGCCGTCAGGCCGCTCCTGCGACGCGCGTGTCGATTTCATTTCGTAGCAACGCGAAATCGATGGGTTTGGTGAGAAGCGCTTCGGCGCCTCCCTCCATTGCCTTACGTTTGGTCTCCGCATCGCCATAGGCTGTAATCATGATGACCGGAACGTCCGGCCGCGCGGCCTTGGCCTTGGGCAATAGTTCGAGCCCGGTCATCCCCGGCATGTTGATGTCAGACAGGATCAAAATGAGTGAGGCAGTTCGCGCTTCGCTGATGCATTGCAATGCCGCGGGAGCAGATTGCGCAAATTCCATGATAAATCGGCCCGAGCGGAGGTCACGCCGAAATTGCTGGCGAAACAGCATTTCAACATCGGGCTCATCGTCGACCACAAGAATAAGAACGGTCACGCTCGTGCTCCTGACTTTGCAATTGATGCCGCGGTGCGGGGAAGAATAATCCTGAACTCGGTGAACTCGCCCGGCCGCGTATCGACTTCGATTGAGCCGGCGTGCTGTTTGACGATGATATCGTGACTGATGGAGAGGCCAAGCCCTGTTCCTTCTCCCGCGGGTTTGGTTGTGAAGAACGGATTGAACATCTTGTCCTTCACTTCGGGAGGGATGCCGGTCCCGTTGTCACGTATTCTGATCTCTACGCGGTCGCCGAGATTCTTGGTCGCGGCAGCAAGAGTAGGTTCATAGCCGTTGTCGCCTGTCTGGTCTTTGCGCTTTGTTGCTGCATAGAAGCCGTTCGAGATCAAGTTCAGCAGAACGCGGGTGATTTCCTGTGGGAACAGATCGACTTCGCCCGCCGTTGGATCGAATGAACGATCGAGGGTGATGTTGAAGCCCTGCTTTTCGGCGCGTGCGCCGTGATAGGCGAGATTGAGGCTCTCCTCCACCACTGCATTGATGTCGACGGGCCGGTGCTCGCCGGAGCCCGCCCGCGAATGCAGCAGCATGTTCTTGACGATTGAATCCGCGCGTTTGCCGTGCTGCACGACCTTGTCGAGATTGCCCTGCAGCATATCGGCGATCTCGTTGATTTCATCGCGCAATTTGTCGCTTACATTGGCCTCGGTAAGCGCCTGACGCAGTTCGTCAATCAACTCGACCGAGACCGCCGAAAAATTGTTGACGAAGTTGAGCGGGTTTTTGATTTCGTGCGCAATTCCCGCAGTCAACTGCCCGAGAGAAGCGAGTTTCTCGGTCTGAACGAGGCGATCCTGGGCGGTACGCAGCTCCTCTAGTGATTGTCCCAGCTCGCGCGTGCGTGCCTCCACGCTTTCGAAAAGGCGGACGTTCTCGATCGCGATCGCTGCCTGGTCGGCGAAAGTCGTGACGAGTTCGATCTGCTTGTCGGTGAAGGGCTTTACCTCGTGGCGTGTCAACGCGAGAACGCCAATCGCGGCGCCCTCGCGTAACATCGGAACGCTGAGAACCGTACGGAAGTCACCGAATTTCTGCCCTTCGGCAAAGGTGTACTCAGGGTCCGCCTGCACGTCGGGAATGTGCACGACCTTTCCCTCAAGCAGGGCCCGGCCCGTTGCCGATCCGCGCTCCCGCTTGACCGGCAGGTCCTTTACCAATTCGTTGAATTGATCCGAAAAGCCATAGGTCGCCGCCCGCACGAATATGCCGCCCTGTTCGCGGGCGATTGTCCCTTGGTCGGCTTCGCAGAGCCGGGCGGCGGCTTCGACCAGTGCCTGCAGAACGGTCTTCAAGTCGAATGTCGAACGGCTGATGACCTTGAGCACATCGGCGGTCGCGGTCTGCTGCTGCAGCGTCTCACGCAACTCGGTGAGCAGGCGGGTATTTTCGATCGCGATCACCGCCTGGGCCGCGAAATTCTGCATCAGCTCGATCTGCTTGCTGCTGAACGGCCGCACCTCCTGCCGATACACATTGATGGCGCCGATAATCTCCCCTTCTTTGAGCATCGGGACAGCCAACAAAGTCCGTGCGCCGGCGATATCCACGAGCTCAACGACGCGGGAGTCTTTCGCGAGATAGGACTCATCGGTCCGCAAATCGGGGCAATGGATGACCTGTCCGGTCTTGGCCAACCGCGCAAGCGGAATTTGCGGATGCTCGCCCAAATCGATTTCGGGATTTTGCCGCCAGAAATCGGCGTACTTTCCCTTGCTGTGGACCGCCACGAACCGGAACTTGGCTCCGTCACGCAGGAACAGATTGCCGTAGACGGCGTCGCAAATACGGGTCGCGTTTGCCAGCATCGCATTGAAGACCGGCTCAAGATTGCCGTGTGAGCTCGAGATAACTTTCAGCACCTCGGACGTTGCCGTCTGCTGTTCCAGCGCCTCGCTGAGTTCGTGGGTGCGAACGTCGACTTTTTTTTCGAGGTCGGCGTATGAATCCTGCAATCGTCCGGCCATGTCGTTGAACTGGTCGGCGAGCGCTTCAAGCTCGTCTCCGGACTTGATCGAGATACGTTGCGCGAGGTCGCCGCCGCCGATGCGTGCGGCACCCGTCCGCAGCGCCTGGATCGGCACGACCATCCTTCGCGCGAGGAGTATCCCCGCGAGCGCCGCAAGACACAGCGCGCCGATCAGAACCAGGGCCGTGCGCTGGATGGACGCTATCAGCGGCTGATAGGCCTCCTCGACGGGAAGCTCAACGAACACGGTCCAGCCCAGCGGAGCGACAGGTGCGAACGCCGTCAGCACCTTGCGTCCCTGGATGTCGGTTGCGGTCTCGATGTCTTCCGCTGAACCGCCTTTTTCCGCGCGCTGTGCTGCCTGAACCTGCGCAAGTTTCGTCATATCGGTATTGCGCAGAACGAGGCTGATGTCCGGATGCGAGATGAGCCGGCCTTGCGCATCCACCACGTAGGCCTGGCCGCGCTCGCCAACTTTGATTTTGGAAACGACGTCCCAGATCAGCTTGAGATTGACTTCCGCGATGCTGACGCCAGCGTCGCGGCGCGTGCCGGCGAGCGACAACGTCATGTAGGGTTCGGACTCGCGGCGGAAATAAACCGGGCCGTAGTAGATCTTGTTTTTGACCGCCTCGGTAAACTTCGGCTCTTTAGATAGGTCGAGGCCACTGCCGACCACATCCATCGCCAGCCGCGATACGCGAAGCTGTTCTTTACCGCTTGCGTCGACTTGCGAAAGCTCGGTGATTGCAGGGACCTGACGCAACAAACGCAGCGCGTCGAACCGACGCTGTTCAGTGGTGGCCGCGGACCAGAGCAATTGGGTGGTCCACCCCACCTGACTTTCGATTTCCTTGATGAACTGACCGATCTTGGCCGCCGCGGCTTCCGCCTGCTCGTGCTGGATGCGGATCAGCGACTCTTTGTTTTCGCGGTACGAGCCCCAGATCTCAAAGACGCCATTGACCAGCAAAGCCAGGCACACCACGGCAACGAACAGGCCGGTATATTTGAGGAAGAGCCGGCTTCGAATCTTCGACCGCGCCGGTGCGTCAGGTTGAGCGGGCGCAGCGTAGTCTGTCATCCGATCACCTGGTCAGCGATCGGGATGCACACCGCAAGTTGCGCTACCTGCAACGTGCGTGCAGCAGCCAAAGCCGCAAAGACGATGATAGCCAGCCGGCGCACGCGACGACCCCCTGTTGCCGACAACCTTGCTAGTCGCCCCTCAAAACATACCAGAATAGGGGGCGACAGAAAGGGATGACAAGGTGAGGATTTGACGCGCTTTGCAGCCCTCTCGGGGGCCTGTGCCCGTCAGTTCATCCGGCCGAAGCGATCATCGAGCGCATAACCAGCCCCACGGACCGTGCGGATCGGGTCGGCCATGTGACCACGGTTGATCGCCTTGCGCAGGCGGCCGACATGCACGTCCACCGTTCTTTCATCGATATAGATGTCCGAGCCCCAAACGCCATCGAGCAGCTGCTCGCGCGAAAACACGCGTCCCGGCCGTTCCATCAGGAATTCGAGCAACCGGTATTCGGTCGGCCCAAGGTCGACCGGACGGCCATTGCGTGAGACTCTTTTCTTTTCTCGATCGAGTTCGATGTCGCCAATGCTGAGCACGGTCGCGACGCGCTCCGGATTGGCCCGGCGCAGCAACGCGCGCACCCGCGCCAGCAATTCGGGGACCGAGAACGGCTTTACAATGTAGTCGTCGGCTCCGGTCGCAAGCCCGCGCACCTTTTCGCTCTCCTCACCGCGCGCGGTGAGCATGATGATCGGCAATTGGCGGGTCTCGGGGCGCGCCCGCAGCCGGCGGCACAGTTCGATGCCGGAAAGACCCGGCAGCATCCAGTCAAGGACCACAAGGTCGGGGGTGCTTTCCTTCAAACGCGTATCGGCTTCGTCGCCGCGTGCCGACGTTTCAACCTCGTAGCCCTCGGCTTCGAGATTGTAGCGCAGCAGCATTGTCAAAGGCTCTTCGTCTTCGACGATGAGGATGCGTGCGTTCATGCGAAATCCGTTATCCATCAAATGCTACCCTGTGCGCAGCGCGGCGATGGTCGTCGTGTCACCTTTCGGGCGCTGATCGGCAATCGGGTGTCCCTCGATGATATAGTGGACCGTCTCCGCGATGTTGGTCGCATGATCGCCCATGCGCTCGATGTTCTTGGCGCAGAACATCAGATGGATGCAGAAAGTAATATTGCGCGGATCTTCCATCATGTAGGTGAGCAGCTCGCGGAACACCGACGTGCAAACCGCGTCGATTTCCTCGTCGCCCCGCCACACCGCCATGGCCTTGCTGATATCGCGCCCGCCGTAGGCATCGAGCACGAGCTTCATCTGCTGGAGCACGAGATCGGTCATGTGCTCGACGCCGCGGATCAGCTTGGGCGGCGGGAACTCGCCGTTCAGGGCCATCACGCGCTTGGCAATGTTCTTTGCCAGATCGCCGATGCGCTCCAGGTCATTGGCGAGCCGCAGGGCTCCGACGACTTCACGCAGATCCACCGCCATGGGCTGGCGCCTGGCGATGATGAGCACCGCTCTTTCCTCGATCTCGCGCTGCAAGGCATCGATATTCGCGTCGGCCGATGACACGCGTTGCGCCAGCGCGGTATCTCGCGTTGCCAGTGCGTCGACCGAGTCGGCGACTTGTTTCTCGGCGAGGCCGCCCATTTCAGCGACCATGCGGGAAAGATCCTGCAGGTCGGTGTCGAAAGCCTTCATCGTATGGTCGGACATTGTCATCTTTCGGTTATCCGCGTTTGGCGCATTAACTTTTCCCGCTTCTCGGAGTCATGCGCTAGCCAAAGCGTCCTGTAATGTAGTCTTGCGTGCGACGATCGTTAGGGGTGGTGAAGATGCGGGTGGTCTCACCAAACTCGACCAACTCGCCGAGGTACATGAAGGCCGTGAAATCGGATACGCGGGCGGCCTGCTGCATGTTGTGCGTCACGATGGCGATTGTGTAGTCGTCCTTAAGTTCGTCGATCAGCTCTTCGATCTTTGCCGTGGAGATCGGGTCGAGCGCCGAGCAGGGCTCGTCGAACAGGATCACTTCAGGCCGTACCGCGACGGTACGCGCAATACACAGCCGCTGCTGCTGACCGCCGGACAGCGAAAGCCCGTTTGCTCCGAGCTTGTCCTTAACCTCGTCCCAAAGGGCGGCGCGCTCGAGCGCGTGTCGGACACGGTCCTCGAGTTCCGATTTCGTCAGCCGCTCGTAAAGGCGAATCCCGAAGGCGATATTCTCGAAGATCGTCATCGGAAATGGGGTCGGCTTCTGGAACACCATTCCGACTTTCGCACGCAGGAGATTGAGATCCTGCGAGGGCGACAGAATATTCGCACTATCGAGCGTCACGTGACCAGTGGCGCGCTGATTCGGGTAAAGGTCGTACATGCGGTTCAGAATCCGCAGCAACGTTGACTTGCCGCAGCCGGACGGCCCGATGAAAGCGGTGACCTTGCCTCTGTAAAGCGGCACGCTGATGCTCTTCAACGCCCGGTGATCGCCATAGAAGAAATCCAGGTTCTTGACCGAGATCTTTTCCGTCAGGTCTTCGTCCTTGGACAGACTATGGGTTACGGTCGGAACGGTGATGGCTGCTACGCTCATGACGTTTTTCTCTGCGCAGTGAGTATCCGGGCGACGATGCTCAGAGCGAGCACCGCCAGGGTGATGATCAGCGCTCCAGTCCACGCGAGCTTCTGCCAGTCCTTGTAGGGACTGAGCGCAAACTGGAAGATAACGACAGGCAGGCTGGAAACCGGAGCATTCAGATTGAGGCTCCAGAATTGGTTGTTCAGCGCAGTGAACAACAGCGGCGCGGTCTCGCCCGAAATACGCGCGACCGCGAGCAATACGCCGGTGATCATTCCCGCGCGCGCCGCGCGATAGGCCACCCTCTGGATCATCAGGGATCGTGGCAGGCCGATAGAAGCAGCCGCCTCGCGCAACGTGTCAGGTACAAGCGTGAGCATGTCTTCCGTCGTGCGTACAACGACGGGGACGACGATCACCGCCAGCGATACGGCGCCGGCCCAACCGGAAAAATGGCCCATCTGTGCAACCATGACTTCGTAGATGAACAAGCCGACCACGATCGATGGCGCGCTCAGCAGGATGTCGTTGATGAAGCGCACGACCATGGTCAGTTTGTCGTAGCGCCCGTATTCGGCCATGTAGGTGCCTGCCAAAATGCCGAGCGGCGTGCCGATCAGCACCGCAATAACGGTCATGACGAGGCTGCCTGCGATCGGATTGAGCAGGCCGCCGGCTGAGCCGGGCGGGGGAGTCATTTCGGTGAAGACCGAAAGCGACAGGCCACTGAAGCCTTCCCAAAGCAGCACCGCCAGAATGAGCACCAGCCAGCTCAGACCGAACCCTGTCGCACCATAGGCGAGCGCCATTGTGATGACGTTGCGGCGTCGACGTTTTGAGTAGAGTGCTGTATCCATCGTCAGCCTCCCACCCGCGCGTTCAGGCGCAGCAGCATCAGCCGCGCGATGGCGAGCACGATGAATGTGATGACGAACAGGATCAGGCCGAGCGCGATCAACGCCGAGGTATAAAGGTCCCCGACCGCTTCGGTGAATTCGTTGGCGATGGTTGCGGAAATCGTTGTGCCCGGCGCCAGCAACGAACCCGAAATGCGGTGCGCGTTGCCGATCACGAATGTCACGGCCATCGTCTCGCCGAGCGCGCGGCCGAGGCCGAGCATGACGCCACCAATCACGCCGACGCGGGTGTAAGGCAATACGACGTAGCGCGCGACCTCCCAGGTCGTGCAGCCTAATCCATAGGCCGCTTCCTTGAGAACGGGCGGCACGGCATCGAACACGTCGCGCGAAATAGAGGTGATGAAGGGCAGCACCATGATCGCGAGAATGAGCCCAGCGGTGAAGACGCCAATGCCGTAGGGCGGGCCCGCGAACAGCGTGGAAAGAATCGGGATTTCCCCGAACACGGCAATCAGGAACGGCTGCACGTGCTGCTGCAGGAACGGCGCGAACACGAACAGGCCCCAGATGCCGTAGATGATGCTCGGAATGCCCGCGAGCAATTCGATGGCTATGCCGATCGGGCGGCGAAGCCACATGGGGCACAGCTCGGTCAGAAACAGCGCAATGAGCAGGCCGACCGGAACTGCGATGAGCATCGCAATAAGCGAGGTGACGATTGTGCCGTATATCGGAGCGATCGCCCCGAATTTCTCCGTCACTGGGTTCCAGACTTCCTCGTAAAGGAAGCTGATGCCAAACGCGCGCAGAGCCGGCAACGAACCCCAGACCAGCGAGATGATGATACCACCGAGAATGGCGAGAACGGTGGCTGCCGCGGCGCGGGTGAGATGCCGAAAAGTGACATCGCTCAACCGGAGGCGCTGTAGAACCTTCGCCCGATCGAGCTGGGCAGCGGTTGAGATGCCCGTGCCCTGCAACGCCACATCAGCCACGGATCGCCTCCCCGTCGATTGCATCGGGCTCTCCATGGCCATCTCGCCGCTATAGAGAGCTACTCAAGCCGCCTCCTGGCCGCAGCACAAGCCACCCTTCTGCAGGCACAGGATGCAGCGAAAGGGCGCCAGCTCGGCGCCCTTTCAATTGCGTTCAGATCAATTGGTCATCGCGAAGAGGGGCTTGCCACTCGCGTCCTTGATCTCGCTTGACCAGGTCTTCTCGACGTCCTTCACGACATTGGCCGGCATCGGAACGTAATCGAGTTCTTCAGCCATCTTGCCGCCGTTCTTGTAGGCCCATGCGAAGAACTTGAGCGCCTCACCGGTAGCGGCCACATCGCTGGGCTGCTTGTAGAGGAGGATCCACGTAGCCGCGGTCATCGGCCATGAGCTATCGCCGGGCTGGTTGGCGAGGATGACGCCGTAGCCGGGCTGCGACTTCCAGTCTGCGTTTGCGGCAGCGGCCTGGAAGGCTTCCGAGGTAGGCGCAACTGTCTTGCCGGCCTTGTTGACCATCTTCGTGTAGGTCAGTTTATTCTGCTTGGCGTAGGCATACTCGACGTAGCCGATCGAGCCTTTGGTGTTGGCGACATTGTTGGCAACGCCTTCGTTACCTTTGGCGCCGATGCCGCTCGGCCACTGCACCGAGGTGTTGACGCCAACTTTCGATTTCCAGTCAGGGCTTACGTCGGCCAGGTAGTAGGCGAAGTTATAGGTAGTGCCCGATCCGTCCGAGCGGTGCACGATCGCGATCGCCTGGCTCGGCAGCTTCACATTCGGATTGAGCTTTTTGATCGCCGGATCATCCCAGGTCTTGATGTCGCCAAGGAAAATCTTGGCGAGCGTCGGACCGTCGAGGACCAGGTCGCCGGGGTTTACGCCGTCGAGATTGACGACCGGCACGATGCCCCCCATCACCATGGGAAATTGCGCAAGGCCGGCTTCGTCCAGTTCCTTGCCCGGAAGCGGCGCATCGCTCGCGCCGAAGGTGACGGTCTTCGCCTTGATCTGCTTGATGCCGCCACCTGAACCGATCGACTGATAGTTCAGTCCATTCCCGGTGACTTTCTTATAGGCGTCCGCCCATTTGGCATAAATCGGATAGGGAAAGGTCGCGCCGGCACCCGAGATGTCGGCGGCTTTGGCCGGAGCAAGGGCTGCGGCGGCGATGAGGCCGGCTGCCGCAAATGTGGTCCAATGTTTCAAGGGTTCTCTCCATGTTTACGGTCGTAGGCGAGCGCAGGCCGCCGGGCGGCCCACGGTGATGGTTCCGTCGCGCGCATTCGCTCACGCGACCGCTGTTGATCTAAAAAACGCTCTCCACGGGTGGCTTCGGATATTTTGTTGTTGTCCAGCGCTCGAAATTCCGAGGCCGTGGTCAGCGATAAGGGGCGCATGTCACCGTTCTATAAAGCTTTGGTGACAGTCACATGACAGTCTAAGACTCTGAGTTTTATCAGGTTTCGCCGCCTGGCCCGGAATCCTCGGTGCGCAAGGGCAAGTGTATTGTGAACGTCGCGCCGGCCCCAAGAGTACTCTCAATCGTGAGCCGCCCGCCGTGCCGGTTCAGCACATGTTTGACCAGCGCGAGCCCCAATCCGGTCCCGCCCTGGGCCCGGCTGTCAGTCACGTCGACCCGATAAAAGCGTTCGGTGAGGCGTGGCAGATGTTCCGGCGGAATGCCCGGACCGTAGTCCCGTACCGCAACGCGCGCCTCGGGGGGGCCAGCGCGCGTTTGTCCGCGCGAGACAGTGACGTCGACACGCTTGCCAACCGCACCGTACTTGAGCGCGTTTTCGACCAGATTTTCCAGTGCGCGGATCAGTTCGTCGCGATCGCCCAGCACCAGGAGCGGGTCCGACGGGATCGTCACCTTGATTTCGACCCCGCGATCGCGCGCCAGCGTCTGCAATCCGTCGACCACCTGCCGCACGATCGGCGGAAGATCGACGGGCGTGTTCGGGTGCAAGTGAGCATTGAGTTCGATGCGCGACAACGACAGTAGGTCGTCAATCAGGCGCGCCATCCGTGTCGCCTGGCCCTGCATGATATCGAGGAACTTCCCGCGCGCGACAGGATCGTCCTTGGCCGTTCCCTGCAGGGTTTCGATGAAGCCGAGCAAGGCGGCAAGCGGCGTGCGCAGCTCGTGGCTGGCATTTGCGATGAAGTCCGCGCGCATCTCTTCGACCCGCCGCAGCGGGGTGAGATCGTTGAACGTCATCAGCAGGAGATCGAGGTTAGGTTCGCCGACGGCGCCGATCCGCACCGGTGTGACGAATGCCTCCATCCAACGGTCGAGAGGCACACGTTCGAAAAATTCGACACGTTGCGGCTCCCGTCGCCTCGCCGCGCGTCGGACGGCATCAACAAGTTCAGGCATGCGCAGGCCAATCAAGGCGAGTTCGCCGCGGCTCAAGGCCGGGGCGATACCCGTGGCTGCCTCGTTGAAGGCGACCACGCGCCCTTCGCGATCGAGCACGATCGCCGCGCTTGGCAGGCCGCCGATGATCTGCTCGATCAGCTGAGCCTGTGGACTGGCGACGACCTGCCCGCCCGTGCGCGCGACGGCGGCGCTGTTGATGATGGTTGGCGATCCGAATAAGGCATGCCACGCACCGCGCAATCGGCCCGCCAGGCCGTTGGCGGAGGAGACATCGCGGCGGTCGTCTTCAATCGCCATGGTCAGTCGGCGTCGGCTTTTCCGCTATCAATCTCACTGCGGATCGGTGCGGTCACCGATTTTATCAGCTCCGGTTTGACCGGACGTCGCGCCCCTTTGAAATTCAGCCAAAGCTCACGGGTACCGAGGATGATCAATGCCAGCGCGAAAGGCATGATATAGTAGAGCAGCCGAAAGAGCAGCAAGCCCGCCAATACGGATTCCTTGTCGAATTGCCACAGCGCGACAAGCATGGCCGCGTCAAAGACGCCGAGGCCGCCAGGCGCGTGACTGGCAAAGCCAAGCAGCGTTGCCGAAACGAACACGACCGCGATTGTCACGAAATCGACTCTAGGTTCGCCCGGCAGGAGCATGTACATCGCGAGCGCGCAAAAACCGAGATCGAGGATGCCGATGCATATCTGCAGCAGCGTGGACGGCCCGCTTGGCAAGCGCACCTTCCATTCTCCCTGACCAATCTCACGCGGCGCGCTCCAGACCCACATCACGTAAGACACCAGCACGGCCAGCATTGCGATGCCGATGATGCGATTGAGCCAAGGCGGCAATTGGTCGATCGGCACGGCGGCTTCCGGATGATAGGCAACGCCGAGACCGAGAACGGTAGCATTGCCGAGCCAGAACGTGAGACCGGCGATGAAGCAGATTTTCGCCACCTCGATCGCATCGAGTCCGTACATCGAATAGATGCGATAACGCACCGCACCACCGGTGAACACGGTCGCACCGATGTTGTGGCCGATCGAATAACTGGTGAAACCGGTCAGCGCCGCAATGCGATAGGGAATTTCATTGCGGCCGATCGTGCGCAGCGCGAACAGGTCGTAAAATGTCAGCGTGAAATAGCCGCAGGCGACAAAAAATGCGGCGGCCGCGATGTGGCGGGGCTGCGTCGCCTTCAATGCGGAGATTACTTCGTTGGTGTCGATGTCGCGCAGCATGTGGAAGAGCACCACCGCCGCGATGCTAATAATGGCGACGCTCAGCAGGACGCCGATCCGATTCCAGCCGATCGTTTTCTGGAAAAACCGCGCCACGGCGCGCAAAGAATTGAGCATCATTCCTCCGGCTTGACGCCAGTTATATCGGTCTTGAACGCCGCGAACGCCATAATGGCCGGCCAGACGACCCCTAGCAGAACTACTATCACTGGGCGAGTAGACTGCCCGCAGTTCCAGCAGACTGCTAGAATGTCCTTAATAAGGCGTACGGCCGAGTGTTTGCGGCTGGCCCGTTCAGGAGGCGTTCATGACCGAATCCGACCGAGTTCTGCCGCGTCGTATGGTTCTCAAGACGGCCGGATTGGGCGTCGGCGCGGGCCTGTTCGCCGGCATATCGGCACCGGCGCAAGCTGCGGCCGACAGCGCCATCTGGAGCGCTGAATACTGGGCCAAAAAGGGTGACGTTCCTCTCTATATATTCCGTAAGCGGCTCGGCGCGCCAAAACCGGGCGAATCGTCGCGGCCGGTTCTTTTCCTTGTGCACGGCTCCTCGGTGACGTGGCGGATTTTCGACCTCGATACGCCCGGCCATGGCGAATATTCGATGATGAATGTGTTCGCGCGCTGGGGCTTCGATGTCTGGACCATGGACCATGAAAACTATGGGAAATCGGGTCGCACCAGCGGCAATTCCGATATCGCGAGCGGCGCGCAGGATTTGAAAGCCGCGATGCAGGTGGTTGCGCGCGAGACCGGACAGTCGAAGGCGCATTTCACGGGTGAATCGTCCGGCGCCTTGCGCGCCGGCCTCTATGCAATGACCGAACCGGACCGCGTCGACCGCCTTGTGCTGGCGGCCTTCACCTATAGGGGCACCGATTCCCCGACTTTGAAAAAACGCGCCGAACAGCTCGAACATTTTCGCACACACAATATGCGCCTGCGCGACCGCGCCATGATCGAGAGCATCTTCACGCGCGACAAAGCCGGCACGACTGATCCGGCTGTGGGGAAAATCCTTGCCGATGTTGAATTGCAGTTCGGCGATCAGGTGCCGACCGGCACATATCTCGACATGACCGCCAACCTCCCCGTTGTCGACCCAAAGAAAGTTCACGCGCCGGTCCTGCTCGTACGCGGCGAATATGACGGCATCGCAACGGTGGAAGATCTGGTCGATTTTTATCGGCAGCTTCCGCATGGCGACAAGCAGCTGGTAATTTTGCCGAACACCGCGCATTCGGTGGCTGTTGCGATCAATCGTCATTTGTTCTGGCACGCCGTGCGCGGCTTCCTCGACATGCCAGCACCGACCGCGATCTGATTTATTTGGCGGCAAAGAACTCCCGCAGAGCCGCGGTGGTTTCAGCCGGCGCTTCATCGGACAGGTAGTGTCCGGACGGAATGGCCTTGGCGGCTACGATATTGTTCGCGTAGTTGCGCCAGATGTCCGCAGGCCCCGGATTATGATTGCGTCCCACGCCTCCGGTCGCGCCCCATAAAAGAAGCACAGGGCATTCGATCCTGCGGCCCGACGCAAAATCCTTTGCGTCCATCTCCAGATCGATACCGGCCGCGGCCCGGTAGTCCTCGCAAATCGCGTGGATGGTTGCTGGATTGCGAAAGCAGCGTTTGTACTCGGCAAGCGCTTGCGGATCGAAGAAACTGAGACCCTGCTTGGTCTTTGCGAGCTTCTTTTCGATGAACCATTCGGGATCGGCGCCCATCATCCGCTCGGGCAAGTCGAATGGCTGGATATTGAAGAACCAGTGCCAGGAGAACGTCGCCCATTGCTTGTTGATGTTGTTGTACAGGTGATGTTGCGGAATAATGTCGAGGATCGCCGCGCGCATGACTTTCTCTGGATGATCGAGGCACATGCGGTGCAGGACGCGGCCCCCACGATCGTGCCCGGCGGCGTAGAATTTGTCGAAGCCAAGCGCGGCCATCACCTCGATCTGATCCTGCGCCATGGCTCGGAATGAATAACCTGAGTGATCCGCACCGTCCGGCGGCTTCTCGGAATCGCCATAGCCGCGCAGATCGGTCGCAACGACAGTGAACTCGCGTGCCAGCGTCGGCGCGACCTTGTGCCAATTCAGGTGCGTAAAGGGATTGCCGTGCATCAACAGCAAGGGCGGACCACTCCCACCCGTCACTGTGACGATACGCGCGCCGCTGGTCTTGATTTCGGATCGCCTGAAGCCGTCAAGCATTTCGAGACAAGCATAACAAATTCCCAAGCACGGCAAGAGGCGACGAACGAAAAAGAAATCCCCGGCCTCGTGGTGAAGCCGGGGCTATTTTCGCTCCATGGCCTACTCACTTAATTGCAAACCGAACGGCGTCTCGACGACTTTCTTAATGACGTAGCAATCGGACGCATAGACGGTCGCCGGCGCAACAAGACCGATGCCAATGCCGCCGTGTCAGTGGCCATTACCGTGCCAGGGCGCGGACGCGGTGGTGGGGGTCAGGGCCGCGACACCGATCACAGCAGAGGCACCGAGGGCGAGAGCGAGCTTGCGGAACATGGTGGTTCTCCTGTCTCAGGGACGTGCACGGAATGTGCATCCTGGACATAGGTCGCTGGCACAGCTCGAAAGGTTCAAACCGGCACCCTTGGAAACCGCATCCCCCTTTTCACGCCCAATCCGCTAAATGCCCGGATTGCCTGCTTTTGCTTGCCCAATTGCTTGCGAAAAGGGGAAACTGGCCGCCAGGCCCGGGGCGTCAGGCGCATGAGAATTCTTTCAGTTCGGCTTGAACCTCAGCGCTCTCTCAAGCAACCCATGCACGAGCCGATTGTTCTGCGATGCAAACGACTTCGGACGAGGTTCTGATCTCGCGAAACGCAGGCGGCGACGGGAGCTCCTGAAAGAGCAAGGAATAGATCGAGGTTAGCCATGAATGCGAAACAAGGAGCGCCCGAGCGCGAGGAAAATCGAAACGCTTCTGCCGTGGCATGCCGCGGGAACGCGCCGCCGCGACGCCCAGCGCGTCGAAGAAGCGCTCGCGCGCGACCTAGCTTGCGCGCCGCTATGCACTGGTGCGCGCGTCTTGGGCTCACGGATACACTTGCGGTCGCAGCGCGCTGCTGCCAATTGTAACGACGACAACCGGTAGACGCGAATGATGACCGCTGCTCCGCCTCAAACAATGAAACTCCGGGTAACGCGCAACGACGCGATCGCCGACGGAATCAACCTTTTCGAATTTCGTGATGCGGGCGGGAGCGAGCTGCCGCAATTCTCCGCCGGCGCGCACATCGGCATCCACGCGCCGAACGGCATGCTGCGCAAATATTCGCTGTGCAACGACCCCGCCGAACGCGACCGCTATCAGGTCGCCGTAAAGCGAGAGGTCAACGGACGCGGCGGCTCATGCAGCCTGATCGACGATGTAAAGGCCGGCGATAAACTTTCGGTGGTCGCGCCAGTGAACGATTTTGGCCTGCCGCCGCGCGCGCAGGATTTTCTCTTCATCGCCGGCGGCATCGGCGTAACGCCGATGATGGCCATGATCCGGCAGGTAATGGCGGAGGGCAAACGCTTCCGCCTGTTCTACTGCACGCGTTCGCCGGAGACGACGGCATTCCGCGAGGAGCTGGGCGCGCCGCAATTCAAGGACATGGTCACGATACACTACGATCAGGGCGATCCCTCGCGCTCGCTCGATCTGCGGCCGATTTTGGCCGAGCGGAGAAATCGCGAGCACCTCTACTGCTGCGGGCCGCGCCCGTTGATGGAAGCAGTGCGCGCGATGACCGACCACTGGTCGCCGACTGCCGTGCATTTCGAGGCGTTCAGTGAAGCCGAGACGCACAAGCCGGATGACAAGCCGTTCAAGGTGCGCCTCGCGCGCTCCGGTACGATGCTCGACGTTTCGACCAGCACGACAATCCTCGAAGTCCTGCGCGAGCATGGGCTCGAAGTGCCCAGTTCCTGCGAAACCGGCACTTGCGGCACCTGCCGCACAAAATTGCTGGCCGGCGAAGCCGATCACCGCGACCTCGTCCTCGCCGAACACGAGCGCAAGGACACGATCATGATCTGCGTCTCCCGCGCGCGCGGCGACGAGATCACCATCGATCGCTGACAGCTATTGCTGGATCACGCGCAGATAGGCGCGAACCGCAAGCGCGTCGTCATGGCTGAACTTGAATTCGGGCATGTCGGGATGGCCCCCGGAAATTCCGCGTTCGAGCGTGCGCGGAAATTCGTCAAGGTCGATGCTGCGGCCGAGGTTGCGGAAAGGCGGCGCGTCAGAGTGCCGGCTTTTGCCTTTGACACCGATGGCGTGGCAGCGCCCGCAAAATTCCGCAACCAATGCGTGACCACGAGCGACCGGATCCTGCGCCTGCGCGGAGCCGGCAGCCAGAACAATAATGAGTGAGAAAAACGACGGAAAGCTTTTCATGCGAGAACGGTAGACGAGATGACGATACTGCCCATCGCGCCGTCGAAATCAACCCATGAATAATCGCGTCCGCTGGCACTACCGGCTAGGCATAAGGATCATAGGGATAGCCGGCGTAAACAAGATTAGCGCCACTGACGTTCGACGGGCCTTCCGTTTGCTGCCCCGATTAGTCGATCGTCCTGCGCGACCGCCTCGCTCGAATTTTACCGGGACGTAAAAAGCGGCATGGGGCATCCCCGAATCCTCGATCGTCGCAGTGACTCTAGATCGTTACTGCCGCTTTGATTGCGAATACGCTCACTGACCACGCGATTTAAACCTGCGCAATTCGCCGGCCCCGGATCGCGCGCTGACACAGCGCACCCTGAAACTTGCGGAGTTTCGGGCCTTACATTGGACTTGGGTCCAACTCGAAATTCATGAGACAGTCGGCAGAATCGGAAGAGCCACGAGGGTTTCACCAATGGACACCCGCGAAATCGTCGAACAGATTGACTTTCGTCGCCGCGATCTCGTTCGCGGCGCCACCGCGGCGGCCACGGCCGTTCAGCTCGGCATCTTCAATTCCGCAGTGGCGCAGACAGGAGCCAAGACCCTTCCCGCCATCACGCCGGGGGCACACACGTCATTCGCACCGCTGAAGCAGATCAATGCCGGGGTTTTGAATGTTGCATACGCCGAGGCAGGTCCCGCCGATGGCGCACCGGTCATCCTCATGCATGGTTGGCCGTACGACATTTACAGCTTTGTCGATGTCACGCCTGCGCTGGCCGCGGCGGGTTTCCGCGTGATCGTTCCTTATCTGCGCGGTTACGGTGCGACACGTTTCCTTTCAAACGACACGTTCCGCAACGGCCAGCCGTCGGCGATTGCCGCGGACGCGATCGCTTTCATGGATGCCCTCAAGATCGACAAGGCGGTTCTCGGCGGCTTCGATTGGGGAGCGCGAACCGTGAACATCGTTTCCGCGCTGTGGCCGGAGCGGTGCACAGGAACCGTGTCCGTGAGCGGTTACCTGATCGGCAGCCAGGCGGCCGGCAAAGTGCCACTACCTCCTGAGGCCGAACTTCAGTGGTGGTACCAGTTCTATTTCGCAACGGAGCGCGGACGCCTGGGTTACGACAAGAACCGGCACGAATTTTCAAAGCTCATCTGGCAGCTCGCTTCACCGAAATGGAAATTCGACGATGCGACCTTCGATCGAACCGCTGCGTCCTTCGAGAACGCCGATCATGTGGACATCGTCATCCATAATTATCGCTGGCGACTTGGTCTCGCCGAAGGCGAGGCGAAACTCGACGACATCGAAAAGCGGCTTGCTGAAGCGCCGGTCATCAGCGTGCCCACAATTACGCTGGAGGGAGATGCCAATGGTGCTCCGCATCCGGAGCCGAGCACCTATGCCAAGAAATTTTCCGGCAGATACGAGCATCGGACCATTACAGGCGGCATCGGACACAATCTGCCGCAGGAAGCTCCGCTGGCCTTTGCCCAGGCGATTGTCGATATCGCCAGGCTCGACCCCTGAGAGTCCAAGTGATCAAGACTCATTTGTCCGATTTGCGCGACTATCTGCGTGAATATTGGGGGCACGCTTCACAGTCGTTCGGCCGCAAGGCGTTCATGGCCTGCCTCTGGTTTGCCGGGATGTTTATCCCGCTGGGTCTGAAGACGATCGTCGATTTGCCTCAGTGGGCGGCCGTGACATGGATGATCAGCTGGGCCGCCGTAGGATATCTCTTCGCGCCTTTTGGAATGTGGAAGACGCAACGGAAAAAAATCAGCGAGCTGCAAGGTCGCACGCAAGGGTCGCGCGACGCGAAATAGGGGCGCGCTGCAGCCCGAAATCATCCGATAATCTTGTTGAGTGTTATCGGCAGGTCGCGCACGCGTTTTCCGGTCGCGTGATAGATGGCGTTGGGCGTCGTACAAGTGCTCCGTCCAGCTGACGACTGGTGGACGATCTCTTGGTACTGGATTGCGTTGACAATCGAGCAAATGGGTCCGGAAGCGGCAGCGCGAGTGAAAGCCGACAATGTTGGTTGGCTGCAAGAAAACAGAATTGATCGCGTCGAAACAAACGCAATTTACGCCGTTGGAACGAAACGGTCCTGAAGCCGATGTCCGTTTTGGGTCAGAAGCGGACATGTGCGGTGCACACACGTCCGCTTTGGGCCAATAGAAGAAATCCGATGGGTCCTTGTTGCTGCGCTAAACAACAGTTCCGAAAATCTTCCCAATACCGGTAGTCAGAGCCATCGCCAACGCGCCCCAAAATATTACTCGGCCTGTGGCGCGGAGAACATTTGCACCGCCCGCCCTGGCTCCGATCGCCCCGAGAAGTGCGAGGAAGCCTAAAGACGCGACAAACACTACCGGGACAATTGCATTGAGGGGCGATACGACCACCATGAGCAAAGGGAAGGCTGCACCTACCGAAAACGTAAGAGCGGAAGTTAATGCGGCCTGCACAGGGCGTGCGCTGGTCGTTTCCGAAATTCCCAGCTCATCGCGTGCATGAGCGGTCAAGGCATCTTTTGCCATCAACTGCTGAGCGACCTGCCGTGCCAGCGACGGTTCGAGACCCCGCTTTACGTAGATCTGGGTAAGCTCTTCCTTTTCGAACTCAATGTTATCGCTTAACTCCTTGCGTTCGCGCGCAAGATCCGCCCGTTCAGTGTCGGATTGCGAGCTGACGGACACATATTCACCGGTGGCCATCGACATGGCTCCTGCGACCAACCCGGCAACGCCTGCAACCAGAACGGCACTTTTCGTTGAGGCTGCTGCGGCCACGCCGACAATCAAACTTGCTGTCGAGAGGATACCATCGTTGGCGCCGAGTACCGCAGCTCGCAGCCAGCCGATACGGTCTATAAGGTGATGCTCAGGGTGGAAATAGACGCGGGCCATCCGACATCCTGACTCAGCCCTTTGCTGCATGTTATAAGAAATGCGCGGGCGGATCTAAGGCGATAATTCACCCATGTGGATGTCCGCTTAGGGTCAAAAGCAGACATTTTGCGGCGCAATCGGCATGTCCGCCTTGCTCTCGAAAGCAGACATTCCGCCATCAAGAGAACTGTAGAGAAAGCCTATAGACGGAGCGGAATTCAACCCTCCGCCATGCCCGTTTCCCCTTTCAGGAACTAATCGTAATATCGAAATCCGATGACTTGTTGCTGAGGGGGCTCACATGACGTCGCCAATCACTCACAGTAGCCGCCGGCGGTTTCTTCAATACCTTGCGGCAAGCCCACTCGTTGCCGCGGGCTCGATTGAGACCCACGGAGTTGAAACTTTGTCGAAGCTGCCCGACCCGATGATCTGGGCACCAAAGGTTGGTGAGCTGATCAAAGGCCCGAAGGAAGCGATCAATGTCTTCGATTTTGAGCCCGTCGCACGCAAAAACGTGCCGCCCGCACATTTTGGCTACATGGCCTCTGGGATCGACGACGAAGTTACTCTAAGAGCCAATCGAGAGGGCTTCCTGAAATTCCAGCTGCGTCCTCGGCGACTGAACGATGTTTCGAAAATCGATATGGGCGTCGAGTTATTTGGGGCGAAATACGATTCACCGATTATCGTATGTCCAACCGGCGGCAACAAATTCTTTCACCAAGACGGTGAGACTGCCGTCGCGAAGGCGGCGCGCGTCGGCAACCATCTGCAAATCCTTTCAACTGCCTCCAACGACTCGGTGGAGGACGTCACCAAGGCGCGCGGAGCTCCTGTCTGGTTCCAGCTATATGCATCACCGCAGTGGGAAGTTGCTCAGGCATTGATCAAGCGCGCGGAGGCAGCTGGTTGCCCGGTGCTTGCCGTTACGGTCGATCGCGTGGGCAGTCGCAACCAGGAAACGCTTTTCCGCCTTATGCGCGAGGACACGCGAGAGTGTTCCGGCTGTCACGACCGCGCCAGCTTTGCCAAACGATCGGTGCGGCGACACAACTATGATGGCATAGACCTGACCGTCATCACTGGAAGCGGAGAATCAAGCAACCTCACCTGGGAAACGGTGAAACGCATGCGTGATATCACCAAGATGAAGATTGTGCTCAAGGGCATTGTCACCCCAGAGGATGCCGAATTGGCTACGCAAAACGGGATAGATGGAATTCTTGTGTCCAACCACGGCGGGCGCGGCGAAGACAATGGGCGATCGACCATTGACGCGCTGCCGGAGATTATTGCGGCAGTAAACGGTCGTATGATCGTGATTGTTGATAGCGGATTCCGACGCGGGACGGACGTAGTCAAGGCGCTCGCTATGGGCGCGCACGCGGTTGGTATTGGGCGACCTTATCTCTGGGGTCTTGGTGCTTTTGGCCAAGAAGGCGTTGAGCGTGTGCTCGAACTGTTACGCATTGAAACGCGCGCGGCCATGCAGCAATGTGGAGTGCGCTCGGTTAAGGAGCTCAACCCCAGTTTTGTACGCCGAGTGACTTGAACAATTAGGACGATCGGGCACCGCAGACGCAATGTCCGCTGGAAGAACGCTCGCTAAAGGAAACCCGTTTCACGAAAAAGGAAACCCGTTTCACGAAGCTGGCGTGACGATTTCCAGATTGACGCTGTTTCCTTCCTTCGCTGAGCTTTGGGCCAAAAGCCGCCATAACGTCCTATTCAATAATCTCGTCGGCACGGGCCAGAAGGGACGACGGGATGGAAATATTGATCGAGCGAGCCGTACGAAGATTTATTGCCAGTCGGATCTGAGTTGGCTCCTCAAATGGCAGCTCGGCAATTTTTGTACCTTTCAAGATGCGGTCAACGTAGGTGGCGGCTCGTTGGAAATTCTCGGGGGCTGCTGGCCCATAAGCTATTAGAGCGCCATTATGCACCTCGAAGGGCCACGCATGCATGCCGGGGAGGTTTCTAACCAAGCATTCATCAACAATAGTGCCGCCAAAGCGCACCGCTATACCCCCCGCCTCGATGAGTACGGCCGTCACCTTCTCCTTTTCGGCAATTGTGAAGGCGTGGCCAATGTCGACACCGGATGTCAGCGGCAACGAAATAAGCTCGATCCCGAGAGTGTCGGCAGCCTTCCTCACTTCTTCGCCGAATTTTTTCGTCATTGGATTTGGCGGTTCCCACAGATAGGCCACCTTGCGTACAGCAGGCACAAGTTCGCGCAACAGCTCAACTCTCTTTGCCGCTATCGAAGGGCTGGAAATTGTGAAGCCTGTAACATTACGATCCGGGCGTGACATGCTTGTGGTCAGCCCAAGCGTGACTGGATCTCCGACAACCGTCATTACGATCGGGATGGTCCGCGTCGCGGCTGCCAAAGCAACCGCCACTTCTGATGTCGAGCCGACAATAACATCAGGCTTTGTCGTGACTAGTTCCTGCGCGAGCCGAGGTAAACGACTGCTGTCGCCTTCTGCGCCTTGAATTTCATAGCTAATGTTGCGCCCTTCGGTGTAGCCGAGCTGGGCCAATTGATGGACAAGTTCGAAGTCATGCGCCGGAGGATTGGGCCCCGCCACAAGCATGCCGACACGCGATATTTTCTGCTGCGCGTAAACACTAATCGGCCATGTTACAGCGCCGCTACCCAAAAGCGTGATGAACTCGCGCCGTCGCATTGCCGGCCCCGAGGGTCAGGACAGGGCATCGTATCGATTCAGACGAGCCTCGTTAAGGGATGACAATGTCCACTCTGGGTCATTAGCCGACATTTGTAGTGCAAAACCGGATGTCCACTTTACTCCCAAAAGCGGACATCAGTCGGCCGCGGCATGTCTCGCTTGGGCTTGCCCTCGCGTTACGCTGGCGGCACGTCGTCAGGCCTTTGCTCCACCGGGCGCGGTCCGTCTTTCAGCGGAAGAGGTTGGTCTTCGATCATCGACTTGATCACCACGTTGCGAGCCGTTTCAGCGTCGATAGTGTGATGTGCAATCAGATCACGGCATTCCTCGACGATGATGTCGGCGTCTTGCATCATCTTCAGTTGTTTAAAGCGATCGACGCGATGTAGCCCCATGCTCTCGCCGAGAACCTCAAGGATATTGATGATCCGGAATGGCCAATCGCGCTCGTGGGCGCATAGCTCGCGATGATCGGAATGATATACGGCGACCAATGCATCAACGCCGGCATGGCGCGCGGCCTGAAGTTCATTGAGCTGCAGCTCGCGCTTGTAGGCAGGAAGCGCACCGACAGTGACGCTCTGCAGGCCAACCGCAGGCTGCTTTAGATCGACCAAGACTACTCCCGGGACAGCGCGGAGGATATCCGCCGCCGCTTCCATGATCCCGGCCACCCCAGGATGACGGTGCAGTGCGGCTCGCAGCTCCACCCGTTTGTGCAGGTGCTGCTTCAATAAGTCGAGCCGATTTCTTAGGAATCGGATGAACGGCATCATCTCGAACGGCCGCGAACCATGTAGTTTCTCGAAGGTTGGCAAGGTCGTCTCGGTGAACTGCACGTAACAGCTGGGACACCAAGACAGAACCTTGCCGGACTTCGAGTGGGACAACTTCTCGACCGTGTTCGACCCCAAACGGCCGGACATTTCGACGTCGCCTGCGCGCAACTGCATGATGCCACAGCAGTGACTCGGCCCACCCATCACGTGATAGCTGATACCGAGTGCATCCATGATATCAAGCGCAAGCAACGCGATGTGCGGTGTCTTCAGCACGTTGCAGCCGGTGTAGAATATGAAATCCGGCGTCTCACTCGGCTTAGACACCGAGACGGTTTTTTGACCGAGCCGCTCCAGCACCTCATCATCGAGTTGCAGGCGGGAAAGCACACTCACGTCTTGGCTCATGCCGCGGAAATTCTGCACGCCCTTTCGGCGCCGATCCGGCAATTCATTCTTGGCCTTCGCAATGGCGACGCGCGCCATTGCAAGTAGGAACCGCGGATTGACGCCATAGTCGCACGCCTTGATGCATTCACCGCTGAGCATGCACGACGACGCCCATTTAATGGAGGCTTCGGGACCAGCACCGGCACGCGCGACGTCGAGAATACCACCCACGATTTCCTTGGGATTTGAATCGGAAATACCGGCCGGCCGAACGCTCGGACACACTTCGACGCACTTGCCGCACTTTGTGCACGCGCCGAGCATGTATTCGACCCGATCACTCAGTGCTGTCTCGAAAGAGACATCATTCATCGGCCGCGATCCTTTCGGCCATTATACTGGTTTCAAAACGCATAAACGGCAAGGCCGGTAACTGACTGCTTGGGTCAAAAGCAGACATTGCAATGCAACTAAAGGTGTCCGCTAAGGGCGTTCTCGTGTTCTGGACGATGGCTTTGCAAATATCGTTTGGGTAGCAATGGTTCCAAAAGGCAAAGCCGGACACGTCGCCTATGTGAGTGACTTTCTTGAAGAGGCAAAAGCGACAGGTTTGGTGAAGCACACTATTGATCAAGCTAACCTGCATGGCTTGCAGGTGGCTCCGTCTGGCAAGGCCAATTGAACGCGCAATGTCCGCTTTGGGTCAGAAGCGGACATGTGCAGTGCACTAGCGAATGTCGCCGCTCGCAAGGGTGGCCGTCGGGCGCCACCACTACGGCAACTCACGGCCGCTTACGGCAGGACGTCGCTATTTTGGAGCCGTGAGGGAACGGACAGGCGCGGCCCCACTTAAATGCGTGTTCGCCTTGTAAATCTCAGACGAACTTATGGACGCTTTTTAGTTGCTGCGCTGTTTTTGCGAATCCGTTCTTTGAGGCGCGCTATTGCCGCCTCGGCATGTTTTTTTGCGTCCGGGAGAGCTCCGTAGAAAGAGCCGACGAGCACAGGTCTTTCCTCGCGGCCTGCATATATGTGCCAGCGCCAAAATCCCTTTTTCTCCGCACCGCCCGATGAACCATAAAGCTCATAGTGCAATTCGTTTTTCTTTCGCATTCGTTTTTAGGTATTCAATTTTCGGCAGCAGACGGTTCGGTTTAGTCGGTTTAGAAACCTCGGGCCAAACTCTGTCTTGTCACTTTCGGCCAACAACTTGACTATTTTCGCCAAGGCCACCCTTGGCGACCGCCGCCGAATTGAACCCTGCGACCTGTCGTCGGGCATTAAAGGCGGATGATCTAACCAATGACGACCGTGATGCTTGCGGGATGTGTTGCAAGGTCCTTGGATCGCTGAGCCGGGTCGTTCTAGTGAGTCATTGAAGTCTGTCTGTTTTTTGAGCAGATCGGCTGACTCACGGCTATCTAAGCGTGCCCAAAATCTAATCCGCGACGGTTCGAAGATGCATCACAGGCAACTCAATAGATGGCAGTTTGACGATGCGCAAATCGGTGGAATACGAAAGCGTTAGAACAACGACAACAATGAGATAAAGAAAAGCCCACTTTTCTTCCATCGACCGCCTCCAATGACTGTGCCTCGGCACGCATTCAGGTTGCAAAAAGCAGGCCATAAACACTGTCCGTTTTTCCCACCATCGCCTAAGAGGCAGAGCAATCTCGATGTCCGCTTGCCCTCAAAAGCAGACATGTGCAGTGCACTCGGCAATGTACGCTAAGGGTCAAAAGCGGACATTTGCGCTGCAACGGCCCATGTCCGCTTCGCCTCCGAAAGCGGACTTTCTCTCAACGGCAGAGCCGCCCCGGCGTGTGTACTATTATGAAGCCAGACGTTGTTGCAGCTGCTGATTGAGCCGGCTGCTCGGCTTTTGTACCGAGCGTTCCGCGACTAACGCGCGGGCGACCTTTTCATTTCGTGCGCGTAACGCGGCCTCCGTAACTGTGAGATGAACGAGATCACATTGGGCGAGGCTACCGCCGCAACGATGTGCAAGGTGGCGTACGCGCACCAGCAACTCGACGCAGCTTGTATAGTCACCGTGTGCAAAGGCGAGCAGCGCTTTGCAAAGCGGCTGTATAAGCGCATTCTCAGCGTACAACGCTGAGGCACCACGCGTTTCGACTTGCGAGCGCTCATCGAACATGCGCTGCGCCGCCGCTTGGCGACCCGTCGCGGCGAATGCCATCATAGCGTGCACGATATAAAACGGTCTCATGTCGGCCAGTGTTTGCGTTTCCCAACGATCGGCCAATGACCGCCAACGCTCGCCCACGCTGATATTTCGGAGATGCAGGCGCCAGAGCAGTGCCGAGGCGTCGGCGATTTTGGATGGTTCTGGCTCTTCCATATTCGCAATCTGGGCATCGTAAACGACGAGCGCGGAAGCCGGGTCATCCACGTCCAGGTGGAACAGCGCGCGGTGCCAGGCCAAGTGAACAGAAATGCTCGTGATATCCATCCATGCCGATTCGGTAGCCGCAAGGAATTCGAGCCCTTCTCGTGCACGTCCTTGCATCTCCATTACATGGGCGATGACATGAATAGCACCTGCATGTCTGGGGTCGAGCACCAGCGCCCGACGCGCTATTTTTTCAGCGCGGCGATATTGGCCGTTCTCTTCGAGCCCGAAAGCATACATCGCAAGCACACTTGCGTACCCCGACAGCGTCGGCTCCCATTCGGGTAATACCTCGGCGACTCGATCACGCAGCATGCGTCGCTGGCCCATCCGGAAGTCAAGCGCATGCGCAGCGACGAGCGCAAGAATGTCTCGCGGGCAGTCAATTACTATGGACCCATAACGTTCAACCGCGAGAGCGGGGTCGCCGTCGAGCCACGCGCGTGCCGCGGCCGCGTGACGGCTAGCGGGATCGTCAGTATTCGGGCACATTGTTTCGAGCGCTGTCACGCTTGCAACTAGTTTAGACCGTGCGGTGATATCGTCGGCACGCACAATGATGGCAGCACGCAGACAATGTCCGAGAATAAATTGGGGGTCGTTAGCAATAACGCGGTCAACATCGCGAGAGGCTGTCCCGCGATTCGCAAGCAAGTCCTCAAGTGCACGATCGCAGCGTCCTAGCGAATCTGTGCGGCCACCATCGTATTCTGCCTGGTGAAGCTCATAACGGCTTGTCGATTTATCGCGTGTCCATAAGTTCGCTAAAGCGCTCTCACCCTGATCGCCGGTTGTCGGGCAATATATCGCTTGGCCGCAGTTGTCGGTTCGAGGATGGTTGATCAGGCTCACCGTTTGCTTAGAAGTCATGACTGCTTTCTTTCAGTAAAATCGCTGGTTCTCGCCGCGCGCATGAGTTCATGCCAGTGTGCTTGTTGGGCTGATTTTTATTTCGATCTCGTCGCGGTCGCGGCCGCACGGCTCAAATATTGGCGTGCTTTTTCGTGCGCGATTTCCAGCAACCTTTCATGCCATTCGCCTAGATCCTGATAATTTTTTCGCCAAACGAAGGGCACATTTTCGTTCACTTGCTCCTCCTATTTACATTCCGATGGCGGGACCGTGCGTGCGCCAAGCGAATAGGCGTGTGCTTCAAGCAGCACGACGGTGCTGATTGTCAGGCCGATTTGCGACTGTCTTCCGCACTGCCAAGCGACCGTTGCGCACAGCGTGTTCGATCTCGGC
>Ga0182033_10000016_pt1 | contig 69688 bp, 62 predicted proteins | sample tim00Cox0000000H_FD_125968 | JGI IMG/M metagenome (GOLD analysis project Ga0182033, IMG submission 125968) | Lab enrichment of tropical soil microbial communities from Luquillo Experimental Forest, Puerto Rico - timezero.00C.oxic.00.000.00H | ecosystem: Environmental > Terrestrial > Soil >...
GCCGGCGAAGGGGCAGCCGTTCGAGATGCAGGCGAGCGCGATCAAGGTGATCGGCTGGGTCGACCACCCGGACACCTACCCGATCCAGCCGAAGCCGCACACGCTCGAGTTCTTGCGCGAGGTGGCCCACTTGCGCCCGCGCACCAATGTGATCGGCGCGGCGACGCGCGTGCGCCACACGCTGGCGCAGGCGATCCATCGCTTTTTTCACGAGAACGGGTTCTTCTGGGTCAATACGCCGATCATCACGTCATCCGACGCGGAAGGCGCCGGAGCGCTGTTCCGGGTATCGACGCTCGATCTCGCCAATCTGCCGCGCACGCCGGAGGGCCGGATCGATTTTGCGCAGGATTTTTTCGGGCGTGAAGCGTTCCTGACGGTCTCGGGGCAGCTCAACGTGGAGGCGTACTGCCTTGCGCTCAAGAAGGTCTATACGTTCGGGCCGACATTTCGTGCTGAGAACTCCAATACCAGCCGCCACCTCGCCGAGTTCTGGATGATCGAGCCAGAGATCGCGTTCGCGGACCTGTCGGACGATGCGACGCTCGCGGAACGACTGCTGAAGTTCACGTTCGCTGCGGTGTTGAAGGAAAGGCAGGAAGACATCGCGTTCTTCGACGAGCGGATCGAGAAGGGGCTGACCGCGAAGCTCGAAGGGATCGTCGGCTCCGAGTTCGTGCGCATGGATTATGGCGAGGCGATCGCGGTGCTCGAGCGGGCGAAGGAGAAATTCGAGTTTCCGGTGAAGTGGGGCATGGACCTCCAATCGGAGCACGAGCGCTATCTCACCGAGAAGCACGCGAAGAAGCCGGTCGTCGTCATGAACTACCCGAAGGACATCAAGGCATTCTATATGCGCTTGAACGACAACGGCCGCACGGTCGCGGCCATGGACGTGCTCGCGCCCGGCATCGGCGAGATCATCGGCGGCAGCCAGCGCGAGGAGCGGCTCGACGTGCTGGATGCGCGCATGGCGGAGCGCGCCATCGATAAGGAGCACTACGTTTGGTACCGGGACCTGCGCCGCTATGGCACGGTGCCGCACGCGGGTTTTGGCCTCGGTTTCGAGCGCACCCTCGCCTATCTCACCGGGCTTGCCAACGTGCGCGACGCAATCCCGTTCCCGCGCACGCCGGGGAATGCGCGGTATTGAGGAAGGGAACGTCGTTGAGCCCAGATGAGCGAACGAAATCCGGGATCACAGCTGCATTGTCAGTGACCGGCGCGACTCCCAAGATATCACGCGCATGACAGAAGCGAGCCACGAATCCACGCTCGCCGAAACTCGGATTTCACGCTCATCCGGGCTACAGGGGCGCGGCTATGTGATTTTTTCAGGGAACCTCTCGTCCTCGAAAACCGAGATTGTCGGTGGCGTGCCGTTCAATCCCAGCTCTTGCCACCGCGCAACGACGCTTTCGTAAGCCGCTTTCGACAATTTGGTCCGCCGGGAGAACGTCTTGATGAAGCGGTAATCCATGCAGGCGTTGATCAGACATTTCGAGCCCCACGGCCTGATTTCCGGCGGATTGAGGCTCGGATCGAGATAGGTGCTCCAGGTTTCGCGCAAAATGTCGATTGCCTGCGCCGGGCGCGAGCGCGTCGCCATCGCCCACAGCACTTGGCTCACATTGCTGGGATCGATGTCGTCGTCGACCACGATCACGTATTTGCCGAAATAGGCGCCGGCCGTGCATTGGGCGGCCAGCGCCATCACCTGCGCCGCGTGGCCGGCATACATCTGCCTGATCGAGACTACGGTGATGCCCCAGCCGGCTGCTTCGGGAATCGACCATACGCCCTGAATGCCGGGAACGCCGAGCTTCTGCAGGTCGCCCCAGATGCCTGCCGAGCGCAGCGCCGCCCAGAACAGTCCGCACTCGTTGGCAGTGCCTTCCGCCATCAATGCGCAGGTGACCGTCGGATTGCTGCGATATCGCACCTTCTCGATCTTCACGTATGGAGTGGCACCGCCCGGACGCCCGTAATAGCCGGTGAACTCGCCGAACGGTCCTTCGGCAAAGCTGGCATCGGGATAGACAAATCCTTCCAGCACGATTTCGGCGCGCGCGGGAATCGGCAGCCCCGTGACATCGCCAGTAAAGACCTCGATCGGCGCGCCGTTGATGCCGCCGTAATAATCGTACTCGCATTCCGTCTTGGGCAGGCTGGTAGCCGCCACCAGAAACAACAGTGGGTCGATGCCGTAGCAGGCGGCAACCGGCATCGGCTTGCCGAGCTTCCACCATTTCTCACGGTCGATGGTCGCGTCCTTGCCGGGCGAAGTATAGAGACCGATCTCGCGCGGACCTTTGATCATCATGCGATAGGTGCCGACATTGATGCGGCCGGTCTCGGGATCCTTGGTGATGACGGCGTCACCTGTGCCGAGATACTTGCCGCCGTCGAGCGGCCACATGCGCTGCGCGGGAAAGATGCGGATGTCGATGTCGTCGCCTTCGACGACGTTCTGACTGCAGATCGCTTGTTCGGGGGAGACTTCCTTGGGCGGCAGCTTGCGGCCCAGCTTGCGCTGCAGGATTTGCACCGCCTTGAGCGGGTGATCCACCGGCTGTTCGCCGATCATCAGGCAGAAGCGCGTCAGGTTGCAGCCGACCATGTTGTAGAGCGCGCGGTGGCCGGGGTGCCCCTTGATGTTCTCGAACAGGAGCGCTGGGCTGCGTTCGCTGGCGACCAGGTACGTGATGGTCGCCGCTTCGAGATCGGGGTCGACCTCCGCCGTGATGCGCTTGAGCTCGCCCAAGGCCTCGACTTTCTCCAGCCAGGCATCGAGATCGCTCGCATTCGCGGCGCGGGGCATGGGTTTGGATTCGGCTTTGCTGAGCTGCTGGCCCTCGCCGCCAGCGCCGACCGTGACGCTCATGTCCATGTCCGTCTCCCGGCTTGTTCCGTTTCGAGCTTCCCGTGGCGGCGAAGTCTAGCGGAGCGGAATTGGCATGGCGACCGCCCAAAGCACCGCAGCGAGCGCTGCGCGCAAACGGCACGTAATGAAAGGCCCGGCGCAAGGGCCGGGCCTGCGAACGGGAGAGTGGTGTTCGATCAGAAACCGGAGATCACGCTTTCCAACCCGAGCAAATGGGCGAGCGACTTGAGCTCACGCCGCTGGTCGTCGCTGAAGCTCATGACCAGTGGAAAGCCTGCCGTCTTGAGGCCCTCGACGTCGACTTTGCTCATGTCGACCGATGCCAGGCGGACGCTCTTGGTCGACGCCTTCTCGGCCGCATCTTTCTTGTATTCCATTTTGCGCAATTGCGCCTCGACTGCGGGCCAATAGCGCTCCTGGTCCGGCGTCAAGTTGAGCCGGCGTTTGATGCTGGCGATCTGCGAATCGCTGAGCACGGCGTTCGCGCGGTGCACAGGCCGATGCACCGGCACCGGCCTTATAGCCGCAGCCTGCACAACGGGCCTGGGATTGGCGGTTACTTCAGCAGTGATCGGCAACGGGTTGGCTTGGCTGACGGGGTAGGTGGGATTGGGATCAAACAGGGTCATCTCGCCATCAGCCGAGGCAAAGGCGAGCACCGGCGCGGCCGCCGATGCTGCGTTCCATTCGACGGGGAAGCGCAAGTCGACAGCTTCCGATGCCGTGATTTCGAACGCATCCGGCACTGAACCCGGCGCGAGCGCAGTACGGGCTTGAAATCCCGCCCCCAGACCGGTCGCGCCTGCTGCGCCCAAAATCACCAGACAGGCGAATACCTGTGTGCGTTTAGCCCGCCCCCACATGCCCCCGTCCCGTCTCCGATCCCGACGGTGTGATAAGTGCCGGGAAAGGGAGCGTAATTATGGCCCCCGCGGGACATTTTCCCGGCCAATTCCCTTTGCATCGGAGTGGGTTAGCCGCAGGGCGCGAGCGCCCGAAGCAGTCTCCTTGGCGCAACGAAAAAGCCCGACCTTTCGGCCGGGCTTTCGCAATCGCTTGAAAGCGCGGCGAATTACGCCGCCTCTTCCTCCACCAAGGACTCCTCGTCTTCGCCTTCCGCGGGCTTGGGTCCCCGGCGCGGGCCTTTGGCGAGGGCCGCCTCGATCTCCTTGATCGCCTCGGTCTCGGTGATCCGCTGCACCGCCGAGATTTCGCGCGAGAGGCGATCGAGCGCCGCCTCATAGAGCTGGCGCTCCGAGTAAGACTGCTCCGGCTGCGACTCCGAGCGGAACAGATCGCGCACGACCTCGGCAATCGCCACGATGTCACCGGAGTTGATCTTGGCCTCGTATTCCTGCGCCCGGCGCGACCACATGGTGCGCTTGATGCGGGCACGACCCTTGAGCGTCTCAAGCGCGCGCCGCACCAGCGGCGGTTCGGCCAGCTTGCGCATGCCAACGGACACGATCTTTGCGGTGGGAACCCGCAAAGTCATCTTGTCCTTGACGAAATTGATCACGAACAGTTCGAGCTTGGCGCCGGCAACCTCTTGTTCCTCGATGGCGATGATCTGGCCCACGCCATGCGAGGGATAGACGATGAACTCGCCGGTCTTGAAGCCCTGCCGCTGTGTGGCCTTCCGGTTGGCGATTCCGGGGGTGGCTGCCTCTTCCGGCTTGCGGCGAACCGGGATTTTGACGACGGGAGTCCGCCGCCGGACGGCCGCCCGGGCGGTCTGCGATGCCCGCCGGCGCGAGCCGGCTGCGGCCTTTTTGGCTCGCCGGGTCACGACGAGAGCCTTCTTCGGACGATGACGCGTTTTGCCTGCCACGGCGGTTTGCGTGGTTCTCACGTCCCTAGTTGCGGGTTCCTCGGAAGCGGCCGAAAAATAAGGCTCCCCAGGGGGAGCTTCTCGGCTGCGGCGCTTTGCTCATTTTTCAACTATATAGCACATTTTTCGCCGAAATCAAAGCCTTACGGCAGGGCAAAGCCCCGGATTCACGCATTTTGGCATTACATTTTCGTCACCTGGTTAACCGGCGGCGCTAATCCCCGGTTCCGCCTTTGGGCGAGAAGTACTTGAGCTTCCCGGCCACGTCTTCCCACTCTTTAGCGTCTGCCGGCGGTTCCTTCTTCACCGTGATATTCGGCCAGGCTTTCGAGAATTCCGCATTGAGTTTGAGGAATTCCTCGAGACCCGGCTCGGTATCGGGCTTTATCGCCTCGACCGGGCACTCGGGCTCACAAACGCCGCAATCGATGCACTCGTCGGGATGGATGACCAGCATGTTCTCGCCCTCGTAGAAACAATCGACGGGGCACACCTCGACGCAGTCCATGTACTTGCACTTAATGCATTTATCGTTGACGATGTAGGTCATCAGCAACTCTCGGATGCGCTCGGGTCCCTAGCGCATGGACCCCGGCCAAGCAAGACGTGGCGCTGCTGCGGCGGTCGTGCCAGACGGCGGACCGCGTGCCGCAGGGCCGTTGCCACTTCATACGCCGTTTTTGCCGGTGAACCGCTCGATCGCGCGGCGCTCGCGCTTCGTCGGTCGGCCTCCGCCCGCCTCGCGCAGCACTGGCGGCAAGCTTGCGCGTGCGTCCGTCTCGTTTCGCGCCGCAGCGACATTCTCACAAAGTGCGCGCGCCGCTTCCGCGGACCCACGGCGTTCGGCAAATCCGACGACCTTGAGCACCCGTACCGCCCGGTCGAGGGCGACGGCCACCACATCGCCGGGACGCACACCGTGGCTTGGCGCAAGGATGCGCTGGCCGTTGACGCGCACATGACCCGAACTCGCGAGTGATGCCGCGGCCGAACGTGTGCGCACCACCCGCGCGTGCCAGAGCCACTTGTCGATGCGCTGGCGATCCAATTGCGGCGCGCCTCAGCGCGGCTCCTTGCTGCTGGCTTCCAGCTGCTCTTTGAGGGCAGCAAGCTTGGCGAACGGCGAATTCGGGTCCGGCTCACGTTCGCGCCGGTCGGCGCGTCCCTTGATGTATTTCGCACGCAAGGCCGGATCCCGGTCGGGACGCTCATCGCGCGACGGGCGTTCGGGCCGATTGGAACGTTGCTGCTGCCCTCGGCGATCCGGCCGGTGGGAACGCTGCTGATGCTCGCTCCGTTGGCTACCGGCGGCTCGACCGCGCCGCTCACGTCGATCCTGGTGCTCTTGCGGCGGTGCCGAGGCCGCGCTCGCCGATGCCGAAACGGCGGCCGTTTCGCCCGCGCTCGCCTGGGCTGGTTGCGCCGCAGTCGCGCTGGTGTCGGCTGTCCGCTGTTGGCGCGCGGACACGCGGGCGCCACGCGGCTTGCGTGGACGCGGTTCGCGGCGGCCGGGGCGCCACACTTCTATGACTTCCTCGGTCTTCGCATCGGCATCGGCGGACTGGTCCGATGTCCCGGCTTCCTTGCCTTCCAATTCTGGGGAAATCGCAAGCGCCGGGGCCTCCGGAACATTGATGATCGCGTGCGCGCCCTCCACGGGTTCCGGCTTTGCGTCGAGCGGTTCGCCGGCCGCGCTCGGCGCGGCTTCGGCAGCTGGATCTCGCGTCCTTGCTTCCAGTTCCGGTTGAGGCGGTCCGACGGCGTCTGTTGGAATCGCCGCTGCGGCCGCATCCGGATCGGCCGCATCCTCGCCGTCCGCGTCTTCTGGTGCGCTTTGCAGTGGCCCGTCTGCTGCTTGCGGTTCCTTGGATACAGGTGAAGGCGCCTCGCTCGCGCGCGGCCGCTTCTCCATGCGGTAGCCGAGCGCACGCAGCACCGAGGCAAAGTCTTCTCCCGAGCAGCCGACAAGGGAGGTCATGCCGACCGTCACGGTAAAGCCAAAGTCATCGATCGCGCCCGGGGGCTTGGCGGCAGCCGTGCCGGCGCGCCAAGCGAGCGCAGGACGAATAAGATCGGCCAGACGTTCCAAAATATCCACGCGAACCGCGCGCTCGCCGCAGATGCGATAGCCGGCCACGCGATAAAGGACTTTGGAAATGTCCTTATCGGCCGCAATCGACGTGCGCCCGCTGGCGGCAAGCTGTGTGATCCCTTCCAACCCCTTCGTCTCGGGGTTGCCGTGTTTGAGCGCCCACAATTGCGTCGCAAGCACGCGAGGGCCGGGCTTGAGCAGCGCCGGGATATAGATGTGATACGCACCGAAACGGACGCCGTATTTTCGCAAGGTGGCGCGCGTCGGCTGATCGAGACCCTTCACCTCCTCGGCAACCCTCTGGCGATCGAGCACGCCGAGGGCCTCGGCGAGCTGGAATGCGACCCCGCGAGCGATGCCGGTGACGTCTTCGGCCGCAGCCAAGCGGAACAGTGCCTCCAGCAGCCGTTCGATGTGAGACTTGAGCCAGAGATCGAGCCGCGCCTGCACCGCGTCACGCGGCGCGCCGGTGAGACGCTCATCGGCAATGATGCGCAGGCGCGGTTTGAGGACATCTTCGCCGGCGACCAGCTTGCCGACGGGTTGGCCGAGCCATCGTATCGTGCCATCCGTCGCGAGCACCAGCTGTCCGTCCGCGGCTTGCGCCAGCCGCGTCGCGCGGGTGTTGATTTCGCCGGCCAAGGCTTTCTGGGCGGCCCCCGCCAGTGCCTTGGCTTCGGAACTCGCACTCGAACTGTCGGGCGTGAACGTAAACCCATCGAGCCGGCCGATGCCGTGCCCTTCGACAACAACTTCACCGCTCTTGCTGATCTCGGCATCCAGTACCGCGTTTTCGCGCAGCCGCCGCATCAATACGCTGGTGCGGCGATCGACGAATCGCTCGGTCAATCGGTCGTGCAAGGCGTCTGACAACCGATCCTCGACGGCGCGCGTGATGCCCTGCCAGTGCTCCGGATCGGCGAGCCAGTCCGGGCGATTGGCGGCGAAGGTCCAGGTGCGAATGTGCGCGATGCGATTTGACAGAGTATCGATGTCGCCGCCGGTGTGATCCGCCTGCTCGACTTGGCGCGCAAACCAGTCGACCGGAACGGTCCCCTCCCGCATCAGGAACCCGTAAAGCGTGGTGACAAGCTCGGCGTGGGTGGCGGGGGAAATCTTGCGGTAGTCGGGAATCTGGCACACGTCCCAAAGACGCTCGACCGCTTGCCGCGTCTGCGCGAGCGCGCGGATCTCGTCGTCGCGCCCGGCATGTTCCAACACCAAAATGTCTTCGGCCACCGGCGCGCGAGTAAGGCAGCTCTCTTTCGGCGTCTCGGCCAAGGATGCCTGCAACGCGCCGATTGATGAGAAGTCAAGTTCTGTGTTGCGCCATTGCAGCGTCTTGATCGGCTCGAACGTGTGGCTTTCGAGCGCCTGCGCGAGTTCCGTCTCGAATGGCGGACATCGTCCCGTCGTACCAAAGGTTCCATCACGCGTGGCACGGCCCGCGCGCCCGGCGATTTGCGCCAGTTCGGCCGGATTGAGCTTGCGGAACTGATAGCCATCGAATTTCCGGTCGGAAGCAAAGGCGACATGATCGACATCGAGATTGAGTCCCATACCGATCGCATCGGTGGCGACGAGATATTCGACATCGCCGGACTGATAGAGCTCGACTTGAGCGTTTCTTGTGCGCGGGGACAGCGCGCCGAGCACGACTGCCGCGCCGCCTCGCTGGCGGCGGATCAGCTCGGCGATGGAATAGACCTCTTCGGCCGAAAACGCGACGATCGCGGAACGACGAGGTAGCCGCGTAAGCTTTCGCTCGCCCGCGAACGAAAGCTGCGACAGGCGCGGACGGGTCAGAACATGGGCACCCGGAAGCAGCCGCTCTACCATCGGCCGCACGGTTTGCGCCCCGAGCACCAACGTCTCGTCGCGCCCACGCCGGTTGAGCATGCGGGCGGTGAAGACGTGGCCGCGCTCGAGATCCGCGCCGAGCTGCGCCTCGTCGATCGCAAGGAAAGCAACGTCGAGGTCGCGCGGCATGGCCTCGACCGTAGAAACCCAATAACGCGGATTGGGCGGCTTGACCTTTTCCTCGCCGGTGACCAGCGCGACCGCATCGGCGCCCAGCCGCTCCGTCACCTTGTTGTATACCTCGCGCGCGAGCAGCCGCAGAGGCAGCCCGATGATGCCAGAGGAATGAGCGAGCATGCGCTCGATCGCGAGATGGGTCTTCCCGGTGTTGGTCGGCCCAAGCACGGCCGTGACGCCAGTGCCGCGCGCGCCGGCATCGCGGGTGCTCTGAAAAGAGAAGGAGATCGGCATCAATCTTGATCTGGTGACGGACCCGCAGCAGCGCTATCGCCTCGGCTCATCGTCCCGCGCGGGCAGCCAAGCGGACCATGACCTCCGATGCGTGCAGACGAGTGCCTCCACAGGGGAACATTACCGCGCGGCCGCTGCCGCGACATGACGCATCGACTTTCGCGGACTTTGCAGACGAGCGCGCCGGATTCATCCCGCTCACAAGAAAGATAGCGGCTTCCCGCGCGAGCGCCAACAGCGATTCGAGCGGCTGCTCGTGCGCGCGCGCCGGTCGGCGAGCCTGGAACTGGCCGATCAGCGGTGAGCCACCGTTGTGCTGTTGTAGCTTGCGGATCGGGTTCTGCTTGCGGCGGAGCTTGTCCCCGCAAGCGGCGGCGCCACGTCGTCATCGGCGCCCTGTCTATCGAACGCGAGCGCAGACACAGCGGGGGGACGGGAGGCTTGGCCACGCCCTTGGCATGAAGGCGGCGATTCCCCGGGTGGAACGAGTCCCGAACGAATCGCGCCCGAATCGCTGACTCCGGCGCTTCGGAATTCGTTCTCGGCGATATGTGGTATCGGCACCCGTGAGAGCCCCAAAATCGTGTAACCGCATGGAAACGCGACCGCCGCATATTTTCCTGCCGCTCGCTCGCAGGCGGGAGTGCCAAAAGCTACCCGAATGATAAGCCGTCACTGCGTTTTGGCGGACGCTTTTGGCGGTTGAGGCACCGAAACAAATTGCGTCGCCTGCAGGACGCCGGTACCGAGCGGCGTCGGAATTGAGACGCGATAGGGAACCACCATGCGTGTTCCGAAGATTGGGGCGAGCCACATTTCCATGTCGCGCAAGCCGGCGAGATATTTGATCGCCGCGCGCTCCGGGATGTGGCCTGCAATCGGTAAATATTGGAGCGCACAGACCACGACGGTTCCTTGGTAGCCGACGTCCGATCTGACGCGGTCGAGCCGCTTGAATGCGAGCTGCAGGTCATAGCGCATCCGACCATCAAAGATCGAAAGCGTGCGTTGGCATGCCTGCGGCGCCAACGTATCGCCGGCACCCGGAACGCGCATCAAGGAAGCGGTCATCGGATCGAAGACCCCACGCCGATGCGCTTCAGTAATAGGAACACGGTCAGGCGTGACAACGGTCGGCGGCTCCACCATGAATTCCTTCACGGTGCCCGATTGGATCACCATTCGGATTTCATCGTATTTTCGGTCGGTGAAAATGTTCGCTGCGTAATTCGAAGAAACGACCTGGCCTCCGGAGATCGCGCCGCGCGCGCTGCTTTCGCCATGACCGCTGGCGAAGACGCGCATCAGGCCGGCAGTCGCCCCGTTCGCTGTTGCGGTGAAATGATCATCGCCGATTTCAACCATCCAGCCACCTCGTCCGACCGGCAATCCCGCAAGGGTGACGCTGTAGTGGGCGTCGAGCTTGCCCTGTGCGAAACCGGCGCGTTGCACGCCATCGGCGATGACCATTGCGAGCGTCGCCGTGATCAGAAAAATTGCGCGACGACTGCGACGAGATGAACCCACGAACCAGATTCCTGGTTTTGCTTATAACGACTGCGGTTGCGAACGTGGTTAGCGCATTGCGGCCACGCGGCCAAGTCCTCGGCGCAGCGAGCAGGCATTTTCGCTAGCTTGGGGCGGCATCTTGGCCCGATCAAGGCACGCGCCAACGACATGCTTTTTCGCGAAGAACGCGACCCCCGGCCCGGTGCGTAAGTAGCGACGTCACGAGAACTGTGCCAGCGGCTTGACGCGGTTTTGACCGCTCTTTATAGGTCCGCGCACTTGATCGAAGCCAAAATAGCCAAGCTGATCTTTGCTCGGTCCTCGCTTGATCCGGCAAGGCGCGAATGGCTGCATTCGAGGTTGATAATGTCGCGACGCTGCGATCTGACCGGCAAGGCGCCCCAGGTCGGTCATAAAGTGAGCCACTCCAACATCAAAACCAAGCGGCGCTTTTTGCCGAATCTGCTGAACGTGACGATGATCTCGGACACGCTCGGCCGCTCGGTGCGGCTGCGGGTCTCGGCGAATGCCCTCAAGACCGTCGATCATCGCGGCGGTCTCGACGCCTTTCTGATGAAGGCGAGAGACGAAGAGCTATCCGAGAAGGCGCTCGAGCTCAAACGTCAAATCCGTAAGAAGCGGGCAGCGGCCACGGCTGGATAAATTCGTTCGCTTTCGGTGGCGAAGCGGCAGCGAAGAATGGCGCCCGCGCGCGAGGGCGCAAAGCGGCCACGCAACGTGACAGTATCGCCCAGAGCAACTGCGCGTCTTGTGGTCACGCGTCGAGCCTGCGGCGCGGCGGCAGCTCCGCGGGAATGCGTTCATCAAACAGTTCGGCGAGTTTTTCGATCATTGCGCCGCCGAGCTCTTCGGCATCGACGATGGTAAGGGCGCGGCGATAGTAGCGCGTCACATCGTGGCCGATGCCGATCGCGATCAACTCGACCGGCGAGCGGGTCTCGATTTCCTGGATCACCCAGCGCAGATGTCGTTCGAGGTAGTTGCCGGGATTGACCGAGAGCGTGGAATCGTCGACCGGCGCGCCGTCTGAAATCATCATCAGGATTTTGCGCTGCTCGGTCCGGCCGAGCAGGCGCTTGTGCGCCCAATCGAGCGCCTCGCCGTCGATGTTTTCCTTCAACAAGCCTTCGCGCATCATCAAGCCGAGATTCTTGCGCGCGCGGCGCCACGGCGCGTCCGCCGATTTGTAGATGATGTGACGCAGATCGTTGAGGCGCCCGGGACTGGCAGGTTTGCCAGCGGCAAGCCAGGCTTCGCGCGATTGACCGCCTTTCCACGCACGCGTGGTGAACCCGAGGATCTCCACCTTGACCCCGCAGCGCTCCAGCGTTCGCGCCAGGATATCGGCGCAGGTCGCCGCCACCGTGATTGGGCGTCCACGCATCGAACCCGAATTGTCGAGCAGAAGCGTCACGACGGTGTCGCGGAAATCCATTTCCTTCTCGCGCTTGAACGAGAGCGGATGCAACGGATCGACGACGACGCGGGAAAGCCGCGCGGGATCGAGCAGCCCCTCCTCCAGGTCGAATTCCCAGGCCCGATTCTGCTGCGCCATCAATCGGCGTTGCAGGCGATTGGCGAGTCGCGCCACCACCCCTTGCAGGTGCGAAAGCTGCTTGTCGAGGTAACCGCGCAGCCGATCGAGCTCCTCGGGTTCGCACAAGTCTTCGGCTGCGACGATCTCATCGTGCCTAGTAATGAATGGCCGGTAATCCGGGCCGCGCGGCTCGTTCTGGCCATGCCGGCGCGGACGCCGCGGCTGTGCCGGTGCCTCGGCGTCACCCATTTCCGCGTCGTCCGCGCTTTCTGCAGAAAGCGCCTCGGTCGCGTCGGCCGCAGCATCGGACATGTCTTCCGCGGAGGCGTCCGCCTCTTCGACCTGGGTTTGCGCGTCCTCGCCGTCGGCTCCCTGACCCTCTACGCCGGACTCCTCCTTGCGGCGGTCCTGCTCGCCCTCCTCACCCTCCTCCTCGTCCGCCTCGGTGCCGCGGTCCTCGCCCATGTCGAGAGCATCGAGCAGGTCATGAACGACATCGCCGAACCGCGCTTGGTTCTCGATCAGCCGCTCGAGGCGGTCGAGATCGCGGCTGGCGCGATCCTCGATCAGGGGCCGCCACAATTCGACGATTTTCTTCGCCGCAGCCGGCGGGGCCTGCCCGGTCAATCGCTCGCGCACCATCAGCGCGACCGCCTCCTCGATCGGCGCATCGGCCCGATCGCTGACCTCGTCGAACTTGCCGCGATGAAAGCGATCGTCGAGCATGGCCGACAGGTTCTGGGCGACGCCCGACATGCGGCGCGCGCCGATTGCCTCGACACGCGCTTGCTCGACGGCATCGAACACGGCGCGCGCCTGCTGTCCTCCTGGCACCAACTTGCGATGCACCATGGGATCGTGACAGGCGAGCTTGAGGGCCATGGAATCGGCGTGACCGCGCACGATCGCCGCTTCCGCGCCGGTAAGCTTGCGCGGAGGCTCGGGCAGGCGAACCTTGCCGCCGGCGATGCCGGGACGTTCGGCCGCAAACGCGACTTCCAGGTCCGGCTTGCGGGCAATCGCCCGCAGGCATCCCGTGACCGCGCGCTTGAATGGTTCGGTCGGGCTGTCCTTGACGAGGCTTTTGCCTTTGTTGTTGGAGGCCATCAGCTCAAGGCCACATTCACCGACGATTCCGGCAGCTCGACTCCGAAGCAGCGCTGATAGAATTCGGCGACGATCGGGCGCTCCAGCTCATCGCATTTGTTCACGAAGGTCAGCCGGAAGGCAAAACCGACATCTTTGAAGATTTCCGCGTTCTCCGCCCAGGTAATCACCGTGCGCGGGCTCATGACGGTGGAAATATCGCCGTTCATGAAGGCGTTACGCGTGAGATCGGCAACGCGCACCATCTTGTTGACGATGTCGCGACCGTGATCGGTCCGATAGTGCTTGGCCTTGGCCAGTACGATCTCGACCTCGTTGTCGTGCGGCAAGTAGTTGAGCGTGGACACGATCGACCACCGGTCCATCTGCCCCTGATTGATCTGCTGCGTGCCGTGATAAAGGCCGGACGTGTCGCCCAAGCCGACCGTGTTGGCGGTCGCGAACAAGCGGAACGCCGGGTGCGGCCTGATCACCTTGTTCTGGTCGAGCAGGGTCAGCTTGCCGGAGACCTCGAGCACGCGCTGGATGACGAACATCACGTCGGGACGCCCGGCGTCATACTCGTCGAAACAAAGCGCGACATTGTGCTGCAGCGCCCACGGCAAGATGCCGTCGCGGAACTCGGTCACCTGCATCCCGTCGCGAATGACGATCGCGTCCTTGCCGATGAGGTCGATGCGGCTGATATGGCTGTCGAGATTCACGCGCACGCACGGCCAATTGAGGCGCGCCGCCACCTGCTCGATGTGGGTCGATTTCCCGGTACCGTGATAGCCGGTGACGATGACCCGCCGGTTCTTGGCGAACCCCGCGAGAATGGCGAGCGTGGTCGCCTGGTCGAACCGATAATCGGGGTCAATGTCAGGCGTGTGCTCATCGGGCTCCGAATAGGCGGGGACCTCCATGTCGCTGTCGAAACCGAACAGCTGGCGGATCGACACCTTCATGTCGGGAAGACCGGCGACTTCTTGCGTTGCGGCGGTCATGAGTGCTCCGTCAGATCGGCCCGTTTCGCTGGAACGTTGCGCAGACTCGCAGGTCCTCAACCTAGCAGACGCGCCCCGCGCCGCGAAAGCGGTGGACCCGGCAAAACTCGCACTATTTCAAATAGGTATCGAGCGGGCGCTGCGCAACGTGCGGCTGCTTCGGCCGCTCAACGAAAGCCGATTGACTTCAAGTAGTTATAGGCCTGGATGATTTCGCGCAGTTGATCTTCCGAGGAACGGTCACCGCCGTTGGCGTCGGGATGGTGCCGTTTGACCAAAGTCTTGAACCGCCGCTTCACTTCCTGCGCCGAAGCATCCGCTTCGAGCCCAAGCGCGTCGAGTGCCTTGCGCTCGGCGTTGCGCACGGCGCGGCTCTCGACGCTGCGCGCGCCGCGGCGTGGACCGAGGCCGGCGTCCGCATCCCCGAACATGCCAAATGGATCATCGATGCGGTCGAACGCCGCATCCCAACGCGAGGAGCGCGAGCGCGATGCGGGCCGTCCGCCGTTCATGCCCATCTTCCAGGTCGGACGATGTCCGACGACAGCGTCCTTCTGATAACGGGCAATGTCGTCGGCGGTCATCCCAGCAAAGAAATTGTAGGCGTGATTGTATTGGCGCACGTGCTCGAGGCAGAACTGCCAATATTCTCGTTCCCGCAATCGCCCCTTTGGAGCGCGATGCGTCGCCGGCGCCTTGCAGTCGGGCCACTCGCAGGCCGGGCAATGGGCACGCAGCCGCCGATCCTTGTCAGGCTTGACGCGGATGCGATCGAACAGGGGCGAGTCGTTTTTCATGACCGATCAGTATGCGCGCACAGGCGAGCAAGCTTCAAGGCTTGACAAGTCGGTCCGTCCATCCGCAAGGCCGCCGTTGACCCGGTTGCGCCCCTGCGGCTAAGCGGAGCTATGACAGTCCGCGAGGTGATCACAGCGAAATTGGGCGAAGCCTTCGCCCCGGCAAGCCTCGACGTGATCGACGAATCGGATCGGCACGTCGGGCATGCCGGGTACCGTGCCGGCGGCGAGACGCACTTCCGAATTCATATCGTGTCGGAGGCGTTTCGCGGCAAGAGCAGGCTCGAGCGCCACCGCATGATCTACAACACGCTGGCCGACGAGCTCAAAGCCGGCGTGCACGCGCTCGCCATCGAGGCGACGACTCCGAGCGAGCGCGCCGCATGATCGGCAGCCAGTGACCCGATTCCGAAGTTCGCAAACGGACTTTGCCGCGTGGTTGTGCGAACTTCGGGTTCGCGGCACTAGGCCGCCTTCCCCGCCGGCCGGCGTGCGAGCGGCGTGATGCGCAAAGCCGTGATGCGGTTGCGGTCGCGGCGCAGCACGCGAAACCGGAACCCGTGGAACGTGAATGTCTGGCCCGGCTCGGGAATCGAGCGCGCTTCGTGAATCACGAGCCCTGCCACCGTGGTCGCCTCGTCATCGGGCAGACTCCACTCCATGGCGCGGTTGAGATCGCGAATGGGCACGCCACCATCAACGTTCACCGAGCCGTCCGGCTGCGGCCGCACGCCGGGTACCGCAATGTCATGCTCGTCGGTGATGTCGCCGACGATCTCCTCGAGAATGTCCTCGAGCGTGACCAAGCCCATCACCTCGCCGTACTCGTCGACCACCAGCGCGAACGGCGTTTTGCGCCGACGAAATGCCTTGAGCTGCTCCGAGAGGGGCCGAATTTCCGGCACGAACCAGGGCGGCCGCGCGATCGCGGCGACATCGACTTTGGCGAGATCGCCATCGGCCGCCTGAATCGCGCGCAGCAAATCTTTCGCGTGCAGGATGCCGACGATGTTTTCCGGTTTTCCCCTCCACAGAGGCACGCGCGTGACCTCGCTTTCCAGCACCGTCTTGACCACCTGCTCGGGTGGATCCTCGGCGCACACCGTGATCATCTCGGTGCGATGCACCATGACGTCGGAGACCGTGAGGTCGCGAAGATCGAGCAGGCCGCTGAACATATCGCGATCCAACCGCTCGACGCCGCCCTCCCGGTGCAAAAGATCGACCGCGCCGCGCAACTCCTCGTGCGGCAAAAGAATCGATTCGCTCTCGCCGACCTTCATGCCCAACAGCCGCAGCATCCGTTTCACCAGCCACTCGACCCCGATCAACACCGGCGCGAGCAGCCGGACGGTCCAATCGATCGGGCGCGCGACCCAAAGCGCGAGTCGATCCGGCGAGTTGAACGCCGCCGTCTTGGGCAGAACTTCGGCAAATATCACGATCAGGATGGTCATCACCACGGTGGCGTAGATCACGCCCAGCTCGCCGAACCAATTGAGCAGAACGCCGGTTGCAAGCGCGGACGAGGCGATGTTGACGGCATTGTTGCCAAGCAGGAGCGCGCCAATAAGACGCTCGCGCGAAGCGAGCAGGCGATTGACCAGCGCGGCCAGCCGATTGCCCTGCTTCTCGAGTCGATGCATGCTGGCGCGCGACGACGCAGTCAGCGCGGTCTCGCTCCCGGCGAAGAACGCCGAGAGCAAAACGCAGATCAGCACCACCACCAGCGCAAACCAGTCGTACCCAGTCATGGCTCGGCGAGCTTCTCGATCAGAAAGGCGCGCACGTCGGTAGCGTCGACGTCGGATGTGATGAAGCAGTCGCTGATCGCGCGCACCAGGACGAAGGTCAATTTACCCTGTTTGACCTTTTTGTCCTGGGCAATGAGTTCCATTATGCGATCGGCATTGGGCGCGCCGCCGGCAATCGATGAGACATCGGTCGGCAACCCGACCGCGGCAAGATGGCGCTCGACGCGCGCGGCTTGATCGAACGGCAGCAGCTTAAGCCTGGCGGAAAACGCAAAGGCGAGCACGAGGCCGAGCGAAATCGCCTCCCCGTGCAGCAGCCGATCGGAGAACCCGGCCGCAGCTTCGAGCGCGTGACCGAATGTGTGACCGAGATTGAGTAGCGCCCGTTCCCCGGTCTCGCGTTCGTCACGAGCGACGATCGCCGCCTTCATGCGGCAACTCACGGCAATGGCATGCTCGCGTGCCGCGCCGCCGGCAAACACCTGTTGCCAGTTGGCCTCGAGCCAAGCGAAAAAATCGGCATCTCCGATCAGTCCGTATTTCGCCACTTCGGCGTAGCCCGCGCGAAATTCACGCGCCGGCAGCGTATCGAGCACGGCGGTGTCAGCCACGACCAGGATCGGCTGGTGGAAGGCGCCGATGAGATTCTTGCCGTGGCGCGAATCGATCGCAGTCTTGCCGCCGACTGACGAATCGACCTGTGCCAGCAGCGTGGTCGGCACCTGCACGTAGTCGAGACCGCGGCGCACGACGGCCGCGGCAAATCCGGCGAGATCGCCAACCACTCCACCGCCGAGCGCGATGATGAGGTCGTTCCGTTCAATCCGCGCGGCTATCAGCGCTTCGCAAACCGTTTCGAGTATTGGGAACGCCTTCGAGGCTTCTCCGGGCGGGACCGTCACCGATGTGGTTGGGATCGCGGCCGCAGCAAGCGCAGCTTCCACTGCAACAAGGTAGTGCTGTGCAACCGTTTTATCGGTGACGATCGCGGCCTTGGCGCCGGGGCGTAGCGCACCAATCCTGCGCCCAAGCGAGCTTAGCTGTCCGCTTCCGATCACGATGTCATAGCTGCGATCGGCAAGCGGGACGTTTACGAGGATCGGATCTTTGACGCGCAGTGGAGCGGTCACGGCGTGTGTTTTCCCCCCGCCACGGTATCGACTGTCGCGCACACCGCACCGGTAAGACCGGCGAGCGCGCTTACGATCTCGTCCACGATCTTATCGTGAAATACGTCTCGCGACTGTACTGTCAGGTCCGCCTGCGCGTAGACCGGGTAACGCTCCTCCATGAGCCGACGCAACGCAGCGGCGGGATCATCGGTCCTAAGCAGCGGACGATCATGGCGGCGGCGGATCCGCTTCATCAAGACGTCGAAATCCGCGTTGAGCCAGATGGAAATCCCGCTGGCACCGATCGCGGCGCGAGTCTCGGTATTCATGAAGGCTCCGCCGCCGGTGGCCAGCACCTGCGGGCCGCCCTTGAGGAGACGGGTGATCACGCGGGTCTCGCCGGCGCGAAAGTAGGGTTCTCCATGCACCGCAAAGATTTCATGAATTTTCATACCGGCATGGGCGAGTTCGATCTCCTCGTCCGCATCGACGAAAGGAATGTCCAGCCGGGATGCGAGACGCCGCCCGATCGAGGACTTGCCGGCGCCCATCATCCCGACGAGCACGATCGAGCGGTGGCCAAGCGCCGAGACGATGGCCGCTTCAATTCGCGCTGCAACTGCATGGCGCGCTTCCTGCACCATGGACCGGCTCCCTGGTATCAGCGTTCGCGGTATACGCGCGACCGCATCCCACGCTCACCGGTTTCGCGCAAACCGCTTACCGGCCTCGCAGCAGCCTTTAACCTTTCCTTAGCCCTCGTTCTTTCCTGTCGTGCCGGCGATGTCGTAGTTTCTCCACTCTTTTAGGCGAAGTTACCGGTCGAGGGAATGATGCCGAGCCTGTTCCGTTTGCTCACGCTGATCGCGGTGCTGGGCGGCCTGACATACGGCGCCATGTTCATGCTTGCGACCTGGTTCGACCCGAAGCCGCGTGAAATCACCGTTTCGATCCCGCCGGACAAGTTCGCCAAGCAGCCGTAACCACGATGGCGGCCGCCAAGCCCCGTGATCGCGACCAATCCCTGATCGAGCTGTTCCTCGACATGTTGGCGGCCGAGCGCGGGGGAGCCAGCAATACGCTTACCGCCTATGCCCACGACCTTGCCGATTTTTCCGCCTATCTGGCTGCGGCCGGAGCCTGTATTGCGGAGGCCGGGACCGAGGAGCTGCGCGCCTATCTCGCCTCGCTTCACAATCGCGGCTTCGCGGCGGCATCAATCGCGCGGCGCCTCTCGGCCATCCGTCAATTGTATCGGTTTCTCTACGGCGAGGGGCATCGGGCTGATGACCCATCGGCTGTCATCGAAGGACCCAAGCGGGGCCGCACCTTACCCAAGGTGCTCAGCATCGAGCAGGTCGACCGCTTGCTGGCGCACGCGCGTCTCGGGGTAGAAGCGGATCGCCCATTGCTCGAGCGGCTTCGCGCCGCGCGGCTCGTCTGCCTGGTGGAGGTGTTGTACGCCACAGGTCTGCGGGTCTCGGAACTGGTCACGCTTCCGGCCTCAGCCGCCGAACGCAGCGCCCGTATGCTGTTCGTGCGCGGCAAAGGCGGCAAGGAGCGCATGGTACCGCTCAACGAATCCGCCAGAGGGGCCATGCGCCAGTACCTCGGCTTGCTTCGCGAAGCCGGACGAGGGCAAAAAGACAAATGGCTGTTTCCTTCTTTTGGCAAAGCGGGTCATCTGACCCGCCAGCATTTTGCCCGCGAACTGACGATGCTCGCCGCAGCTGCCGGGTTGCATTCCGCGCAGCTAAGCCCGCACGTTCTGCGCCACGCATTTGCCAGCCATCTTCTGCACAACGGCGCCGATCTACGGGTGGTGCAGACGCTGCTCGGGCACGCGGACATTTCCACGACACAAATTTATACGCATGTCCTGGAACAGCGTCTCAAGAGCTTGGTCCGCGACCTGCATCCGCTCTCAGACCACTGAGGCGCCACGTCCCTGCCATGGAGTTGGCGATGCGTTTCCTACCGGCAAAACACTTGCGTTCAGCGATCGCTTTGGTCGCCGCATCGATGGTCACGGCGTCCGCATACGCGCAAACGGCGCAGGAGCGGCGCTGGTGCGAGGGCCAGGACGCGGCCACACCGAACCAACGCATCGACGCCTGCTCGGCCGTGATCAAGGCGGGACGCGAGAAGGGCGACAAGCTCGCGGACGTGTTCAACGATCGCGGCATCGGTCACCGCCTCAACGGTGATTACGACCGTGCGATCGCCGATTACAGCCAGGCGATCAAGCTTAACGGCAAATTCGCTGCGGCCTTGAATAATCGCGGCGTCAGCTACGACAAAAAAAGCGAGTACGACCGCGCCATCCAGGATTACGACCAGGCGCTCAAACTTATGCCGACGTCGGAAATCTATTTCAATCGCGGCAACGCTCACCTCGCGAAAGGCCACTACGATCACGCGATCGACGATTACAATCAGGCGCTGAGTTTAAAGCCCGATTTTGCCGCGGCTTTCGATAATCGCTGTTGGGCGCGTGCAGTGGTTGGAATTCTCAAGCAGGCGCTCGCCGACTGCAACCAAGCGCTCCGCCTCATGCCCAACAATGCCGCGACGCTGGACAGCCGCGCATTCGTTTTTCTGAAAATGACGCATTTCGATGCCGCCGTTTCGGATTATGATGCGGTATTGCAACTCGATCCGAAGCTCGCGTTTGCGCTTTACGGCCGCGGCTTGGCCCGACTCAGGAACGAGGACGCCGCCGGGGAGAGCGACATTGCGGCCGCCAAGGTGCTGCAAGCCGATATCGCCGAGGAATACGCCCGCTACGGAATTTCGTACGCGCGCTGATGTCGTCCGGCGCCCTTATCTGAATGCGCAGTTATCTCGATTTTGAAAAGCCGGTGGCCAAGCTCGAGGCCAAAGTGGAGGAACTGCGTGCGCTGGAGAGCGGCGATAGCGCAGCCGCCATCCGCGAGGAAATCGTCCGGATCGAGAGCAAGGCCGCGCAGGCGCTCAAGGAGCTTTATGCTCAGCTCACGCCTTGGCAGAAGACCCAAGTCGCTCGCCATCCCGAGCGGCCTCATTGTCTCGACTATATCGGGGCGTTGATCACCGACTTCACCATGCTCGCGGGCGATCGCAAGTTCGGAGATGACGACGCGATCGTCGGCGGGTTCGGCCGGTTTCGGGGGGAGAGCGTCTGTGTCATCGGACACGAGAAGGGCTCATCGACGGAAAGCCGACTCAAGCACAACTTTGGCATGGCGCGGCCGGAGGGCTATCGCAAGGCGGGACGGCTGATGCAAATGGCCGACCGCTTCGGAATCTCGGTGTTGTCACTCGTCGATACCGCCGGCGCTTATCCTGGGATCGGCGCGGAGGAGCGCGGCCAAGCGGAGGCGATTGCTCGTTCCACCGATGCCAGTCTCGACCTGGGCGTGCCGAACGTGGCCGTCATTATCGGCGAGGGTGGATCGGGCGGCGCCATCGCGATCGCCACCGCCAACCGGGTGCTGATGCTGGAGCACGCAATCTATAGCGTGATCTCGCCGGAAGGTGCCGCCTCCATCCTCTGGCGCGACACTGGCAAGGCAGAGGAAGCGGCGACCGGATTGAAGATCACCGCAGAAGATATGATGCGGTTCGGGGTCATCGACCAGATCATAGGCGAGCCTGCGGGTGGCGCTCATCGCGATCCTGGGGCCGCGATTGCCATGACGGGAGAAGCAATCGCGAGCGCTTTCGACGAGCTCACCGGGCTCGACCGCGAGACGGTGCGGCGCCAGCGCCGCGAGAAGTTTTTGGCTATCGGCCGCACATTTGCATGAGCCGCGGGCCCCGGTTCGGCTGCCCCAAAGCGGCAATAAGCTTTTGTTTTCCAAAGAAATCCCGACCCCCTGCTTTTCCGCGCTCTGCCCTGATCTTACCCAAGTCTTGTCCTAAACCCTCGATTTGGCCGTTCGGCCAAGGCGAGTCCGGCGGGAGATTGGGCTGTCGTCCGTTACCCGGTTGCTCGCGGTCGAAAGGGGTCGATTGCTGTTCGCGACTGCCGTTTGGGTGCGTCGTGCACGAATAGCGATCGCGCGGTGAGGCTTGGGGAAGCCTGTCGGTCGGGGGGTTTCGGTTGGATCGTCGACCTTTGGTGCGCGCGCTTCTGGCGTCCGCTGCGCTTGCGGCGGCCCTCGCGCTCGCCGCTTGCGATACCGACAAGACGCCAGCGCTGAGCGGCCGTCACCTGCAGCCGCTTTCCGACCGCATGCTCGCCGACATCGAAGCCAAGAACATGACCAAGGACTCGGCGATCCTTGTGCGGATCTTCAAGGAAGAGTCGGAACTCGAGGTCTGGAAGGAGGATCAGACCGGGCGCTTTGCGCTACTCAAGACCTATCCGATCTGCCGCTGGTCAGGCGAACTAGGTCCCAAGGTCAAGCAGGGTGACCGCCAAGCTCCCGAAGGTTTCTACACCATCACACCCGGCCTGATGAATCCGAATTCGAATTACTACCTCGCCATCAACACCGGATTCCCGAACGCCTACGATCGGGCGAACGGGCGCACGGGCGCATTTCTCATGATTCACGGCGACTGTTCCTCGGCAGGTTGCTACGCCATGACCGACGAGCAGATCGCCGAGATCTACGCGCTCGCTCGCGAGTCGTTCTTCGGCGGACAGAAATCATTTCAGATTCAGGCCTACCCATTCCGCATGACGCCGCTGAACATGGCCAGGCACCGCAACTCGCCGCACATGGCATTCTGGAAAATGGTCAAGCAAGGTTATGACCATTTCGAAGTCACGCGTCTCGAACCGAAGGTCGACGTGTGTGAAAGGCATTACGTATTCAATGCGGAAACGTCCGCCCGATTCAGCCCGGCCGATCGTTGCCCAGCCTATAGCGTGCCGGCGGACATCGCCGCCGCCGTTCGCGACAAGCAGCATCAGGACGACATCAAGACTGCGGACCTGATCAGCCGTGGCGCGCCTGCGGCGCCGGTCACCACCGGCACCGACGGTGGCATGAACCCGACCTTCCTGAGCGCGGTCAAGTCTCACGGTGGGCCGGGCGGCATCATACGCACGGCATCCGGCACGATCCCGCCACACGTCAATCCGCCCAGCGCGCCATCTGAGACCGCGAGCATTTTCGGCCTTGCGTCCAGCGAGTCGAAGCCCGCAGCGGGCTCGCGCTCGTCGGTGCAGGTCGCCTCCGCGACGTCCGGAAGCTCAGGCGGGATTGGTAGCTTCTTCAGTGGGCTATTCGGGTCGAAGGGCGAGGATCAGAGTGCCGAAACGCGTGGTTCTGCGGAGACGGCGGGGGCCAAGCCCAAGCCGGCGGCGTCCGCGCGCAAACCCGCACAGAACACGGTGAGCTTGGCGCACGCGAAATCACCGCCGGCCGGCGAGGCGAAGACGGCAAGCGCGGCAGCAACTGCTTCGGAAAAGACCCCGGCGAAGCAGCAGGAAACGAGCAGCGAAGCGGCCACGGCCGCCCCATCTGCCACCCCAAGTCTCATCCGCGGCGCGCAACCTGCGCTTTCCTCCGGGTTCGAGGGCCGCTTCGGCAGCTGGCGCTAAGGTGGACGACGGTAGACTGCATTCCGTCCTCCGCCCTCTCTCGCCCGGCTTATACCAGCCGTCCGTGACAGTGCTTGTATTTCTTCCCAGAACCGCAGGGACATGGCTCGTTGCGGCCGACCTTGCCCCAGCTTGAGGGATCGTTCGGCTTGCGCGCCATCGCCGGCGCCGCGGTAACGCCGGCGCGTGCCAGCGTCTCGGCGCCGGCACGGGCGAGCGCGAGCTCGTCCTCTCCAGTCGAAGGATCGATCTTGTGCGCCTCCATGTACGGCAGATTGGCCGGTTCCTCGGGGGGTGGCGCCGCCCTGATCTCGACGCGCATCAATTGTGCGCTGACCGCCTCGCGCAGATTCGTACTCATCGATTCGAACAGGTTGAACGCCTCCGCCTTGTACTCGTTGAGCGGATCGCGCTGGCCATAGCCGCGCAGGCCGATCACCTGGCGCAGATGCTCGAGCATGACCAGATGCTCGCGCCAGAGATGATCAAGAGTCTGCAACAGGATTGACTTCTCGACATAACGCATGACGTCGGCGCCCCATTGCGCAACCTTGGACGCCATGTGCTCATCCGCGCGCCGCTCGATGCGGGAGAGGAGTTCCTCGTCGGCGATCCCTTCCTCCTTTGCCCATTCGTCGACCGGCAGGTCGACATTGAGAACGCGTTTGAGTTCCTCCCGCAGCCCCGTCGTGTCCCACTGCTCGGGATAGGCGTTTTCCGGAACGTGCTTGGCAACCAGTTCCTCGACCGCGCTGTGGCGCATGTCGGCAACGATCTCGTTCACCGCTTCGTCCCGCATCCATTCGACACGCTGCTCGAAGATCACCTTGCGCTGATCGTTCATCACATTGTCGAACTTGAGCAGGTTCTTGCGGATGTCGAAGTTGCGTGCCTCCACTTTTTGCTGCGCCTTCTCCAGGGCCTTGTTGATCCAGGAATGGACGATCGCCTCGTTCTCTTTGAGACCGAGCCGCTGCAGCATGGTGTCGAGTTTATCGGTCCCGAAGATGCGCATCAGGTCATCTTCGAGCGACAGGAAGAATTTGGAATGGCCCGGGTCGCCTTGCCGGCCGGAACGGCCGCGCAGCTGATTGTCGATGCGTCGGCTCTCGTGCCGTTCGGTGCCGAGCACATAGAGGCCGCCCGCGGCGAGCGCCTTCTCCTTGAGGCGCGCGACCTGAGCCCGGATCTCGGCCGCCTTGCGGTCGCGCTCACCGACGTCGGTCAGGTCCTTGAGCTCTTGGCGCATGCGCATGTCGGCATTGCCGCCGAGCTGAATGTCGGTGCCGCGGCCGGCCATGTTGGTGGCAATGGTGATCGCGCCGGGAACTCCCGCCTGCGCGATGATGTAGGCCTCCTGCTCGTGATAGCGGGCGTTGAGGATGGCAAACACCTTGGACTTCGAGGCGCCGTCGTCGCCGGAATAGAGCGCGGCGAAAGCATTGGGGTCGGAGAAGTCGTGCTGCTCCCATCCCTGCTTGCGCAGCATCTCGGCAAGTTGCTCGGACTTCTCGATCGAGGTGGTTCCCACCAGCACCGGCTGCCCGCGCTGCTTGCAATCCTCGATCAAGGCCAGAATAGAACGGTACTTCTCCGCCGCCGTGCGATAGACCTCGTCATCGTCATCGACGCGGATCATCGGCATGTTGGTCGGTACATCGATCACCTCGAGATTGTAGATGTCGATGAATTCGTCCGCCTCGGTCATTGCCGTACCGGTCATCCCGGCGAGCTTCTCATACATGCGGAAGTAGTTCTGAAACGTGATCGAGGCGAGCGTCTGGTTTTCCGGTTGGATGGTCTGACGCTCCTTGGCTTCCAACGCCTGATGCAGCCCTTCCGAATAGCGCCGCCCAGGCATCATGCGGCCGGTGAACTCGTCGATGATGACGACCTCGCCGTTGCGCACGATGTAGTCCTTGTCGCGATGGAACAGCTTATGCGCGCGCAAGGCCTGATTGACGTGGTGCACGGTCGAGACGTTCTCGACGTCGTATAGGGAATCGCCTTTGAGCAGATTGTCGGCGCGCAACATCTGCTCCATCTTTTCCATGCCCGCCTCGGACAGGGTGACGGTGCGCTGCTTCTCGTCGACCTCATAATCCGCTTTTTCCAGCCTGGGGATGTATCGGTCGATGGTGTTATAGAATTCCGAGCGGTCATCCAAGGCGCCGGAGATGATCAGCGGCGTTCTTGCCTCGTCGACGAGAATGGAATCGACCTCGTCGACGATGGCGTAGATGTGGCCGCGCTGGACCATGTCCTCGAGCCGGTATTTCATGTTGTCGCGCAGATAGTCGAAGCCGAGCTCGTTGTTCGTGCCATAGGTGACGTCGGCGTCGTAGGCCTGCTTGCGCTGCTCGTCGTCGAGTCCGTGCACGATGACACCGACCTTGAGGCCCAGGAAATTGTAGATCTGGCCCATCCACTCGGCGTCGCGCCGTGCCAGGTAGTCGTTCACGGTCACCACGTGCACGCCGCGGCCGGCCAACGCATTGAGGTAAACCGGGAGCGTCGCTACCAGCGTCTTGCCCTCGCCGGTCTTCATCTCGGCGATGCGGCCTTCATGCAGGATCATGCCGCCGATGAGCTGCACGTCGAAATGCCGCTGCCCGAGCGTGCGCTTGGCCGCCTCGCGGCACGTGGCAAAAGCCTCGACCAGAATATCATCGAGCGAAGCGCCTTCCGCGACTCTTTGCTTGAACTCGTCCGTTCGCGCGCGCAACGCCTCGTCGGAGAGCGACTCCAGCTGTTTCTCCAGCGCGTTGATTTGCGCCACGCGCGGCAGATAACTCTTGATCCGACGCTCGTTCGAGGTACCAAACAGCTTGCGGGCGATGGCACCGATCATGCGACTAGTCCTTCACGTTCTGCCCAATGTCGCTCGCCGCACTCTGGTAAATCGAATGGTAGGGAACATCACGGCAAAAACCGGCCGCCCCGCGACGGCACATGCGCGCATTCATTGGCAACCCGCGGAATGCTGAAAATGCCGCGCTTTTCGAGCGTATTTCATGCAAACGGCGGCAGCTCGCGGCCGAAGCGGCCGGGTTTGTGCAGACATAGGAGGGGGTCACAACCTTGTCAATTGGCCGCCAGACCCTCACGTTCTCGTCAAAATCGACCTTACAATGATTGCCAAGCGGGGCTGCATACGCGACTGTCCGGCGCCGCCGACGGCCGCTCGACTTAGGACCACGTCATGATCTCCGCCAATTTTTTGCTTCGTCCAGCGCCTGCCCAGCGCTCGCTCGCCTTCGCCGCCATCGGCGCGTTGCTGCTCGCCTTGCCGGTGGTGTCGGCCTGCTCCAAAAATCCATCGTCCGAGGCGCCAACCACTGGCTCCGGTCCGGTGATCGCCCGCGTCAACGGGGTCGATATCAGGGAAAGCGATCTCGCGCTGGCGGAGGAGGACCTCGGGGCCGAGGTGCAGGCGGCATCGCCAGAGGCCAAGCGCGAGCATTTGATCGCCTATCTCGCCGACATGATCATGGTGGCGCAGGCGGCAGACAAGAAGAAGCTCGCCGACAATCCCGATTTCCAACGACGGCTGGCGTTCATGCGCACCAAACTGCTGATGGGATTCGAGCTGCAGGAAGAAGCGAAGGCTGCGTTGAGCGACGAAGCCCTGCATCAGACCTATGACGACGCGGTACGATCGATGGGCGGCCAGCAAGAAGTTCGCGCCCGCCACATCTTGGTCGACAGCGAAGATGAGGCGAAAGCCGTGCTCGATCAGCTCAAGGCGGGCGGCGACTTCGCGACGCTTGCCAAGGACAAGTCGAAGGATCCCGGCGCGGCCGCGGGCGGCGATCTCGGCTATTTCACCAAGGAACAGATGGTGCCGGAATTCGCCGAAGTCGCATTCAAGATGTACCCGGGACAAGTCTCGAATCCGGTGAAGACACAATTCGGCTGGCACATCATCAAGGTCGAGGACAAGCGCACAAGGAAACCTCCGGAATTCGAAAGGGTGAAGGACCAGATCGAGACCTATCTGGCGCGCAAGGCGCAATCCGATTTTATCGCCAAGCTGCGGCAGACCGCGAAGATCGAGCGTCTGGACAAGCCAGCCGAGCAGACCAAGAACTGACCCGCCCTTTATCTTCCGGTTCGGAAATCCGGCGGACTGGCTTAACACCGCGCAGCGATCTATGCGGGCGGGACGGCAGTCCGGCACGAGGCAACGCCGTGGCAGTCACCGTCTCCCCGCTCGCACCTCCGCGCTTTCCCGACCTGCCGCCGGTCGAGGGCGTGCGGCTCGCCACCGCGGCAGCCGGCATCCGTTATGCGGGACGCGCCGACGTGCTGCTCGCGCTGTTCGATCCAGGCACGACGGCTGCCGGGGTGCTTACGCGATCGAAATGTCCCTCTGCCCCGGTTGATTGGTGCCGCATGCACCTCAAGCGGGGCGCCGCGAGCGCGCTCCTGGTCAACTCGGGAAACGCCAACGCGTTTACCGGCAAGTCCGGGCGTGAAGCCACCAAGCTCACGGCGAAGCTCGTCGCCAAAGTAGCCGTGTGCCAACCGTCGCAAGTGATGCTCGCTTCGACCGGCGTGATCGGCGAGCCGCTTGATGCCATGAAGTTTGCCGCGGTGATGGACCGCCTAGTCGCGGATGCCGCGCTCGGCGCTTGGCACGACGCTGCCAGAGCAATCATGACCACGGATACCTTTCCCAAGGGCGCAGCGAGTGTGCTGCGGCTGGGCGCGAGCACGGTTACCATCTGCGGGATCGCCAAAGGGGCCGGCATGATCGCGCCAGACCTTGGCACCATGCTCTGCTTCATGTTCACCGATGCACCGATTGCGCCCCGCGTGCTGCAAAACCTGCTCAAGGACGGAGTGAACGACACCTTTAACGCGTTAACCGTCGACGGCGACACCTCGACTTCCGACACCTTGCTTGCCTTCGCCACAGGCGCCGCCACTGGCCGGGGCGTGGCGAGGATCGCGAACGTGTCCGACCAGCGGCTGCCGGTGCTTCGGAAAGGATTTAATGCGGTACTTGCCAACCTCGCCGAGCAGGTCGCGCGCGATGGCGAGGGCGCGCGCAAACTCATCGAAATCGTCGTCGAGGGCGCGGTATCGAAGCGCTCGGCGCGCAGGATCGGGCTTGCCATCGCCAATTCGCCGCTGGTGAAGACAGCGATCGCCGGCGAGGACGCCAACTGGGGCCGCGTGGTCATGGCGGTGGGCAAGGCTGGCGAACCCGCCGACCGCGATCGGCTCTCGATCTGGTTCAACGGGTTTCGGGTCGCGCACAAGGGCGAGCGCGACCCCAGCTATGATGAGGCGGGAGTCTCGGCGGCAATGAAACGACCGGAAATCACGATCAAAGTTGGACTCGGAATAGGGCACGGGCGCGATCGGGTGCTTACCTGCGACCTGACCAAGGATTATGTCGCTATCAACGGCGATTACCGGTCCTGATGCGCTGCTCGCCTCCAAAACGATAAGCTAGCCGCGGCGAAGGGGGCTAAAGCATAATTTAACGCGTTGTTGCGATCGCTTGGACACCTAATCCTCCTTCGGCGCCTCGTGAGCACAAAGTCGATACTGGTTGCCGCGTGCGCCCTCGTGGATGCCGACAATCGCGTGTTGCTCGCGCAGCGTCCAGCCGGCAAGCCGATGGCGGGCTTATGGGAGTTTCCCGGCGGCAAAGTCGAGCCGGGCGAGCGTCCTGAGCAGACGTTGATCCGCGAGTTGAAGGAGGAGCTTGCCATCGTGGTGGAGGAGGCGTGTCTCGCTCCACTTACATTCGCGAGCCACAGCTATTCGGATTTCCATCTGCTCATGCCGCTCTTCATCTGCCGGCGCTGGCAAGGAATTGTGGCGCCGCTGGAAGGACAGCAACTTGCCTGGGTGCCGCCCGATCGGCTGCGCAGCTACTCGATGCCACCGGCGGACGAGCCGCTAGTCGCCCATTTGATGGCGCTGCTATGAGCCGAGGCGACAGGCAGCCGTCGATACGCAATGTTTGGTACCCCTGCATCACCGCGGGATCAGCGTCCGGCTTTTTCTCCGGCGGGAATCTCCTTCGTGCCCAGCGCATCCGCCAACCGCCGGCGTGCTGAGCCTGGCGCAAGCGGCTTCTGCTGGCTTTCGTGCGGCGCCCAACCCGACAGCCAAACAATCTCGAAGGTCGCGCGGATGCGACCATCGCTATCCGCGAAGCGTTCGACATAGATGTCGGTCATCCGCGCGAGCGTCGCGCGCCGCAATGGGCGACGGCTGCGCTCGATCAGCGGATTGGTCGCCGCCATGCGGCGCAGATCGTGCATCAGCGCCAACGGCGAGCCGTAACGCACCGTGATCCGATCCACGTCGGTGACGGGCAGTCCGAACTCTGCGCGCTGAAGCAGCATGCCGAGATCACGGAGGTCCGCGAACGGAATCACGCGCGGTGAGATGCCGCCCTCGATCTGGGCCTCGGCGGCGGCGAAGGCTTCTCGCAACTCGATAAGGGTGTCGCCGCCGGCGAGGGCTGCGAGCAGCAAGCCGTCTGGCTTGAGCGCCCGACGGACTTGGATGAGCGTGCCCGGAAGATCGTTGACGAACTGCAGCGCAAACGCGGACACGACGAGATCCAGGGTCGCGTCACCAAAAGGCAGCGCCTCCTCGTCGGCGGCAACAATGAAATCTGCCTCCCCTCGTTGGGCACGCGCAGTCGTGCCTGCGAGCGGGTCGGCCGCGATCAGGGTGGTGACCTTGTCAGTGGCAGCAAGGGCGCGGCCCACAGCGCCGGTGGGTGTCCCCAGGTCGACCGCGCGTTCGAAACGGCGACGCACGGTCGCCAATCGGTCCAACATCTCCTGCGCCACTCGGTCGAGCAGAAAAGTCGACCCGCCCAATTTGCCGGCGCGCGCGCGGTGCGCGCGCAGGAGGTCGCGGTCGAACAGAATCGGCAACGAGGACATTGGAGACCTTTACAGGATATGTCGCCCAAGCCACCAGCCGGCAATGCGCACGCGATCGTCCGGCCAGGAAAGCGCGCGCACGCGCCGTCGCCGGCCGTGCTGGTTGAGGTTCCCGAGTGGCCGCGCTAGCGTTGGCCCATGGTTGGGGAAATCAGCGGAGACATGGCTGCCTCCGAGGGGCGAAGCGTTGGGTTTACCCGGCTGACCGGAGCCCTGCGCCGCACATTGCGGCTCGCCCTCGACGTCGCCTTGCCGCAGCTTTGTGCCGCGTGTCGCGAGCCCGTCGACGGTGCCGGCCTGTGTCCGACTTGCTGGTCCAAACTCTCCTTCATCGCGCCGCCATACTGCGAACGGCTCGGTATTCCCTTTCCATTCGACGGTGGACCCGGGCTGCTCTCCATGGAAGCCATCGCCGATCCGCCAGCCTACCAGCGGGCGCGCGCCGCCGTTCGCTACGACGAGGTTGCGCGCACCCTGGTTCACGCCCTGAAATATGGAGACCGGCTTGATCTCGCGCCGATAATGGGTCGCTGGATGGCGCATGCCGGCCGACAGCTGCTCGCGCAAGCCGATGCCCTAGTCCCGGTGCCGCTGCACTGGCGCCGCCAATGGACGCGTCGATTCAATCAATCGGCGCTGCTCGCCGAGATCGCCGCCAAGGCGAGCGGTGCAAGGGTTACCCATGGCGCGCTCGCGCGCGTCAAGAGCACGCGCCAGCAAGTCGGGCTCGACAAATCCGCACGCGCCGAAAACGTGCAGGGCGCGTTCCGCGTGCCGGCCAACCGGAAGGCGGACGTGACGGGCCGCAAGCTCGTTCTGGTCGACGACGTGCTCACTTCGGGCGCCACCGCGGACGCATGCGCACGCGCGCTGTTGCGCGCAGGTGCCGCCTCCGTGGACGTGCTCGTTTTTGCCCGGGTTGTGAGCGGGCTGCGCACCCCCATATAAACGGTCCGGTAACCTGCGCGGGTGAGCATGAGCCAAATCGAGATTTACACCACCCGCTATTGCCCTTATTGCCATGCTGCCAAGCGGTTGTTGTCGCGCAAGGGTGTCGAATTTTCCGAGATTGACGTGAGTGGCGACGCCCAGCGACGCAGCGAGATGGTGACGCGGGCGAATGGACGCATGACCGTGCCGCAGATTTTCATCGGCTCGATCCATGTCGGCGGCTTTGATGATCTCTCCGCACTGGATCGCGAGGGTCGGCTGGACCCGTTGCTTGACCAGCGGTTGAGCGCGACCCGCGGACAGAGGGCATGAGTACGCCCTCCCCGTTCGTCGCCGGCCTCGTGCAGATGCGCTCAGGGCTTTCTCCCGAGGTCAACCGCGACACTGCCGCGCGACTGATCGCCGAGGCCAAGGGCGGCGGCGCCGAATATGTCCTCACCCCGGAAATGACCAACATCCTCGAGGTCAAGCGCGAGCGGCTCTTTGCCGCGATCGGGCCCGAGGAGAGCGACGCCACTCTTGCGGCCTTGCGCGAGCTGGCGCGTCAGCTCGGCATTTTCGTGCATATTGGTTCGCTTGCCATCAAGCTTTCATCGGACCGGGCAGCGAACCGCTCGTTTCTGATCGATCGCCAAGGGGACATCGTCGCCCGCTACGATAAGATTCACATGTTCGACGTCGATATCGGCGAAGGCGAAAACTACCGCGAGTCGCGTAGCTACCGTCCGGGCGAAATCGCGGTGACGACCGATCTCCCATGGGGACGGATCGGTCTCACCATCTGCTATGACCTGCGATTTCCCGCGCTCTACCGCGCCCTTGCGGAAGCCGGCAGCTCGTTTCTTGCCATTCCTTCCGCCTTTACCAAACCCACGGGCGAAGCCCATTGGCACGTGCTCAATCGGGCGCGCGCCATCGAGAACGGGGCCTTCGTCCTGGCGGCGGCGCAGGGCGGCAAGCATGAGAACGGGCGCGAGACGTACGGCCACTCGCTTGTCATCGACCCTTGGGGCCACGTGCTCGCCGAAGGCGGCACCGAGCCCGGCGTGGTGCTGGCAAGAATCGATCCGGCCGAAGTGGCCGCGGCACGCGGCAAAATCCCCTCGCTCCAGCATGGACGCCGTTTCGAGGTGCTTGAGCCAATGGCCAAGCCCGTCCATCTTCACGCGGTGCGAGGTCCGGCATGATTCGTTACGCACTCGCGTGCGAGCAGGGGCACGCGTTCGAGACGTGGTTCCAGAATTCGGCGGCCTACGACCGTCAGGCGGCACGCAGCCTGATCAGCTGCCCGATTTGCGGATCCACCAAAGTGACGAAGGCGCTCATGACGCCGCAGATCTCGGGAGCGAAAAAGCGCGACGACCCGGCGCGGGCGGCTGGCGGTCGCGCGCCACCTGTGCCGCCGCAGGCGACGCCCGCGCCGGTGGCCATGGTGTCCCCGCAGGAGCGTGAGTTTCGCAAGAAGCTCAAGGAATTGCGTGAGCATCTCGTGAAGAATGCCGACTATGTCGGACAAAAATTCCCCGAAGAGGCCCGCAAAATGCACTATGGCGAGGTCGAGCACCGCTCGATCTACGGCGAGGCCACCTCCGAGCAGGCCAAAGAGCTGCACGAAGAGGGGATCGAGTTCCACCCGCTGCCGGTTCTCCCGGACGAGCGCAATTAGCGGACGCGGCCACGCGCGCTCGGCGGCAAAGCCGCTTCGTCCATGCAGGTGCGTGCAAGGCGTCCGGCGGCGCCTCAATGCCCCCAGACCAGCAGTGCGACGCCAGCCACGATCAGCACGATGCCGACCGTTTCGCGCGGGCTCGTCGGCTGCTTGAAGATGAAGCGGGAGATCGCTTGCGCGAACAACACTTCGACCAGCGCCAGGGTTCGCACGCTGGCGGCAGTGGCGAGCGCGAAAGCGAGAAACCAGAATTGCGAGGCGAGCGCCCCGAGAAAACCGGCAACGAGCGAGGGGCGCCAGGCGTCGACGATGGCGTCGAGCACCCGCGGATCGCGCAGCCACAAATAAAGCGAGAGCAGCACCGACTGCAGTAGAAGACCCACTGCCACGGTGGACGTCGCCGCCATGACGTAGCTCGCTGCACCGACGCTCAGAATCGCTCCACGAAACCCCACCGCCGAGAGCGCGAACATTGCCCCGGCGGCGAGCCCAAGCAGCGTCGCCCGCAAATCCGAGGACGTGCCGGGCTTGAGCGCCATGAGAACGACGCCGGTGGTGGCGATCAGGATCGCGGCCGCCGCAGCCGGGGTGACGACATCGCCGAGAAAGAAAAGGCCGAACAACGCGGCTTGTACCGGCTCGGTCTTGATATACGCATAGACCACCACGAACGAACGGTCGTTCATGGCAGCGAGCATCAGCGCGGTCGCGGCGATCTGGGCGAGCGCGCCGACGATTACCCAAGGCCAGTAAGCGAGCGGTGGGCGCGGCAAAGCTTGCCCGGATGCCACCATGACCGCGGCAACAAAAACGAGCGCGAACGGAAATCCGAATAGGAAGCGCACATGGGTGGCACCGACCGTGCCTAGGCTCGCCGTGAGCTCGCGCTGGGTCGCGTTGCGCGCGGTCTGGGCGGCGGCGGCAATCACGGTGAAGACCGCCCACAGCCAACCCGCGTCAAGCACGCAGTGCTTCCTTGTTTGTCATTCCGGCACGCGGTTCAGCCGCTCCGGTTCTCCGCAGTCACGATGTAGTTCACGTCCATGTCATTCGAGAGCTGCCACCGGTCCGCCAGAATGTTGTAGATCACACCGGTCTCATCGATGGCGCGAAGCCCGTATCGTTCCAGCGCTGCTTCGAGTTCGTTAGGAGTGACGAACTTGTCCCATTCGTGGGTGCCGCGCGGCAGCCAACGCAGCACGTATTCCGCTCCGACAATTGCCAGAGCGAAGCTCTTCAGGGTCCGATTGATCGTCGCGGTGATCATTAGTCCACCGGGCTTCACCATTTCCGCACACCGCTTTACGAAGAGATTTAGGTCGGCGACGTGCTCGACCACTTCCATCGCGAGCACGACATCGAAAAGCTCTCCGACATCGGCCAGTGCCTCGACGCTGGTGATGCGATAGTCCACTATGACACCCGTGTCGGCGGCATGCATTTTCGCTGCGGCGATGTTGGCCTCCGATGGATCGGCGCCCATCACATCCGCACCGAGCCGCGCGAGCGGCTCGCTCAGGATGCCCGCGCCGCAGCCGATGTCGAGGATGCGCAGGCCAGCGAGCGCATCCAGCGCTTTCTCGTCGCGATCGAACTGCCGGCATGCGGCCGATTTGATGAATCCGAGCCTCACCGGGTTGAACTTGTGCAACACGGCCATGGGACCGCGCTGGTCCCACCATTGCGCGGCGAGTGCCGAGAAATGCCTGACCGCCGCCGCATCCACGGTCGAGCCGCGCTTTGCGCTAGCATTGGACGACATTGATCTACTCCACGGGCGCAGTTGCGGTGATCTGGGTCGGCCGTTATGTATACGCGCCTTTTTGCGCGGGGGCTTGCCCAAATCTGATCGCGCATCAATCGTGTCGGAGTAGTCCGCCAGCCCGCCATGTCCCGCTTGGTGATGAAGTTCGGCGGCACTTCGGTCGCGGACGTCGAGCACATCCGCAACGTCGCGCGCCATGTCAAACGCGAGGTCGACGCCGGCCACGAGGTGGCGGTCGTCGTCTCGGCCATGGCCGGCACGACCGACCGGCTGGTGAGCTGGTGCCGCGAAGCCGCGCCGCTGCACGACGCGCGTGAATACGACGTGGTGGTATCCTCGGGCGAGCAGGTGACCGCAGGTCTGCTTGCCATCGTGCTCGAGGGCATGGGCGTCAACGCCCGCTCATGGCAGGGATGGCAGCTGCCGATCCTGACTTCGAACGCGCATGGGGGCGCGCGCATCGTCGACATCAACGGCCAGGAACTCGTGAAGCGCTTCAAGGAGCGGCGCGAGGTGGCGGTGATCGCCGGCTTTCAGGGCATCCACAAGGAGACCGGCCGGCTCACCACGCTGGGGCGGGGCGGCTCGGATACCTCCGCGGTCGCAATTGCAGCGGCGATCGTCGCGGATCGCTGCGACATCTATACCGATGTTGACGGGGTCTACACGTCCGACCCACGCGTAGTCCCACGCGCACAACGCTTGGACCGGATCGCCTACGAGGAGATGCTGGAGCTTGCCTCGCTCGGTGCGAAGGTCATGCAAGTGCGCTCGGTCGAGCTCGGAATGTTGCACAATGTGCGTATTTTCGTTCGCTCGAGTTTCCAAAAGCCCGAGCACATCGATCCGCACGGCACCCCACCTGGGACGCTCATTTGCGGTGAGGAGGAGATCGTGGAACAACAAGTCGTGACCGGCATCGCCTTTTCCAAGGACGAGGCGCAGATCTCGATCCGGCGCGTGCAGGACAAGCCCGGTGTTGCCGCGGCGATCTTCGGTCCGCTGGCGGAGTCCAACATCAATGTCGATATGATCGTGCAGAACGTCTCGGGTGACGGCGCGACCACCGACGTCACCTTCACGGTTCCGGCCGCCGACTACCAACGCGCGACCGATGTTCTGATCAAAACCAAGGAGCAGGTCGGTTACCAGCGTCTCGATGGTGCAAACGACGTGGCAAAAATTTCGGTGATCGGCATCGGAATGCGCAGCCATGCGGGAGTTGCCGCGAAGGCGTTCAAGGCCTTGGCCGAGAAGGGCATCAACATCCGTGCCATTACCACCTCGGAAATCAAGTTCTCGCTGCTCATTGACGCCAATTACACCGAGCTCGCGGTTCGCACGCTGCATTCGCTCTACGAATTGGATAAATAAGCTCCCTGCATCCCGACCCGGCGCGGCGCCGGCGCGCTCAGGCAAACGGCCGCGCGGCGCTTCGGTGTGCGCGAACCGGGCGTGCCGCTGATGCCGGATTACGCAGAACCGTCACATTTCGGGTCTGCAGCAAGGCCGACACGAGATGTCCAACGGACTCATCTCCTACGCGCAACGCTTCGAAGATATCTACCTTCTACGCTGTTTTGGCGAGCGCAGCAGCGGGTTCTATATCGATATCGGATCCGGCCATCCGGTCTACGACAATTGCTCGCTGCTGTTTTATCTCAAGGGGTGGCGCGGCATCACCGTTGAGCCCAACCCGATGCTGGCGCGACTTACGCGGGCGGTGCGGCCGCGCGATCGCCATATTGAGGCGCTGGTGGGCGCCACCACCGGCAAAACCACGTTCTATCTGGTCAACGAATATCATGGTCTCTCGACCATGATCGAAAGCCACGCTCGCAGCGCGCTAAGCCAGTTCGGCAAGACGTCGCAATCTGTCAGCGTTCCGATTACGACGCTCGCAGATGTTTGCGAACGACATGCACCGCAGTCGTTCGAGTTCCTCAAGGTCGACGTCGAGGGCGCCGAGCAGGACGTGCTATTCCATGGCGACTGGCAACGCTTTCGGCCGAGAATCGTGGTCGTCGAGGCGCTTGCCCCCTACACGTTGGCACCCGCCTGGGAAGCCTGGGAGCCGTTTCTGGCGCGGCACAGCTACCGCTACCTCTGGTTCGACAGCCTCAATCGCTACTACGTCGCCGAAGAAGCTGCCGATGTCGCGCGCTGCTTCGAAGGCGCGCCGGCCTCGTTCAACGATGCCTTTCAGTTCCGCAATGTGAAACCCGCGCTCACGGATGCGGCACATCCCGATCACCGGTTGGCGGTGCTGCTCACCGGTGCGGACCTGGTCTGCCTGCCGCTGACCAAGTGTGAGGCCGTCCTCGAACTGCTCACCACCGATGTCCCCGGCGCGGCGCTCGATGCGCCTGCCGACGCCGCCGCCATCACAGGCGTGGTCAAACGGCTATTCGGCCCCGACATTACCCTCTCCAAAGCGGATTTGGGACTTCCTCCCGTCCCGTCCCTCCGCGATGTTTATGCCGCGATCATCGACACCGATCGATTCCGCATCGCCTGCGGTCGAATTTCCGCGAGTTATAGCTGGTAGGCGGCGCGCCGCGACGCTTTAGCTTGCCCGGCCCACGCCGCATTCGCTATACGGCCTGACGGATTGAGATGTCCGCCAGCGTCCTGGCTCGGCGGCCGTCGTTTCCTGATCCCGGTCGAGTCGGATCCGCGCGTGCTCTCGGCTGGACAGGTTCGCCCCGAGGGATCACGTCATGCGTGGCGCGCTCGGCGGTCCGCGCGTGTTGCTGCGCCGGCTTCGCGAAGTGATGGCGGAGCCGGTCAGCGCGCAGGAGCGCCTTGACAAGATCGTGGTTCTGATCGCCGCCAACATGGTGGCCGAGGTCTGCTCCGTTTACGTGCTGCGCGTGGACGGCACGCTCGAGCTCTACGCGACCGAAGGGCTCAAGAAAGAAGCCGTGCACCAGACGGTGCTGCGCGCGGACGAAGGTCTGGTCGGCCTGGTGTCAAGCGAGGCGAATCCGATCAACTTATCGGACGCCCAGAACCATCCCGCCTTCTCATACCGGCCCGAGACCGGGGAAGAGATTTACCGTTCCTTCCTCGGCGTGCCGGTGCTGCGCGCCGGCAACACGCTCGGCGTGCTGGTGGTGCAGAATCGGGCACGCCGCACTTACACCGAGGAGGAAGAGGAAGCGCTGCAGACGACCGCGATGGTGCTCGCCGAGATGATCGCGTCGGGCGAGCTTTCTGCCATCGCCAAGCCGGGGCTCGAGCCCGCCGTCCGCCGCCCCCTCCATCTCACCGGGACGGCGCTTGGCGAAGGCATCGCCCTGGGACACGTGGTGCTGCACGAGCCGCGCGTGGTGATCACGAACTTCATTGCCGACGATGTGCCGAAGGAGCTCAAGCGACTGGAAGCCGCGGTCGAGACCTTGCGATCGGATCTCGACGTGCTGCTCGAGCGCGGCGAAGTCGCCGATAGCGGCGAGCATCGCGACGTTCTCGAAGCCTATCGCATGTTCGCTTACGATCGCGGCTGGGTGCACCGCCTGGAAGAGGCGGTGGCGACCGGATTGACGGCAGAAGCGGCGGTCGAGCGCGTACAGTCGGATACGCGCGCGCGCATGCTGCGCGCCACCGATCCCTACTTGCGCGATCGACTGCACGACCTCGACGAGCTCGCCAATCGACTGATGCACCAGCTGCTCGGCAAGGACTACGCGCCGGCGCGCGATCGCCTGCCGGAAAACGCCATCATCGTCGCGCGCTCCATGGGGCCGGGCGCCCTGCTCGATTACGATCGCAAACGCCTGCGCGGACTCATTCTCGAGGAGGGCGGGCCGAATTCGCACGTCGCCATCGTCGCCCGCGCGCTCGGGATCGCCGCGGTCGGAGAGATCGCCAACGCCACCGGCGTTGCCGACCCGGGCGATCCGATCATTGTCGACGGATTGAGCGGCGACGTGCACATGCGTCCCTCGCCCGACATGGAGGCCGCCTATGTCGAGCGGGTACGCTTGCGCGCGCGCCGGCAACTGCAATATCTCGCGTTGCGCGATAAGCCATGCGTCACCAAGGACGGCGAGAAGGTGGCGCTCATGATCAATGCCGGCCTCGCCGTTGACTTGCCGCATATCGAGGAAACCGGAGCCTCCGGCATCGGTCTGTTCCGAACCGAATTGCAATTCATGGTGGCGGCGAGCTTTCCGCGCAGCGCCGAGCAGTTTTCGCTCTATCGGGCGGTGCTCGACGCCGCCGGCAGCAAGCCGGTGACGTTTCGTACGCTCGATGTGGGAGGCGACAAGCTGTTGCCGTACATGCGCAGCATCGAGGAAGAGAACCCCGCATTGGGCTGGCGTGCGATCCGGCTCGGTCTTGACCGTCCGGGCCTCCTGCGCAGCCAGATTCGCGCGCTGCTGCGCGCCGCTGGCGGGCGCGACCTCAATATCATGTTTCCAATGATTGCCGCCGTCGAGGAGTTCGATGAGGCTCGCGCAATGGTCGAGCGGGAGCTCACGCATCTGCGCCGACACGGACACAAGCTGCCCGCGCGGATCGCGGTTGGGACGATGCTGGAAGTTCCCTCCCTGCTTTATCAGCTCGACGAGCTGCTCGGGCGGGTGGATTTTCTCTCCGTCGGTTCCAATGATCTCGTCCAGTTCTTCTATGCCGCCGATCGCGGTAACGCCCGCGTTGCGGGCCGCTTCGACCCGATCTCGGCACCGGTTCTGCGCGCGCTCAAGGCGATCGCCGACAAAGCCCGTTCCTACGGCAAGCCGGTGACACTGTGCGGCGAGCTCGCGTCCAATCCGACCGGCGCGCTGGCATTGGTCGCGCTCGGCTATCGGGCGCTGTCGCTTGCACCGACTGCGGTCGGCCCCGTCAAGGCGATGCTGCTTGATCTCGATACCGGCAAGGCGTCCGCGATCATGGCCGCGCTTCTGGACAGCCCCGCCGGCAGCGTGCCGATCCGCGAACGGCTCAGGGGTTTTGCGGCCGAACAAGGGCTGCAGCTTTGACGCGCGCGGCATATCTGAGCTTTGCTCCCAGGCCCGCAGGGGCGCTGATGGTTTAAGCGACTATGCTTCCAGAACAGAAGCTCGATGCGCTCGTTGCCCGTCACCAGGCGGTGGAAAGCGATCTTGCCCGCGAGCTTGCGCCGGAAACCTACGTCAAGCTCTCGCGCGAATTCGCCGAGCTCGACCCGATCATCGCCACGGTGCGGGAATATCGCAGCGTGCTCTCCGAAATCGAGGATCTCGAAGCGCTAATCGCAGACGCCGCGACCGACGCCGAAATGCGCGCCATGGCGAGCGCCGAAAAGCCACAGCTTGAGCACAAACGGGCGCTACTCGAGCACCAGCTCAAGCTCGCACTGCTGCCCAAGGACGCGATGGACGAGCGCAACATCATCCTCGAAATCCGCGCCGGCACCGGAGGCGACGAAGCCTCGCTCTTTGCCGGTGATCTGTTCCGCATGTACGAGCGCTACGCGGCGAAGCAGGGGTGGAAAGTCGAAGTGATCTCCGCAAGCGAAGGCACCATGGGCGGCTTCAAGGAAATAATCGCGGAAATTCGCGGGCGCGGCGCCTTCGCCAGACTCAAATTCGAATCCGGGGTGCACCGCGTGCAGCGCGTTCCCGCGACCGAAGGTTCCGGCCGCATTCACACCTCCACCGCCACCGTCGCGGTGCTGCCGGAGGCCGCCGAAGTCGATATCGCCATCAATGATGCCGATCTCAAGATCGACACCCTGCGCTCAGGCGGAGCCGGCGGCCAGCACGTCAACAAGACCGAATCGGCGGTGCGCGTGACCCATATCCCCAGCGGCATCGTGGTGATGATGCAGGAGGATCGCTCGCAGCACCGAAATCGCGCCAAAGCGATGGCCATCCTGCGTGCCAGGCTTTACGACTTCGAGCGGCAAAAGCGTGACGCCGAACGCGCTGCCGAGCGGCGCGGTCAAGTCGGATCCGGAGACCGCTCCGAGCGCATCCGCACCTACAATTTTCCGCAAGGACGGGTCAGCGATCATCGCATCAATCTCACGCTCTATAAGCTGCCGCAGGTGATCGAGGGCGAGGCGCTGGGGGAGATCATCGACGCGTTGGTGACCGAGCATCAGGCCGAACTGCTGGCAGCGGAGGGAGCTGCGGCCCAATGATGCTCATGACCAGTATCTCCGCAGCGCGCCGGGAGCTGACTCGGGAATTCCAGCGCTTAAGTCTCGATTCGCCGGAGCTTGATGCCCGGCTTATCGTGGGCCACGCACTCGAACTGGATCACGCAGCGCTCGCCGCGCAAGCGCGTCGTACCCTCACGCACGAGGAGGCGACGGCTATCGCTGCACTGGCGGCGCGCCGCATCGCGCGCGAGCCGGTCGCGCGCATAGTCGGCGGCAAGGAATTCTGGAGCCTGTGGTTCAAGGTCAACGGCGAAACGCTGCTGCCGCGGCCGGAGAGCGAAGCCGTGGTCGAGGCGGCGCTGGCCGTGCTTGGCGAACAGCGGCGCAAGTCGGAGCACCTGCGCATCGCCGATCTCGGCACCGGCTCGGGCGCACTGTTGCTGGCGCTGCTTTCCGAGCTGCCGAACGCGTACGGCGTCGGCACGGATATCAACCGGGCTGCGCTTGATTGTGCTTGCGACAACGCCACTGCTTTTGGCATCTCGCCGCGTGCGGCTTTCATTGCCTGCGACTACGCGAGCGCGCTGCAGGGGCCGATCGACCTGCTCGTCTGCAATCCGCCCTACGTCGCGCGGACCGACATTGCAGCACTGGAACCAGAGGTGCGCGACTTCGATCCGCGACGCGCGCTCGACGGCGGGCCGGATGGGCTCGACGGTTACCGTGCGATTGCCGCGGACGCGCCGCGCCTGCTGGCGCCCCACGGCAGGCTTGTGGTCGAGCTCGGTCGCTCCCAGCTCGATCCGGCGATGGCAATTTTCGCTAGCGCCGGCCTTGCGCCTGCCGCGCTGCGACACGATCTTTCGGGTATTCCGAGGGCGCTCGTGCTGCGCCGGCCATGAATCTTCCACACCGCTGGCACCAAAAAAAGCGCTTGGATTGTGGCTCAAGACCGACTAGGTTTCGGCCACGGAATCGACCCGAGATTTTCGCGCGCCGACAGCGAGCCCCGGAGCAGAACTGCGGAGAGCCGACGGTGCGGACAGAGCGAACACAGGATGCCGGATGACCGGCAAGCCTCGCGCAATCGGGACAAGATGGATCATCGGTTCGGCGCTGACCCGCAAGCAACGTGGATACGCGTGAGAGAGAAGTGGGCAACGCCGCGGAAGACCGCGGTCGAGGGTGCTGTTTCGGGCCAGGAAACGCGATCGTGCGGCTAGTGAAGCCACGTTTCTAAATTCTGTCTGACGACCGATGGCGCGGCTGGTTTCTGCCTCGCTTGTGCAAATGGCTTTGGTGCAACAGGACGGCGGCTGCGCCGTCGCAACGAAGGGGTTGGCAATAGGCAAGTCATGAGAAATGGTCAGAACAAGCGCATGCGCGGGCGCAATCAACACCACCGCAAAAATCACAATCCCATGGCTCGCGTCTACGAGTCGAACGGCCCGGACGTGAAAATCCGCGGCAACCCTTCGCATATCGCAGAAAAATACATTCAGCTTGCCCGCGACGCACAGGCGTCAGGCGACCCGATTGCCGCGGAGAATTACTATCAGCACGCCGAGCACTACTACCGCGTCATCGCCGCCGCCCAGGAGCAGTTTCGCCAGAACAATCCCCACTTTGCGCGTCCCGAAAACGACATGCAGGGCCCGCGCGACGATAGCTTCGACGACGGCGAGGAGGATGGGCAGCAGCCGATGGCGGGCGCTGGCGATTCACCCTACGGCATACGCGAGCCGCAGCCCTATTTGCCGCGCGACGCGCAACCCTATCCCCAGCATAACCAGTCACAGCCGCATCAACCGCGCCCGCCTCATGGAGGGGCAGGCGATGGCGATGTGGACCGGCTCCCCTCATTCATTACCGGCGGACAAGCACCGCAACATCAGGGTCAGCCGCAGGGACAGCAGGGCCAAAACGGCCACGACAATCATCCTGATCGATTCCCGCTGCACCGCCGGCGGCGCCGCCATCGCGGCCCACGCCATGACACGTCCGGCGGGCGGCCAGACGAACCGTCGCATCACGACGAGTAATCCGTTTCCGGACCGACCGCTCTACGCGCCACCCGCGGATGGCGCGAGCGCCGGCTCGAGCGCCGGTATCAATCGCGTGCGCTCGCGCCGGGCGGGAACCGCGCGATAAACCTGTTTGGCGGCCTCCACGATGTGCAAGCCGGCAAACGGCGTAGCGATCGTCGATCCCGCACGTTCCCAGGCCACGGCGGAGCGAAGAAACCAGCCGCGCGCGACCGGCGGCACATGCAACGCTTCGCCCCAGCCCGTGGGGGTAAACCAAGTCTCGCGCAGGAGATGCGTGATCTGGGAGCGCGAATAAGGCCGCCCGTGCCCGAATGGCGTGGTATCCAGCCGTGCCCACACGCCGCGTCTATTCGGCACCACCAGCAGCAAGCGCCCACCCGCAGCGAGCACCCGCCAAATCTCGCGCAACAAGACGACTGGATCGTGCGCCATTTCCAGCGCATGCACGACCAGCACGCGATCCACGGCCGCATCGGTAAGCGGCAGGTCGAGCTCGTCGACCAGCGCGGCGAGGCTTGGCCGATTGGTCGGCCACTTCACCACACCCTGCGCCGCCGGCATGAACGCAAGACAACGCTCCGCCTCCTCGCGAAACAGCCCGAGATACGGGGTCGGATAGCCGATGCCGAGCACGCGCATTCCGCGAGTATCGGCGAAACGCTTGCGGATGCCGCGGCCGACGAATCGGCGCGCGACGACACCGAGGCGCTGAGCATAAAAGTTTCGCAGGTCGACCACGTCGATGGACATGACGGCAGCGTAGCATAGATGCCGCGTTCGGTCCCTGCCGCGCGGCTGCACGGGTGCTTGCGCCTCCATTGGGGAAAGCGGATGATCCGCGGACGCCGAAGCAAACAAGCGGCGTGTCCACGAAACAGCGCGATCGCTGTCGTGCAATGTCCAGACGGAACGCGTCCATGCCCGCACAAACTCGCCTCTTCCTCTGCCTCAAAGACAACTACGGCGTCTTGCTGCACGATCCGGACACCGGCAGCACCGCTGCAATCGATGCGCCGGAGGCGGCACCGGTCGAGACAGCCCTCGAGTCCACGGGCTGGCGACTCACCGACATTCTCGTCACCCATCACCATGCCGATCACACCGGCGGCATCGCGGAGCTCAAACGACGTCATGGTTGCCGCGTGGTCGCGCCCGAGGGCGAAGCAAGACGCATTCCGCTGGTCGATGCGACGGTGCGGGAGAACGACACGGTTCGTGTCGGCGGTCTTACCGGGCGCGTGCTCGAAACGCCCGGCCACACCGGGGGTCACATCAGCTATTTCTTCCCGGCCGATAAGCTAGCGTTCGTCGGCGACACGCTGTTCTCGATCGGCTGCGGGCGCGTGATCGAGGGCACACCGGAAATGATGTGGCAATCGTTGTTGAAGCTGCGCGACCTGCCCGACGATACGCGCGTCTACTGCGGCCACGAATACACGTTGGCCAACATTCGTTTCGCCAAGACCATCGAGCCTGACAACGCGGCGCTGGCGGCGCGGGCGAAGGAGGTTGAAAACTTGCTCGCGGCGCGCAAGCCGACCATTCCCTCGACCATGGGCGAGGAAAAAGCGGCGAACCCGTTCTTGCGTGCCGACGTGCCGGAACTGGCAAAGTCGGTCGGTCTCGCCGGCCAGCCGGCCTGGAAAGTGTTCGCTGAAATTCGCGAACGCAAAAACAGGTTCTGACGACCGGACTCAATTCGCGGCGGCCTGCGCCAGCTTGCTCCATTCCTCGGCGCGCACGCGCGCGACCAATTTGTATCCGCCAGCCTCCGGCTTGAATACCGAAGCCTCTCCTTCGCGCACGTCGAACCAGTCCTTGCCGAACGCATCCATGATGTTCGGCTTGTGAGTCACGATGACGACGTTGTTGCCGGCGGGCGGCGTCGTCGCCGCGAGCGCGCGCAGCGCCTGGGCGCGTCGGTTGTTCTCGATTGGCGTCACCACCAGTCCTCCTTCGGTGATGTCGACCGAGGCGGTCACATTGCCGAAGCCCATGAGCATCGCGGTTTCCACCGCGCGCTGGAACATGCTGGTTTGGACTTGAGCGACCGGTATCTTGAGCTTGCGCACCGCCTCGCCCATCGCGCGCGCCTGCGCACGGCCTTCATCGTTAAGCTGTCGCTGTTGGGCGACGTTTTTGAGATTGAGTGGATCGGTATCGGCCTGATCCGTATAAGTCGTGCCGTGGCGAACGACGATCACGTGTCCCCCCTGTCGCAACGCATTGATCCATTCAGTTTGTGACCATGCGTCGCGGCCCAGGCTCGATAAAAGGACGAGCCCTGCCGCTAGCGCCAGCATTGCCGCGCGTATCTCGTGCGTGATCATGGATCCTCTCTTCCATGGGCTGGATGCCCGGTTGCCTGAAGAACCGCTCGAGGCAGCAAAAAATTCTCGGTGCTGGAAGTCAACGGCTGCTTGAAGGAGAATGCCGCAGATGACCACGCTTTCTGCAACGGAAGTGGTCCGCCTGCTAGGCCTCAAGCCGCATCCGGAAGGCGGCCATTTCCGCGAGACTTTCCGGGATTCGCAAACGGTCGGCGGACGAGCGACGTCGACGGCCATCTATTTTTTGCTCGCGCGCGGCGAGCGCTCGCACTGGCACAGGATCGACGCCGCCGAACACTGGCACTATTACGCGGGCGCGCCGCTCAAGCTCGACACCGCGCTGGGCGAGGCGGGCCCGGTTGCGTCGGTGACGCTCGGACCTGATCTCATCGCGGGCGAACGCCCGCAGGCGATCGTGCCCCCGCACGTCTGGCAAGCGGCAGAAAGTTTGGGTGATTGGAGCCTGGTCGGTTGCACGGTCGCGCCGGGATTCGAGTTCGAGACTTTCGAAGTAGCCCCGCAAGGCTGGCGACTGACTTCACGCCGCTAGGTCATCACCTGTCCGCCGTTCGCGCTCAGCGTGGAGCCGGTAATGAAGCCGGCGTCGTCCGACGCGAGGAAGACGACGCAACGCGCAACCTCCTCCGGCTCACCGAGCCGGCCGAGCGGAATGTAAGGCAGGATGTTCTTGTCCAACACCTCCTTGGGGACCGCCTTCACCATTTCGGTCCCGATGTAACCGGGGCAGATCGCGTTCACCGTGATGCCGCTGCGCGCGCTCTCCTGGGCGAGCGCCTTGGTGAAGCCCAGCTCTCCGGCCTTGGCGGCCGAATAATTGGCCTGCCCGATCTGCCCCTTCTGCCCGTTGATCGAGGAAATGTTGATGATGCGACCGAACTTTCGCGCCCGCATGCCTTCGATCACCGGCCGGCACATGTTGAACAGCGAATTCAAATTGGTGTTGATCACCGCGTTCCACTGCTCCGACGTCATGCGGTGAAACATCGTATCGCGGGTGATGCCGGCGTTGTTGACCAGCACCTCGATCGGGCCGAGGTCCGCTTCGACTTGCTTGATCCCGGCCGTGCAGGATTCATACGAGCCCACGTCCCATTTGTAGACCGGGACGCCGTTCGCCGCTTTGAATTTCTGGGCAACCTCGTCGTTGCCGCCATAATTGGCCGCGACCTTGTAGCCCGCGGCCTTAAGCGCTTTCGATATTGCTTCCCCGATACCGCGCGTTCCGCCCGTCACCACCGCGACGCGTGACATGTCCGCTCCTCCCTGGCCGGATGTCGGAGATCAGAGATCGGATGTGAGAGGACGGAATATCCTCCGTCCGTCCTCTAATCTCCGACCTCTGTCCTCTGTCTACCGCTCGACGCACATAGCAATGCCCATGCCGCCGCCGATGCAAAGCGTGGCGAGGCCTTTCTTGGCATTGCGCTTCTGCATTTCGTAAAGCAGCGTCACCAGCACGCGCGCGCCCGAAGCGCCGATCGGATGGCCGAGCGCGATCGCCCCGCCGTTGACGTTCACCTTCGCGGTGTCCCAGCCGAGGTCCTTGTTGACGGCGCAGGCCTGGGCGGCAAATGCCTCGTTGGCTTCGACCAAATCGAGATCGCCGACGCTCCAGCCGGCCTTCTTGAGGGCGGCACGCGAGGCCGGGATCGGTCCGGTGCCCATGATCGCGGGGTCGACGCCCGCATGCGCCCACGAGACAATGCGCGCGAGCGGCGTCTTGCCGCGCTTGGCCGCCTCGCTTGCCTTCATCAGAACGACCGTCGCCGCGCCGTCGTTGATGCCAGATGCATTTCCCGCAGTGACAGTGCCGTCCTTGGCGAAGGCGGGCCTGAGCTTGGCGATCGCCTCGACCGTGGTTCCGTGCTTCGGATATTCGTCGCTATCGATGACGACATCGCCCTTGCGCGTTTTCACCGTCACCGGCACGATCTCGTCCTTGAATTTTCCCCCCTTCTGCGCGGCCTCGGCCTTGTTCTGGGAAGCCACCGCGAACTCATCCTGCTGCGCGCGCGTGATCTGCCACTGGCGCGCGACGTTCTCGGCGGTATTTCCCATGTGATACCCGTTGAACGCATCCCAAAGGCCATCCTTGATCATCGTGTCGATCATTTCGAGATTGCCCATCTTCACGCCGCCGCGCAGATGAGCGCAGTGCGGGGCTTGGCTCATGGATTCCTGGCCGCCCGCCACCACGATTTCGGAATCGCCGTTGAGGATCGCCTGGTACCCCAGCGCGACCGCGCGCAAGCCCGAGCCGCAGAGCTGGTTGACGCCCCAGGCCGGACTCTCGACCGGAACGCCGGCGCTCACCGAGGCCTGACGCGCCGGATTTTGGCCCTGGCCGGCGGTCAGGATCTGCCCGAGGATCACCTCGGAAACCTGCGCACCTTCCACGCCAGCGCGCCGCAGCGTCTCCTTGATTGCGACTGTTCCCAATTCGTGGGCAGGCAGGTTGGCAAATACCCCATTGAACGCCCCGACCGGGGTGCGAGCGGCGCTGACGATGACAATATCGTCCTTCATATCTCAACTCCTTGTCTCTGCGTTCTCGGGGCTGCGCGCTGACCGAGTGGCTCTCTCGGCTCACCGGCACTTGCCGGAACAGCCGCATCACGCCTGATGCTGGCTGCACGCGCCCACGTGTTTGTCGGCTAATCCATGGGGGGCGGCTGCACCGGTGTCAATCGTACGCATGGCCGATCTGTTCTGCGTCGAGTGGCGCTTGCGGGTCTGGCCGGCATCGCATCGGCGAGCCCTACGGCCGATCGATAAATCGGTGGCCCGGTCCAAAAAAAACAGGCTATGCTGACCTCTCTGACGAGCGAGCGCTGATCAGCATGGCCAAGTCGGACGAACCGGTCGCAATCAAGAAATACGCCAACCGGCGACTCTACAACACCGGCACGAGCACCTATGTCACCCTCGAAGACCTCGCGGCCATGGTGAAGAAAGGCGAGGATTTCGTCGTTCATGACGCCAAAACTGGAGAGGATATTACTCGCCAGGTGCTGGCGCAAATCATCTTCGAGCAGGAAAACAAAGAAGGGCAAAGCCTGCTGCCCATCGCGTTCCTGCGCCAGCTGATCCGATTTTACGGTGACAGCATGCAGATGCTTGTGCCGCGCTATCTCGAAGTTTCCATCGATTCCTTCACGCGCGAGCAGGAGAAATTCCGTCAGCACATGGCGCAGGCGTTCGGCAGCAGCCCGTTCGGCGCGCTCGAAGAGCAGGTGCGGCGGAACATGGAAATGTTCGAGCGCGCCTTCGCGATGTTCACGCCATTTGCCCGGCGGGAAGCCCAGGCAAACGCTGAGCCTGACAAAGGGGCTGCGGAAGCGGGCGGCCGGAGCGATGAGATCCACGATCTCAAGCGGCAGATGGAAGAGATGCAACAGCGCCTCGACCGCCTCAGCGATACAAAGAAAACCTGACGAACCGGACACGGCGACGCGCTAGTGTCCCAATTCCGAAGTTAATTGTGCGAACTTCGGGTTCGCGGCACTAGTATCCGAGCGCGCAGCCGTCCTTGCGCGGATCCGAGCCGCCAATCAGCACGCCGCGTCGCCAGTCGATGCGGATTGCCTGAGCGCCGCCCCATGGCGCCGCCGCAAACACCACATCGTGGCCGCGCGCGCGCAGCGCTTCGGCGCTCGCGGCCGGCACGCCGCGCTCGAGCACCGTCTGCCTACCCACGAAAAAAGCGCGCGGGCCATCGATTGCCGCCTGCACGTCCATGTCATAGTCGACGATGTTGGTGATGACCTGCACGTGCCCCATCGGCTGATAGTGCGCACCCATCACGCCGAACGATAGTTCGCAACGGTCGTCGCGAAACGCGAGCGCCGGAATGATGGTGTGCAGCGGTCGCTTGCTCGGCCCGAACGCGTTGGGGTGGTCGGGATCCACAACGAAGCAAGCTCCCCGGTTGGTCAGCATGACCCCGGTGGCTTCGGTGCAGATGCCGACACCGAAATGGGAATAGAGCGTGTTGATCAGCGAGACCGCCATTCGGTCGCGGTCGACCACGGTGAGGTAAACGGTATCGTTCCCCGAAGGCAGCACCTCCACCACGGGCAGGCAGCGGCGGCGATCGATGCGCTCGGCCAGAGTGGCGGCGAATTTTTTCTCGAGCAGCGCTGGCAGCGAGGCGCGCATAAAAGCAGGATCGGCGATGTGGGTATCGCGCACCGCATAGGCGAGCCGCGCCGCCTCGAGCATGAGGTGGAAGCGATCGGGGCCGAGCGGATCGAGCGCGGCAAGATCGAACCGCTCCAGGATGTTGAGCAGCACCAGGGCGGTCAGGCCCTGGGTATTGGGAGGCAATTCCAGCACGTCGAGACCGCCATATCGAGTGCTGATTGGTGCGACGACCTCGCCGCAGTGGGCGGCGAAGTCGTCCAGGTCGAGAAAGGAGCCGCGGGCGGCGAGCGTCGCCACGATGTCCTGCGCCACCGCTCCTCGATAAAAGGCTTCCGGTCCCTGCGCCGCGATTGCGCGCAAGGTGCGCGCCAAGGCGGGAAATTTGATCACGTCGCCTTCCTCCGGCCCCCGCTCGGCAAACAGGAAATGGCGCGCGGCACCGGGATCGTCGCGCAATTTGCCGACCATCTGCGCCCAATCCCAGGCAATGCGCGCAGCGACCGGAAATCCCTCTTCCGCGTAGCGGATCGCGGGGGCGAGCGCGCGATCGAGCGCGAAGCGCCCGTGCGCGTTGAGGATCGCCGCCCACGCCTCGACCGCGCCCGGCACGGTCACAGCATGAATCGAATCGAGCTCGATCGCGTGCACGCCTTGCGCCGTAAGTGCATCAAGAGACGCGCGCGCACCGCTGCGGCCGCAGCCGTTGTAGCCCCACACCGGCTTGCCCGGGGCGCTGATCATGGCGAAGCAGTCGCCGCCGATTCCGGTCATTTGCGGCTCGACGACGCCCAACACCGCGACCGCAGTGATCGCCGCATCCGCGGCATTGCCGCCCCCGCGCAGAGTCTCGACCGCGGCGAGGGTTGCCAACGGATGCGATGTTGCCGCCATGGCTTCGCCGGCGATCACCGGCGAGCGGCCCGGCAATTGAAAGTCACGGCTCATGCGCGATGGCCCTTCGCGCGGTCTTGGGTTATTCGACCATCATCGCCACCGCCGCCGACGGAGAGACCGCAATGACGCTTACGCTCGCCCAAGCCCGCACCATCCTCGACAAGACCCTCGCCGCCGGCAGAGAGAAAAAACTCAAGCCGCTCGGCGTCGCGGTTGTCGACAGCCGCGGCGCGCTTCGCGTCTACGCCGAGGAGGACGGGAACCCGATCATGCGGTCGAAGATCGCGTCGGGCAAAGCGTTCGGATCGGTGGCCTTTGGCAGCGGATCGCGGCGCCTGCACCAGATCGGGGTGGAGCGCCCGCACATGGCCGCGGCGCTGATCGAGTTGGCAGGCGGCGCGTTCGTGCCGGTGCCCGGCGGGGTGCTCGTGCGCGACAAGGGCGGAGCGCTGCTCGGCGCGGTGGGCGTGTCCGGCGACAAGTCCGATAATGACGAAGCGGCCGCGGTCGCCGGCATCGAGGCGGCGGGCTTCGTCGCCGAGACCGGCGGCTGACGACCACACCGCCTCAGTCCGGCTCGTGCTCGCGGTATTCGCGCACGGGCTCGGGCCGCGCCATCGGGCGTGGCACCGAGAGCCCGGCGATGAAATCCACGAAGCCGAGCACGGTGAGCAACATCAAGGTCGGCGTCATCGCCCGCGGCACCAGAACGAGCTGGCTTGCCATGGCAGCGAGCAGAACGAACGACAGAATATGATCAATCGCCGTTTTGCCGAGCCGGGCCGCCTTGAGAATCTCGATGTAGAGCAGAAGCATGGCGATGATGACGATCAGATCGCCGGTGCTCACCGGCATGCTGCGCTCGTCCGGGAGCGGAACCGAGTAAACCGTGTCGCTCAGCGGCATGTTCAGCACAAAGACAACGATATTGTAGAGCGCAAACGGGATGAGCAGGAGGGGGAAACCAATCAGATACATGATGCTCGACTTTCTTTACCCGCGCGATTGGGCAGCACGCGCTGCGCCGACCGGCGTCGTGCCGAGTGTAGAATATGGAAGCTGAACTGCAAATGTCGGCGGTCGCGATCGAGGCCTGGCTCGTTCCGCTTGTGTTTCCGCCGGCTGGGGCGTCACTCGCTCGATGTCAGCTCGCCCTGGCCTGACTGAGGTGCTGGGGCTATGCTGCCACTGTTCCAGCGACTAGTGCCGCGAACCCGAAGTTCGCACACCCCGTGCCGCACGCGCGTTTGCGAACTTCGGGTTCAAAAGCGGCACTAGAATCATAAATTGCTAGTGTCCCTTTGATTCCGAAGTTCGCATTCAAGGCTGCCGCAAAACTGTGCGAACTTCGGAATCGGGACACTAGCCGGACACCAGCGGCCGGAAGCACGCAATGAATTACACCACCGAATTCAAATCGATCCGCGGCGGCGTGTCAGATGAGGAATGGCAGGCGCGCGTCGATCTCGCCGCCTGCTATCGCCTTGTCGACAAATACGGGATGACGGATCTCATCTACAATCACATCACCGCCCGCATCCCGGGCACCGCGGACCATCTGCTCATTAACCTGTACGGGATGCTGTACAAAGAGATAACGGCGTCGAGCCTGGTCAAAATCGACGTCGAGGGCAATATCCTCTGGAAGCCGGAGACCGATTACGGCATCAACAAATCGGGTTACGTGATCCACGGCGCGATCCATAAGGCGCGCCCGGATGTCGCTTGCGTGCTGCACACCCACACCCGCGCCGGGATCGCGGTTTCGGCGATGAAGTGCGGGCTATTGCCGCTGTCGCAGACGTCCATCCGGTTCGTCGGCCATATCGGTTATCACGATTACGAAGGGCCGGCGGTCGATCTCGATGAGCGCGAGCGCATCGTGCGCGATCTGGGGCTGCACGATGCGCTGATCATGCGCAACCACGGCCTGCTCACCTGCGGTGCGACGATCCCGCAGGCGTTCAACATCATGTACCAGCTCGAATTGTCGTGCCGCTCCCAGGTCGACGCTATGGCGGCGCGTACCGAGCTCACCATGCCGGGCGAGAACGTGCTCGCGCATACCGCACATCTCTACCAGCCCGGCACGCGGCGCCCCTACGGCGTGCTGGAATGGCCGGCCATGTTGCGCCTGCTGGCAGCCGAAGCACGCAGTTCCGGCTATCCGGCGTATTGGCAGTGACGGCCGATATGCAGCCCGGATGAAGCGCAGCGAAATCCGGGGCGCCCCACGCGTTCGCTATTCCGGATTACGCTGTGCCTCATCCGGGCTACGGCTGGCAGGCCCGCGCCGTTGCCACCAGCCATCCAAACTCAAGCGTCCTCCGCCGTGGACGAACAGCAGGAGAAAGCCGCCGATAATGGCGACGTTCTTCCCGAACTGGACCGACTGCTGCCGGCGCGCCGCGTCCGCAAACTCCCAGAAGCGATGCGAGATCAGCGTGGCGATGATCGTGAATGCGACCATGAGCGGGGCCGCATAGCGCGTTTGCAAGCCGACCACGATGGCGAGTCCGCCGCCGAATTCGACGGCGGCGCCGATAGCGGCGGCAATGTCCGCCATGGGCACGCCGTTTTTCGCCAGACTCGCGGCAAATGCATCGAGGGCCATCAGCTTGACGCCGCCGCCTTGCACGAACAGTCCGCCGATGAGGCAACGCGCGACCAGCCACAGCACGTTGGCGGCGGTTCCAGAGGCGAATCGATCAATGCCGGAATCGGACGGGCGAACCGACCAGGAGGACTGTTGTCGGGGGCGATCAAGCATTGCTCTCTCTGTCATGGTGGTTCCGCTACGTCTTCGCGCGCAGCTGTCACCCACGATGCACCAGAGCGCGTCGAAGCCCGCTCACAAACGGTTGAGTGAAGAAAAAAGTCGTGAAATGCCGCAACCTGCGCCCGTGGCGGCTAGTAGCGGTAATCTTCGACCTTGAGCAGCGGAAACGCGCTCAACACGTGCGGCGGGTTGGCGGGCGGCGCTGGATGCAAGTAGGAGCGATCGAGCTCGGCAAAGCCGGTCGCGCCGAGAAGGCCGAGGCAGCGCCGCACCTCGTCCTCCAAAAGCTCGAGCAGCCGCAGCACGCCGGCTTCGCCGCCCGCCGCGAGGGCAAAGCATTGCATGCGGCCGATGCCGACCAGATCGGCTCCCGCCGCAATCGCCTTGACGATGTCAGTACCACGGCAGACCGAGCCGTCGATCATGATCTTCGCTCGCCCGCTAACGGCGTCGACCACTTCCGGCAGCACATCCATTGAGCCGCGACCGTGATCGAGCTGGCGGCCGCCGTGGTTCGAAACGTAGATCCACTCCACGCCGTGGTCGAGCGCGATGCGCGCGTCTTCCGCCGTGGCGATGCCTTTGATCGCGAGCGGGATGGCGAACTTGCTTTTGATGCGCTTGACCGTGCCCCAGTCGAGTCCGGCCTGGAATGCGCGGCCCTGGACCCGCCGCCGCCCCGCGGTCACGAACCGCTTGGCGATGTCGCGCTCGCGGCGGCTGTAATGCGCGGTGTCGACGGTCAGGCAGAAGGCGGTGTAGCCATGCGCGATGGCGCGCACGACGTGGTCGTCCACCCAAGCCTCGTCGCCGCGAACATAGAGCTGGTACCAGCGCAGCGCCCCGGGCGCGGCCTTTGCCAAATCCTCGAGCCCCGGATCGCAGACCGAGCTGAGCATGTGTCCCACGCCGAACGTTTGCGCCGCGCGCACCACCGATTCGGCGCCCGCGGCATGAAAGCTTTCCAGCGAGCCGACCGGCGCGAAGATGACTGGCAGGCGGAGCTTGCGCCCGAACGCCGTCACCGATGCATCGACCTTGCTGACGTCGCGCAAGACGCGCGGGCGCAACGCAATCGAGTCGAACGCCATGCGGTTACGGCGTAACGTGGTCTCGGATTCCGCCCCGCCGACGATGTAGTCCCAGTCGTTCTGGTTCAGATTCTGCCGCGCCCTGGCGATGATCTCATGCAGATTGAGAAAATCGGTGGGCAGCGCCGCGATGTCGTGGACCGATGCTTGTGAGGAGGTGCGTTCTTGCATGAAAGAAACCGGCTCGTGTGGGAAGCGAAAGGCGCGTCGCGCATGATGCTCACCCCGGCTATCCGTCGTCAACCAGCCGCGGACTTGCTAGCCTCAAACGGCAGCACAGGAGACCGCGGTGAGCAATTCGGCAAAGTCAGCGATACGGATCGTCGTCATGGAAGGCGACGGCATCGGCCCGGAGATCACCGCCGCCACGGTCTCTGTGCTAGCTGCGGCCGATCGGCGCTTCGAGCTCGGCCTTTCCCTGATGCCGGTGGCGATCGGGCTGCAGGCGCTGCGTGCCGAAGGCACCACCTTGCCGGACAAGGCGGTGGTTGCGGCCGAGACCGCCAATGGCGTCATTCTCGGCCCAGTGTCGCACAACGAATATCCGCCGCTTGCCGATGGCGGCTTGAACCCATCGGGCGAATTGCGCAAGCGCCTCGATCTGTTCGCCAACATCCGCCCGGCGAAGAGCCGCGGCGGGTTTCCGCCGCGTTGCGGCGTGCCGGTCGATCTCGTCATCGTGCGCGAGAACACCGAAGGCTTTTACGCCGACCGCTCCATGTTTCTCGGCGCCGGCGAGTTCATGCCGACGCCGGACCTCGCGCTCGCCGTGCGCAAGATCACCCGCGCGGGCTCGACCCGGATCGCGCAGGCGGCGTTCGCGTTGGCGCAGCGACGCCGCAACAAGGTGACGGCCGTGCACAAGGCCAACGTGCTGCGGGTCTCCGATGGGCTGTTTCTCGAATGCGTGCGCGCCGTAGCCGCCGGTTTCCCGGCAGTGACATACGAAGAGCGCATCGTCGACGCGATGGCCGCACTGCTCGTGCGTGATGCCGCCCAGTTCGACGCGGTTGTCACCACGAACATGTTCGGCGATATCCTTTCCGATCTCGCTTCCGAGATCAGCGGCAGCCTTGGGCTTGCCGCCTCGCTCAACGCCGGCGCCGAGCACGCCGTGGCGCAGGCACAGCACGGATCGGCGCCGGAGCTCGCCGGAGGGGACCGCGCCAATCCGGCATCGCTGATCGGCTCGGCGGCGATGCTGCTCAATTGGCTGGGCGAGCGGCGCGGCGACGATCGCCTCCTGCGCGCCGCCACCGCGATCGATTCTGCGCTCGAATGCGCGATCGCCAATCCGCAATGGCGCACACCGGATCTGGGGGGATCGCTTGGAACGAAAGCGTTCGGCGCACGCGTAGCGGCGTTGCTGGGGGCAGTTCCTGCGGCTCGGTGAGCGTGCTGTCAGGCCACCGCGGCCTGATCGACCGCAACGGCGCGCGGCCGCGATTCCCGGTCGAGCCGCAAGGTCAGGCAGAACGCCGCGCCGCCGCTGCGCAGGAACGACGAGAGCGGCGTGGTCACGACGGTATAGCCGCGTTCGCTGAGCTCGCCGCGCAGGCGCGCGCCGCAGCCCGCCATGACCAGGGTATCGCCCAGGCAGACGGTGTTTGCCGCAAAGCGCCGGGCATCATCGAAGGCGATCGCGATACGATCATGGGCCGCGACGCGATCGCGAACGGCGCCGTTGCCGGCGGCGGTAAACGCGCCCGGCAGATACATGACTTCGCCGCGGGGAAGCGGTGCGAGTGCGGTATCCATATGATAGAAGCGCGGATCGGCAAGCTCGAGCGCCAGCACGTCTTGGCCGAATACGTCTGCAACCGCGCGCCGCGCCGCGAAATCGGAACGCGTGCCGTAGCCCATCCAAAATAGCTTGCGCTTCTCGTCCCAAACACAGTCGCCCGCCCCTTCCAGGACCAGGTTGTCCGGCAGCTTGCGAATGCCGTCGACAAGACCATGCGCCTGCAGCGCACGGAAGGCGGCTTCGAAATGTCCCTCTTCGCGCTGGCGCTCTGGATGGCGGAAGCGCGCCAACAGCACCTGGCGATCGAGCACGACCGCGCCATTGGCGGTGAACACGAGATCCGGCAAACCGCCTACCGGCGGTACGAGTTCGACCGTGGCGCCGAGCGCGATCAGCTTGCCATGCAGCGCCTCCCATTGCCGCGCGGCGGCGGCGTGGGCGCGCTGGTCGCGCGCCCAACCCGTCGGATCCATCCACGGATTGATGGCATAGCTGACCGCAAAATGGTCAGGCCGGCACATCAGGAACCGCGCCTTTGGTTGAGTGAATTTCATCTCCTTCTCCCCTCGCAGAGCCCCATTCATGCGGCCGCCCGGTTCGGCCGCGTGCCACCGAGCTCGTGGAGCACATCGGCAAAGCGGTCGAGCGCCCAGTCGAGATCTTCCCGGGCAATCACCAGGGGCGGTGCCAGGCGAACCACCGTGTGATGCGTCTCCTTCGACAACACACCCTTCGCGAGCAGCCGCTCGCAGGCTTCGCGCGCGCTAGCAAATGCAGGATCGATCTCGGCGCCGGCCCACAGGCCGCGGCCGCGTACCTCTTTCAGCGCCGGACTGTCGACCGCGCGCAGGCGTTCGAGCATGTGGGCACCCAAGACGCGGCTTTTCTCCACCAATCCTTCCTCGCGAATGACGCGGAGCGCTTCGAGCGCAACCGCAGCGGCGAGCGGGTTGCCGCCGAAGGTCGAGCCGTGCGAGCCCGGAGTGAACACATCAGTGACCTCGCGTTTGCCAACGAACGCCGACACCGGTAGCACGCCGCCGCCCAGCGCCTTGCCGAGAACGAGGCCGTCCGGCCGGATGCCCTCGTGCTCGAACGCGAACCAGTCGCCGGTGCGGCCTAGTCCGGACTGCACCTCATCGAGAATCAGCAATACATGATTCGCGTCGCAAATGCGGCGCAGGCCCGCGAGCCAGCCGGGCCGCGGCACGATGACGCCAGCCTCGCCCTGGATCGGCTCGACCAGAACCGCGGCCGTGTGCCGCGTGATCGCCGCTTCGACCGCGGCAAGATCGCCAAACGGCACCGCGCGAAAGCCTGCCGTGAACGGCCCAAAGCCATCGCGATAATCCGCCTCGGTGGAGAACGAGATGACGGTCGTGGTGCGGCCATGAAAGTTCCCGTCGGCGACGATGATCTCGGCACGGTCGGCAGGGATGCCCTTGATGCGATAGCCCCAGCGCCGCGCCGCCTTGATTGCGGTCTCCACCGCTTCGGCGCCGGTGTTCATGGGAATGGCCGCGTCGAGACCGGTGACTCGGCACAGTTCCTCGAGGAACGGCCCCAGGCGATCGTTGTAATAGGCGCGCGATGGCACCGATAGGCGTTCGGCCTGTGCCGAGAGCGCCTTGAGAATCCGCGGATGCCCATGCCCGTGGCTCGCCGCCGAATAGGCGCTCATCATGTCGACGTAGCGCCGCCCGGCCGTGTCCCAGAGGTGAGCACCCTTGCCGCGCGCGAGCACCACCGGGAGCGGCGCGTAGTTGTGCGCGCTGTATCGATTTTCCAGATCGATGGCTTTCATGACACGTCTCCACGCGCCTGCCACCGCCAAGGCTTTGGCGGGCTTGTTCGTTGGCCCGCCGAAGCTTCAGCGCAGGCGGGTTTCCGCAGAGCGCATATGGGAAAACGCGGCAGCAGCGGTGGCGTAAGTAGAAGGGGTGGACCGCGGAATCCGCGGTGGAAGCGCTCCGCCACAGCGGAAACGGCAGTGGCTAGCGAGGTGCGATCTTCCGTCCCAATAGCGCCTCCGGATAGCCGGCGAAGCGGCGCACCGAGCGCAGCACCACGTGGCTGACGATGCGCGCGACGCCGAGCCCGTCATCGTCGATCAAGTCGCTGGTCAGCTCTTCATAGCTCGCGAGATCGGCACAGACGAAGCGCGCCACATAATCGACCGCCCCGCTGACTTCCCAGCACTCGACGACCTCCTCGATCGCTGCGACCCGCTTTTCGAAGCGCCCGCGGTTGGCCTGCTTATCCAGAATAATCTCCGCGAACACGGTGATCGGGCGCGAGAGATGGCGCAGCTCGATCACCGCCTGATAACCGGCGATGACGCCGGCCGCCTCGAGGCGCCGCACGCGCTCGAGCGCGGCGCGGGGCGATAATCCCACTGCCTGTGCCAGTTTCTGAATGGTTGAGCGGCCGTCGCGCTGGAGCGCGGCAAGAATTTTGACGTCGATGCGGTCCAACGCCGGCGGGCGCTTGGCGGCCATGGGCAAGCCTCAGTCGACCGCCGTTTCGGTAACCGGCACCGTGTAGTTCAGCGCGAGGCGGCCGCCGTCGGCGTAAATGGTTTCCCCGCTGATGTAGCTCGCGTCCGCAGAAGCGAGAAACACCGCAATCGCCGCGATCTCATCGGGCGCGCCGATGCGGCCGAGCGGGGTGCGCATCAAAATCCGGCGCTTCGCCTCCTTGTCGGTGGCGACCGCCTTGAGAATGTCGGTCATAATCGAGCCCGGCCCGATCGCATTGACCCTTATGCCGTGCGGCGCGAGCGCAAGCGCCATCACCTTGGTGAGCTGATCGAGGCCGCCCTTCGACACGCAGTAGGGCACGTGGTTCGCGATCGCGACCACGGCGTTGATCGAGCTCATATTGATGATGCTGCCCGGCGGCTGGCCGGCCCTGACCTGCGCCAGCATCTGCCGCGCGGCGGCTTGGCCGACAAGGAATGCGCCTTTGAGGTTGACGCGCAGCACGCGGTCGAAATCGCTCTCGGCGAGATCGAGGAAATCGGCGCCATGCACGATGCCGGCATTGTTCACGAGAATATCGAGCTGGCCGAACGCGAGGATCGCCTCGGCGACGACGTTTTCGGCGGCGCGGGGGTCCCCGACGTCAGTCGCCACGAACCGGCAGTTGGCTTGGCCGAGCGCGGCTGCCGCAAGCTCGCCCGCGGCGCGGTCGACGTCGGCAATCACGACGCGCGCCGCTTCCGCCACGTAGCGCTTCGCGATCGCCAGCCCGATGCCATGCGCGCCGCCGGTGACGATCGCTACCTTGTCCTTGAGCCTCATGCTGCGCTCCCGAGCGGCGCAAGAGTAGCATCATAGGAGCGGCGCCCGGAACGGCGTTCGGTCAGCGCCGTCCGAACAGCCGATCGAGGAACCAGCCGTCGAGGTTGGGATCGATGCGCTGCGGCCGCGTGGCATCACCCGCGGGCGTACTTGGTGCCACCATGTTTGTCGGCGACACCGCCGAAGCGAATGACGAGCCCGCCGAGCCCGGCAGCGCCATGACCGGGACGCCGGCATGTCCGGCCTTCATGACTCGGCTCCAAATCTCGACCGGCAGGCTGCCGCCGGTGAGCTTGCGCATCGGCGTGGAATCGTCGTTGCCGAGCCACACCCCGGTTACCAAGTGGCCGGTGTAGCCGATGAACCAGGCATCGCGGAAATCCTGCGAGGTGCCGGTCTTGCCGGCAGCGGGCCACCCCGGCAGCTGCGCGCCGCGGGCGGTGCCGCTGACGAGCGTCTCGCGCATCATCGCGTTCATCATGGCGACATAGCGCGGCTCGATAATGCGTCCCAAATTTTGCGGAGCGCGCGCGAACAGCACTGCGCCGGCGCGGTTGCGCACGCGCTCGATGACGTGCACGGCGACCGCTTCACCGCCGTTCGCGAACGGCGCATAAGCGGCGGTCAGCTCGATCAGCGATACTTCCGAAGTGCCGAGCGCCAAGGAGGGATTTGTTTCCAGCTTCGAAGCGATGCCGAGGCGGTAAGCGGTCCTAGCCACCGCGATCGGACCGAATTCAAGCGTGAGACGCACCGACACGGTATTGAGCGACTGCGCCAACGCGTCCTTGAGCGTCACCGGCCCGTGATATTCGTGCCGGTAGTTCTCCGGCTTCCAGCCCTTGAGCGCGATCGGCTTGTCCTCGCGCACCGTCTCCGGCGTGAGCCCGCGCTCGAGCGCGGTGAGATAGACGAACGGCTTGAACGCGGAGCCCGGCTGGCGCTTGGCGGCGACCGTGCGGTTGAACTGGCTCTCGGCGTAGTTCCTGCCGCCAACCATCGCGCGCACGGCGCCATCGGGAGCGATCGTCACGATCGCGCCCTGGGAGACCTCGAGCTTCGGTCCCTTTGCGGCAAGCTCGTCTACCAGCGCCTTTTCGGCGGCTCCCTGGAGCACGGGGTCGAGCGAGGTCTCGACCACGAGGTCCTGATCCACATGCCCGACGAGATCGTTGAGCACGTCCATGATCCAATCGGCCACGTAATTGAGCGAGGCGGCAGCCGGCGGCTTGATCGCATGGGCGGGCTGCGCCAGCGCGCTCTTCGCCATGGTCTCGGTCACGAAACCGAGCTCGGTCATGGCAGCGAGCACCGCCTGCGCGCGGCGCTGTGCGCCGTCGGGATTGCGCGAGGGCGCGAGCCGCGACGGCGATTTCACGAGCCCGGCGAGCATCGCCGCTTCGGCGAGCTTCACCTGGCGCGCCGACTTGCCGAAATAGCGCTGCGCCGCCGCCTCGACGCCATAGGCGCCGGAGCCGAAATAGACACGGTTGAGATAGAGCTCGAGTATCTCGGCCTTGCCGAGCTTGCGCTCGAGCCACACCGCCAGCACCGCCTCCTGCATCTTGCGCCAGATGGTGCGCTCTTGCGTGAGGAACAGGTTCTTGGCGAGCTGCTGGGTGAGCGTCGAGCCGCCCTGCGACACGCCGCGGCGAATGACATTGGCGAAGGCGGCGCGCAGAAGCCCGAACGGATCGATGCCGTGATGCTGATAGAAGCGGCGATCCTCGATCGCGATGAACGCGCGCGGCAGATAGGGCGGCAGGTCCTTGAGCGCGACGTCGATGCCGCTCATCTCGCCGCGCGTGACCAGCGGGCGGCCGTCGATGCCGACGATCTCCACCGTCGGCGGGCGCTTGGGAACTTCGAGGGATTGGATCGGCGGCAACGTGGCGAGCACGTAGGCGAACGCGCCGGCGGCGACGATCACCACCCAAAGGGCGAGCACAAATCCCCAGTAAAGCAGCCGCGACAACAGGGAACGCCCGCCCCCATAACGCCGGCCCGATCGTCGTCGCCTCGGCCACGCCGGATTATCGTCGGATGCGGCGGCCCGGCCATCCCCCGATGCTGCGCGACGCGCGTTCCGTCTCGCCATTGAAGCCCCCGCCGATCCACCGGTGACGGTAGAGCCGGCGATTTAAGGGGGCGTTACCGGCGGGCAAATGGGCGGCAATGCGCTGTTTCCCGCCTAACGTTATCAACCGCATTGAAGAGGGAAAAAGACGCTGAACGCTTCTCATTCGCGCCTGTTTATCCTACGTGTTGCGCTAGTGTCCCGATTCCGAAGTTCGCACATCCTTAGGGCAGACGCGAATGCGAACTTCGGAATCAAAGGGACACTAGCCAACTCTATGATTCTAGTGCCGCTTTTGAACCCGAAGTTCGCAAACGCACTTGCGGCATAATGTGTGCGAACTTCGGGTTCGCGGCACTAGCAAAGGATCCTGGTTCGGTTAATCGAGCGCAGAAGCAGGAACGACCCGTGGACGCCAAAACCGCAGAACGCCCCATCCGGAACCACGCCGCAGGAGCCGTGGTCGCCGAGGGCAAAACCAAGAAGATCCACCAGATCGCCGGCAGTTCCGATCTGGTGATCCTCGCGTCGAAGGACGACATCACGGCGGGCGACGGCGCGAAGCACGACGTCATCCCGGGCAAGGCGAAGCTTGCCAATGCCACCACCTGCAACGTGTTCCGTCTGTTGAAGGCGTGCCGGCTGCCTGTCGCGTTCGAAGCACAGGACAGCGCGACGTCGTTCGTGGCGCCGAAATGCTCGATGCTGCCTTACGAGGTGGTGATCCGGCGCGAGGCGCATGGCTCTTACCTCAAACGCAACCCGCATCTTTCCCGTGGGCAACTGTTTCCGCGATTAATCGTCGAGTTTTTTCTCAAGACCAAGGACAAGAATTGGAAGGGCAAGCCGCTCGTTTGCGATGATCCGCTGCTCATCTATTCCAAGGAGAGTTCGCAAGTTCGGCTTTTCAATCCGGCGAAGCCGATCCAGGGACAGGAACCATTTCTGACCCTTCCCCAGTCTGACGTGTTCAGCCGGGATGAAGAGTGGCGCTTCTTTCCCGAGATGCAGCGCATCGCGCGCCAGGCTTTTCTCGTTCTCGAGAAGGCATGGCAGTTGCAGGCCGGAACGCTGGTCGACCTGAAGGTCGAGTTCGGTTTCGATACCCAGGGTCGGCTGTTGCTCGCCGACGTGATCGACAACGATTCCTGGCGCGTGCTCGAGGACGGCTCTTACATCGACAAGCAGGTCTATCGCGACGGCGGCGCGCTCGACGACGTGGCCGCGAAATACCGGCGGGTCGCGGAAATTACTGGCCGTTTCGAGTTGCCGCGCCAGCGCATCATCCTGTGGCGCGGATCGGAGAGCGACAAAACGGAAGCGTTCTCGGAAGCCCTGGGCGAACTTGCCGATCTGCTCAGCGTGGTCACCTGCTCCGTGCACAAGCAGCCGGTGGCTGCGGCAGGCATTCTGCAGGCGATGGTGCAGGAGGTGCCGGACTCGGTGGTCATCGCCTATATCGGCCGCTCCAACGGCGCCGGTCCCACGCTCTCGGCGATGTCGACGGTCCCGGTGATCACCGTCCCGGCCAGCGCCGAGGAATTTCCCGAGGACGTCTGGTCGTCCTTGCGGATGCCGCGAAACGTGCCCGTGATGACGGTGCTGGACCCGGGCAACGCCGTCCTCGCCGCTATCCAGATCCTCTCCGCGCGCAATCCACGCCTCTATGCCCGCCTGCGCGGCGAGATCGAGGAGCGGACGGTCAATACAGTTGCGATCTGAACTGCCCTGTAGCCCGGATTGAGCGCAGCGAAATCGGGGCTGGGTCTTGAGTCCCGGCTTTCGCTCCGCTCAAGCCGGGCTACACGGATGCGGTTTGTGCCGCTCTTGGCGGCGCTGCAATCGCCTGTGACAGAAGGCCGATCAGCGCGCGCTTGATCGCCGCCTGACGCGTCGCCGACGTGATCTTGGCGCCGAACAGATCGGTCACATAGAACACGTCGACGACGCGCTCGCCGAACGTCGCAACGTGCGCGGAGGCGATGTTGAGATTGAGCTTCGACAAGGTCGCGGTCAGCTCGAACAACAGGCCGGGCCGGTCGAGCCCGATCACCTCCACCATCGTGTGCCGGCTCGACCACTGATTGTTGACCGTGACGTCGGGTTCGACGGCGAAAGCCTTGGGGCCCGGCTTGGCGGCGGCACGCTCGGCGACCACTTCCGGCAGCCGCAGATCTCCGCGCAGCGCCCGTTCGATGGAATCGGTGATGCGCGCCGCACGGCGCGCCTCGTCGGCGTCCTCCTCGAAGGCACGCGACACCGCGATCGTGTCGAGCGCGCGCCCGTCGGTGGTGGTGAAAATCTGCGCATCGACGATATTGGCGCCGGCAACGGCGCAGGCCCCGGCGATGATCGACAGCAACCATGGGTGATCGGGTGCGAGCACCATCAACTCAGTCACACCGCGCACCGCCGGGAATGAGACCTCGATCGCAACCGGCTTTCCCTCCCGCGCCGCGGAACGCAGGAAACGCGCGTGGGCGACCTTCTGCGGCAGATCGACCTTGAGCCAGTACGCCGGATAGTGGAGCGCGATGTAGGCATCGAGCTCGGCGGGCGTCCAATCCTGCAATGCGCCGCGCAGCTCGGCTTGCGCCGCGGCGACGCGCTGCGCCCGGTTGACCTCGGAAAATCCGCCCGTGAGCACCGGCTCGGTCTCGTAGTAGAGCGCGCGAATGAGCTGCGCCTTCCAGCTGTTCCACACGCCCGGCCCGACCGCCTTGATATCGGCCGTGGTCAGGATGGTGAGCAGCTTGAGGCGCTCGACCGACTGCACCACCGAGCTGAAATTCTCGATCGTGACGCGGTCGGAGAGATCGCGCGATTGGGCCACCGAGGACATCAGCAAGTGCACCTCGATCAGCCAAGCGACGGTTTCTGTCTCTGCCGGCGAGAAGCCGAGCCGCGGACATAAGTTGCGCGCCTCGCGCGCGCCGGCAACCGAATGGTCTTCGATGCGCCCTTTGGCGATGTCGTGGAGGAACAGTGTGACGTAAAGGAGCTCGCGATGGCGCGGCTGGATGGTGCGCATCAGCTCGGTCGCAAACTTGGTGTCCTCGCTGCGGCCGGCCTCGATATCGGCAAGGGCGCCGATGCAGCGGATGAGGTGCTCGTCCACCGTGTAGTGGTGGTACATGTTGAACTGCATCATCGCCACGATGCGGCCGAACGCGGGCACGAAGCGGCCGAGCACGCCGGCCTCGTTCATCCGTCGCAGCACGGTCTCGGCGTCGTTCTTCGAGGTGAGGATTTCCAGGAACAGCTGGTTCGCCGTCTCGTTCTCCCGCAGCGCATTATCGATCAGCTTGAGCGAACGCGTCGCGAGATGCATCGCGTCGGGATGGAATGCCAGGTTGTACTTCTGCGCGAGATGGAAAATGCGGATCAAATTGACCGGGTCGCGCTTGAACGCATTCTCGTCGGCGACGGTAATGCGGTTGTAGTCGACGATGAAGTCGTCGGTTTCGCTCAGCGTACGCCGCGCGCGCGGCCGGAACCGCGCCATCATGCGGCTGAGCACGGGCATCGGCTTGGCCTGGCTGTCTTCGAGTTTGGCGCAGAGTATGGCGGTGAGATCGCCCACGTCCTTGGCGATCAGGAAGTAGTGCGTCATGAAGCGCTCGACGTCGCGCAGACCGGGATGTGCCGTGTAGCCGAGCCGTACCGCGATTTCGCGCTGCAGGTCGAATGACAGACGCTCTTCCGCGCGCCCGTTGATGAAGTGCAGGTGCGAGCGCACCGCCCACAGGAAGTCGCCGCAACGACGGAAGCGGCGGTACTCGCGCGGGTCGTAAACGCCAAGCTCGATGAGCTCTTCGCGCTCGCGCACTCGGTAGACGTATTTGGCGATCCAATAGAGGGTGTGGAGGTCGCGCAGCCCGCCTTTCCCGTCCTTCACGTTGGGCTCGACCAAATAGCGCGACTGCCCGGCGCGCCGATGGCGCTCTTCGCGCTCGGCAAGCTTGGCGGCGACGAATTGCGCGGTAGTCCCCTGCACCACCTCTTTGTCGAAGCGCGCGACCAGTTCGTCGTAAAGCTTCTGGTCTCCCAGTAGGTAGCGCGCCTCGAGCAGATTCGTGCGGATCGTCATATCGGCTTTGGCCTGCCGAATGCACTCGCTCACCGAGCGGGTGGCGTAGCCGACCTTCAGCCCCATGTCCCACAAGCAATAGAGGATCGCCTCGGCGACCGATTCGCCCCAGGCAGTCTGCTTGTAGGGCAGCAGGAACAAGAGATCGATATCGGAGCCTGCGCCGAGAACGCCGCGCCCGTAGCCGCCGGTCGCCACGATCGCCATGTGCTCGGCTTCCGACGGATTCTGCGCGGGATAAAGGTGCTTGGCCACGAATGCGAATAGGACGCGGATGATCTCGTCCTGCATGAAGCTCAGCCGCTCCGCGCAGCGCCGCCCCTGTCGATCCCGAATGAGCAAACGTTCCGCGACCGCCCGGCCCTCGACGAGGGCGCTCTTAAGGCGGCGCGCAAGCGCCGCACGCAGGTCGCGTTGATCGCCGCTATGGCTGCTGGCCAGCACCTCCAGCTCAGCCGCCACCGAGGCGGCATTGAAGAGTTCGGTTTCACGCCTGAGTTGCTCGTTGGGAGTCAGCATGGCGTTGCCGGGATAGCGGAGGCCGAACGACGTGTCACCGGTGACAAGGCTTGCAGGCAATGCGCGCTAGCATCGCGTCTGTGGACGGCCGGCAGGCGGTGAAAGGAAATTCTATATTCGCGCGTCGCACGACCGATTCTTTTCTAGTTGACGGCTTGGATATGGCTTTCTAAAGAATAAATATAGCGCCGATTTGAGCGAGCAGCTTGCGGGCGCTTAACAAATGCCGCTAAAGCGCGGGGCCCGCCCCTCGCCTGGCGTCCGGCGGGCAGAAAACCCCGCCATCGTTGATCGCCCCGCCGCCGAGACACGCGGAGGGTCGAGCGCATGAAACGATTGGAGTTGATCATGACCCTGTTGCCGCGACGCTCGGTGTTCACCACGGTCCTTCTCGCCGGACTCGTTGCGAGCCCAAACGTGTTCGCCGCCGATGCGCCCAAGGAGATCCGCATCGACTGGGCGACCTACAACCCGGTCTCAATGCTGCTGAAGGAGAAGGGATTCCTCGAGAAGGAATTCGCCAAGGACGGCACCACGATCCGCTGGGTGCAGACCGTCTCCTCGAGCAACGCACTGCAATTTCTCAATGCTGGCTCGATTGATTTCGGGTCGACCGCGGGCTCGGCTGCCCTCGTCGCGCGCATCAACGGCAATCCCATTAAATCGGTCTACGTCTATTCGCGGCCTGAGTGGACGGCGCTCGTCACCAGCAAAGACAGCAAGATCAACAAGGTCGCGGACCTCAAGGGCAAGAAAGTAGCGATGGTGCGTGGCACCGATCCGCACATTTTTCTGGTTCGCGCGTTGCTCGAGGCGGGTCTCACCGACAAGGACATAACGCCGGTGCTGGTGCAGCAGCACGCCGACGGCGGCACCGCGCTGCTGCGGGGCGACGTCGATGCCTGGGCTGGGCTCGATCCGATGATGGCGCAGCACGAGATCAAGGATGGGGCGCGGCTGTTCTTCCGCAAGCCCGAAGCTAATACCTGGGGCATTCTCAACGTGCGCGAGGAGTTCGCGAAGGAGCATCCGGACACGGTGCGACGCGTGATCTCCGCCTACGAAGAGGCGCGCAAATATTCGCTCGCCCGTTACGACGAGCTGAAGAAGATCTTCATCGCGGTGACCAAGCTCGATGATGCCGTTGTCGATAAGCAGCTCAAGGAGCGCACCGAGCTCACCCACAACAAGGTCGGCCCGGCACAGCGCGAATCGATCCTCGAAGCCGGCATCGCGCTGCAGAAGGCCGGCGTGATCGGCGCCACCGCCAACGTCAAGAGAGAGGTCGATGAGCTCATCGACGATCATTACGTGACGGCTGCGAAGTAGCAGACGTCAGCCCCCGAAACGAGAAGCCGGATCGCGAGTCCTGGGTCAGCAATCTGGAGTCCCGCCTACGCGAGAATGAGCGGGCGAGCTGATGCATCCGCGGCCCGCGCTGTTGCATTTGCGGTGCTGCCTATGTCTCTTGTCGTCATGACGGCCGCCGTCCAGGAAACCGCGGAACAGCCGAGGGCCAACGCGCGACTGGCGCGCTGGGCGCGGCCAGCGCTCGGCTTGCTGCTGCCGGTCGGGCTCGCGGTGCTTTGGGAAATTGCCGTGCGCATGGGCCTGTCGAACGGCCGCCTGGTGCCGCCGCCCTCGGTAATCTGGAACACGTTTGCCGATCTGGCCGCGACCGGCGAGCTGCAGCGCCACGCATGGGACACGATCTGGCGCGTGGCCTGGGGCTTCGTGTTCGGTGTGCTCGCCGGAACCGTGCTCGGCGCGCTGGCCGGCTACTCCGCCCTGACTTACCGCCTCATCGATCCGACCCTGCAAGGCCTGCGCGCGGTGCCGTCGATCGCCTGGGTGCCGCTGTTCATCCTTTGGTTCGGAATTTTCGAGGCTTCCAAGATCATTCTCATCGCGGTGGGCGTGTTCTTTCCGGTCTATCTCGGCGTCATGGGGGCGGTGCTCTCGGTTGACCGCAAGATCATCGAAGTGGGTCGCGTGTTTCGGCTCTCGGGATTTGCCATGGTGCGCCGCATTCTGTTGCCGGCGGTGATGCCGGCCTATGTGCTTTCGCTGCGCGCCGGGCTTGGCTTGGGCTGGATGTTCGTGCTCGCGGCGGAATTTTTGGGCGCGTCGACCGGTCTGGGATTTCTGTTGATCGATGGCCAGCAGCTCGGCAAGCCCGCGCAAATCGTCGCCGCCATCGTCGCCTTCGCCATTCTCGGCAAGCTCTCGGATTGGCTGATCGTTCTGGTCTCGGCGCCGTTCCTGCGTTGGGAAGATGTGGTCGCGCGCCGTTAGCCGCCATGCTCGTTCTCGACCGCGTCGGCAAGACCTATCGCAACGGCGTGCGCGCGCTCGACGGGATTTTCCTCGAAGTCGCGCCCGGTGAGATCCTGGTCGTGATCGGCGGCTCCGGCTGCGGCAAGTCGACCATGCTGCGGGCGATTTCCGGCCTCGACACTCCGACCCAAGGCAAGGTCGTGCTGGACGGCACCGTGATCACCCAGCCGCATGAAGAAATCGGCATCATCTTCCAGGAGCCGCGCCTGCTGCCGTGGCTGCGCGTGGCCGACAATGTTGGCTTTGGGCTGGATCACCATCCGCGCGAGGGGCGGACCGAACGCGTTGCCCGCGCTCTTGATCGCGTCGGGCTCACCGACAAGGCGCGGGTGTGGCCGCGCGAGCTTTCCGGTGGCCAGGCACAGCGTGTCGCCATTGCGCGCGCTCTGGTGCCGCGGCCGCAGGTGCTTCTGCTCGACGAGCCATTCTCGTCGTTGGATGCGTTCACCCGCGCCGACCTGCAGGATCACCTGCTCGACCTGTGGACCGACTTCAAGCCGACGCTGGTCATGGTCACCCACGACGTCGAGGAGGCAATCGTGCTGGCCGATCGCATCGTCGTGATGCGCGCGCACCCCGGGCGCGTGTACGAGGAGATCGCGTGCGATCTGCCGCGCCCGCGCGATCGCCAGTCCGCCGCCTTCGATTTCGTCAAGCGGCGCGTGCTGGCCGCGCTCGACCGCTCGCTCGAACGCGCGATCGTCACCGAGGACCGCGAGACCAGGGCGGCAGCCGGCAGCGGACTATGGTGGTGAAATCATTAGGCGAGCCGCTCGTCTCCGCGAACGCGGGGAAACACCTGCTTTCGCTCATGCCCGCGAAAGCGGGCATCCAGTGCTCGCGGTTCGAGGCCCCCGCTTTCGCCGGGGCGACCATCTGCGACGGTCGGATTCCCGCTTGCGCGGGAATGAGCGGTCGCTCATCTGTCTAGTGTCGACGGAAGGATAGCATTCCATGGACGCCACTGCGTTGCGCGCCATGCAGGCGCCGCTCAAGGACCGCTACAAGAACGATCCGCACTCAGCTTTCATCACCTTGCGGGCAAAGGGCGCGATCGACGACGCCCACATCGCCTGTAAGGTCGAGACCGGCCGCGCGCTGGCGGTCGCCGGCCTGCATCCCGCAACCGGCGGCTCCGGCCTCGAATTGTGCTCCGGCGACATGCTGCTCGAGGCGCTGGTCGCCTGCGCCGGCGTGACGCTCAAGGCGGTCGCCACCGCGCTCGACATTCCGCTCAAGTCCGGCACGGTATCCGCCGAAGGCGATCTCGATTTCCGCGGCACGCTTGGCGTCGCCAAGGATGCGCCGGTCGGCTTTGCGCAAATTCGCCTGCGCTTCGACGTGGAGACCGATGCGCCACAGGACAAGCTCGACCAGTTGCTCAAGCTGACCGAACGCTATTGCGTCGTTTATCAGACGCTCAAGAGCGGCCCGCCGATCGAAGTGAAAATGAATCGCGCGTGATTGGCGCACCTTA
>Ga0182033_10000020_pt1 | contig 64759 bp, 63 predicted proteins | sample tim00Cox0000000H_FD_125968 | JGI IMG/M metagenome (GOLD analysis project Ga0182033, IMG submission 125968) | Lab enrichment of tropical soil microbial communities from Luquillo Experimental Forest, Puerto Rico - timezero.00C.oxic.00.000.00H | ecosystem: Environmental > Terrestrial > Soil >...
GCTTTGGTGACGGATGCGCGTCTGGATGAAATTTTGCAGCTTCGCCGTCATCTGCTTCCTAGTTTATGTCCGCTTTGGCCAGGCGAGCCAGAAGATTGAAGTGGCCGCGACGTAGCCGAGGAAATGATCCAACTGCCAACCGAGCCCCGTGCGGGGCGGTTGCCATTTAGCGGGACCCAAGTGGACATAAACTAGGAAGCAGATGACGGCGAAGCTGCAAAATTTCATCCAGACGCGCATCCGTCACCAAAGCAGTATTTGAAAACCCAATTCAAGGATATCAATAGACGGTCTAATTTGCCCTGGCCTTAACGAAAGCGATCAAAAAGAAGAAGGCAGTTTGCGCTGTGTGATGACAGGCCCGCGGCCCTCGGCGTTCGGAGCTAGCAATCAGCGGTTACCAAAACCTCACGCCGATTCCAGTGCCGCAAAGCAAACAGTAGTCTCGAAGGAGTATCCGCAGGCCTCACAGTTCCAGGCGTGCCGCACGCGGCGGTCATCAACGTGTTCTGACCATTGCGGCGCGAACAGTGCCTCGCCGCATTGGTCACATTCGACAACTGGGAATGAGCGAGTGTATTTTCTGCGGGCATCCCTTGCGTCCATAGAACGTTCCTCAAAGTATAATTTTGCGCCGCATTGCTTGGGCGGCGGTTTGTAGGTTCACTATCAGTCGAATTACGAATTCGAAATTAAAAAAGACATAACCTCCAAAACTCGGAATGCCCCTGCGTGAAGCAAATTGCAATACGCGGGTCAGGACGAAAGCGATGAACTGTCTGCTTAGGGCCATTGCGGCAGCATCCCAAGGTTGCTTCGAAAGCTATGGCGGCGCTCGATTGCACAGCAAGTCCATATTGTGCCGGAATTTTGGAAATCGTTGGAAAACAACGAGAACAAACTGCAACAACCGCAACATGAAATGCGGCCGAATTTCTTCCGGCGATTTCTTTTTGTCTTTGAGAAACAGTTGGTTGGTATGGAGGCCACGGCCGGAATCGAACCGGCGTGCACGGATTTGCAGTCCGCTGCGTCACCACTCCGCCACGTGGCCAATCGGGGAAAAGGGGCGTCAGGTGCCCAAGCCCTATATAGGACCCAAAGCACGGCGACAATCTCAACCCGAACCTTGCGTTTTGGCCGTCATTGCCGCAGAAGGAACCGCCTTCCGCGCCATTTATCGAGGACCGCGATGACCGATTTTGCCGCTGCACGCCGCAATATGGTGGACGGTCAGGTACGCACGGCTGATGTCACGGATCCGCGCATTCTGTCCGCGATGCTTGGAATTCCGCGCGAGAATTTCGTTCCGTCGGCATCCACTGCGCTTGCCTATCTCGATCTTGACCTTCCAGTCGGCGAGAGCGGGACCCGGCGACTGCTCAAACCGATGGTCCTCGCCAAGCTGATCCACGCGCTTGAACTTGCCTCGAGTGACCGGCTTCTCGATGTCGGCTGCGCCACCGGTTATGGAGCGGCCTTGCTGGCCTACGTCGCGGGCCAGGTGACAGCGCTCGAGGAGGATCCCGGGCTTGCCCAGGCGGCAGATCGCGCGTTGGCAGGCCTGAAAAACGTCAGTGCGGTGGCAGGTCCCCTGATAAAGGGCTGGCCAAAAGGGGCGCCGTACGACGCCATTATCCTCGAGGGGGCAACGGAGTTCCCGCCCGAGGCATTTTTGCCCCAACTGCGCGATGGCGGACGGCTGGCCTGCGTCCTGGGCGGCGGGCCCGGCGCCAGGGCCATGCTCTATTTCAGGAGCGGGGACGACCTGGGGGGCCGGCCGATATTCGACGCCAGTGCTGCCGTATTGCCGGGGTTCGTCAAAGCCCCGGCTTTCGCCTTCTAAACACCCCTCCCGTTCCAAAGCGTGGCGGAAATGTCCCAGTCCGTCTCTAAACTGATTGGCGGGCGAATTGAGGGGTTTAAGCAGGGGGTTTGGATGCCTATCGTTCCATGTCTTTCGTGCAGCGCGAATCGGCACCACGCCGAACGCGTGATGGGTGGGGTATGGGCCTCGGTAGATGTATGCGCAGTCTTGCGGTCGGCACGATCCTGTGCGCCGCTGGAGGCTTCATGTTCCTCCCGGCTCTTGCCGACACACTCGATGGGTCGCTGATACTCGCTTATATGAATAATCCGACGCTGAACTCGCAGCGCGCCTCGACACGCGCGACCGACGAAGGTGTGCCGCAGGCGCTCTCGGGGTACCGGCCGCGGGTGAGCGTGAGCGGCTCGATCGGTTCGCAGTACTGGGACACGACCAATAAGCCGGCTGTCAACCTCCCCGTCTATATTCATCAATCCGGCAACATGACGCCGAACAACTACGGCATCACGGCGACGCAGACGTTGTACAACGGCTTTCAGAATGCGAACCGCACGCGTCAGGCGGAGAGCCAGGTGCAGGCTGCGCGCGAGAACCTGCGGGTGGCCGAACAGTCGGTGCTGCTGTCCGCGGTGACGGCCTACATGAACCTGTTGCGCGACAGCGCGATTTTGGACCTGCAGCGGCGCAACGTCGAGGTTTTGCAGGAGCAATTGCGCCAGACGCGCGACCGCTTCAATGTCGGCGAGGTGACGCGCACCGACGTTGCGCAATCGGAATCGCGTCTCGCCGCCGGGCGCTCGCAGGTGTTGAGCGCGGAGGCAACGTATAAGGCCTCGGTGGCGACCTACCGGCAGGTAATTGGGGTTGAGCCCGGCAAGCTTGCGCCCGGTTCTCCGGTTGATCGTTTTTCACCGTCCAGCCAACCGGAGTCGGTCGGGGTTGCCACGGCGACGCACCCGGCGGTGACGAGCGCACAATACAATGTCGATGCGGCGCTGTTGCAGGTGAAGGTTGCGGAAGGCGCGCTTTATCCGACGCTGTCGGTGCAAGGCAGCGTGCAGCAGCAAAACGAGATCTCCCAGAACCAACTCAAGAGCTTTAACGCCGCTGCGATCGCCCAGCTCATCGTCCCGATCTATCAGGGCGGGGCGGAGTATTCGCTGGTGCGGCAGGCGAAGGAGACGCTGGGGCAGCGGCGGCTTGATCTTGAGACGGCGCGCGACCAAGTGCGGCAGAACGTCGTACAGTCGTGGGGGCAGCTTGATGCAGCGAAAGCCAATATCGAGGCGACGCAGGCGCAGGTGCAGGCGGCCGAGATCGCACTGAACGGGGTGCGCGAGGAAGCGCGCGTTGGCCAGCGCACCACGCTCGATGTGTTGAACGCGCAGCAGGAACTGGTGAACGCGCGGGTGGCGCTGGTGAGCGCGCAGCGCGACCGGGTAGTTGCTTCCTTCACGCTTCTGTCTGCGGTGGGACGGCTGTCGCCGCAGGTGCTGGGACTGCGGGTGCCGGTCTATGACGCGAACGTGCACTACCAGCAGATACGCGATACATGGGCCGGCGTGCGCACTCCAGACGGCCGCTGAGCGCGTCGAATCAACCGCGGTATCATGGTCCCATGTCCACAGTTCGTTGTGCGGACACTTCCATCTGCCACACACGTCCTGCTCTGGCGTATAAGCGGTATAACGGCAGTGATTCGCGTCGGTCTTGGTTCGGCCATTGCCACGCGGAGAGCGGGCAGCGTGTCGGGTTTTTCGGGTTATGACGCAAGCGGCGAAGGCGCAAGAGCCCTCGATGGAGGAAATCCTGGCCTCCATCCGACGCATCATTGCCGATGATGACGCCAGCAAGCCCGCGAAGGCTCCAGAGGCTGCGCCGGCAGCGAAACAACAGCCTGGGATAACGGCGGCTCCGGGCCGTCCTACGCCGCCGCCAGCGCCAGCGAAAACGACAGCGGCGCCGCCTGCGCCAAAGCCGGCGCCCACGCCGGCCGATGCGCCAGCCAACAGCCCGGACAAAGCATCGACGCCCGACGTGTTCGATCTGACCGAGGCTATGGCCGCGCCGGTGCCCCCACCGGCACCACCGCCGCCGCCGAGGCTGGCCCAGGGCTTCCGCACGATCGACGGCGCATCCGACGTCGTGTTCACCACAAAACGCGAGCCGCCGCCGCTCATCGATCGCGGGCTGATTTCGAACGAGACGATAGCGGCAGTCGACAGTGCGTTCAACACGCTCGCGCACACCATCATCGGACAGAACGCGCGCACGCTCGAGGATCTGGTGAAGGAAATGCTGCGGCCGATGCTCAAATCGTGGCTGGACAACAATTTGCCGAGCCTGGTCGAGCACATCGTGCGCGCGGAGATCGAACGCGTCTCGCGCGGACGGTAGTAAATATTCTTGGCTTCAGTCATGGCCTGGCTTGTCCCGGCCATCCCGATTTATAAGGCGTGGCTTTGCCTTCCTGAGCGGGATCACCGAGACAAGCCCGGTGATGACAAATGAGAGGTCAGCGATGAGCTTGAAAGCTCCACCGTCATCCTTGTGCCGGGCATAAACGTCTTTATGACCTTGGAGGGGTGAAGACGTGGATGGCCCGGCCAAGCCCGGCCAAGCCCGGCCATGACAGTCATTTCCGACTTTGTCCGTTGGTCATTCCGAGGCGGGTGCGTGAGTACGTGTGAGACGTTGTGCTAAATTCCCTGGTCCTGCCGCTTGCGCAGCGCGTGGGCGAACCACAGTCCCAATCCCAGGAGGCCGACGGCCGAGGTCGCGAACACTGGTATCGCGCCAAAGTGGTCAAACACCATGCCGTTGACGGCAACGCCCAGCGTCTGCCCGAGGTAGAGCGCGGAGGAAAAAATCGCCACCGCAGTGCCGCGCGCTTCCGGTGTCATCTGGGTGGCGTTGGTCTGCAGCGTGTTGTGCAGCATGTAGTAGCCAAGCCCGATGGCCATGATGGCCAACGGCGCGGGATAAGTGCTCCGCGTGAACGCAATTGTCAGGTAGGCGAGGGCGAGCACGACACCACCGGCGGTGACGAGACCGATCTGGCCGAGACGGTTCACCAGACCGCGCACCGACAAGCTGTAGATCAAACCGCCGATGGCGAAGGCGCCGACGAAAAGTCCGACCAAGGTAAAATTGATTCCAAAACGCAGATGCAGATCGGCACCGACGAACGCGAAGGCGCCGAACATGAAGAGGGCCTCGATGAAACCCATGGCAATCACCGCGCGCGCCCAAGGTGTGCGCAGCACGATCGCGTAGTCTTTTACAAAGCCGCGCGCCGTGGCGTGTCCTGCATGCGTAATCGGGTTACGGAAGAATTCGATCAGCAGTGCAACCGTCGCGACAGCAAAGAGTGCGGCAAGGAAAAAGAACACGTTGCGCCATCCGAACAGATCGCCGAGGACGCCGCCAGCGGCCTGACCGAACAATTGGCCGAGAATCTGCCCCGACAGGAACGTGCCGAGCACCTGCTGACGACGCTCGTACGGAATGACGTCACCGACGAAAGCCAACGCCAGTGGGATGATCCAGCCAGCCGACAGGCCGCACGCGAGGCGCGCGGCGACGAGCGTCGGCAACGACCCTGCGAGCCCGCACATCAGCACCAGCACGGTCGACATCGCCGCCGCTGCGGTCACGCAGGCGTATTTGCCGAAGCGGTCGCCGACGGGCCCGATGATGAGCTGCACCGAGCCGTGCGCCAGTGCATAGGCGGTGACTACGATCGAGGCTGCGCCGACGCTGACCCCGAAGTCGGTGGCGATCTGCGGCAACAGCGAATCCGAAACGCGCACCATCGATTGGCTGGCGAAAGAGGCCAGCGCCAGCAGCGTGATGGCGGACGTGGCGCCGCCGCGGGAAACAGGTGTGACGGGGGACAAAGTTGACTCTCGGTGGCGCGGTAGGCTTTCTAGCGCGCCGACGGTGCTCCAAGCAAAACGATGACGATCGACAAAACCTACCAGCCCTCGGAGGTCGAGGGCCGCATCTACCGGACTTGGGAACAGGCGGGCGCCTTCCGCGCCGGCCGGCCCGAACGGGCCGGTGCGACGCCTTACTCTATTGTCATTCCGCCGCCGAACGTGACCGGCTCATTGCATATGGGCCATGCGCTTAACAACACGCTGCAGGACATCCTGTGCCGGTTCGAGCGCATGCGTGGCAAGGACGTGTTGTGGCAGCCGGGGACCGACCACGCGGGCATAGCAACGCAGATGGTGGTCGAACGGCAGCTGATGGAGCGCCAGGAGAAGAGCCGGCGCGAGATGGGCCGAGAAGCCTTCCTCAAGCGCGTCTGGGAGTGGAAGGCGGAGAGCGGTGGCACCATCGTCAATCAGCTCAAGCGGCTTGGCGCGTCATGCGACTGGTCGCGCGAGCGCTTCACCATGGACGAGGGGCTCTCGCGCGCCGTTCTTAACGTTTTTGTGGAACTTCATCACGCCGGGCTCATCTACAAAGACAAGCGGCTGGTCAACTGGGATCCGAAGCTGCAGACGGCGATTTCCGACCTGGAGGTGATCCAGGTCGAAACCAAGGGTCATCTCTGGCATCTGCGGTATCCGATTGAAGGGAAGACCTTCAATCCGGAGGATCATTCGACCTTCATCGTCGTGGCGACGACACGTCCCGAGACCATGCTCGGCGACGTCGCCGTTGCCGTGCATCCCGACGACGGGCGCTACAAGGCGTTGGTCGGCAAGAACGCGATCCTGCCGCTGGTCGGTCGGAAGATTTCGATCATCGCCGATGCGTATTCCGATCCGGAAAAGGGTTCGGGCGCGGTGAAGATCACGCCGGCGCATGACTTCAACGATTTCGAGGTCGGCAAACGGCACAACCTGCCGCTAATCAATATCTTCAGCACCGAAGCCAAGCTTCGACTGAAAGGCAATGTGGAGTTCGTGGCTGGCGTGCCGGCGTCGGACGATCTTTCGGCGACGCTGGCGATGAATGGCACCGACCGCTTTGCAGCACGCAAGGCGATCCTCGCGCGCCTTGAGGAGAAAGGGCTCGTCGAAAAAATCGAGCCGCAGTCGCACGTTGTTCCACACGGAGACCGCTCGAATGTCGTGATCGAACCATTCCTGACCGATCAGTGGTACGTCAACGCGAAAGAGCTGGCGAAGCCTGCGATCGCAGCTGTTCGCAGCGGCAAGACCAAGTTCATCCCGAAGAACTGGGAGAAGACTTATTTCGACTGGATGGAAAACATCCAGCCCTGGTGCATCTCGCGCCAGCTCTGGTGGGGCCATCAGATACCAGCCTGGTATGCGCCAGATGGAAAGGCGTTCGTCGCGCTGACTGAAGCCGAGGCGCAGGCCGACGCCGACAAGCACTACGGAAAAAAGACGACGCTCACGCGCGATGAGGACGTGCTCGATACATGGTTTTCGTCGGCGCTGTGGCCATTCTCGACGCTCGGCTGGCCGGACAATACGCCCGAGCTCAAGCGCTATTACCCGACCTCAGCGCTGGTCACTGGCTTCGACATCATCTTCTTCTGGGTCGCTCGCATGATGATGATGGGTCTCCATTTCATGAAGGAGATCCCGTTTCACGACGTCTACATCCATGCGCTGGTGCGCGACGCCTCGGGCGCCAAGATGTCGAAGTCCAAAGGCAATGTCATCGATCCTCTCGCGCTGATCGACGAATATGGCGCGGATGCGCTTCGCTTCACGCTTGCCGCCATGGCGGTACAGGGGCGCGACATCAAGCTGTCGACCCAACGCGTCGAGGGCTACCGAAATTTCGCGACCAAGCTGTGGAATGCCGCGCGCTTCGCCGAAATGAACGGCTGCGCGAGCGTCGCCGATTTCGATCCGAAATCGGCAAAGGAAACGCTCAACCGCTGGATCGCGCACGAGACGGCGAAAGCCGCGGCCGAAGTCACCGACGCGATCGAGGCCTACCGCTTCAACGATGCGGCAACAGCGGTCTACCGCTTCGTCTGGAACATTTACTGCGACTGGTATCTGGAGCTGGCAAAACCGTTGCTCATCGGCCCGGATGGCGCTGCGAAACGCGAGACGCAGGCGATGGTGGCCTGGGCACGCGACGAGATCCTCAAGCTGCTGCAGCCCTTCATGCCGTTCATCACCGAGGAATTGTGGGCGGTGACTCGTTCCGCCGTCATTCCAGGGCGTGGCGAAGGCGCGAACTCGAAATCCAGAAATACGATAGGTGCTCTGGATTCCGGGTCCCGTGCTGCGCACGGTCCCGGAATGACCGGAGACAATTTGCTGGCGCTCGACGCGTGGCCTTCGTACGCGGGTCTTTCCGACGACAAGGCGGAAGCAGAAATCGGCTGGGTCATCGATCTCGTCACGGCCATCCGTTCCGTCCGCGCGGAAATAAACATCACCACCTCGATCCCGCTGGTTCTCGCCGGCGCTTCTGCGGAGACCAAGGCGCGCGCCGAACGCTGGTCCGAGTTCATCAAGCGGCTGGCGCGCGTTTCGGACATTTCGTCCGCATCCGCGCCGCCGCAGGGCTCGGTGCAACTCGTCGTGCGCGGCGAGACAGCGGCTTTGCCGCTTAAGGGCGTCATCGACATTGCGGCCGAGCGCGCGCGGCTCGGCAAGGAGATGCAGAAGGCGGACGCCGACATCGCCCGCGTCGATGCAAAGTTGAACAATCCCAACTTCATGGCGCGGGCGCCGGAAGAGGTGGTCGAAGAAGAAAAAGAGAAACGCGAGGAAGCCGTGGCGCGCAAAGCCAAGATCGCCGAGGCGCTGGAACGGCTTAAGGGCGCTGTGTGAGGCGACGTTTTGGTTCTCGTCATTCCCGGGCGCGCTGAAAGCGCGAACCCGGAATCCAGAAACACGCGCCGTCCCGGAATGACGGATGAGGTGCGTAGTACACCCGTTGGTGACAGCGCATCCTGGGCTGACACCCTACTTGAACGGCTTGCTCAGGAACGGCGAGCCCTTCAGTCCGTAGCGCCAGGGCTTGTCCGCTGCCTTGGTGATGCCGATGCGCACACCCGTCGAGATCGCCGGCTTGGCTGTGCGCGCGCGCAATTCGAAGGGCGCGCGGTCGAGCGCAAGGCCATTGTGCTTGTGCGTGATGGCGAGCGCCTCGCACAATTTACCCGGGCCCGAACACAGCGCACGTTCCTCGCGCAGGCCGCGGCGGCGTTGCATTGCCGAAATGCCGTCCATTGGTTCGAGCGCGCGGATCAAAACGGCGCTCGCGCTGCCTTCCTCTTCGCACACGAAATTCAGGCACCAGTGGATGCCGTAGGAGCGATAAACATAAACAAAGCCCGCGGGACCGAACATCACCGCATTGCGCTCGCTGGGTCCGTTGAAAGAATGCGCGGCGGGATCGGTGTGGTGATAGGCCTCGAGCTCGACGATCACGCCGCCGACACCGTCGACCAACAGAGTTGCGCCGATCAATTCGGGCGCGACATCGAGGACCGGGCGATCGAAAAAAGAGCGGCGAAGGCGAGGGGGAGGCATCGCCGCAAGCTACACATTCCGCGCAGATTGTCATTCCGGGTCGGCGAGTGCGCAGCACGCGAACCCGGAATCCAGAAGCATGCGTCTGTTCGGTCCGCCAGAGGGCGCTCTCATGAGGCGTCATGCGGGTGGGATCGGATGCGGCGCCCGCGACCGGGAAGGACCCCGGGGCGGCGCCGGGAGGTCGCCCGGCGGCCACTACATGCCGTCTGCCAGGAGCATGGCCATAAGGGGCCGACCGCCCGCCTCATGGCGCGCCATCGCGGCGTCTTCCTCACTGCGCCGGGTTCGCGCTTTGTAGGGACCGTCCAGTTCTCCCCCCAGGCTTCGCATTTTGGGCCAAGCGCACGACGCCCGCGTCTCTCGGGTAGGGAGCGAGGTACGACCTGGCGCGCCATCTCCCTCGCCTTGCGCGATTGTGGAAAACGGAGACAGGCCTACCCAAGGCCTCGACAAACAGCATGGGCGATAACGCTTGGCCCACAGCGACATAGGAAGTGTTGCCGCTTACCTACACCTGTGTCGACTCTGCAACAGTTTTAGGACATTTAACCGAGAGAGGAGGTTAGCCCAAGCCGCGCCGCGATTCGGCCACACCATTCAACCACATCGATGCCCGCCAAACCGGCCCCCTTTGTACCGCCGGTTGGGTCGACCCGGCAGCGATAACCGGGGCTGGGCGACAGGGACCGATGGACGCCAAGAGCAGTTTGAAGTCGAAACTTCCGAGCCGGCACGCCACCGAGGGGCCGGATCGCGCGCCGCATCGCGCTTTTTATTACGCGATGGGGCTGACCACCGAGCAAATCCATCAACCTTTCGTCGGGGTCGCGACCTGCTGGAACGAAGCGGCGCCCTGCAATATCGCGCTGATGCGTCAGGCGCAGGTTGTGAAAAAAGGCGTCGCCGCAGTCGGCGCAACGCCGCGCGAATTCTGCACCATCACGGTGACGGACGGTATTGCGATGGGCCACGCCGGCATGAAGGCGTCGCTGCCCTCGCGTGAAGTGATCGCTGACAGTGTCGAACTGACCGTGCGTGGCCACGCCTACGACGCGCTGGTCGGCCTCGCCGGTTGCGACAAATCACAGCCGGCCATGATGATGGCGATGTGCCGCCTGAACGTGCCCGCGATCTACATCTACGGCGGTTCGATCTTGCCTGGCACGTTCAAGGGCAAGCCCGTCACCATTCAGGACGTGTACGAGGCGGTCGGCAAACATTCGGTTGGGCAGATGTCCGACGAAGAACTCGACGTTCTCGAGCAGAATGCCTGTCCATCCGCCGGTGCCTGCGGTGCACAATTCACCGCGAACACCATGGCGACGGTATCGGAAGCCATCGGGCTTGCGCTGCCTTATTCGGCGGGCGCGCCGGCGCCGTACGAAATCCGCGACAAGTTCTGCATGCTCGCCGGCGAGATGATCATGGATCTGATCGTCAAGAACATCCGCCCGCGCGACATAGTGACCCGCAAGGCGCTGGAAAATGCCGCGGCGGTTGTCGCCGCAAGCGGTGGCTCGACTAATGCTGCGCTGCATCTGCCGGCGATTGCGAATGAATGCGGTATCGAATTCACACTGTTCGACGTGGCCGAAGTCTCCAAAAAGACTCCTTATGTCGCAGATTTGAAACCGGGCGGCCGTTATGTCGCCAAGGATATGTTCGAGGCTGGCGGCGTGCCCCTCTTGATGAAAACGCTTCTGGATCACGGCTACCTGCACGGCGATTGCCTGACGGTAACGGGGCGGACCATCGCCGAAAATCTGAAGAACGTGAAATGGAATCCGGACCAGGACGTCGTGTATCCGGCCAACAAGCCGTTGATGCCGACCGGTGGCGTGGTCGGGCTTAAAGGTAATCTCGCGCCCGAAGGCGCGATCGTGAAGATCGCCGGCATGAAGACGCTCAAGTTCAGCGGCCCGGCGCGTTGCTTTGACGGCGAGGAAGCCTGCTTCAATGCGGTGAAGAACCGCAAATACAAGGATGGGGACGTCCTGGTGATCCGCTACGAAGGGCCGCGCGGCGGCCCCGGCATGCGCGAGATGCTGTCGACCACGGCCGCCCTTTATGGCCAAGGCGCCGGCGAAAAGGTCGCGCTGATCACCGATGGACGGTTCTCAGGTGCCACGCGCGGTTTCTGCGTCGGCCATGTCGGGCCGGAGGCGGCGATCGGCGGCCCGATCGGGCTGATCCGCGACGGCGATATCATCGAGATCGACGCGGTGAAGGGTTCGCTGGACGTGAAACTGTCCGCCGAGGAACTCGCCAAGCGCAAGGCGCAATGGAAGCCGCGCGAGAACGATTACGGCTCCGGCTATTTGTGGAAGTACGCCCAGCAGGTGGGTCCCGCCGTCAACGGCGCGGTGACGCATCCTGGCGGGGCTGGTGAGAAAGAGTGCTATGCGGACATTTGAGGGCACGTTGCGAGCGCTGCTGATCGGCGGCCTTCTGGCCGCGGCGCCCGCACACGCCCTCGACGGCAGCAAGACCGATCCGAGCGTTGGTCCGCCGCCGATGTCGCCGATGGAAGCTTTCCGTTCGGGCGCGAACTGGCTCAAAGCCGGCGAGACCGTCAAGGCGGTGAACTCGCTTGAATACGCCGCCGAGAAGGGCCACGCGCTCGCGCAGTGGAAACTGGGCCGCATGTATGCAGAAGGCGACGGCGTCGCGCAGAACGATCTCAAGGCGTTCGAATATTTCCGCCGCATCGCCGACAGCCATGCCGACGACAATCCTGACACACCGCAGGCGCGCTTCGTCGCCAATGCGTTCGTGGCGCTCGGGCACTACTACCTCGAGGGCATTCCGAAGACCGAGGTCAAGAGCGATCCGCAGCGCGCGCGAGAGATGTTCAACTACGCAGCGTCGTACTTCCGCGACCCGGACGCGCAATATTATCTGGCGCGGCTCTATCTCAATGGTACCGGCGCCCCGCGCGACCCGCGCCAGGCGGCGCGATGGTTCGGTCTCTCGGCGCAGAAAGGCCAATGCGAGGCGCAGGCGATGCTCGGCGCCATGCTGTTCGAAGGCGATCACGTGCCGCGCCAGGCTGCGCGCGGACTGATGTGGCTCGCGCTCGCCAAGGACAATGCGCGTCCCGATCAGGCCTGGATCACGAAGCTCTATGACAGCGCCATGCAGCAGGCGAACGAAGATGAGCGCGCACTGGCCGCAGTCTATCTGCGCCACTGGCTGGAGATGCGGCGCGAGTAGGGCGCTCTTGCGGCTTGTCCTTGCCGCGCGTCAGCGGCTTTCTATATCGAGATCGACGTAGACCGGCACGTGGTCGGAGGGTTTGTCCCATCCGCGCACGTGGCGGTCGATACCGGCATCGACCAGCCGGTCCGCGGCCTGCGGCGACAACAGCAGATGGTCAATGCGGATACCGTCATCCTTGGCCCAGGCGCCGGCCTGATAATCCCAAAATGAATAGAGGTCGGATTCATCACTCACGGCACGTATCGCATCGGTCAGTCCGAGATTGACCAGAGCGCGAAATTTTTCCCGGGTCTGCGGCAGAAACAGTGCGTCGTTCTTCCAAGCGTCTGGGCGACGCGCATCGGCGGCAGTCGGGATGACGTTGAAGTCGCCCGCAAGCAGCATCGGTTCTTCCAGTTTAAGTCGTTCATGCGAGAAGTTGATTAGACGCGTCATCCAGTTGAGCTTGTAGGCATATTTATCGGTGTTTGGCGGATTGCCATTGGGCAGATAAAGGCTGATCACGCGCAGCGCACCGGCTTTGGTGGAGACGATCGCTTCCAGGAAGCGCGCCTGCACATCGGCATCATCACCGATCAAACCCGGCGCGACTTCATCAAACGGCAGCTTGGACAAAAGCGCGACGCCATTGAAAGTCTTCTGGCCGTGCACCGCGACATTGTAACCGAGCGCCTCCAAAGGCTCGCGCGGGAAGGCGTCGTCGGTGCATTTGATTTCCTGCAGACAGATAATGTCCGGTTGTCGTTCTCTGAGCCAGGCCTCCAGGTTGTCCACGCGCTGGCGGATGGAGTTGACGTTCCAGGTGGCAATTCTCATGGATTTTTAAGGGTTCCGGGCAGGCGAATAAGGCTGTATTTGCCGTGTTTATAGAACACCGCAGGGATATGCACTCAGTAACGTTTATATGCTAGGTAAGGCGCTAACGCGGCCCCAAATTGATGTGAAACAAGCCATTCCGCGGATTAGGGAGCGTCCGGGCAGGCCCAAATGAGTCCGGACCGAAAATTGCCGATGATCAAGCGAAAATGGCTCCTTGGCGGGGCAGTAGTCGCCCTGATTGGTGTTGTTGTGCTTGCGCGTGCCATCTGGTCCACGGACGGCGCCTCCGCCCGCTCCCCCCAGGCCCGCGCCGTTCCGGTCGAGACCGCGGTTGCCGAACGCAAAACGATGCCGGTCCGTTTGACTGCCCTCGGCAACGTCACGCCCATCGCCAGCGTCGCGATCAAGACGCAAGTAGACACAACGATTACCGCTGTTCATTTCCGCGACGGCGCGACTGTGCAGAAAGGCGATCTGCTGTTCACGCTCGATTGCCGGCAGATCGAAGCCGATATGAAGCGGGTGCAAGCCGTCATCGATGGCGCGCAGTCCACGCTTGAGCAGGCGCAACGCGACGTCGAGCGCTACACGGATCTCGCCGCCAGAAACGCAACGCCGATCGTGACGCTGAACAACGCGCAAACCGCGGTCAACGTGTCACGTGCCACGGCGGAATCAAATCGTGCGCAGCTCGAGAATCTGAAAGTGCAGCTCAGCTTCTGCACGATCCGCGCGCCGATCCCAGGCCGCATCAGCATGGCCAACGTCAAGGTCGGAAATTTCGTGCGCCAGGCCGACACATCGCCGATGGCGACCATCAACCAGATGGTCCCGGTCTATGTCAGCTTCACAGTACCGCAAAAAAACCTGCCCGATATCCGCAAGGCCATTGCGGCGGAAACTGCGACCGTCGAGGCCATCGTGCCGGGCGAACAGAAGCGTGCCACTGGCCAGGTGACGATGATCGAGAACACCGTCGATCCTTCGACCGGCATGGCGACGGTCCGCGCGACCATGCCGAACCAGGATGAATTGCTCTGGCCCGGCACACTGGTCAGCGCCGAAATGACGCTGCGCAGCGAGGAGGGCGTCGTGGTGCCCGCCAATGCTGTGCAGATCAGCCAGAGCGGCACTTTCGTGTTTGTGATCCAGGACGGCATTGCGCAGCCGCAGCCCGTCAAAGTCGAACGCCAGGTCGGCGGTGAAAGCGTGATCGCGTCCGGCCTCAATGGCGGCGAAACCGTTGTGACCGAAGGGCAGTTGCTGCTGTCGAAAGGCACCCGCGTGAACGTACGCACGCCCAAGGTCGCGGGCAGCTGATCCATGAACATTTCTGAAACCTGTATCCGCCGCCCGGTTCTGACGACGCTGATGACGGCGTCGTTGATCGTTTTCGGCATCTTTGCCTACCGGCTGTTGCCTGTCGCCGCGCTGCCTGCGGTCGACTTTCCGACCATTCAGATCACCGCGCAATTTCCCGGCGCCAGTCCGGAAACCATGGCGGCGTCGGTTGCCTCGCCAATAGAGCGGCAGCTCTCGACGATTTCCGGCATCTCGTCGATGAACTCGTCGTCCTCGCTCGGCCTCGCGCAGATCACCATTCAGTTCGATCTTGGGCGCAACATCGACGGCGCTGCGCTCGATGTGCAGACAGCGCTCGCCACTGCCGCACGCCTGCTGCCGATCGAAATGACGATTCCGCCGTCGTTCCGCAAGGTGAATCCAGGCGACTTCCCGGTGCTCTATGTCTCCCTGCGGTCGGACACGCTTCCGTTATCCACGGTCGACGACTATGCCGAGACAGTTCTGGCACCTCAGATCTCGCAGCTGCCTGGCGTGGCCCAGGTGCTTGTCTACGGCGCGCAGAAATTCGCCGTCCGTGTTCAGGTCAACCCAACTGAAGCTGCTGCTCGCAATATCTCACTTGAGGATGTGCGCAGCGTCGTTGCCAAGGCCAACTCGAGCACGCCTGTCGGCGTTCTGACCGGTCCGAAGCAAAGCGTGACCTTGGAGGCTACCGGCGCGATGCCGCACGCGGAAGACTACCGCGACGTGGTCGTGGCCTATCGCAACGGCGCGCCGATAAAGCTCAATCAGATCGCACGCGTTATCGACAGCGTCGAAAACGACAAGGTTGCCACCTGGTTCAACGACGGGCGCGCCATTGTGCTGGCGATCCAGCGCCAGCCCGACGCCAACACCGTGCAGGTGGTCGATCTTGTGCGTCAGAGCTTGCCGACCATGCGCGCACAGGTGCCGCCGTCGATTAATATGGAGCCGTTGTTCGACCGCTCGTTGTCGATCCGCGCCGCGGTCGTCGATGTGCAGGAAACCCTGGGCATCGCCATCGCGCTGGTCATCATGGTGATCTTCCTTTTCCTGCGTAAAGTGTCGGCAACCATCATTCCGGCTCTGGCCGTGCCGGTCTCGCTCGTCGGCACGTTCGCGGCGATGTATGCCTTCGGGTTCTCCATCAACAACATGACACTGCTGGCGCTCACCTTGTCGGTCGGCTTCGTGGTCGACGATGCGATCGTGATGCTGGAGAATATCGTTCGCCACATTGAAGGTGGCATGCGCCCGTTCGAGGCGGCCTTGAAGGGCTCACGCGAGATCGGGTTCACGATCGTGTCGATCACCTTCTCGCTGATTGCCGTGTTCATTCCCGTGCTGTTGATGGGTGGGATGGTCGGCCGTGTATTCCGTGAGTTTGCCGTATCAATCGCGGTTGCGATCGTGGTTTCCGGATTCGTGTCACTGACGCTCACGCCGATGTTGTGCGCGCGTGTTCTGGGCAGCCACCATGAGGGTGAGAAGCAATTTTTCGTGCTGCGCTGGTTCGAGCGCCTTTTTGAGGCAATGCTGAACACCTACCAGTGGACGCTCGATCGGGTGATCGCATTCAAGTTCATCATGTTGATGGTTACGATCGGCACGTTCTTCGCGACAATCGCACTCTATGTCGTGGTCCCGAAGGGTTTCTTTCCGACGGAAGACACCGGCTACGTCATCGGCATAACGGAAGGCGCGACTGACATTTCGTTCCCGGCAATTTCGCAGCTTCAGCGCAAGGTTGCCGAGATCGTGCGCGCCGATCCGGCAGTTCAATATGTGAACTCCACGGTCGGGACCGGCGGGCCAAACTCGGTCGGCAACAGCGGGCGCATGCTGATCGCGCTGAAGCCACGCAAAGAGCGCGACAACCTGCAGACCATCCTTGCGCGGTTGCGGCAGACCGCCAATGTCGTGCCGGGCCTGGCGATCTATTTCCAACCGATTCAGAACATCAACCTGGGCGGCAAGCTCGCCAAGAGCCAGTACCAGTACACATTGCAATCCAACGACACGGCCACACTCTATCGCGTGACGCCGGAAATGCGCGAGAAGATCTCCCGCATTCCTGGACTGCTTGATGTCACCACTGACCTCTATGTCACCAATCCGCAGGTTTCGATCGAAGTCGATCGCGAGAAGTCCGCGGTTTACGGATTGACCGTCGATCAGGTCCGGCAGGAACTCTACAACGCCTTTGGCGTGCGGCAGGTCGCGACCATCTACAGCCCGGTCAACTACTATCAGGTCATTCTCGAGACACAGCCGGAGTTTCAGATTGGCCCGGATGATCTGGCGCGCGTCTACCTGAAGACCTCGAGCGGCACGACAGTGCCGCTATCTGCAGTCACCCGTTTCGAACGCACTGTCGGTCCCTTGCAGGTCAATCACCAGGGTCAACAGCCGGCGGTGACGATCTCGTTCAATCTCGCGCCCGGGTTCTCGCTCGGTCAGGCCGTCGACGCCATCCAGAAACTCGAGCGCGAAGATCGGTTGCCCGCGACGATCACTACCGGCTTCCTGGGCACCGCCCAGGTCTTCCAGGATTCCTTGCGCGGGCAGGGCATCCTGATTTTGGCCGCCATTTTTGCCGCCTACGTGGTGCTCGGAATTCTGTACGAAAGCTTCATCCATCCGATCACGATCATTTCCGGCCTGCCGTCGGCGGGTATCGGTGCGATCCTGACGTTGATGATGTTCGGCATGGATCTGTCGGTGGTCGCCGTGATCGGCATCGTGATGCTGGTCGGGATCGTGAAGAAAAACGCGATCATGATGATCGACTTCGCCATCGAACGGCGGCGAGTTGGATTGTCGGCGGAAGCGGCAATCCGCGAGGCAGCTGTGCTCCGTTTCCGCCCGATCATGATGACCACGTTCGCCGCGATCTTCGGTACGCTGCCGATTGCGCTTGGTACCGGCGCCGGCGCCGAATTGCGCCAGCCCCTCGGCGTGGCGGTCGTCGGCGGTCTCGTGCTCTCGCAGCTGCTGACGCTCTACATCACGCCGGTGATTTACCTCTATCTCGACCGCTTCGACCGGATGTTGAAACGCCGCCTCGAGCCGCAACTCACGGAAGTCGAGCAGGCGCCGCCTGCAGTCGCAGCGGAATAACGTCGGCACCCTCAAAGCAATATATTCGCGCGCGGCGCCGATGGTGCGCTGGCGGAGACCGATCGGCGCAAGATCATGGATCGGGCCATTGCCGATAAGCTGATCGTAGCCGGCTTTCACTACAGCATGCCGGGTGCTGGCACCTTCAAGCGCGACGGAAACGACTACGCTTTCGTGTCGGTGAAAGGCTGATTTTCACGACACGGATTGGAGGGCGCCGGCGGAATTCGGCGCCTTCCTCTTTTCGGAGTTAAAGTGCGAAACTGGTCCCGCAGCCACACGAGGCTTTTGCTTGCGGATTGTTCACCTTGAACGAGGCGCCGATCAGGGCGTCGACAAAATCGATTTCCGATCCGGCCATGTAGTTGACTGAAACCGGATCGATCAAAACAACGGCGCCGTCGCGGCTGATCACGAGGTCGTCGCTGGCCCTGGAATGCTCCATGTCGAATTTGTATTGAAAGCCGGAGCAGCCTCCGCCTTCAACGCTGACGCGCAGCATGGTTCCGTTCGGCTCACCTTTCAGGATTTCGCCGATGCGTCGTGCCGCTCGTTCGCTGACCGTGATGTTCGCGCTCATTTGCTCGCCTTTTGGGCCTATCCTATTGGCAGATGGCCCAACGGATAGTTAAGTGCGCGGGCTGATGAGGTCAATGCGCACAATGGTGGTCGATTCCAGACGAGAACGGGCCGTTTATGCCAGCGATCCGGCGCAAAGCCGGGGCCGCCGCTACGATGAGGCGGCGAGCCCGAGCCGCAATGCCTTCCGACGCGACTGCGACCGAATCATCCACTCCGCAGCCTTTCGCCGGCTGGCACACAAGACGCAGGTCTTCGTCTATCACGAAGGCGATCATTATCGCACGCGACTGACGCATACGCTTGAGGTCGCGCAGATTGCCCGCTCGCTCGCGCGTGCACTCGGACTGGACGAGGACCTCGCCGAAGCGCTAGCGCTTGCGCACGATCTTGGCCACCCGCCGTTCGGTCATGCCGGTGAGCGCGCTCTCGATGAGTGTCTTGCGGGATATGGCGGCTTCGATCACAACGCGCAGGCGTTGCGCATCGTGACGGACCTTGAGCGCCGGTACGCCGACTTCAATGGGTTGAACCTCAGCTGGGAAACAGTCGAAGGTCTCGTCAAACACAATGGTCCTCTGGTTGATCGCGCAGGTGCGGCGGTCGGTCGCTACGCCAGACAAGGCGCGCCGGCACCGATCATCGCTTATTCGAAAATTCAGGATCTTGAATTGTGGACCTATGCCAGTTCCGAAGCGCAGGTCGCGGCCCTGTCGGATGACATTGCTTACGATGCACACGACATCGACGATGGCTTGCGCGCCGATCTGTTCACGCTGGATGATATTTCAGAGGTGCCGCTGGTCGGAAATATTCTGCGCGGGATAGACGCAAGGCATCCCAATATTGAAGCGGCTCGGCGGGTACATGAAACGGTTCGTGCGCTCATTACGCGTATGATTGAAGATGTCATAGAGGAAACCGGCCGTCGCGTTGCGACGCTCAAGCCACGCTCGGCGGCGGAGGTTCGCGATGCCCCACGGCCGATCGTGGGCTTTTCCCCGGCGATGGAGAAGGCCGACCGCGAGATCAAGGGGTTTCTCTATCCGCGCATGTACCGACACGATCGCGTGATGCGGGTGATGGCAGATGCCGAACGGGTCGTGCGGGATTTATTCGCGCATTACACGGAAGCTCCCGTTGATCTTCCGCAGGAATGGGGAGAGGGCATTGTCGGGGGTGAAGCTTTAAAGCGCATACATCAGGTTGCCGATTACATCGCGGGCATGACTGATCGATACGCGCTTGTCGAGCATGCGAAATATTTCAGGGAGACACCGGAACTGCGCTGACAAGAAAAGGCGACAGAATATCGGCCGCCCGTTTCAGTCCAGAGAAAAGGTTCAGAACCAGCCGCCAGCCCACTCCGATTTTTGGAGCTCACTCCACATTCGGCTGTGGGAACAATAATTTTTCCGCACCCCTTCTTCTTTCCGCCATCTCTTTCTTTTTGGTAGCGCGTCACTCTCTTCACGTTGGCTAGCTGACTGCTGATCACGAAGTGAGGGCGGGGGCCGGTGCTTTGCACGTTGCTGCTTTGATGGTGGTCGCCCTTGGCAGTTGCCGCCGAGCTCATCAGTGCAGCGCTCGCCACCAGCACGGCTGTCGGTTTCGCCAGTCTGGAAATGTTTATCAGCTTCGTCATTTCTTCGCTCCGATGTTGGCTATGTTACCGCGCTTGGCCTGTAAAAAACGCAGCGCAGATCGTACGCCGCGCGCCCATGAACTCGGGCTGAACTGAATGTAAACAGGATGACCGCTTCCCGAATCCGGTGCGTCATTCGATCAGGTGACGTCGATGAAGTTTGACACCGAAAGCGATGACATCGTCGTTACTGCGTGACATCATCCAAACGGATGAGGGCGACTGCCGGTACAAAAAATGGACGTGAAAATTGATCCTCCCTCTGAGGTCGACCTGCTGGTCGCTGGCGCTGGTCCCGCTGGCATGGCCGCGGCGCTAGTCGCGTCGTTGGAGGGGCTCAACGTTCTCTTGTGCGAGAAGTCACATCAGGTCGGCGGTACCGGGTCGACCTCGGCTGGCACGCTTTGGATTCCCGGCAACAGTCAGAGCCGCGCGGCTGGCTACAGCGACAGTGCGGAACAAGCGGACCGCTATCTGAGTGCTTTGGTCGGTGAAGGGACCAATCGCGAACTCAGAAATGCTTATCTTGGGACAGGTCCGGCCGTGATCGATTATCTATGCGCGCGATCTGACGTGCAATTCATTCCTTGCGGTAAACATCCGGACTATCGCAGCAACATGCCTGGCGCTGCATTGGCCGGCCGCGCAATTGTGTCTGAGCCGTTCGACGGACGTTTGCTCGATGGTGATTTTCGACGAATACGCCCGCCGGTGCGTGAGTTCATGGTGTTGGGCGGCATGATGGTCGGCAAGGCGGACATTTCTCCATTGATTGGAAGGTTCCGATCGATCTCCCATTTCATTTATTCGGCGAAACTGTTCCTGCGATATTTGTCTGATCGTTTGAGGTATGCGCGCGGGACGCGACTGATGATGGGCAACGCGCTCATCGCGCGATTGTTTTACAGTTTGCGTAAACGCAACGTGCCGATCCTGTTCGATGCATCTATTGTCGAAGTTGATGGTGATCGGCATGGAGTCAAAGGTGCACAGCTGAAAATCGGCGACAGAAAAATCCTGGTGAAGGCCCGCAAGGGGGTGGTCCTGGCGACCGGTGGATACGGGCACAACAAAGGGTTCCGCGACGCATTCATGCCTCGCCCTGTGCCCGCCTATTCAATGAGCTCGGCGGACAATACAGGTGACGGCGTTGAAATTGGTCAAACGCTAGGTGCCGCACTGACGCCCGAACAAAGCACGAGCGGACTCTGGACGCCGGTTTCGATCGTGCCGCGGAGCGACGGTACCAAGGGCTTGTTTCCACATCTCGTGCTCGATCGCGCCAAGCCCGGGTTGATTGCGGTGAACTCTGCTGGCCGGCGCTTTGTCAATGAAGCTGTTTCTTACCATGACTTTGTGCTGGCCATGTTTGAATGCAACAAGATGATGCCGGCGATACCTGCCTGGCTGATCTGCGATTCCGCGTTTCTCGGAAAATACGGCTTGGGCGTGATCTACCCAGGTTATCGCAATCCAGCAAAGTTCGTCGACAACGGATACCTTGTTAGCGCGCTTGATCTTGGAGAACTCGCGGAAAAAGCTGGCATTGATGCCGAGCAACTCTGCAGCACGGTCATGCGCTACAATGGATTTTCCGGGACCGGCATCGACATCGACTTCGGCAAAGGCGAAACAGAGCTGAACCGCTTCAATGGTGACGCCAACCACAAACCGAACCCTTGCATTGGGCCGCTGGTCGAGCCGCCCTTCTATGCGCTTGCGGTTTGGCCGGCAGACATCGCGGTCAGCACCGGTCTTGCGACCGATGCGGACGCACGCGTTCTCGGGCACGATGGAAAGCCGATCCCAGGCCTCTATGCCTGCGGGAACGACATGGCGTCGGTGATGGCTGGCAGCTATCCGGGGCCGGGCACAACACTCGGTCCGGCCATCGTATTCGCCTACCGGGCCGCCATGCATGCAAAAGGATCATCACCCTAGCGTCGGCCGGTATCACGCAAAGGAATTTTTCATGGCGCGCCTTGCAGGCAAAGTTGCGTTCATCACCGGCGGAGGCGGCGGTATCGGCCGGGCGACCGTGGAGCGGTTTGCAGAAGAGGGGGCGAAGGTCGTAATCGCGGAAATCGATGTTTCGCGCGGCGAGGCGGCCGCCGAATCTGCGCGCGCAGGAGCCAAAAATTCCGGAGGGGACGCGCATTTCATCCACTGTGATGTTCGCGATAAGGCGATGGTCGAGGCAGCCTTTGCGGAAACTGTCGACCGGTTTGGCGGACTCACCATTCTGCATAACAATGCCGGCGGTTCGACGCTGCAGGATGGCTCTGTGACCGAGGCGCCTGAAGAAGAGTTCTGGCGCGTGATGAAACTCGACCTTTATGGAACCTTTCTCTGCTCGAAGATCGGCATTCCGCACATGATCAAGTCCGGCGGCGGTGCGATCATCAACATGTCGTCGTCGATTGCGTTAAGCGCGGTTCCGGGGCGCGATTGCTACACCGCTGCGAAGGGCGCGATCGCAGCACTGACGCGTTCAATGGCGGTCGAATACGCCAAGCACAAGATTCGCGTGAATGCGATCGCACCCTCCGTCACGCTGTCTGATCGGGTCAAGAAACTCTTGGAAGGCTCAAAAGACATCGAGAAGCTTGCCGCCACGCATCTGTTTGGCCTCGGTCTGCCGATTCATATGGCAAACATGGCTGTCTATCTAGCATCTGATGAAGCGGCCATCACGACCGGCCAGATCCTCGTTGTCGATAGCGGGGCGACAATTTGGTAATCCCAACGCCGCGATCTTTTGACTTGCCCTCCGAATTCCGTTAGCCGCTTCGCCACAATGGCTCCAAAAGAACAAGCCTATCATTTGTTTGCGGACATGCTTACGCGCGTGCAAGCGGCCAGTACTGCCGTGCTCGGGCCCGGGGCGGAGATAGGTCGGATTGTTGTCGAACCACCGCGCGATCCGACCCATGGTGACATGGCAACGAATGCGGCCATGGTGTTGGCAAAAGACGCTGGCAAGAAGCCGCGCGATTTGGCGGAAAGCATCGCGGCCAAATTGCGCGCCGATGAAAAAGTTGCCTCTGTCGAGGTGGCAGGACCTGGGTTCATCAATCTGTCGCTAAAGGCAGATGTGTGGGGTGAGGAACTGCTTCTGGTGCTCGAGCAGGGCGAGAATTACGGACGCAGTGATGTCGGCAAAGGCGAAAAGGTCAATATCGAATACGTCTCGGCCAATCCGACCGGACCCATGCACGTCGGTCACGGCCGTGGCGCGGTATTCGGCGATGCTCTTGCCAAACTGCTTTTGTTTGCAGGCTACGATGTCACGCGCGAATACTACATCAACGATGCGGGCGCGCAGGTTGATGTCTTGGCGCGTTCTGCTTTTTTGCGCTACCGCGAGGCACTCGGTGAGGAGATCGCCGTTCCCGAAGGTCTTTACCCGGGTGATTATCTGAAACCCGTCGGTGGGGAACTCGCCTCGGAATACGGCGCCAGGTTGACCGCGCTGAAGGAGAGCGAATGGCTTCCGATCGTTCGTGCCAAAGCGATCGATATGATGATGAATGTCATCCGCGATGATCTTGCCGCGCTTAATGTGCATTTCGACGTGTTTTTTTCCGAGCGGTCTTTGATTGAAGGCAAGCGCGATGAAGTCGGCGCGACCATTGAGGGCTTGCTCAAAAGCGGCGAGGTCTACGAGGGCCGATTGCCGCCACCCAAGGGTGGGAATCTTGAGGATTGGGAAGACCGCGAGCAAACGCTGTTCCGCTCAACGGAGTTCGGGGATGACGTCGACCGCCCGCTGAAGAAGTCGGATGGCAGCTACACATATTTTGCGTCCGACATCGCCTATCACCGATCGAAAGTTGACCGTGGATTTTTTAATCTTATCGACGTCTGGGGCGCCGATCACGGCGGCTACATCAAGCGCATGCAGGCCGCGGTTAATGCGGTCAGTGCCGGCAAGGCCAAACTGGACGTGAAACTTGTGCAGCTCGTCCGCCTGTTGCGCGCTGGCGAGCCGTTAAAGATGTCGAAACGGGCGGGCGAATTTGTCACCTTGCGAGAGGTGGTGGATGAGGTCGGTCGCGACGCCGTTCGTTTCGATATGTTGTATCGCAAGAACGACGCGGTGCTCGACTTCGATCTCGCCAAAGTCATCGAGCACACGCGCGAGAATCCAGTCTTCTATGTCCAATATGGACATGCGCGTGGGATGTCGGTCTTTCGCAACGCGCGTGCCGAGATGCCGGACCTCCCGACTGCTGATTCGGCACTCGTGGCTTACCTCCGGAAGGCTCAGCTTGGTCGCCTGAGCGATGTCAGTGAGGTATCGTTGCTGCGGCGTATTGCGCTCTACCCGCGCGTCGTGGAAGCGTCGGCCGTGGCCCACGAGCCTCACCGAATCGCGTTCTATCTATATGAATTGGCAAGTGAATTTCACGCCCTATGGACGCGAGGAAAGGACTTGCCTCATTTACGCTTCATTATCCAGAATGATCGAGAAACGACGAAAGCCCGGCTCGCTCTAGTGAAGGGGATAGTCACGGTACTCGCCTCGGGTTTAGCATTGCTCGGGGTCAGCGCGCCGGCAGAAATGCGATAAGTCTCGTCCTTGGGGATCCGCTTTTGGCGTCTTTGATCGCCAGCGGCTATAAGTAGGGCGAGCAAAGTAACCGGGGACCGAATGGCGGAAGAACAAAGCCAAAGACCTTACCGTGCAAGTGAACCGCCTTCGCGCAGCCACGCGAGGACCTCTAACAATGATCCGCTCGCGGAGCTTGCCCGTCTCATAGGGCAAACGGATCCGTTTGGAGAGTTCGGGCGGGATACAGCGCGCCGTCCTGCAGCGCCGGCCGACCGTGCCGATTGGAACACGCCACCTCCCAATTCTCCTTACGCGCCGCGCGACAAGACTGATTGGCGCGCATCCTCCGCGCAACGGTCTGATGGCAACGGTTATTACAACGCTCGAGGTGTTGGTGAGCAGACGGGACCCATCGACTATGATGACCAAGGTTATGGGCGCGAGACACATGGCGAGGAGCAAACGCCAATCCGCGACGATCTCTACCAGGCCGACCATGCGGCGCGTAGTTATCCATCGGGCCAGGCCGACTACCAGTACGACACGTACGAACAAGATGGGACCCAGCATCCTGAAGACGAGTATTACGATCACGCACCGTCTTCGCGGCGACGCCTGGGGGTTATGGCGATTGCCGGCGTAATTGGTTTGGCGTTGATTGGCACCGCCGGTGCATTTGGGTATCGCGCCCTGTTTGGCTCCTCTGGCTCCACGCAACCGCCGCCTGTTATCAAAGCGGATGCCAGTCCCAGCAAAGTTGTTCCAGCAACAAACAGCAAGGACGCGCAATCGAACAAACTGATCACCGAGCGCGTGAATGAACCCAGCCAAACCGAGAAATTGGTGTCGCGCGAGGAGCAGCCGATCGACAAGCCGACAACGGTCGTGTTGTCACAGGTCGCGCCGCAGTCGTCATTGGGCAGCGGGGTCGTTGGGAGCGAGCCGAAGAAGGTTCGTACGATCGCCATCCGTCCGGACCAGCCGGTGGACGCTCAGGCTGCCGCGCCAACTGCAACTCGCGCTCCCCAAGCTCCAGCCGCTCCCTCCAGGCCGGCGGCACCGGCGCCGGTCCGCGCAGCCGACAATATGTCGGATGCTGATTCAGACGCGACGCCGGCACCCGCAGCACGTTCTGCGCCACCAGCGCGTCAGGCGGCGCCTTCCGGGAATACGCCATTGTCGCTGAACCCGGATGCTTCCCCGGCGCGCGCTCAAGCGCGGCCGGCACCCCCGACACAGACCGCGGCCGTTGCTCCGCAATCCACAGCCCCGGCTTCTGCCGCCAGCAATGGTGGCAGTGGCAGTTTTGTGCAGGTTTCCTCGCAGCGAAGCGAGGCTGAGGCCCAGGCTGCATTTCGTGGGTTACAAGCCAAGTTCCCGACCCAGCTTGGTAGTCGCGAACTGCTGGTCCACAAGGCAGACCTAGGGGCCAAAGGCACCTACTATCGCGCCATGGTTGGTCCCTTCGCGAACCCCGCGGAAGCCGCCGAACTCTGTTCGAGCCTGAAGGCCGCTGGCGGCCAGTGCCTCGTCCAGAGGAATTAGGCGCCGAAACCTTGACCCTTGCGCCGGGAGCGGGCTAATCCGCGCCGATGGCCGCGCGCGCGTTTATTACTGGATTGGCGGGCTTGAGCATTTCCGCCGAAGAGCGTGCATTCCTTCGCGAGGCGCAACCGTGGGGATTAATCCTTTTCAAAAGAAACGTGAACACACCCGCGCAAGTCACTGCTCTTACTGAATCATTTCGAGCGACTGTGGGGTGGGAGGCGCCGGTTTTCGTCGACCAGGAGGGCGGGCGCGTCCAGCGGCTCGGTCCCCCCCACTGGCCCGCATATCCTGCCGGGCAACGGTACGGCGATCTGTATGACCGGGAACCGGCGGCCGGCATTGCAGCGGCACGGCTTGCGGCGCATTTGATTGCCGCCGACCTTAGGCCGCTTGGCATCGACGCAGACTGCCTGCCGTTGGCCGACGTGCCGCTAGTAAGCAGCGATCCGGTTATAGGTGACCGGGCTTACGGCCGTGAGCCCGAGAAGGTTGCAGCTATTGCGAAAGCGATTGCGGATGGCTTGCTGATCGGCGGGGTTCTTCCGGTGTTAAAGCACCTGCCTGGTCACGGTCGGGCCGGTGTCGATAGCCACCACAAGTTGCCGGTCGTCGACACGGACCGGGCCACCCTCGAGACCGTCGATTTTGCGGCGTTCCGGCCGCTGGCACATTTGCCGATTGGGATGACTGCGCATGTTGTGTTTAGTGCAATAGACCCAGTCGCGCCCGCGACCACTTCGGTCACAATAGTGCGGCAAGTGATTCGCGGTTTTATCGGGTTCCAGGGTTTGCTAATGAGCGACGACATATCGATGAATGCCCTTTCTGGGACCGTGGCCGAGCGGAGTCACGCCGCTTTGACCGCGGGATGTGACGTCGTCCTTCATTGCAACGGCGTTCTGACCGAGATGGCGGCCGTCGCTGCCGAAGCCCCTGAGCTTGCCGGCGAGTCCGCTCGCCGGGCTGACGCAGCGCTGAGCCTCCGAAGTGCACCCGAGGAATTCGACACGCATGCCGCACACAAGGTATTCGCGCAAATGATGGACGACGATCGAATGGCGCTCCAACGAAAGATCGTGTCATGAGCGGAGAGGAATTCGACACAGCTCTCGGCGCCGATCGTGGCACGACTGAGCCGGCCATGATCGTGGACGTGGAAGGGTTTGAGGGTCCCCTTGATTTGCTGCTGATGCTTGCGCGCCAGCAAAAGGTCGATCTGACCAAGATTTCAATCTTGGCCTTGGCCGACCAGTATCTGTCTTTTATCGAAGCGGCACGGCAACTGCGCCTTGAACTTGCCGCGGACTATCTCGTGATGGCGGCGTGGCTCGCCTACCTCAAATCCCGTTTGTTGCTGCCGGAAACGGAGCCCGGCGACGGTCCGAGCGCGGAGGACATGGCGTTGGCGTTGGCTAACCGTCTGCGCCGACTGGAAGCAATTCGCGACGTTGCGACGCGCATGATGGAGCGTCCGCAGTTAAACCGCGACATTTTCCCGCGCGGGCTGCCCGAGCCGATCGAGGAGGTCAAGCAGCCCGAATGGTCGGCTACGCTCTACGACCTGCTTTCGTCCTACGCCACGCAACGATCACGGAGCGCGTTATCGCGTGTTCGATTCAAGCAACGTACGGTCTGGTCATTGGCCGAGGCCCGCTCAGCGCTTGAACGCCTGATAGGCCAGTCGGCGGACTGGTCGCGCATTGATCAGTTTCTGATTGGCTATGTGGTCGAACCCGCTCTTGCCGCAACAGTATTTGCTTCTTCTTTCGCGTCCGCGCTTGAAATGGTGCGTGAGGGGCATGCGGAAATTCACCAAAAGGGATCATTCGCGCCAATCTATATGCGCAAGCGCGTAGGCGTGAATGGAAATGCAATTACGTATGGCGCACAAGAAAACTCATAAGGGGAAAATATCCATGCCGGGCGCGGCCAAGAAGCTCGTGGTGGTGCAAAACAATGAGCCGGAGCCGGAGGCTACCGTAGCGCCGGCAACGCGGCCGGAGGAGTTGCGGCTTCTTGAAGCGCTTCTATTTGCGGCCGGCGAACCGCTCGATGAGGCAATGTTGGCGCGCAGACTCCCCAGCGACGTCAATGTTAGGGCGGCACTCGCGCAGCTCCGCTATGAATATGCGACGCGTGGCGTCAATCTGGTCAAGGTCGGCAAAAAGTGGACTTTCCGGACGGCGACCGATTTGTCGTGGTTGCTGACCAAGCAGATCGTAGAAACACGCAAGCTTTCTCGTGCTGCAACCGAAACACTTGCGATTGTTGCATACCATCAACCGGTCACCCGCGCGGAAATCGAAGAAATTCGTGGAGTTGTAACAGCAGCTGGCACGCTCGACGTCCTCCTCAAAACCGGTTGGATCCGGCCGCGCGGCCGTCGCAAGGCGCCTGGCCGTCCAATAACCTATGGGACGACAGAAGCGTTTCTCTCTCACTTCGGCCTCGAAGAGGTGGGTGACCTGCCAGGGCTCGAGGAGCTGAAGAGTGCCGGCATGCTCGAGGCGAATCTGCCTCCCGGATTTGCCGTGCCGCTCCCCTCGGACGTTTCAACATTACGCGAGGACGAAGACCCTCTGGAACCCGGCGACCTCGACTTGGGTTTGGCGCCGCCCACGCAGTCCGAAAAGTAACGACGCCGGATTAAGGTAAATTCCGCTATTTCAAGGCATTGCGCGGCTCTTTGCCCGGGTGCGAAGTCCTTGTTTTTGCCGCCTGCGAGGCCTAGTTTCTCTTCAAATCATGGCGGACGAGCCGAAAAAAGCCCGTCGCTCCGGAGGATTTGCAGATGGGTTCCCTAAGTATATGGCATTGGATCATCGTCCTGCTGGTCGTGATGGTCCTGTTCGGAGGTCGCGGAAAGATTTCGTCGTTGATGGGTGACTTTGCTCAAGGCATCAAAGCCTTCAAGAAGGGCATGTCCGAAGACGAGAAGACGGCGGACACCAAGAGCGAGCCAGTCAAGACGATTGAAGCAAGCGGTGGCGCGACCAAGACCGAAGCCGAACGGCGCGCCGAGGGCGCGCGTTCCTGATCGCTGCGTCGGCCAGGCGATCGTCGCGGCGCGGGTAATCCCAGCGCCTTGGAGTTGATTAACCCATGTTCGACATTGGTTGGGGCGAGCTCGTCGTCATCGGCATCGTCGCGCTGATCGCGATCGGCCCGAAAGAGCTGCCGACTGTGTTGCGCACTCTCGGACAATACATGGCCAAAATCCGCCGCATGGCGGCCGACTTCCAGGGTCAGTTTCAGGAAGCAATGCGCGAGGCCGAGATGGCCGAACTAAAAAAGCAGGCCGAGGATCTCAAGAGCTCCGTCAGCGATTTGACCAAGTTCGATCCGCTCGCAAATACCCAGAAGGAGATCGAGCGCGCATTCGAGATGCCCGAGATCGGCGAGGCTCCTACCGACAAGCCGCCAGCGCCGGCCGCCTTGCCGGAGCCGCAACAACAGGTCGACGTCAGCGTGGCGCTGCCGGAAGCGCCATCCCCGGTCAGCGAAAAAGATTTTGCAGCCCCTGAGGCGCCGTCTCCCAAGCAAGCCGGGGGCGCAGCATGACCCATGAGGACATCGAGGCCACCAAAGCGCCCTTGATGGATCATCTGATCGAGCTGCGGTCGCGACTGATCAAGGCGCTGGTCGCGTTTGGCGTGATGTTCGCAATCTGCTTTGTGTTCGCCAAAAATATCTACAACATTCTGGTCTGGCCGTTTGTTTGGGTGGCTGGCCCGGAAAATTCTAAATTCATCTACACGGCGCTGCTCGAATATTTTGTTACCCAGCTCAAGCTCGCGATGTTCGGTGCTGCATTTCTTTCATTTCCGATCGTCGCGGCGCAAATTTACATGTTTGTCGCGCCCGGTCTTTATCGAAACGAACGCCAGGCATTCCTACCTTATCTGATCGCGACACCGATCTTTTTCGCCCTCGGCGCAACGGTCGTCTATTTCATCGTCCTGCCAATGATCGTGCGATTTTCGCTCGGAATGCAGCAGCTTGGGACAGCCACCGATGCTTCGATCGCATTGATGCCAAAGGTGGGCGAATATCTTTCGTTGATGATGGCTCTCGTCCTCGCCTTCGGCGTGGCGTTTCAATTGCCAGTCATCCTCACGTTGCTTGGCCGCATCGGCATCATCACGGCCGAGCAGCTCAAGGCCAAGCGGCGCTATTTTATCGTTGGCGCATTCGTCCTGGCTGCTGTGCTGACGCCGCCCGACGTTATCAGTCAGATGTCGCTCGCGATCCCGTTGCTGATCCTTTACGAGGGTTCGATCTGGTCGGTGCATATGGTCGAGAAAAAGGCGCAGGCTGAAGAAGCGGCCAAAGTGGCTTCTGACGCAGCGTCGGCCACGGCAAAGCCGGCCGAATAGTACGGTTCGCTATTGAACTCCGGCATGCTCGGCTTTATGCCGGGCATCCACGTCTTTGGCTTAATTTCAAGTGAAGACGACCGGCCAGGACGGTATAGAAACCCGCCATGTACGATATCAAATGGATTCGCGAGCATCCCGACGTCTTTGACCGTGGGCTGAAACGGCGCGGGCTCGAGCCGTTGTCGAAAAAGCTCCTGACGCTTGACGAGAAACGGCGCGTGGCTATCACGCAATTTGAGCAAGCTCAGGCGCGGCGCAATGCCGCTTCGAAAGAAATCGGCGACACCAAGAAGGCGAAGGACGAGGCCAAGTCCAACAAACTGATGGCTGAAGTGGCCGAATTAAAGAATGTGCTTCCGGCCATGGAAGAAAAGCAAAAATCGCTCGCGGCAGAACTTGAACGGGCGCTAGCGCAGATTCCGAACGCGCCGCTTGAAGATGTGCCCGATGGCGCTGATGCGAGCGGAAATGTCGAGCACCACGTATTCGGCAATAAACGCGACTATTCATTCAAGCCCAAACAGCATTTTGATCTGGGCGAAGCGCTTGGCCAGATGGATTTCGAGCGTGCGGCCAAACTGTCCGGCGCGAGATTTGTCGTCCTGCAGAAAGGCTTGGCGCGGCTTGAACGCGCACTCGGGCAATTCATGCTCGATCTGCATACGGGAAAGGAACACAGTTACACTGAGGTCAATCCTCCAATCCTCGTGCGCCATGAAGTGATGTTTGGCACCGCGCAGTTGCCAAAATTTGCCGAGGACCAATTTCGAACGACCAATGACTACTGGCTTATTCCAACTGCCGAAGTGCCGCTGACGAATCTGGTGAGAGAGTCGATCGTCGAGGAGGCGCAATTGCCAATGCGGTTGACCGCTTGCACGCCATGCTTCCGCGCCGAAGCGGGGGCGGCAGGTAAAGATACGCGGGGCATGATGCGCCAGCATCAATTTACAAAGGTCGAGCTGGTCTCGGTGACGACACCGGAGAAATCAAAAGAGGAGCATGAGCGTATGCTCAGTTGCGCCGAGGAGGTGCTCAAGAAGCTCGATCTGCACTACCGTGTCGTTACGCTTTGCACCGGCGATATGGGTTTTGCGGCACAAAAAACATACGACATCGAAGTCTGGCTACCCGGGCAAAACGCGTATCGCGAAATTTCGTCCTGCTCGAACTGCGGCGAATTTCAGGCTCGCCGGATGAATGCACGTTATCGCGCCAAGGATGGTGTACGACACGTGCATACGCTGAACGGCTCCGGTGTTGCAGTAGGCCGCGCGCTGATTGCCGTGATGGAGACCTATCAACAGGAGAATGGCACAATCGCGGTGCCTTCGGCGCTCGCCCCTTACATGGGCGGAATAACGAAGATTGAGCGGGCGTAATGCGCATTCTCATCACCAATGACGACGGCATTCACTCGCCGGGACTCGCTGCCTGTCTGGAAATTGCGCGCGCTCTTTCCGACGAGATTTGGATTGTAGCGCCGGAAATTGATCAGTCGGGCGTCTCGCATTCTCTCTCACTCAACGATCCGCTGCGAATGCGGGAAGTCGGTGAGCGACATTTCGCTGTCAAAGGCACGCCAACCGATTGCGTCATTATGGGCGTACGCCACCTGATGAAGAAAAAGCCCGAGCTCGTTCTTTCGGGGGTAAACCGTGGCCGCAATTGTGCGGAGGACGTTACTTATTCCGGCACTGTCGCAGGCGCAATCGAGGGCACTGTACTCGGCATTCCGTCTTTTGCGCTGTCGCAGGCATACGCGTTCACCACAAAGCACCATCCGTATTGGGACACGGCGGTCAAATACGCACCGGATCTGATCAAGCGTGTGCTCAACGCCGGAATGCCGCGTGACGTCCTTATCAACGTCAACTTTCCCGACTGTCAGCCCGATCAAGTTGCGGGCGTGGCCGTTACAGTTCAGGGCAAACGCGACCAGGAGCTCCTGCGCATCGATGCGCGCCACGATGGGCGTGGCAACCCTTACTACTGGATTGCATTTGAGCGCGGCGGAAATCCTGGGGCGGCGCCGGGAAGCGATCTCGCGGCACTGACGGAAAACCGCATTGCCGTGACGCCACTGCGACTGGATCTTACGGACGAACCATTTATGACGAGGCTCGCGGAGGTGTTTGACTAGGCGAACAAGCCCGCGAGCGTGCGCTTGAGCTGTTCGGCTTGAAATGGCTTCTGCAGGGCAGGGCGTCCGCGATAGGCCTCGGGCAGGCTGCGCTCGCCGTACCCGGTGACGAATACGAACGGAAGGCCACGTTGGGCGAGAATGTCCGCAACGGGGTATATCTCCTGTCCGTCGAGATTGACGTCCAGAATGGCAGCACTGAACTCGCCATCGGCAGCTAGCTTACGCGCTTCCGAGATCGTGCCAACGGCGGCAGCGACGCCATAGCCAAGCTCGTCCAACATGTCTTCGAGCAACATGCGGATCAAATACTCGTCCTCGACCACGAGAACGCGTGGCGCCGTTGCCGAGGTGCCTGTCATTGGTGTCTCCCGCCCTTCAACTCAGTATGCGCCTCAGAGTTCCAGCTTAGCTCAAAGTCCAGCTAACATGCTAATAACACCGGCAAAGAGGCCTAAACGTGTCTAGACCGCCCAGCTACCAGCAGGACAATGATCGTATGGAATTCCTGCTGACCTTGCGTCGCCGGGGTATTGCCGACAAGGCGGTGCTCCGGGCGATGGACGAGGTGCCGCGTGAGCGCTTTGTCGATCCGAATTTTATGCGAAGTGCCTATGCCGATCAGGCGTTGCCAATTGAATGCGGGCAGACGATCAGCCAGCCCTACGTTGTGGCGTATATGACTGAACAACTTGGCGTACAGCCGCACCATCGCGTGCTCGAGATCGGAACGGGATCCGGTTATCAGGCAGCGGTACTTTCGCGACTGGCACGCGAAGTGGTTAGTATCGAGCGCTACCGTACTCTGGCCGATCGGGCGCGTGAACGCTTGGAGTCCCTCGGTTACGACAATGTCGACGTCGTGACCGGCGATGGCTTCGTGGGCGTACCGGGCGGGGCACCCTACGATCGGATCATCGTTACCGCCGCGGCAGAAAGGCTTCCCGAGACGCTTCTCGATCAGCTCGCCGACAATGGTGGGGTCATGGTCTTGCCGCTCGGAGCGCAGGACGGCTCACAACATCTGATCAAGCTTACCAAGTTGCAAACGGGAACCCGCCGCGAGAACTTGATCCCCGTGCGTTTCGTGCCGATGTTACCGGGCCAAGCGCAGGAACTGTGACTTTTCGGCAAGCCGTTTGGCCGCAAATGCCGCGTAATCCGCGCGTTAATTATTAAAGCGTTGTTTACTCGCGGCTGGTTTATTTCAAACTCTACGTTTCATGCGTACGAGTGAGTAACCACATGTCGCCCCCCAAAGTGGATTGTTGCCCACAGGCCTGGCCGCGCATTGTCGTTCTCGGCCTGGTAGGCATCACCGTGGCCGGTTGCGCGGATTCCGCACGCTTCCAGGCCAATTCGTACGCCAGCGATCGTCCGTCGCCGCCCCAGAGCGTGAGTTCGCTTCCCGCGCCTGCGTCCTACGCCCGCGTTGAGACGCAACCTCTCAGCCCGCCAGCTACGGTCGCGGCTGCACCAAATTACGGTGCACAAAATCCCGCGGCGTATAGGTCGTACAACAGGTATTCCGATGTTACCGGATCAAGCGTGCCACCAGCGTCCAGTCACTGGACCTGGAACGGCGGTTCTGCTGTGACTGTAGGCTACGGCGAAACGGTCGAGAGCATAGCGCGTCGGCACGGCGTACCTGCGTCAGCAATTCTGCAGACAAACGGCATTCGCGACGCCAGCCAGATCAGGCCGGGGCAGCGCCTCGTCATTCCGCGCCACATCACAAGCACGACGCAAACGGCTTCGGTTCCCAGGTCGACGGGCGGGAACGTTCACATCGTCAGATCCGGCGACACGCTGATGAATGTCGCGCGCCGCAACGGGATTACAGTGGCCGCGCTGGCGCGAGCCAACCATCTGCAGACGTCCTCACAACTCAGGGTCGGCGATCGGCTTACCATTCCTGGCGGCCATTCCGCCGCGGTCGCAAGTGTCACGCCTGCGCCGCAAAATGTACAACCACGCGCGCTGCCGGTGGAGAAGGTCGCTGCACCGGTGAAAGTCGCAAGTGTGGGGCCGGTCCAGACTGCGAGCGTCGCCAAAGAAGAGCCGCGGGCGACCGAAACACCGGTCAAGACTGCTGAAGCGATGACCGCGTTCCGTTGGCCGGTCCGCGGTCGGGTCATCGCCGGATTTGGCAGCAAGCCAAATGGGACGCAGAACGACGGGATCAATTTGGCAGTTCCGGAGGGCACTCCGATCAAGGCTGCCGACGACGGTGTCGTCGCTTACGCTGGCAACGAACTCAAGGGTTACGGCAACCTCGTTTTGATCCGCCACTCGAATGGCTTCGTATCGGCTTACGCTCACGCGAGCGAATTGATGGTCAAGCGCGGCGATTCAATCAAACGTGGCCAAGTGATTGCGCACGCTGGCCAGACCGGCAACGTGACTTCACCGCAGTTGCATTTCGAGATCAGAAAAGGCTCGACACCCGTCGATCCGACCCAATATCTCGGCGGCGTCTAGTTTTTCAGCGCGACGCCGAGGCGCCCTGCAAGATCTTGCACGAACTGCCAGGCCACACGGCCAGATCGCGAGCCGCGCGTGGTGGACCACTCCAGCGCTTCGCGGTGCAAGGAGTCTCCGTGTGCAGGAATTTTGAAGTGTGCAACGTAGCCATCAACCATCGCCAGATATTCGTCCTGGCTGCATCGGTGAAAGCCAAGCCACAATCCGAACCGGTCGGATAGCGACACTCTCTCCTCGACCGTCTCACCCGGATTGATCGCCGTGGAGCGCTCGTTCTCCATCATATCGCGTGACATGAGATGGCGGCGGTTCGAGGTTGCGTAAAAGATCACGTTGTCCGGACGACCTTCAATGCCGCCTTCCAGCACCGCCTTGAGCGATTTGTAAGTGGTGTCTTCCGCATCGAACGATAGATCGTCGCAGAACAGGATAAAGCGGTGCGAAGAGCCGCGTGTGAGGGCCATCAATGCGGGCAGGCTGTCGATGTCTTCGCGATGAATTTCGATGAGTTTGAGGGGTCCACTTTTCGCGTTGCGGGCGAAAGCCGCATTCACCCCGGCATGCGCGGCCTTCACGAGAGAGGACTTACCCATGCCGCGCGCCCCCCACAAGAGCGCGTTATTTGCTGGCAAACCTTTGGCGAAACGCTCGGTATTTTCGACGAGAACATCGCGGACCCAGTCGATTCCCTTGAGCAGCGACATCTCGACGCGGTTGACACGCGGGACCGCTGCAAGGCGACCGTCCGGGTGCCACACGAACGCGTCTGCGGCGCTGAGATCGGGAAGCGCCTTGCGTTGCGGCGCCAAGCGCTCGAGGGCGCCGGCAATGCGCTCAAATACATCGGCCTGGCCCGAAGGACCGGCGGTGGCCTTGGGCTTGGGCGTAGAGCGCCGCGGCGATCTGGATTTCGATTTGGCCATTGGTACTCCCGGAAATCGCGCTGCTCTTAGCGGGCGAGCGTTGCCCCCGCAAGCGGCCTCAGTAAGAAAGGGCTGAAAACGGGAGGTTTTTGAGACTAGCCCGGCGTTGCAATTGGGCGCCCGACGGCTATAGTCCGCGCGAATTCAAGCGCCGCCCAGGCGCCATCCAAGGAACACGCCTAAATGTTTATAACGCCTGCGTTTGCGCAAGGGTCTTTGTTCGGCGGTGGTGCAGGCGGCGACGGCGGAATGCTGATGTCGTTGCTGCCCTTCGTGTTGATTTTCATCATCATGTATTTTCTGATTCTGCGACCGCAGCAGAAGCGCGTGAAACAGCACCAGGAAATGGTCAAGAACGTACGGCGGGGCGACACCGTCATCACAAATGGCGGCCTTGTCGGAAAGGTCACCAAGGTGATCGATGACGACCAAATCGAGATTGAGATTGCGGACGACGTGCGCATTCGCCAGATGCGGCAAATGGTTGCCGACGTCCGTGCCAAAGGCGAGCCTGTCAAAGAAGAGGCAGCAGCCGGCTAACGCCGACCGCCTTAGCCCTTAGCCGCAAGTCGGGAAGTCATGCTTTATTTCACGCGGTGGAAGGCGACAGCGATCATACTTACAGCGTTCGTTATCTGCCTGTTCGCCATTCCAAATTTCTTGCCTGAGAAGATGGTGCAAAGCTGGCCGAAATGGGCGCAGCGGCACGTCGTGTTGGGTCTCGACCTGCAGGGTGGCTCGCACATCCTGTTGGAAGTCGACACCAACGCTGTTCGCAAGGAAAAGCTGGAGGCGGTGCGCGACGATGTCCGTCGCGTGTTACGCGATGCCCGTGTCGGCTATACCGGCCTGGTCGTGCGAGGCAACAGCGTCGAAGTCCATATTCGCGAAGGCAGCAATTTCGATCAGGCGGTCGATAAGCTACGTGAGCTGTCCCAGCCGCTCGGTGGAATTCTTGGCAGCAGCACTGGTCAGCGGACCCTCGATGTGACGACGGAGGCGGGAAGTTTGGTGAGGCTGACTCTGACCGATCCAGCGATCCTTGAGCGGGTCCGCCAGTCGGTCGAACAGTCGATTCAGATTATTGAACGCCGTGTCAATGAACTCGGTACCGTTGAGCCGCTGATTCAGCGTCAGGGCGTTGATCGAATTCTTGTGCAGGTGCCGGGCCTGCAGGATCCGACGCGGCTGAAGGAATTGCTGGGCAAAACCGCCAAGCTCGATTTTCGTATGGTCGACGTTTCCATACCGGCCGAACAGGCTTTGCAGGGCCGCGTGCCGCCGGATTCCGAGATCCTTTACGGCACGACGACGCCAAGAACCCCTTATCTGGTCGAAAAGCGCATTCTCGTATCGGGGAGCGATCTCACCGATGCGCAGCCCGGCTTCGACCAGCGGACCAATGAGCCGATCGTTTCGTTTCGCTTCAATACATCTGGCGCGCGCAAATTTGCCCAGGTTACTCAGGAGAACGTCGGCAAGCCGTTTGCCATCATTCTCGACAATCAGGTGATCTCTGCGCCGGTCATTCGTGAACCCATTCTCGGCGGTTCGGGGCAGATTTCCGGAAGCTTTACGGTCGAAAGCGCCAACGATCTTGCGATCCTTCTGCGTGCCGGCGCTTTGCCCGCGCCGCTCACCATTATTGAAGAGCGTACAGTCGGACCGGGGCTGGGCCAGGACTCGATCGCCAAGGGTAAGCTATCGTCCTACGTCGGGGCGGCGATGGTTATCGCCTTTATGTTGGTGACTTACGGCCTGTTCGGGTTGTTCGCGAACATCGCCGTGGCGATCAACGTCGCGATGATTTTCGGTATATTGTCGCTCCTCAACGCGACACTCACGCTGCCTGGCATAGCCGGTATCGTGCTTACCGTCGGCATCGCCGTCGATTCCAACGTGCTGATCTACGAACGCATCCGTGAAGAAGTGCGTGGCGGCCGCACTCCGATCAACGCGATTGATGCGGGGTTCAGCCGTGCGCTTGCGACAATTCTGGATTCGAACATCACTACGTTCATCGCGGCAGCGGTATTGTTCTACATCGGCACCGGGCCGGTTCGTGGCTTTGCGGTTACGCTCGGTATCGGCATCATCACAACCGTGTTTACCGCCTTCACCCTGACACGGTTGATCGTCGCTTATTGGGTACGTTGGCGGCGCCCGCAACGCGTACCTATTTGAGGAACCCGGGCCGTGCGTTTGCTTCGCATTGTTCCTGATGACACCAAATTCGATTTTATGCGCTTTCGGCGCATCAGCTTTCCGTTGTCGGCGATACTGTCAATTATCGCGATCTCACTTTATTTTTTCCACGGCCTAAATTTCGGCATCGACTTCAAAGGTGGAACCCTGATGGAGGTGCAATCGAAGGCCGGCGCCGCCGATCTCGCGAGAATGCGCGCTACACTCGGCTCGCTTGGATTGGGCGAAGTGCAACTGCAGCAGTTTGGCGCGCCGAATGATGTGCTCATCCGTATCGCCGAGCAACCCGGTGGCGAGCTGGCGCAACAGCAAGCTGTCAGCAAGGTACGCGCTGCACTGGGAGACGAAGTTGAGTATCGCCGGGTGGAAGTGGTCGGACCCCGCGTATCAAGTGAACTCCTGTCCTACGGCGTCGTCGGCCTGATGCTGGCCATCTTGGCGATCCTGATTTACCTATGGTTCCGGTTCGAGTGGCAGTTTGCGCTCGGCGCCATGATCGCCAACGTCCACGATATCGTGTTGACCATCGGGTTTATGTCTATCACCCAGATCGACTTTGATCTGACGAGCATTGCCGCGCTGCTCACCATTCTGGGTTATTCGCTGAACGATACCGTCGTCATCTATGACCGCATTCGCGAAATGCTGCGACGGTACCGGAAGCTGCCAATGCCCGAACTGCTTAACGCCTCGGTCAACCAGACGCTGTCGCGTTCGGTGATCACGCACGTCACGGTTTCGCTCGCGCTGCTCGCCCTCCTGTTGTTCGGCGGGCAGGCGATCCATAGCTTCACGGCGACCATGATGTTCGGCGTCGTGCTAGTGGGTACCTATACGTCGGTCTTTATTGCTTCCCCGATTCTGATTTACCTCGGGGTCGGCACTGGCCGTGATGCACTCACGGCCCCTGAGCGGAAGAAATAGATGGCAATCGGCGGCCACGCCGATGCCCCACATCTGCCGCGCCCCGCGCCAATCGACGCTTACGGTGAAAGTGGCTTTCGGTTTGCCGGGATGTCCCATCGGGGGTCGCTGCTTTGTTTTCCCGATGGCATTTGGGCCTGGCCAGTCATGGACGTTTCTGAGCTGAACGAGCGAGTCCTGCAGGCCGCCTTCGATCGTGCGGAGCGCCTCGATTTCTTTCTCATCGGTGCGGGCCGAAACCCGTGGTCAATGCCTGAGGATCTGCGGCAGAGATTTCGCGAACTGTCGCTTTCCGTTGATGCGATGGCGACCGGCGCAGCGGTGCGGACCTACAACATTCTCCTGGCTGAGAACCGGCGTGTCGGAGCGGGTCTCATTGCGGTGACCTGATCCGGTTCATGGTTGGCGAAATGAAAGACTCTTTCGCATATTGCGCCGATCGCCTGCGTGAAACCGATCGCGACCGCTATCTTGCGACTCTGTTCGCTCCGGCCGAAAAGCGCGAGGGCTTGTTTGCGCTCTATGCCTTCGATGCTGAAATTGCGCGCGTACGCGATCTGGCGCGTGAGTTGATGCCTAGCGAAATCCGGCTGCAATGGTGGCGCGAGGTGATTTTAGGAGAACGCGCTGGCGAAGCCGCGGCAAATCCAATTGCGGCGGCAATGACAGAAATACTGAACCGGTTCGATTTTGTGCGCGAACCTCTTGTCGATCTGATCGAGACACACCGTTTCGACGTTCACAATGAACCGATGGAAAGCCTGGAAGCACTCCAGACTTATGCAGTAAATACCGCCGGAGCAATCTTCGAGTTGGGGGTTCGTCTTCTCGGCGGAAAAATAGAGTCCATGGTAGTTAAAGAGTCAGGATCTGCACTAACGATTGCAAATCTGCTCTCCCAATTTCCACGGCACGCTGCGCGACGGCAACTCTACGTACCGTTAGAAGTTCTACGACACTACGGAGCCGCGTCGGAAGACATATTCGCGATGCGCGTGACACCGGAATTGCGGGCGGCACTTGCTGAATTTCGCTTACGCGCTCGGCGCAATCTTGCACACGTCGTCTCGGCCAAAATTCCTGAGAGCGCAAAGCCAGTCTTTTTGCCGCTGGCCCCATTGCGGCAATGGCTCATCGATATGGAAAAGCGCGATTACGATCCATTCCGCCCACCCGTCGTATCCCCTTGGCGGCGGCAATGGCGCATTTGGCGGGCCGCTAAATCGTTCGAGAGGATCGGAGCATAGAGTTCATTCGGCCGCGGCTGCGGGGAGGATGAATGCAATCCAGGTCCCGAGATCGGCGAGGGCGCGGCGGGTCAGCGCACTTTTGCGAGCGAGCGCTTTGGCGGCTGAGCGCCCCAATTTGCTGTGACGATCAAACGCTGGAGCCTCTTTCAATGGCGGAAACAGACCAAAATTGACGTTCATCGGCTGGAACGACGAAGGGCCCGCATCAATCGTCTCGATATGGCCACCGGTTATATGGGCGAGCAGTGCGCCGTGCGCCGTCGTCTGCGGCGGCAAGGAGACGGGTTCACCGCGCCCTTCCGCAGCCGCAAAACGCCCGGCCAGCAGGCCCACAGCGGCTGACTCGACGTAACCCTCGCAGCCGGTGATCTGGCCGGCGAACCGCCAACGGGTATTCGCCTTGAGCCTTAACACCTGATCGAGCAGTGTCGGCGAGTTGAGAAACGTATTGCGGTGGAGGCCACCAAGCCGCGCGAACTCGGCGCTTTCCAATCCCGGAATGGTGCGCAAGATGCGCACTTGTTCGGCATGTTTCAGCTTGGTTTGGAAGCCAACCATATTGAACAACGTGCCGAGTTTATTGTCCTGCCGCAGTTGCACCACCGCGTAGGGTTTGGTTTCAGGCTGATGCGGATTGGTGAGCCCGAATGGTTTCATCGGGCCATGACGCAAAGTCTCAAGGCCACGTTCCGCCATGATTTCGATGGGGAGGCAGCCGTCAAAGTAAGGTGTGTTCGTCTCCCATTCATGGAAACTCGTTTTGTCTCCGGACAGCAGCGCCGCAACAAATGCATGATATTGCTCACGCGACAGCGGACAGTTGATGTAGTCGGCGCCCGAGCCGCCAGGGCCAGACTTGTCGTATCGAGACTGAAACCAGGCCTGACCAAGGTCGATGCTGTCGCGATGGACAATCGGAGCGATAGCGTCGAAGAACGCAAGCTGCTGCTGGCCGGTCAATCTGCCAATCGTGGAGGCAAGGTCGGGCGATGTGAGAGGGCCTGTCGCCACGATCACGCTGTCCCACTCCTCGCGCGGTATGACTTCGCCACGCTCAAGCGTCACCAATGGATGCGATTCAAGCGCCGCCGTCACCGCCGCGGAAAAGCCGTCGCGATCGACGGCGAGGGCGCCACCCGCGGGCACCTGATTTTCGTCTGCCGCGCGCATGATGAGCGACCCTAACCGACGCATTTCTTCATGCAGGAGACCGACCGCATTGTGCACGCAGTCATCTGAACGAAATGAATTCGAGCAGACGAGTTCAGCGTAAGCGTCAGTCTTGTGTGCTGGCGTCCCGCGTAGCGGCCGCATTTCATGCAGCACAACCGGCACGCCGGCCTGTGCTAGCTGCCAAGCAGCTTCGGACCCGGCAAGACCGCCGCCGACGACATGCACAGTTTGCGGTGGCCCTTGTTTCATTCGACAATAACTAGGCTGGCGAACGAGAAGCCGCAATGTGCCAAGCTGCGCCGCTGTGGCCCTTCGCAGAGTTAGCCTGTAAAAGCGAAACGCCCGCGATGCTTCGCGGGCGTTCTCATGCCTACAGCCACCGGTTGGGATTAGCCGCGCTGGGAGGCAGTCCACGCAACACGAGGGATATCCGAGCGGCTGATCCCAATATCGGCAAGCTCACGGTCGCCCAGGCGCGACAATTCGTTCAGACTGCGGTTATAGCGCTTCCACTCCTGGATGAAGCGAATGAGTGCGGAAAACATGGTATCCTTCTTTCCGTAATTTCCGGCCCTAGGCCGGTCGTCGATCGACAAGAAAATAGGGATGTTCCGAGCAATTAAAACCGATAATGTTGCGCTGCAGCTAAGCGTAAAATGCATGACTAAAAGGGGCGTCGGCAAGAAAATAATCAAACTTTGATGGGATTTGATCAAAATAGCGGCCTTCCGTTCGAAAAATTCTCTTGAAATGCACCTTTCGCGCCGAGCTTGGGTCCAGTAACTTGCAAATCTAACAGAGTACCGCCCATGAAAACGCATATCTTGGCTCGAGTCTGCCTTGCGGCCGCGTTGTACCTGTCCCCCGCAACGTCAGGTTCCGCGGCTGAGGTCAAGGTTCTGACCGCCGGTGCGTTCAAGCAGGTCGTGCTCGCGCTGGTGCCTGATTTCGAGAAGCAGACGGACAACAAGGTCATCGTCGACAACGACACCGCGGGTGGCCTGCAGAAACGCATTGAATCCGGCGAAGCCTTCGATGTGGCGATCATCACGCCAGCGATCGTCGATGCCCTGGCTGCTTCCGGCAAAATCGTCCCTAACAGCCGGGTCAATCTGGCAACCGTCTCGATCGGTGTTGTGGTCAAGGAAGGCGCGGCGAAGCCCGACATCGGTACGGTCGAGGCCTTTAAGAATGCGCTGCTTGCCGCCAAATCGGTCGCCTACATCGATCCGGCGAGCGGCGGCTCGAGTGGAATCTACGTCGACAAGCTGCTCGAGCGGCTCGGCGTCGCCGATCAGGTGCGGCCGAAGGCCAAGCTCAAGGAAGGCGGCTATGTCGCGGATCTCATCGTGAGTGGCGAGGCTGAGCTCGGTGTGCACCAGATCAGCGAAATCGTGCCCGTCAAAGGTGCGGTCCTCGTTGGACCGTTGCCGAAGGAAATCCAGAACACCACGACTTATGCGGCCGGCCTAAGTGCTGCGGCTCGGAACAAGAAGGCCGCGCAGGCCCTGATCGAGATGTTTTCCGGCCCGGCTGCGGTAAGCGTGTTCAAAGCCAAAGGCATGGATCCCGCGAACTGAGGGGTCACGCATTTGGTGTGCGGGTGCACGCCCGCTTGATCGCCGCGTCGTCATCACGGCACTGGGCATCGCGCAAATTCTGGCTTGGGGAACATCGTTCTATTTTCCTGCCGCTTTTTGCCGAACCGAGTCAAGGAGACCGGCTGGTCGCTCGGCGCGCTTCTGCTTGACGCCAAGGGCGCGCAGCCGACGATCGGCGTATTGACGATCTTTGCGCTTGTCAATGTCCTGCTGATCGGTTCGCTGTGGCGGCTTTGTCGCAAACCGGCCTAGCGTGCGATGATGAAGATTGTCTCGGATTGCCGGACCCATACCTCGCAGGGTTGAAACATGTTGCCACTGCAGACGCTCTATTTCGAAGACCTCTCGGTCGGCATGACAGCGTAATCCTGTGGACGCGGGAAGACACTGGCAGCCAAAGCGTTGCAACTCAAGGCAAATCACCTTATGCCTCTCTGTCGAATGGTGTCACGACAGGATACGGGAAGACACGGGAAGACACGGGAAGATCGTTTGAATTTTCCCCAAGTCTTCCCAAGGGGCGAGGGCGATGGGCGAAAAACAACGCATCCATCTGACAGAAACTTCAGTCGCGCGATTGCAATTGCCGAAAGGCAAAAACGACGCGACATGGTTTGACGACGAGACGCGTGGCTTCGGCGTTCGCAAGCGTGGCGACTCTGCGGTTTATATTTTGCAGTACCAACTGCGCGGACAGACCAGCAAACTCACGCTCGGCAAATGCTCCGAGATCAAATGCGACGTTGCCCGCGCGATGGCAGAGGCTAAACGCGCCGAAATCAGCAAAGCTCGCTTGGGTCTCGGGATTGATCCTGCCACCGCACGCGACAACGCCAAAATCGAGGCACAGAAACCAAAGCCGGAAACAATTAAAGCTGTCATTGCAGACTATCTGGAAGCCATACGCGCCAAGAAACGTCCTCGCACCTACCAGGGCATCAAACGTCACTTGGAAAACTTCTGGACTCCGTTACACGGCCACTACGTTAACAGCGTTACGCGGGCCGATGTTGCTACCGAACTGCGGAAACTCGCCAAGAGGGGCCCCGTAGTCGCCAATCGCTGCCGCGCCGACCTTTCTGCCTTTTTCAAATGGGCTATAGGCGGGGGGCTGTGCGACAGCAATCCAGTGGTCGGCACCAACAAGCAGGAAGAAAACGCCCCGCGGGAACGCTCCCTATCTGATGCGGAAGCGGCTGCGATGTGGCTGGCTGTTCCCCAAGGTGACTACGGCCACATCCTCAAACTACTGCTGCTGACCGGTTGCCGGCGCGATGAAATCGGCGGACTGAGGTGGTCGGAAATCGACCTGGAAGCCAGGACGATTACCATTCCCGAGATACGCACAAAGAACCACAACGAGCACGTCATTCCTCTGACGGCTAGCGCCATCGCGGTGCTCAACGATATTCCGCCCCGCGCTGAGCGCGACTACGTTTTCGGCACCAATAGAGACGGCGGTTTTTCAAACTGGTCGAGAGCCAAAGTCGGCTTCGATGAAAAACTGAAATTCACCCAAGACTGGACCGTGCACGATATTCGACGGACCGTTCGCACCGGCCTGGGCAAACTTGGCGTGGTGCCACATGTTGCCGAAGCCGTTCTAAACCATCTTCCAGCTAAACTGATCCGCACCTATGACCGGCACAGTTATGCCGAGGAGAAAAAGGCAGCTCTACAGGCTTGGGCCAATCATCTGATGACAATCACGCTGCCAGAGAAAGCGAAACCAATTTCGGTGCGGGCCGTTCCTAACAAGCAAACTGAACCGGAAACACCCCGCGCCACTTTTGCCGACCGTTTGGCTGCTTCCGCTAAAAAAGAGCGTCGTGACCTTCATTAGTCGCAAAAGTGCACAGTCTCTGCGCAGCAAGCGGTTGGGGCATAATGCCCACATCGATTTTTTCCCCGAACAGGAGTCAGATTGCGCAGCGGCCGGGTGCTACTAACATCCGACCGCCACTTGCCTCAACGCTCGTCTAGCAAACGTTCCAGCATCGGTACGCGTTGCAGCGACGGCAGGCGGGCACCACGCGCGGGGCTACCACCAGTGGTGCTGTTACCGCCACACCTGGGACTACTGCCACGCCTGGCGCCACTGCAGCGCCACCGTAGTACACGCCTCCGTAGTAGCCGTTGCGACGGCAGCCACCGTATGGGCCGCGGTGAAATCCAGGTCCGCAACCACCAGCGACGGGAATTGTCAGGCTAGTCTGCGCTTGTTCCAGCGGCGCGAGAGGCATGGAATGGGCGGCAGCAACGCAGAAAAAACCGGCGCCAATCGCAACTCCTAGAGCAAGGATCTTTGTCATTGATCTCCTCCCTAAGTTTCTATGCGAAGGAAGGCTTTCACAAACCAGCCGATCAGTCAAAAAAGTTATCTAAACGTCCCGTCTACAGCGCGAGTTGCTGCCGGCGCGTCCGGATTCTTGACCTTGATCCAAGTCCTCGACGGACCCGATTTATAAACGGACGTAAGCCGCTTCGACACGATGCCCTCAAGCCCGAGATTGCAAACGGCGGCAAAAAGTTTGTCGCCGTGGCCCTCAGCGTGCTCGACATACTGGATGCCCTCTCGCGCTTTGCGCAGCACCCATTTTAGCGCGGTCTTGCGCTCAATCAGAGGTTGACGACGAAGATCATCACCCGACAAAAGAAGATCGAAAGCCAAGGCCACGGCTTTCTCATCGGCTGTGCGGTTATGCAAAGCGTCGAAATCAGAAATGCCATCGGCCGACAAATGGACAACCTCGGCGTCAATAATCAACGGCGCACGCAGCCGAGCCGCTTCCTCCACGATGCGGGGATAGCGTTTGGTCCAATCATTTCCGTTTATCGTGTAGAGACGCACACGACTGTCACGGACATGGATCTGTAACCGATAGCCGTCATGCTTCAGTTCGTGCGCCCACCCAGGACCGGATGGTGGTTCCTTGGCGGTGGTCGGCTGACAGGGGTGGATGAAAGCGGCGGGTTCGTTTAACGGCCTGCCGCGAGCGTCACGCAAAACCATGCGGCACATATAGGTGAAAAGAAGAAGGGCCGCCAGCGAGGCATCGTTGGCAGCCCTTCGCCGTGTACAACTAACACAATCGGCTTGGGGAACCAGAGAATGAATGCCGAAGCCGGCCGTTCCGACCAGCGGAGCGAGTTGGTGGCGCTTCTTTATTATCAACTTGGCCGTTCAGTTTATCGATATCCTTTAGCGCCTCGGAGGCAATCAAAACGGGTTCAGCTAACCCCTGACTCAGTTGACGGCGGATAGAGTCGTGAAGGCGCAAAGCGATATTAGGATCCGCAATCTTGTGAAACTCAGAAACGTACGGCCAGGCAATGCGAGTTTACGACTGCCCACAATGCCCAGGCTGAGCCAGCGACTAAATCGTGATCAATAATAACCTCGGGGTCTTTAGCCATTTGAACCGGACTAGCGTTCTTCCCATAATCTTCCCAACGAGCATTTTTGGGAAGATGGGTAGGAGGAAATCAGATAAGGTACTGATGATGTTAGATTTACGGATGCTATATTACGAAGACTTGTCTGTCGGTATGACCGAGGCGCTGAGCAAGGTCATCGACGCGTCTGATGTGGTCGGCTTTGCCGAAGTGACCGGCGACCGCAACCCGATCCACTTGTCCGAGCACTTTGCCGCGAAAACACCGTTCGGCACGCGCATCGCGCATGGTCTTTACACGGCGAGCCTCATTTCCGCGGTTCTCGGCACGCGATTGCCAGGACCAGGCGCTGTCTATATTTCGCAGACCTTGAATTTCCGCGCGCCCGTTAAAATTGGCGACACCGTCGATGTTAGCGTCGCCGTTGCGGAACTGCTGCCGGAAAAATTCCGCGCTCGTTTGACGTGCAAATGTTCCGTCGGCGACGAGGTGGTGCTTGACGGGGAGGCCTGGGTGAAGGTGCCGTCGAAGCAATCCGGCGGCCGTCCACTGCCGCGCATCTGAAGAAAACCACCCCGGCGCCGGAAGCCGGCGCGCCGTCGTGTGGAAGCACAAGTCTCCTACAGTCCCGGCTTTAGACCGAATACGCAGCGCCGCGATCCGTCGGGCCGCCGGCATATCGTGACCTGACCATCGGGTGGTGCGACCGGCATGGCTTCATCGTAGGGAACGAGTTCGCCGTCGATCATCCAGCCGCTCGCCGTCGATGAAATGCGGGTATAGCTCTTGCAATCGTAGTCGCCGCAGCACCATTCGCCGGCGCCATTCTTGAAGGCGCCGCGATTGACCCAGCTATCATGCGCAAACGCCGTCGAAGCAAAGAGAAGCGCAGGTACAAGCAGTGAGCGGACCAGAGTTCGCGACATCGGTGGCCTCCATGTAAATCCCCCGGCGCTGCGTTACTGTGGCGTCCTTGGACTGCTCCTCCATCTCCCGTACATATTGGCCGCTGATACTTGTTCCAAGGCGGCGACGCGTAGGTACGCAAGTTTTTGATCGATTGCGACGAATCAAGCCAACCTGAAAATGCTAGCACGGAAGTACATATCCATTAGGTAAATTGTGCGATGCGGCAAGTTCGCGGCACTGATTGATCGGAAGTGAGGCTTTATGGCGACACCGGTAACGCCGGCCTGGCAATTGTGGCGCGACCGGCGCGGCCGCATATCTGCGTTGCGCGTAGCGACGCTCTTGCTTCTGCTGCTTCCGCTCGCCAAGTCCGTCTTTGAGGCGACTGACATCGCGCACGGCGCGCGCCCGCTCACCGAATTGATTCACCGCGCGGGATTCTGGGCGCTCGTTTTTCTTGGCTTGACGCTTGCGGTGACGCCGTTCCGCCGCATCTTCCGCTACGCCAATCTTATCGACGTGCGCAGAATGCTCGGCGTCGGCACGTTCTGTTTTATCGCCGCGCATCTCGCGCTTTTTTTCGCCGACCAGAGTTACAGTGTCGGAAAATTCATTCACGAGATCACGCATCGTGTCTATCTGATCGTCGGCGCGGTGGCGTGGATCGGGCTTGCAGCGCTCGCGGCGACCTCGACCGACGGCATGGTGCGCAGGCTCGGCGGTATGCGCTGGCGGCGCCTGCATCAGGCGATCTATGCGATCGCGTTGCTCGCGCTCATTCATTACTTCCAACAGACCAAAGCCGATGTGACGGTCCCGACTTTCGCCGCCGGTCTTTTTCTTTGGTTGATCGCCTATCGTGTGCTGGCCTGGTGGCAGGGCAGCGGCGAATTGTCCACACTCAGCCTGTTTGGTCTTGCAATCGCCGTATCGGTTACGACTTTCCTCGGCGAAGCGATCGGCATTGCGATTGCATTTCACGTTTCGCCGATGCGCGTTCTCGGTACGATTTTCGACTTCGACGCCGGCATCAGGCCGGGCTGGCAGGTGCTGGCGGCGGGCCTCGCGGTCACCGCGGTCGATGCCGTCATGTCGCGCTTTAGAGGCCGCACCACGCGCGCCCGTGCGGTGGCAGCCGAATAGGCCTGTCAGATCTTGCGGCTGTCGTAAGCCCAATGCAGCAGCGCCTGCCGCTGTCGCCGCCGGCAGAGCAAATCGCCGGGTTCGCAATGTTTCTGCACCTGGCGCGCGTGCCGCTGGATCGCTTTCCACCGCCCGATCTGCCGCCGGTCTTCCTCCGGGATGCGCCGGCCAATGTAATAGCGGCAGTACCACTGAAACCAGCCGCGCGGGTCGTCGTGATGAATCCACCCTTTGCGCTCCCATTCCGAAAGCGGCTGGCTCGCGTCGACGCCGAAGAAATTGCAGGCGGGATCGGCGCCGCGCGGTGAGAGCTTCGCGTGCGCAAACCAGCTTTTCGGAAACTCTCGGCGGCAGTCGGTCATGTATTTGCCGCCGAAAACACCAAGCCGCAGCATCTGCGCCGGCGTGAGCTGCGGTTGGAATTCTGGATCGAAATTGCGTCCGGTTGCCGCGCTCAAGGCGTAGCGGTAGCCCTTCTGCATCTTGTCGTTGACGGTGACAGTGCGCCGACGCATCGGCCCACTTAACTAGGCCTGCTCGCACTCCGCAACCGGCAGAACGGACGCGCCTTCCGGACGCTTCGGCCAGATGTGGCCCGCCGCATTGATGAACGGATCGACCAGTTCCCCCTTCACGTGTGCGCATCCGGCTGGCCGGGGAAGCCGAAGGTGAGGGGCTCGCGCGTCTTCTCCGGCATATAGAGCGTGCCGAACATCCAGTCCCACAGCGCAAGGCAGGAACCGAAGTTCTTGTTGAAGTGCTTCGGATTGGCCGAGTGATGCACCTGATGATGCGCGGGGCTGACGAAGATCCGCCCGAGCACGCCGCGGAACGCGATCCATGCTGGAGATGTACGTCGGCGTGAAGCGCGCGGCCGTGGAGTGGATGTCACTTACGCAGGTCGGCGTATTCCGGATGCTTGTCGATATATGCCCTCGCGAAGGGGCACACCGGGTTGACCTTGAGTCCTTTGCGGCGGGCCGTATCAAGCACGCCGCGGATCAGCGCCGAGCCGATGCCGCGCCCCTCGAGCTCCTTGGGAACCTCGGTGTGGAGCATCGTCAGTACCCCGTCGGCGCGCTTGTAATTGGCGAAGGCAACATGGCCATCGGCTTCGAGTTCAAAGCGATGACGCTCAGTATTGTCGCGGACAGAATTGGTCATGTCATGGTCTCAGCACATTCGTGATTTAATAACGTTGGTCCCCGCCGCCAATATTGCAAGGTGCCTCATGTCCGATCTCACGCTCTATCACGCTTCGCCTTCGCGTTCGTCGGTCGCGCTCTGGATGCTGGAGGAAGTCGGCCAGCCTTACGATATCAAGCTGTTGCGGCTGAGCGCGGGCGACAACATGAAGCCGGATTATCTCGCCATCAATCCGATGGGCAAGGTTCCTGCGCTCAAGCACCGCGACACGGTGATCACCGAGCTCGCGGCAATCTGCACTTATCTCGCGGATGAATTTCCCGAAATGAAACTCAACGTGCCGGTCGGAACGCCGAAGCGTGGCGTCTATCTGAAGTGGCTGTTCTTCGGTCCGGGCTGCCTCGAACCTGCGGTGATCGATCGCGTCGCCCCGCGCAAGGAAGCAGCACGACGCGCGATGCTCGGTTATGGGGATTTCGACACCACGATGAACGTGCTCGCGAAAGCGATCGAGAAGGGCCCCTGGCTGATGGGCGATCAGTTCACCGTGGCCGATGTGCTGATCGGCTCGAATATCCGATGGAGCACGATCTTCAAGATGATTCCCGAGCGGAAGGAATTCACCGATTACATTGTGCGCATCGCGGCGCGTCCGGCGGCGCAACGCGCCGAAGCGAAGGACAAGGAGCTCAGCGCGCAGGCGGCGTGATCTCAGGATTGCGCTTGTGCGCGCCGAGCGAGCGAGGCGATCAGTCCCCAGACGAAGGATGCCCGCAACAAGTGCGGGCATGACAGTGGAGAGGAGCGCAATGGCGGTCGTTTCGGCAGCCTACTTCTTCTCCGAGGTCTTGTTGCGCGGATCATCCGCCGGATTGACGTAATTGATGACGAACGGGCCTCGGCCGTGAATCTGGATCACGGTCGGCTCCGACGTCCACGCGTAGTGCTGCGTGTCGGGAACCCTGAATGTTTCGCATTGTGGCGTATCAAAATGACGGCTCTGCTCGGGGCCGGCCATACGCGCGGCGCAACGACCCGGGTCACCACCATCGAGGATGGCGGCCGATCCTACAACGTGGTTTTTCCATGCTGTACGAGCGTCAATCCCTTGTATCGGCTGGCTGTTCGTCCCTCGTATCCGGGAATTGCCGATGACTACCGGCGAACATTCCGCATGCTGGAACCAATGAAACCCGATATCTGGCTTCCCGCCTATACGCAGATCCCGGGCTTTGCGGAGAAATTGTCGCGCGCCGATAAAGACGGCGTGCAGGGCTGGGCCGATCCCGAGGGCTATCGCCGCTGGCTTGCCGAGGAGAAGACGAAGTTCGAAGCGGCCATAGCCAAGGAAAAATAGGCCGCGCCAAACGGCGGCAAAGAATACCAACCCGGACCCCATTTTCCGCGTTGCGCAACTGGTATCTTTTTGGCTATATCCGCGCGCTTTCCGGTCGGGGTGAAGCGCCCTTAAAGCGGCCATCCTCGACGCTCCTGGCGCCGGCGGGAGCGTTCGTCCCGCCAGCACAATCTAATCGGGGAAAAAATGGCCACCATGAATATCTTGTGGTTGATCGTCGGCTGCGGGGTGCTCGCGATCCTCTATGGCATCTGGGCGATCCAATCGGTGCTGAGCGCGGATTCCGGCAGCAAGCGGATGCAGGAAATTTCCGCGGCCGTGCGCGAGGGCGCGCAGGCCTATCTCAAACGGCAATACACCACCATAGCGATCGTCGGCGTGGTGGTTTTCGTGATCATCGGTTTCACGCTCGGCTGGTTGGTCGCAATCGGCTTTGCGGTCGGCGCGATCCTGTCGGGTGCGACCGGCTTCATCGGCATGAACGTTTCGGTGCGCGCCAACGTGCGCGTCGCGCAGGCTGCGACAAAGTCGCTCGCCGGCGGGCTCGAGCTCGCGTTCAGATCGGGCGCGATCACCGGCATGCTGGTCGCGGGTCTCGCACTGCTCGGGGTGACGCTCTATTTCGGCTTCCTCACCGGCACAATGCACAAGGCGCCCAATGATCGCACGGTAATCGATGCCATCGTTGCACTCGGCTTCGGCGCATCGCTGATCTCGATCTTCGCCCGTCTCGGCGGCGGCATCTTCACCAAGGGTGCCGACGTCGGCGGCGACCTGGTCGGCAAGGTGGAGGCTGGCATTCCGGAAGACGATCCGCGCAATCCGGCCACGATCGCCGACAACGTGGGCGACAATGTCGGCGATTGCGCCGGCATGGCCGCCGACCTGTTCGAAACCTATGCGGTTACCATCGTCGCCACGATGGTGCTGGCCTCGATCTTCTTCGCCAACTCGCCGCAGCTGATGACCATGATGATCTATCCGCTCGCCATCGGGGGCGCCTGCATCATCACCTCGATCATCGGCACGTTCTTTGTGCGACTGGGCAAGAAAGAGTCGATTATGGGGGCGCTCTACAAGGGGTTTATTGCCTCCGCGGTGCTCTCGCTGATCGCAATCTGGTTCGTGACCGATCATCTCATCGGGATGGGGCTGATCGGCGGCGTCGCCTTCACCGGCAAGGCGCTCTATATCTGCGCGATCGTCGGGCTGGTCGTTACCGGGCTGATTATCTGGATCACGGAGTACTACACCGGCACCAATTTCCGTCCGGTGAAGTCGATTGCCGCTGCATCCGTTACCGGCCACGGCACCAACATCATTCAGGGCCTCGCCGTGTCGCTGGAAGCAACGGCACTCCCGGCACTGGTGATCATTGCTGGAATTCTGGTCGCCTATGCGCAAGCGGGGCTTTTCGGCATCGCCATCGCGGTCACATCAATGCTGGCGCTCGCCGGCATGGTGGTCGCGCTCGATGCCTTCGGCCCGGTCACGGACAATGCCGGTGGTATCGCCGAAATGGCGGGTCTGCCGAAGGCCGTACGCAAGTCGACCGACGCGCTCGATGCGGTCGGCAACACCACTAAGGCCATCACCAAAGGCTATGCCATTGGTTCAGCCGGTCTCGGCGCGCTGGTGTTGTTCTCAGCCTATAACCAGGACCTGCAATTCTTCATCAAGACTTCCGGACAGCATCCGTACTTTCAGGGCATTCAGCTCGATTTCTCTCTGAACAGCCCGTACGTGGTGGTCGGTCTCTTGTTCGGCGGATTGCTGCCTTATCTGTTCGGCGCGATGGGCATGACCGCCGTTGGCCGTGCCGCCGGCGCGATCGTCGAGGAAGTGCGCCGGCAATTCCGCGCCAAGCCCGGCATCATGAAGGGCAAGGACAAGCCTGATTACGGCCGCGCCGTGGACATGCTCACCAAGGCCGCGATCAAGGAGATGATCGTCCCGTCGCTGCTACCGGTACTCTCGCCGATCGTCTGCTACTTCGCGATCTACTTCATCGCGGGTGGTGGAGCGGCCGGTAAATCGGCGGCATTCTCGGCCGTCGGCGCAATGTTGCTCGGCGTCATCGTCACCGGTCTGTTCGTCGCCATCTCGATGACGTCCGGCGGTGGTGCCTGGGACAACGCCAAGAAATACATCGAGGACGGACACTATGGCGGCAAAGGCTCGGACGCGCACAAAGCCGCGGTCACGGGTGACACTGTCGGCGATCCTTACAAGGACACGGCGGGACCTGCTGTGAACCCGATGATCAAGATCACGAACATCGTGGCGCTCTTGTTGCTTGCGGTTCTCGCTCACTAGTCGCGCGAACAAAATGAAAAAGGGCCCGCATTTCTGCGGGCTTTTTTTCATGGCGCGTGTGCCTAGAGATGGAAGCCGACGTTCTTGAAGATGTTGCGCAGGTAGCTCAATTCCTGGCCGCCGGTCGGCGTGGTCTGCGAATAGAAGTCGAAGACCTTGCCATCCTTGATTCCGTAATTGGCGAGCCGGGTCACGCGCCGCTCTTTGTCGAAATAGACCGCGATGACGCGCTGGTCTACGACTTCGTGCGGCATGAACGCGACTGAGCGCGTGGCCTTCTGCGAGATATAATAGAAAGCCTCACCGTTGACCGTTGCGACGGTTGACGGCGTGCCAAGCACGATCAGGACCTGTTCCTGGGTTGCCCCGACAGGAACCTGCTCCAGTGCGCCCTCAGGCAGGACGTAGCCGCGCTGAAGGGTTTCCGATCCTGTACAGGCGGCGAGCGCCAAACCGCCGGCGAGCACCAGCGACAGGGTGAGGCTACGATAGTGCACAGTCTTCGAACCCATACGCGACATATCCAACTCGGTCTTGCATCGAGTGGGGCGTTGACGTAACCGCGGCAAACCGCCTTCAGCCCCGAATGACCCGATGATGTTCCCCATGTTTCGCCGCAGGTCGCGGCAAGACACCATTTCCACCCTGTATGGCACGATCGTGGCGCAGTCGCGATTGTCTCGTTTTTACCGCGATTACGGTGTCGCAGACACTGTAGACGGTCGCTTCGACCTGCTTGTGTTGCATCTTGCCCTGATCATCGACCGTCTGGCCGAGGAACCCGAGTCCCGGGAGGCCGGACAGGCCTTATTTGACCATTTCTGCCAGGACATGGACTACAATTTGCGAGAGATGGGTATCGGCGACCTGTCGGTGCCAAAGGAGATGCAGCGCATCGGCCAAGCCTTTTACGGTCGGGCGCAGGCCTATAGATCGGCACTTTCGGTGGACGGTGAGGCGGCCCTGGTCGAAGCTTTGACCCGGAACGTCTATGCCGGCTCGCCGCCGACCCCGGAAGCCCCTGGCCATCTTGCGGCCTATGTCCGGGAAGCGGTACGTGATGTTAGGGCCCAGTGGGTCGGCGACCTTCTGGCGGGCAAGCTGAACCTGCCGAAACCCTGAAATTGCTGTTCGCGTTGAAGACAAAGACCGGTCGTCAGAAGACTGATTTCTATGGAAAAAAATCGAAGTCCGTGGAGCGTGCCGGTCGCGGTGGAAGATATTTCGGAGACCGGTCTACACGTCGAGATCGATGCACACGATACTGTCCGCGCGGAGCTCGCCATGCTTGCAGGTTTGCGTGAATTGTCGCGTCTATCCGCCGTTTTTGATCTTGCGCGGCGCGGCGCCGGTGTCCGCGTTACCGGCAACGTCAGCGCGCGCGTCGGTCAGACCTGCGTCGTCACTCTGGAACCCGTCGAAAACGATATCGACGAATTAGTCGATCTGCGGTTCGCGCCGCAAGCGGCCGTGCCAGCGGCAAAGTCGGAGACCGTTGCGGCGCACGCAAGCGACGACGAGCCACCTGAGCCTCTTTTGGACGGTAAGTTAGATTTGGGTGCGATCGCGACCGAGTTCCTGCTGCTCGGCATCGATCCCTATCCGCGCAAGCCGGGCGCCGAATTCGCGCCGGTCAAGGCCGACGATGCCAGCGCAAAACCCTTCGCAGCCCTGGAAGCGCTAAAAAAGCGCCTCGGTGGGAGTTAGCCGGCAGCCAGCGGGCGCGGGGCATGGGATCAACGGAGAACCGTCTTGTTTGCGGCTGCCGAGCAGCTATGGTCGCGGCCATTCGCCCACTTTTCAGGACCGTGCCGCTTCCACCCCCGTTAACGCCGAGAGCGATCCATGCCGGATAAGGTTCGCATCGCGCTTGACGCCATGGGCGGCGACCATGGCGCGGCCGTCATATTGCCGGGTGCCGACATTTCACTGACACGCCACCCGGACGTCGAGTACCTGCTTTTCGGCAATCGCGCGGCGATTGACCCCGTGCTCGAGAAATTGCCGCGCCTTAAGGCAAAATCGAAAGTCGTGCACACCGAAGTCGCCATCCGCATGGACGATAAACCGAGCCAGGCGCTCCGTTATGGTCGCTGGAAGTCTTCGATGTGGCTGGCGATCGACGCGGTGAAAAAAGGCGAAGCCGATGTGGCCGTCTCGGCCGGGAATACCGGCGCGCTGATGGCAATGGCGCGCTTCAATCTGAAAATGAAGGAAGGGATCGAGCGCCCGGCAATTGCTGCGTTATGGCCGACGCTGAAGGGCGAATCCGTCGTGCTGGATGTCGGCGCTTCCATCGGCGCGGACGAAATGCATCTGGTCAATCTCGCCGCGATGGGCGGAGCGATGGCGCGCGTCCTGTTCGACATCGATCGTCCGACGGTCGGGCTTCTTAATATCGGCGTCGAGGAAGTCAAAGGACTGGAGCAGGTGCGTGAGGCGGGTCGCATTCTGCGCGAAGGTCAGTTTCCGCATTTCGACTATCATGGATTTGTCGAAGGCGATGACATCGGGAAAGGTGTCGTCGACGTTGTCGTCACCGAAGGCTTCGCTGGAAATATCGCGCTGAAGACTGCCGAAGGGACGGCGCATCAGCTTGCCTCGTATCTGCGCGCGGCGATGAACCGGACCTGGGCCGCGCGGCTCGGCTATTTGTTTGCGCGGCAGGCTTTTCGGACCTTGCGGGAGAAAATGGATCCAAGAAAATCGAATGGGGGAGTCTTCCTCGGCCTCAACGGCGTCGTCATCAAAAGTCATGGCGGGTCCGACGCCGAAGGCACGGCCGCGGCAATCGACATGGGCTACGACATGGTGCGCTATGAATTGCTCGCCAAGATCGGAGAGTCGATGGCGCGCGACCTGAAGGCGGGCACCACCGCACGACTTGCGAGCGGAGCAGGTTCGTGACGACATTGCGTTCGGTCATTCTAGGGTGCGGGAGCTATCTGCCCGCGCGCATCATCAGCAACGACGAACTGGCACGTTCGGTCGCAACCACCGACGAATGGATCGTGCAGCGGACCGGCATTCGCGAACGCCATGTTGCCGCGCCAGGCGAATTCACATCGGATCTCGCACTTCACGCAGCGCGCGCGGCGCTGGCGAATGCGCACTGCGAAGCAAGCTCTATCGATCTGATCGTTCTTGCGACCTCAACACCGGATCAGACGTTCCCGGCAACTGCCGTGTCGGTACAAGCTGGGCTTGGCATTACACATGGTGCGGCGTTCGACCTGCAGGCGGTTTGCTCGGGGTTCGTCTATGCGCTGCAGGTAGTCGACTCCCTGCTACGGAGTGGAAGCTACAAGCGCGCGCTGGTCATCGGGTCGGAAACCTTTTCGCGGATCCTCGACTGGAATGACCGCACGACCTGCGTCCTGTTCGGCGACGGCGCGGGTGCCCTGGTCCTTGAGGCGCAGCAGCAAGCCGGAAAAAGGGACGATCGGGGGGTACTGACCACCCATCTGCGCTCCGACGGACGCCACCGAGCGAAGCTTTACGTGGACGGGGGTCCTTCCTCGACCCAGACCGTCGGTCACCTGCGCATGGAGGGGCGGGAGGTCTTCAAGCATGCGGTGGCCATGATCACTGACGTGATCGAGGATGCCTTCAAGGCCACAGGATACTCGGCCGCAGATATCGACTGGTTCGTGCCGCATCAGGCCAACAAGCGCATCATTGATGGCTCTGCCCACAAGCTTGGCATTGCCCCCGAAAAGGTGGTCGTCACCGTGGACCGCCACGGGAATACGTCCGCCGCCTCCATTCCGCTGGCTTTGGCCGATGCAGTGGCCGACCGCCGCATCAAACGGGGCAATTTGATCCTTTTGGAAGCAATGGGCGGGGGGTTCACCTGGGGTTCGGCGCTCTTGCGTTGGTGATCCCAGAGATCGGAACCGCTTTTATTGACGCTGTGGTTATGGGGACTAATTGATCACAATCTTTAACGGGCCTTGTTGACCCCTTTGGGCGAAGCTAATATCGTCGATAATTCAGCGGGATACCTCGCCGGGGGCAGGGCAGGCGATGACCGGAAAGACAGTGACGCGGGCCGACCTGTGCGAGGCGGTCTACCAAAAAGTGGGCCTCTCCCGCACAGAATCCGCAGCATTGGTGGAGTTGGTGCTCAAGGAGATCACCGACTGTCTCGAGCGCGGGGAAACAGTGAAGCTTTCCTCGTTCGGTTCTTTCGTCGTGCGCAAAAAAGGTCAGCGCATTGGCCGCAATCCCAAAACCGGCAAGGAAGTGCCAATTTCGCCGCGGCGCGTTATGGTGTTCAAGCCGTCGGCGATTCTCAAGCAACGCATCAACAATGGCGCCGCCGCCGAGCCAGGCTAGGCCGTCGTCCTCGGTTGCGTATCTGCGTTAGGATCAAACTCAGGAGTGGCTTGCTTTGGACAACAAGGCGCCGGACGCATTTCGCACCATCAGTGAAGTGGCTGACGATCTCGATTTGCCGCAGCACGTACTGCGCTTTTGGGAAAGCCGCTTTCACGAAATCAAACCGATGAAGCGCGGAGGCGGTCGGCGCTATTATCGCCCCGACGACATCGACTTACTGCGTGGTATTCGGCATCTGCTCTACGGCGAGGGCTACACCATTCGCGGCGTGCAGCGCATCTTGCGTGAACAGGGCCAGAAATTTGTCCAGGTGGTTTGGCAGGACGGCGCGCCGCAGCCGCCGCACGGCAGAATAGAAGATGAAGAAATGGCCGAAGAGGTCGTCGCGGCCGACGACGTTGAGCCGGATGACGACCGCGGGTTGCGCGGTCGCATCTCCTCGCTCATTGGACGTGATGTCGGTGACCAGCATGACGACGCGGCGGCTCGCGTCGAGCCGCAAATGACGAGCGCGCCGGTTCCGCGCGTTGATCCGGCCGATCGTGCAATGCACAGCGTCACCTCGTCCGAACCGGCGATAACAGAGGCCCCGCAACCAGCGCCCGCTGTTGGCGGAAACGGCCTCGCGCGTGAGGATTTACACAAACTGCACGCCGCGCTGCACGACCTTGTCGAGTGCCGCAATCTGATCGATGCAGTGGTCACGCGGCCACATTAGAAAATTTTCGTAAGCTTCCCCAGGCTTCTCCCATGAACCTTTCGGGCATGGTGCGTGACCGCTACCAAACGCGGGCCGCAGGTTGCAGAGGCCCCGCCCGGGGTGGAAATTCTCGCCGCTGCACCGGGCGGCAAATATCAGGTAACCTCGGGGAAGCAGCCCATGTCAGCGGGGTTGCGGCGCTGCTGCTGGCGACGAAACCGAAGCTCACTCCGGCGCAAGTGCGCGGCAATCTCGTCCGGTCCGCGCATCGCGTTCCCGGGACGCGCAATGAAGTCGGGGCAGGTGTCGTCGACGCACTTGCTGTCGTAAACCCGGGCGCCAAAATAACCGGCGTCCGCTTCCAGGACTCTCGCCCCAATCGTGTGACTGCAAATCACGTGGATTAATTGTCATGACCGCTCCGGAATCCCTGCTCGTTGAGCATCCGACAGATGACATCGTCGTCTTGAAGATCAATCGTCCGCAGGTGCGCAATGCGCTGAATCTCGATGTGCGCGTGCGGCTGGCCGACGAAATCACCCGCTCCGGTGCCGACAGCAAGGTGCGTTGCGTCATCGTGACGGGATCGGACGTTGCCTTTGCCGCCGGCGCCGACATTGGCGAAATGGCCGAAGCGGGCCCAGTCGAGGTCATGTCGCGTAATGTGCAGAAATACTGGCGCGCGATCATGGACTGCCCCAAGCCGGTGATCGCCGCAGTGGAAGGGTTCGCTCTCGGGGGCGGCCTCGAACTCGCTTTGTGCGCGGACATTATTATCGCGGGCGAGGGTGCAAAGCTCGGCTTGCCCGAAGTGAAAGTCGGCATCCTGCCGGGGGGTGGCGGCACGCAAAAGCTGGCGCGGCTCGTCGGTCGGCAGCGCGCGATGCTGCTGATCATGACCGGACGAATGTTCGACGCGGCCGAAGCCCTGAATATGGGTGTCGTTGGCGAGGTTGCGCCGACCGGCCAGGCCCTCCCACGCGCCATCGAGATTGCGCGCGAAATCGCCGCCATGCCGCCGATTTCGATCTTGCAGATCAAGGAGATCGTCAATGCCGGCGTGAATGCGCCGCTCGATACCGCGCTGATGCTCGAACGCAAGGCCTTCCAGCTGCAGTTTGCCACGCGCGATCAGAAAGAAGGAATGCGCGCCTTCATGGCAAAGCGAAAGCCGAAATTCGAAGGGCAGTGACGCGTGGCGGTGGATCTTGCAAAACCTGATCTGATCGTAGGCATCTTTGGCGCCGGCACGATGGGCCGCGGCATTGCGCAGGTCTGCGCGCAAGCCGGCGTCACCACGCTGCTGTTCGATTCCCGTGACGGAGCGGTAAAAGAAGCGATCGCGGCGGTTGATAAAGGTCTCGAAGGCCTCGTGGTCAAGCAACGCATGACGCCCGCCGCCAAGAAGGGCGTGCTTGATCATCTGAAGCCGATTAATTCCCTCGACGAAGCGAAAAACGCCGGCATCGTCATCGAAGCCATCGTCGAAGACCTTGCTACCAAACGCGCGCTGTTCCGCGAAATGGAAAAGCGCGTGCCAGCGAATTGCGTGCTCGCTACCAACACATCTTCGTTGTCGGTCACCGAGGTCGCGGCCGGTTGCGAGCGGCCAGAACGCGTCGGCGGCCTGCATTTCTTCAATCCGCCGCCCTTGATGCGTCTCGTCGAGGTGATCGGCGGCTTGCGCGGCGATCCGGCACTGGTTGCGGCGCTCGTTGGCTTCGTCAAGCGCATCAACAAGCATCCGGTGGTCGCTGCCGATACGCCCGGTTTCATTGTCAACCATGCGGGCCGTGCCTATGGGCCGGAGGCCCTGCGTATCGTGTCGCAGGGCATTGCAAGCCCGCGCGAAGTCGACCTGCTGATGAAGGAAGCGGCCGGATTCCGGATGGGTCCGTTCGAGCTGCTCGACCTCGTCGGGGGGGATGTCGCGCACGCCGTCATGGTGAGCATCTTCGAACAGTATTTCGATGACCCACTGTATCAGCCTTCGGCGAACATGGCGGTCCGGGTTGCCGGCGGGCTCCTCGGCCGCAAGTCCGGGCAAGGCTTTTATCGATATGACAAGCCGGATGCTTCCGGCCCGCCGACGGTTGCGGTGTCACCGCAAGCGATACCGACATCGGCCTGGGTCGCCGACGAAGAGGGCGGTCGCGAGCTGGCGAATTGGCTGAACGGTACCGGCGTCAAGACCACGCGCGGCGGCAAGCCGCCATCGATTGGGCCGTGCTTTGTCACGCCGCTGGGCGAGGATGCTTCCAGCGCCTGCGTTCGCCTCGGTCTCGACCCGGCGCGCACGGTTGCCGTCGATATGTTCGGCGCTTTCCAGGGACGGCGTACGGTGATGAAAACGCCGCTGACCGGCGCGGAAACGCTTGGCGCTGCAGTTGCCGCGCTGTCGGGTGAGAAAACGCCGGTCACCGTGATCAATGACAGTCCGGGCTTTGTCGTCCAGCGCATGCTGTCCATGATCGCCAATATCGGAACCCGGATCGCTGAGCTGCGTATCGCTGCGCCGGCCGACATCGATACTGCGGTCGAACTAGGGCTGAATTATCCGAAAGGACCGCTGGCCTTCGGTGACGCGCTCGGCGGAGCGCGCGTGCTGACCGTTCTCGATGGCATGCACGCGATCACGCACGATCCGAAATATCGCGCGACCGCCTGGCTGCGCCGGCGGGCCAAGCTTGGGATTTCCTTGCTCACGCCGGATTGATTGCGTCGACTGCATGAGTTCGGTCACAGAAATGCCAAAGACCTGAGAAGTTATCCGGAGCCGAAAGCGGCGAATGTGCCGCTGCGGCCCGAATGGAAGCTTCGTATGTGCGCTGATAAGTCCGCTTACATGTTGCGGTCGCTTGATCTAAGCATGCCGCCCATTAAGATTCGTGTTTCGATTCTCTTGCACCGGCAGGAGGGCTAGTGCGGATTGCGAATCGTTCCCGTTTTCTGGCGGCAATTGGACTTTGTGGGCTCGGCTGTCTGGCCGCGCTTCCGCTCAATGTCGGCAACCTGAGCTTCGTCTCCTTGGCATCCGCCCAGCCCGCAACGCTCACGAAATCACAGTCGGAAGCGCTCGATGCCTACGACAAGACCGTGCAGGACTTCAAAGCGGTCCTCGCTGAGCGACGCGCACAGATCAATGCGAAACAAAAGCTGCCCGACGTACCGGGGCAGGCGCTTTATCTTGCGCGCGTCAGCATGATGGGTGCGTACAAGGATCTGACCGACGTGATCCCGTCCAAAATCGGAAGGCCGAACAAATACAAAATTCCACCGGCATATTTCGATGCGGCCAATGAGCCACTGATCGACGAGTACAAGAGTCTTCAGGGCATCATGCAGGCACCCCCTGCAAATGCGCAGAAATCCGATACGCCGTTCAAAGACGTTGTCGATCTCGGAACGGCGATTGCGCGGATCAAGGGCCTCGATCCGGCGCATGCCGAGGTCGCGGGCCGGATCAGTCTCGCCGTATTCTACGCGGAGACGGATGGCCATCAGAACATCGGTAATGCGCGCTCGAACGCCTACAAGGGAAGTTTTCAGACGGGCGTATCCGAGGACAAGATCGGCCAGAAGAAATGGGAAGCGATCAAGAAATCCATCGCCGCCCTTGATCCGAAGTTGAACGCTCGCGACGACAAGGAGCAGGCGCGCGTTGGCAATTCAGATCCGCGATACAATCACTGGACCGCCGTGCGGAACGGCCTGATGAACGCGCACGCGGATCTGTTCCCGCGCATACCGGCGATCATGAAAGCTTTGCCGAACCCGATCGACCAAATGAGATTCTTCGAACTGATCCAGATCATTCCAAGTCCGGCCAAGACCGCGCTCAATTCCGGTAACTTGGTTAATTACCGGATTTCCGAACCGCGAATCATGGGATACTTGCGCAATAACAGCATGTTCGCCTTCGGTAAAACTGACCGCGCAAAGACGTCGGCCACGATGCGCGAAATTCTCGATTCGATGTGGCTCTTCAATGATATATTTGACCGTGCGTTGGCCAAGTTCAACGAGATAAAGGCTCAGCAAGGCTGAGCGTCGGGGCAACAACTGCTCAGGGGGCAATGTCGCTCGTTTCGCGAAGGACATTCACCAAAGGGCTGCTGACCAGCACCTTGGTGCCGGGAAATCTCGCTTTCGGACAACCGAACGATGCGGGCAGTGTTGCCGTTATCGACACACCGCATAATGCCGCAAAGTATGCGTCGAAGCTGGCAACTCAGAATGTGAAAGTTGTCGTGCGGTTTTACGCGCGAAAGCCCCAGCCGGGTTTGCGCGAAAAGATCATGGCGTCCGACGGAAACATGATCGACGGCGTGCGCGAGCCGACCGTTCTGATCAGAAATGGTCTATCGATCCTGTCCCTCTACCAGTACCGCAATAATCTTCCCGAGAAATTCATGAAGGGACTGGAAGATACCGGTTCGGCGAAGGCGGAACTCGCGGCCGATGCAAAGGCCGCATTGGAGCAGGCGAAGCTGGTCGGACAGCCCGAGGGATCCGCAATCTATTTCGGCGTCGACTTCAATGTGACCAAATGCAAATGCGACGGCGCCGGGCAGGTCGTTCGCAACCGCAACGGCGATACGGCGCCCAACAGCAGCATGGTGGACGCCATCCTCGAGTACTTCCGTTTCATGAATCAGACGGTCGGCACGCGCTATGCGATCGGCGTGTACGGGAACGGGCTGGTCAACCGCCTCCTGCGCGAGGAAAAGCTCGTTGCGTACAATTGGATTTCCGCATCGCGGTCGCACGAACAAACGGTCGAGTTTTACAACGGCGGGCAATGGCATCTGTTTCAGAATCAAGTCGATCGTCGCTGGTTCGGGCCGCAGGGCCGATGCGCGGAAGGGCTCGACGTCGACTCGAACCTGCAGAACCCGAGAATGTCGAGCATCGGCGCCTGGGGAGCGGGAGAAGTCGATAAGGACCGAAACCAGAGGATTTTCGACCAACGTCGCTTCGCGATCCGGGCAACGCCGGTCGTTCAGGAAAGCAGTGCAGGCGGCTGCAAATCCGACAGCCGCGTGCCGAAAAACGCGAACGTCAGAGTCCTTGCGCAATCCAGTGAATGGGCGAGCGTGGACGTGGACGAGGACGGCAATCCCGACGGCCGGATCAAGCTCTCTGATCTGACCGCGAATCTCTCGACAATGCCCCCCTGGGCGTAAGACGAGACCGCGTAACGGCAGAGTGCTGCACGCGCAATCGCGGGCGTTCGCCCCGCAACAGCCGTGTTCGTTAAGGCCACAAGCAACATGCAAAAATCTGTCGTGTTATCCACATCGCCGTGCAGTCGAGCGATGCCGAATCGGATAATCCGAATGAACGTCGGGCTTGCTGGCCGCTTGTGATGGCCGAACCGGCAGGGAGCGTCGATGTCATCTTCGGCAACACGCCGTCGTCAAGCAAGCCGCGCGCCGCGCTCATCGCAAGCGTCCGGTTAGCGCAGGCCCGTTATCTGGTCCGTGCTCGTCATCACGACCGTGTGGTCGATTGCCGCAGCCGCGTACTTGCGGAAATATCTGCTTTTGACCAAAGCGGACATCGACTGCCGTTCAAAGGGCCGCGCGGCTCTTCCCGAGCATTGTTTGAAAGCGGTAAGATGACCGTACTGTCGTTGACCTAGATCAAAATGTCTTAATTGCGCGTTGGGTGCGATGTCATCGACCCGAACGCGACGACATCGGAACCCTTCGGTTTACTGTCGACGGCAAGATTGAACAGCAAACATCAGCCGCCTGGCGCGCGTCTCAGTTCTTCGTGGCCGCAACAGCATAGCGCGCGTACAAGTCGTCAACGCGTTGCTGCCACATGCCCACAAATGCGTTGGAGGTCAGCTTATCTACCGATTTCCAAACGTGTTTGATGGCGGGAAGGGTGTTGCCCCAGATCGCCCGTTTGCACCATCGTTCGCCTTTTTCCTTACCTTCATCGGTGGCACACATCGATTTCCAGGCGATGCGTTTCGGATGGCTGACGTGCTGTGCAGCACCTTGCCAGCCTTGTTGATGGATCAAATACAGATCACTGAACGTCGGTTTTTTGCCCGTCCCGAACTCAAAGAGCAGCGCCTCCGTGGCAAACTTGTAAGCACCGGCGACGGCATTGTCGCGCGCATCGATGATGCTTCCTGAACCGTATTGTCTGAACTCAGACTTACTGAGCTGGAATAGCCCAATATACGATCCAGTACGTTGCTTCGGATTGAAGCCGGACTCGATTTTA
>Ga0182033_10000021_pt1 | contig 64755 bp, 57 predicted proteins | sample tim00Cox0000000H_FD_125968 | JGI IMG/M metagenome (GOLD analysis project Ga0182033, IMG submission 125968) | Lab enrichment of tropical soil microbial communities from Luquillo Experimental Forest, Puerto Rico - timezero.00C.oxic.00.000.00H | ecosystem: Environmental > Terrestrial > Soil >...
ATGCTTTCATGGCCGAAGCTGTGAACCGCAACGCAGGCTCAGCATCGCCGTTCCGACGCCGTGCCGAATTTGATTCTGGACAGATGCGCCATCCCAGAGTCCCGGGCCAACCCGCTCTAATGCGCAGCACTTCGGCGCTTGAGGTTGATGTGAATATTCTTCTCCCGGGTAAAGCTCAGCAGCTCCTCGATCCCCTCCTCGCGGCCGATGCCGGACTGCTTGTAGCCGCCGAACGGCGCGCCGAGGAAATGCTTGGAGACCTCGTTGATCCACACGAAACCCGCTTCGACCGCCGCGGCCGCGCGGTGCGCGGTGGCGAGATCGTTGGTCCAGATCGAGCAGGTGAGCCCGTATTCGACCTGGTTGACCTCGGTCAGCATCTTCTCTTCGTCATTCCATTTCAGAATCGACAGCACCGGCCCGAAGATCTCCTCCCGCGCGATGCGCATGTCCATCGTCACGTCGGCGAACACCGTCGGTTCGACGTAAAAGCCGTTGCCGAGCTGCGGGTCGCTCGGCCGTTTGCCGCCGGCGAGCAAGCGCGCGCCGTCCGCTTTGCCGGCATCGATGTAACGCAGCACGCGCTCGTACTGCACCTTGCTCACGATCGCGCCCATGGTGGTTGTGGGATCGGTCGGCAGCCCGGGCTTGTAGCGCTTGATGGAATTTTTCACGCGCTCGAGCACCGTGTCGTAAATGCTTTCATGCACGAACGCGCGGCTGGTCGAGCCGCAGGATTGCCCGCACCAGGTGAAATTCATTCCATCGACGACGGCAGCGGAGACAGCGTCGAGATCGGAATCGGGAAAGGCGATCAGCGCATTCTTGCCGCCCAGTTCAAGTGTCACCGGCTTGAGCGTATCGGCGGCCGCCTTCATCACTGCGCGGCCGGTCGGCACGCTGCCGATGAGTGCGACCTTGGCGATGTCGGGATGACTCGCAAGAACCTGCCCGACTTCCTTGCCGCCCGGCACCAGATTCCACACGCCCGGCGGCAAGATCCCGTCGATCAATTCGGCGAGCCGCAACGAGGAGAGCGGCGCCTGCTCCGGCGGCTTGACGACAATGGTATTCCCGGCCGCCAGCGGCGCCGCAGATTTGCCCGCAACGAACATGAACGGATGGTTGAACGGAATGATGCGGCCGACCACGCCGAACGGCTCGCGTACGGAGAAGTTCAGCGCGTCCGGTCCCATCGGGATCGAGGCGCCCTTCATTTCCGTGACCAAGCCGGCATAGAAGTCGAGCTGCGCCGCGCCCGCCTGCGCGTCACGCACCATCTCGGCATAGGGATTGCCGCAATCGGCCGCGTCGATCATCGCGAGTTCGTCCCCGTTCTTGCGCAGCACCTCGGCGATCGCCCGCAACATCTTGGCTCGATCGAGGGGGGGCACGCGCCGCCATTCGCGGAATGTGGCCTTCGCCGCGGCGATCGCCGCTTCCGCATCGGCCACCGAGCCGTCGACCACCTTGCCCAAGGATTCGCCGGTGCCGGGGCTGATCGTGTCGACGTAGCGGGCCGACTTGGGCTTTTGCCATTTGCCGGCGTAGTACGGGTCGCGATGGGACGGAAGATTGGGAGCAGCGAACGAGCGGGGTTTCACGGCGGATGCAACGGCAACCATGGCACACCTCTTGAGGGAAATTTTCAGGATCGCTTGAGCGCGTCGAGCCCGCCGAGCCGACCAATGACGGTGTTGGCGCCGATCGCGATGACGAACAGGATGATCAACAGCGCATACATCTGCGGCATGTTGAAGATGCTGTAGGCCTGGATGACGAGAAAACCGATGCCGCGGTTCGACAGCTTGGTTTCCGCGAGCAGCGTGCCGATCAAGGCGACGCCGAGGCCAAGGCGCACACCGTTGATCACGGGGTGGCGCATGGCCGGCAGATAGATCTTCGTCACCATCTGCCACGTGTTGGCGCGGAAGCTTCGGCCCACGCGGATCAGGACCTTGTCGATCTCGCGCATGCCGCCCGCCACGTTGAGAGCCACCGGGAAGAAGCAGGAGATCGCGCCCATGGCGACTTTTGAGCCCGGGCCCACGCCGAACCACATGATCATGATCGGAAAGAAAATGATCTTGGGACAGGGGCCGAGATAATACAGAAACGATTCGAAGGCGCGCGACAGGAACTTGCTGCCGCCAAGCAGGATTCCCACGGCAAGCCCGCTCAAGCCGCCGATCACCATGGCGATGCCGATTTCGTAGGCCGTGATGGCGAGGTGGAAGTAGAAGCTCGCATCGCGCAGCGTGAGATAAAGCGCTTTGCCGATCGCGACGAGTGAAGGCACCACGTCGCGGTAGAGCAGACCCGACGCGGAGACGGCCTCCCAAACCACGACGATCGCAACGATGATCGCGATGCGCAGTGCCGTCACTGGCCGCAGCCTCAGGCCGAGCGGCCGAGCGGCTGGCAGCGTCAGTCGACCGGTCTCAGCCATCGCTCAAGCCGCTCCATGAGGATGAATACGCAAATGCTCACCAGAATGACGAAACAGATCGCCGCATAGGTGCCGGCGAGATCGTAGCGTTCCGCGAGCTCGTTGATAAGCTGCCCGAGGCCGCCGAAATTGATCAGAAATTCCACGCCGACGATGTTGATCAGCGCGAAGATGAGCCCGAGCCGCAGCCCCACGAAGATGGTCGGCAGCGCCGCCGGAAACAGGATCTTCCAGAATTGCTGGGACGGTGTGAGATTGAAGCTCCTCCCCACGTTGATCAGTACCCGGCGCGTCGCGGTGAGCCCTTCCAACGTTTTCAGGATGATCGGAGCAAGACCCGCGGTAAACCCCATCATCACGATGGTGAGTGCGCTGCGGCCGAAGATCACGAGATAGAGCGGATACATCAGCACCAGCGGAGCCGCCGCCACGGCGGCAACCCAGGTCTCCGTCGCCAGCCGAAGCAGGTAATAGCGGTAGAGCAACACTCCTCCGGCCACGCCGAATAAGGTGACCAGGATACTTGCCGAGAACGCCTCTCCGGCGGTGAGTAAAAAGCGCTGGAGGACATTCTCCTCAGTGATCACGCGCGGAAATGCAGCGATGATCTCGGACGGCATCGGCACGATGAAGCGATTGATGAGGCCAATGCGAATGAGAAGCTCGATCAGCGCGAGGAGCACGACCAACGAGCCGGTGCCGATCGCGGCCGGAACGTATCTGTTCCCGGCGAGCGCGGCCGTCATCGGTCCTCGCCCTCCCGCAGCGTGCGGGCTTCTTCATCGGTCAAGCCGCGGCTCGCCTCCTCGCGTAAATCGCTCCAGATCTGCGCGACGTAGCGGCCGAATGCCTCGCTCGATACGATTTCCGAGCTGCGCGGCCGCGGCAGCTTGATATCCACGATCCGCTTCACCCGTCCCGGACGATAGGTCATCACCAGGATTCGATCCGAAAGTTGCACCGCCTCGGTGATATTGTGAGTAATGAGCAGCGTTGTTTGCTTGAGCTGCTGCTGGATCTGCAGAACTTTGTCGCCGAGCAGAAGCCGGGTCTGCTCATCGAGTGCGGCGAATGGCTCGTCCATCAGCAGGATTTTCGGCTGCGCCGCCAATGTGCGCGCCATCGACACGCGTTGGCGCATGCCGCCCGAGAGTTCCGCGGGATAGCGCCGCTCGAACCCGTCGAGTCCGACAAGCCGCACAAAATGCTGCGCGCGCTCGTAGCGCTCGCGCTTCGGCAGCCCGGCAATCTCCAACGGAAACGCGACATTGTCGACGACAGTGCGCCAGGGAAAGGTCGATTCCTCCTGGAAGATCATTCCGATCGCCGCATGCGGCCCGCGCATGCGCTCGCCGGCGACCTGCACCGTCCCCTCGTAGCCGTCGAGCAGCCCGCCGATGACGTTGAACAGGGTAGATTTGCCGCAGCCGGAGGGGCCGATCACGCCGACGAACTCGCCGGGCGCCACGCTGAGCGAGACGTGATCGAGCGCGGTCAGAAAGCCTTCCGGCGTGTCGAAGCGTTTGACCACGTCGTCAACGACCAGAATCGCGCTTGTGGCTTCGGCCTTCGCCGCCCCCGCATCGACACGTACCGATGGCGCGATTGCGGCAGCCATGGCAATTCCTCTGGGACCATCCGACTTGCGCGGCGCGGTCATCCCGCTTGTTTGGCCAATCCGCGTATAGCACATCCCGTCGAGCGGGAGCACGACGCAAATAGTGTCGCTGCCGCGGCTGGTTTCGTCGATCCAACGCGCTGAATGCGCGTGCTGCATTGCATTCCCGCAATCGTCGATGTCCGCTCGAGGGGATGCATTCGCATCCAACCCGGGCATCACGACTGCTCGAGTTGAAACGGCCGGCCGGCGCGCCGGCACCAATTCTCCCATGCCCGATTAATACCGTAGGCGCCAGTGCGCTGAGCGACTTTGTCGACTTCGCCCGTGGTCAGGAACTTGACCTCGCCCATGTCCATCGCCTGTTTTTGCAGGCGCGCGTTCACCTCGAGATAGACGGAAATGTAGACCGCCTGCCGGATATTCTTGCCCGCTACGGTGGCGCCGTGACCGCGCATGAGGGCGGTCACCCCGGCGCCGATCAGCTTCGCCAAGTCGCGGCCCATGTCCATGTTCTCGACCAACAAAGCGGTGTCGCCGAAATGGTCGTGCGAGTCCCATACCGGCACGTCGTGCCCGATCGAGGCGCCCATGTGGAAAATGGGCTTGATCTTCCTGCCGGTCACACCGAATGGAATGACGCTTTCGCTGTGGTTGTGGACGACTGACATGACGTCCGGCCGCGCCTCATAGAGCGCGCCGTGGATGAACCGCTCGAGATAAGGCGCGCGTCCGCGGCCGTCGATCGGCGCGCCATCGAGCGTGAATTCCATGATGTCGTCGGCCTCGATGCAGTCGGGCGCGCGCGAGCGCGACAAAAGATAGCGCTGCGGATTGCCGGGATGGCGCACGCTGATATGACCGAACGAATCGACCACGCCCTCGCGCGCCAGGATGCGATTTCCCGTGACAAGCTCCTCGATCAGGTAATCCAATTTGGCCATGCGCGTCCCCGTGCGTTGTTGGGTGCTCGGCGCCCGTTCGATTCATCCGTGTCGGAGCACACCGCAACCATAGCGCGGATGGAGCGTAATGCGAGATGGGCAATACGGTTGGGAAACAGTTTGGCTTCACCCCTATTGCAGTTATCATGCAGGCGGCTAGTAAGTGACCGCTCTCGTCCGCAATCGGTCAATGCCATGGCAGAAACTGCTGTCCCAGTCTGCGCAGTCGCCGATCTCCCTCCTGGCAACGTCAAGAGTTTCGAAGTCGAGGGCGAGCGGGTCGCCATCTACAACATCGGCGGTGCGTTCTATGCCACCGAGGGATACTGCACCCATGCCGCGGCCGACCTCGGCGACGGCATGCTGGAGGGGGACGTAGTCGAATGCAGCTTGCACTTCGGTGCGTTTCACGTGCCCAGCGGAAAAGCCGTCCAAGCTCCCTGTTTCACCGATCTCAAGACATTTCGAACCGAGGTCAAGGACGGCCAAGTGTTCGTCGATTTGTCCTCACCAGGGACAGGCGAAACGTAAATCCGCGCCTGTGGGAGCGTCAGGATCTCGCTTTGGCGCGCTCGCGCGGCGGTCCCATCAACACCGGCTGGAACAGCACCGCCGCCGCCATTGTGGTGACGAGGGCGAGCGCCATCAGCTTGCCCATGCTCGACGTCCCGGGATGGCTCGACAGCCATAGGCTGCCGAACGCGGTCGCGGTGGTCAGCGCGCTGAACAGCACGGCGCGGGTCAGGCTCGATTGCAGAAGCCCGGTTTGGCCCGCGCGCCACGCCATGATGTAGTAGATCTTGAACGCCACGCCGACGCCGAGCAGCAGCGGCAAAGCGATGATGTTGGCGAAGTTGAGCTTCATGCCGAGAAGCACCATGAGCTCCATCGTCACGACTCCCGCCATCAACAACGGAATGAGCGTGAGCAGGACATCGCCGAACCGGCGCAGCACGATCCAAAGCAGAATGGTTATCGAGCCGAGCGACCATAGCCCGGCGTGAAAGAACGCGCGGACCACGGTACGTCCGGACTCCAGGATCGCAATCGGCCCGCCGGTCGCATTCGGTTCGACGTCCTGCACCGCGCGCGCGAATTGACGCAGGGTGTCGTTGTCGGTCGGATCGCCTTTCGGCAGAATCTCGATCTTGTAGCGGCCGTCCTTGGTGACCCATTCCTGCGCGATCTCGGCAGGCAGCGTCTCGAGCGTGACCGGCTGTGCCTGGAGATAATTTCGCAGTTCGTCGAGGTCGGTATTGAGCGGCGGGACGAAGGCGGCGTGGACGCGATTGCGCAGAGCTTCATCCCCCTGCGCCACCTTTTCCAGATCGTCGGCAAGCCGCTTGGCTGCGGTGGCACCGCGACCTGCTTGCGTCCCCGCCGATTGCCGCAAACTACCGACGACCGCTTTGACGGCGGCAACATTGTCCGCATCGGTCGGCGGCTTCTTGTTGGGATCTGGCCGCAGCACCGGATCGAGCACCGTGGCAAGCTGGTGAATGGCGGCGAGCTTGGGCTGTTGATCGTGGGGCACGAAGCTTTCGATGGTCTTCACGCTCGAGACCTCGGGCAGCTTGGCCAGCTTGGCGAGGTCGGCATCTGCGGCCTGCTTGTTCGGCGCGAGCACATAAATCGAGCTCGCTCCCATCGCCGGATCGCTTCGCAGTTCCAGAAAGGTCGCAACCGATTGGACGTGCGGATTCCTCAGGTTGAGCGGATTGAAGTCGAATTGGAGCCAGTACAGCAGGGGCAGACCGATCGCCACAACCAGCGCTGTGCCGAGAATGACGGGAATGCGATGGCGCTCCATGAACCGGTCGACGGGCGCGAGCGCCTTGAAGCCCATCTCCTCCGGCTCCCCGGCCGGTCGCAGCCACGTCAGCAAGGCCGGAATAAGCGTGATGCTCGTAAGGTACGCGATGATCATGCCGAGGCCAGCGAGCAGGCCGAGCTCGGAAAGGCCCTTGTAATCGGTGGGCAGGAAGGAGAGGAAGCCGGCCGCCGTCGCGGCCGCCGCCAACGTGAGAGGCGCACCCACATGGCGGCCGGTTTGGACCAGCGCCTCGTGGAGATCGTCGATTTCGTGGCGTTCGGCGCGATAGCGAACGCTAAACTGAATGCCGAAATCGACGCCGAGGCCGATGAACAGAACCGCGAACGCGACTGAGATGAGATTGAGCGCGCCGACCAGCGCCAAACCGAGGGCGGCGGTGATGGACAGGCCCACGATCAAACTGACAAACACCGCCAGGATGATGCGCCACGATCGCAACGCAAGCCAGAGGATGGTGAGCACGACGACGATCGTTGCCGCCGTGTTGACAAAGGCACCCTCGTGCAGCGTGGCATATTCTTCGTCGGCGATGGGAACCGGTCCCGTGAGCCGCACCTTGGCGCCGTATTGGGAGCCGAATTTCAGATCGTTCGCGGCGTGCCGGATGGCGTCGCTCGCCGCCTCTCCCGGCGTGAGGGCGGTGTAGTCGAGCACCGGTCTGATTTCGAGGAAGCGGCGGCCTTCGCTCGCCGTTGGCGTTTTGCCGTTGAGCATGGCGTGCCAGGAAAAGCTCGCCCAGCGGTCCGCAATCGCCGCATCGAGCGTATTGGAAGCCATGTTTAGCGTTCCGGAAAGATCGTCGAGCGAATAATGGTTCATCCGCGCGCCGATCAAGCCATAATTGAGCGCAGTCGTTAATCCGCGCAGATTGGGATCCTGCGCCAGGGCCTGGATCAGAGCCTTGGCTTCGCCCAGCTTCTTGGTGGTCCCGACCACCTCTTGCGTCGGCAGGAACAAGAGACCGTTCTTCCGGAAAAATGGGCCCCCACCTGCCTCGATGATCGAGTGGAAAAGATGCTTCTGCTCGGACAGCCTCTGGACCAGGGCCGCGGTCGCCGCGTTGGCAAGCTCGGAGGTGGGCGCATCAATGACAGCCAGGATCGTTTCTTCCTTCGCCGGAAAGAACCGCTCGAACGTTGCCTCGCGCTGCCGCCAGGGCAGGTCTTTCGAAATGAGCTTGTTGACGTCGGCGTCGATGGCGAAGTGGTTGGCGGCATAAATGCCGCAGCCGAGGGCAAGAAGTAGCGCGGCCCCGATAATCCGAACGGCGGAACGGGTGCAATAATCAACGGTGGTAATGATCGCCTGCTGCAACATGCCTGACCTTAAACAGCTCTATGGTTCCCAATGCCGAGGCTTTACGACCGCAGCGCAGCCCGGCGGAATACCAGGGAATTCAGCAGGTTGACAACCATCAAGGAGTCACGGGAGAACACGCTCGCCTCAGGCAAACCAATTTCCGGGGCCGGCGTTAGGTTCAGGAGAAGGCCTCGGGGCAAGCCTATAACGTGATTTCAGGGAATTGCGCTATGGCCACGCTGGTCGAAATGGGACGATGGCTAGTGACATTCCAGACGGGCATCCCTGCAGGGTCGTCGGGGCCGCCTTGCCTCATCAACACATTGCGTGGCCCGGCTGCGGGAGGCAGGCTCGACTTTGCGCCTGCAGCGGGGGCATATTCCACGGCTGCCACGCGAACAAGCGATGCGCTGAGCCAACAAACCGGAAAATCGGAAAATGCGAATCCCATTCCATAAGGAACTGCGCATCGGCGCCTATATCCTCAAGCAGAAGCTATTGGGGCGCGAACGCTATCCGCTCGTGCTGATGCTGGAACCGCTGTTTCGCTGCAACCTCGCGTGCTTTGGCTGCGGCAAGATCGACTATCCCGATCCGATCCTCAATCGCCGCCTCTCGGTCAAAGAGTGCCTCGACGCGGTCGATGAATGCGACGCTCCGATGGTAGCGATTCCCGGGGGCGAGCCGCTGATCCACCGGGAAATCGGCGAGATCGTGAAGGGCATCGTCGCCAAGAAAAAGTTCGTCTCCCTTTGCACCAACGCGCTGCTGCTCGAGAAGAAGCTGCATCTGTTCGAACCGTCGCCGTATCTATTCTTCTCCGTTCACCTCGATGGCCTGCGCGAGCATCACGACACGTCGGTCTGCCAGCCGGGCGTATTCGATCGGGCGGTAGCCGCGATCAAGGCCGCCAAGGCAAAAGGTTTTGCGGTCAACGTCAACGCCACGGTTTATGACGGACACCCGCCCGAAGACATCGCTGCCTTTCTCGATTACGCCAAGGAGCTTGGCGTCGGCGTATCGATCTCGCCGGGTTATGCGTATGAGCGTGCCCCCGACCAGCAGCACTTCCTCAATCGCCGAAAGACCAAGGAGCTGTTCCGCGACGTATTTGCGCGCGGCAAAGGGAAGCGCTGGACGTTCGTGCATTCCGGCCTGTTCCTCGATTTTCTCGCCGGCAACCAGACCTATCACTGCACGCCCTGGGGCATGCCGACCCGCAACATCTTTGGCTGGCAGAAACCGTGTTACCTGTTAGGCGAAGGTTACACGTCGTCCTTCCGCGAATTGATGGAGACGACGGACTGGGATTCGTACGGAACCGGCAAATACGAGAAATGCGCGAATTGCATGGCGCACTGCGGGTATGAGGCGACCGCCGCGGCGGATACGATCGCGCGGCCATGGGAGGCGCTCAGGGCTGCCATGGTCGGCCCGCGCACCGAAGGACCGATGGCGCCCGAGATCCCGCTCGACAAGCAGCGTCCGGCGGAATTTGTGTTCTCGCACCACGTCGAGCACGAGCTCGCGGCAATGCATCAGCGCGACAAGCAGCCGGCCGTTCCGTTGGAGGCCGCGGAATAATCAGGCGCCTACCGTCGCCAACGCGGCGCGCCGAGCGACCTCGCCGCGCCGGTACAGGAACAGCGTGGCGAGCAAGCCGCACGCCCCGGCGAAAGTCATCCATAATCCTGGAGCTGCCTTGTCGCCGGTAAACTCGATGAGAGCTGTGGAGATGGCCGGAGTGAAGCCGCCGAACAGCGCCGTGGCGAGGCTGTAGGCGAGCGAGAATCCCGCGGTGCGCACGTTCACCGGAACCACTTCGGTAAGTGCGACCACCATTGCTCCGTTGTAGCTCCCGTACAGAAACGAGAGCCATAGCTCGACCAGCAGCATCTTGCCGAATGACGGCTCGGCGACCAGCCACGTCAGGGCTGGATACGCGGTGAGGATCGCGACGATGGTGAAAGTCAGGAGCACAGGCGCACGCCCCACCCGGTCGGACAACGCACCCATCACGGGAAGCCAGAACAGGTTTGAGATTCCCACGCACAAGGTCACGATCAGGCTGTCGGTCGGGGTGAGGTGAAGCACGCTGGTGCCATAGGTCGGCGTATAGACCGTGATCGTGTAGAAAGAGACCGTGGTCATGACGACCAGGAGCATTCCGGCTATGACGATTTGCCAGTCCCGGACAATCGAGCGGGCAACCTCCCCCGCACTCGGCCGGTGCTTCCGTGCAAGAAATTCCGCCGTCTCTTCCAACGAGCGCCGGATATAGAACACGAACGGGACGATCAGGCAGCCGATGAAGAACGGAATGCGCCAACCCCAGTCGGCAATGCCGGCGGGGGTTAGCGCCTTGTTCAAGGTATAGCCGATGAGCGCGGCGACGATGATCGCAACCTGTTGGCTGCCGGATTGCCAGCTCACGTAGAACCCTTTGTGGCCGGGGGTGGCCATTTCCGACAGGTAGACCGAGACCCCTCCCAGTTCGACGCCCGCTGAGAATCCTTGCAAAAGGCGTCCGATCAGAACCAAAAGCGGCGCGGCCAAGCCGATCGTCTCGTAGCTCGGCACGAAAGCAATCAGGATCGTGCCCATGGCCATAATCGATAGCGTTACGATGAGTCCCTGGCGGCGTCCGACATGGTCGACATAGGCGCCGAGCACGATCGCGCCCAACGGACGCATCAGGAATCCGGCGCCGAAAGTCATGAATGTCAGCAAGAGCGACGCAAATTCATTGCCCGCCGGAAAAAACGCTTTGGCGATATAAGACGCATAAAAACCGAACAGAAAAAAATCGAACATTTCCAGAAAATTTCCGCTCGTGACCCGCAGCACCGTCGCGACTTTGGAGCGGGTGCCAGTGACTGATTCGGCCATGGCGTCCTCCTGTTTTTCTATGTTCCTGAGCTGCGGCCATTGCAGGCGCGAGCGAATTTCCTACTGATGTTTGCCGGTTTCGAAAAGGCGTCGACCATTCCCGAAAAGGCTTAGAAGTGCGTGCGTATCACAGGGGCCAGAATGTCGGATGAGATCTCGCCAGTCCATCACATCCCGAACGCCACCGAGCGCGCGTTGGTGCGCTTGAGGCTGCGGTAGCGCGCGAGCGCCCAAAGCGGGAAAAATTTCGAATAGCCGTGATAGCGCAAATAGAATACGCGCGGAAACCCGGTCGCGGTGTAGCGCGGTTCGTCCCAGAAGCCGTCATCGCCCTGGGAGTGCGACAAATAGTCGATGCCGCGTATGACCGCGGGATGATCGACCTCGCCCGCTGCCATCAAGCCAAGCACGGCCCAGGCTGTTTGCGAGGCGGTGCTCGGCGCGCTCACATGACCGCGGTAATCGAGCTTGTAACTGCTCCCGTCCTCGCCCCAGCCGCCATCTGGATTCTGGATGCGTGCCAGCCATGCGACCGCCTTGCGGAATTCGGGCGCGGCGTGATCGAGACCGGCGGCATTGAGCGCGCACAGGACCGACCAAGTGCCATAAATGTAGTTCATGCCCCAGCGGCCGTACCAGCTTCCCTCCTCGGTCTGGGTGCGGCACAGATAATCGAGCGCGCGCGAAACCGCGGCGCTGTTCGCCTCACCGATCTGTGCCAACATCGAGACGCAGCGCGCGGCGACGTCCTCGGTTGGCGGATCGAGCAATGCGCCGTGGTCGGCGAACGGAATATTGTTGAGGTAGAAATATTCATTATCGGCATCGAAGGCGCCCCAGCCGCCGTTGGCGCTTTGCATGCCCAAGATCCATTCTCGCGCCGCCGCAATCGAGGAGCGGAAATCCCCCTGCGCACCCGGTTTGTCGGCGCGATGCATCGCCATGACCACGACTGCAGTGTCGTCGACGTCGGGATAATGGGGGTTAGCGTATTGGAAGGCCCAACCGCCGGGATTGAGATGCGGACGCCGCGCACACCAATCGCCCTTGACGTCCAAGATTTGCTTCGCTGCAAGCCAGTCGAGCCCCCTCCGCACCCTCGCGCCCGCCTTAGCACTCTCCACTTCGAGCAGTGCATGGCAGGCCAGCGCGGTATCCCAAACCGGCGAGACGCAGGGCTGGCAATAGGCTTCCTCGTCATGCACCGCCAAGAGCTTGTCGATCGACCTGCGCGCAATCGCGCGGCGCGGCTCGGCCTCCGGATAACCAAGCGCGTCAAACATCATGACACTGTTGGCCATGGCCGGAAAAATGGCGCCGAGCCCGTCTTCCCCGTTGAGCCGCTCGGTGACCCAAGCCTCGGCCCGCGCGATGGCGCGTCGGCGAAACCACTTCGCCAGCAGCGGTTCGAGGGCGCGCAGACCGACGTCGACAGCCCGGAAGAACCAGAACCACAACGCGTTCTGCTGGGGCGCCTTCGGCGCAAGACCGATCGCCTGCGGCGGTTCGAGAAACAGCTCGTCGATGGCGGCGCGCTTGGGATTGCGCGCCTTGGGCTTGAGGGCTTGGAGGACCAACAGCGGAACGATGACCGTGCGGCTCCAATACGAAACCTTATCGAGATGAAATGGGAACCAGCGCGGCAGCAGCATGATCTCGACCGGCATGACCGGAACGGCGCGCCAGGAGATGAATCCGAAGAGAGCCAGCATCACGCGCGTGAATACGTTCGAGCGCGAAGCGCCACCGCGTGCCCGGATCGCCTCGCGCGCGCGCCGCATATGCGCGGCGTCGGTGGAATCGCCGATCATTTTGAGCGCGAAATAGGCCTTCACGCTCGCGCTCATGTCGAAGGCGCCGTCACGGAACAACGGCCAGCCGCCGTGCTCGCCCTGCACCCGGCGCAGATAGGCGGCGATCTTGGCCTCGAGCGGCGCATCGACCGGCTCGCCGAGATAATGCCGCAGCAGCATGTATTCGGCGGGGATGGTGGCGTCCGCTTCCAGTTCGAACACCCAATGTCCGTCCGGCCGCTGCAAGGACATCAGCGCGTGCGTTGCCGTCTCGATGCAGCGGTCGAGCGTCGCTGCGGCCGACGTTTTCTCCTGGATCAACATCGCATTTTCGCTGCTAGGTCCGGCAAACGAGATCGGCCGCGCGATGCCCGGAGCGGATCGCCCCCTCGATGGTCGCGGGCAATCCGGTCCTGGTCCAGTCGCCGGCCAGGAACAGATTGCGCCACGCCGTGTCGGCGGCGGGCCGCTTGGCGTTCTCGTCCGGCGTTGCGGCGAACGTCGCGCGCCGCTCGCGCACGATTTGCCACGGCGGCAATTGCTTGGGAAGACCGGAAATCGCCGCGACCTCCTGCCAGATTTTTGCAGCTAATGCTTCGCGCGGAAGATCAAGCAGGCGATCGGCAGCGCTGATGGTAACCGACAGGCGATCGGGGAACGCAAACAGCCATTCGACGATCCCGCTCACGACGCCAGTGATGGGAGCAAACGCGGCGAGCGGCTCGATCCGGAAATGGGCGTTGACGATCGCGCGGAACTGGGCCGGCACCGTGATACCGGGCACGAGATCGGCTGCGACGACCGGCGGCACGGTCAGGATCACGGCGTCGCCTGCCTGCAGCAAAACTTTGTCCTCAGCGAAATCGAGCGCGACAACTTTATCGTTGGAAAAATCCAGCGCACGCAAGCGGTGTCCGAACCGGATTTGCACGTTTCGCTCGGACAGGAAACGCAGCGCCGGCTCGATGAAGACGCAACCCAATCCGGCGCGCGCGACGAGCGGCCGGCAGGCCCTGCCGCCGCGCGCCAATGTCTCGCGAACGACCGCGCCCGCCAATGATGCGCTCGCTTCTTTTGGATCGGTGTTGAGCGCCGCCAGCAAGAACGGCCGCGCCAGGTTCCGGTAAAGTGCCCCCTCGCATTGCACGGTCTCGCAGACCGTCTTTCGGCGGGAAGTCCACAGCAGGCGCATAAACCACAGGTAATCGCTCGCCGTCGTGCCCGGCGCGCGCCGTTTGGCGTCGAAAATCCACCACGGCGCCCGCTCGGCGTTGACGCGCAGTGTCCATCGGTTGCCGTTCGCCATATCAATGAACGGAAATTCCGCCAGCGGCGGACCGGCGAGCAGGCCGTCTGCACCGATGCTTCTCAGGTAGGCCAGCGCGGCGTCATTGCCGGAGAGCAAAAGGTGATTGCCGTTATCGATCACCATGTCGAGTGCCGGGTCATGGTAGGACCGGCACCGTCCGCCCGCTTGGCCCGCCGCCTCGTGCAGGACCAGGCGCTCAGCCCGCCTTGCCAGACGGACTGCCGCCGCGAGTCCCGCGAGCCCGGCACCGACAACGTGGATGGTGCCTACCATCAGATGAAGGCGTGACGAATGATGATCGAGAGAAGCCGTATGCGCGGCAGGCGAACCGCCCGACGCGGATGCGACCAGCCGCGGGCGACGAGACGGCCGAGGATCAGGCGATATGCCTCGCTCATGATGCGCGGGGCACGCACGAGGCGGCGGGGGCTGCGTTCCATGATCTCGTCGGCCCGCGCGAAATGCTCGAGTGCACGCTCCACGATGCGCGCACAGACCATTGCCAACCCCGGACTTGCCAGGACCGTGGCAGGATCGGTCGCGACGATACCGGCGGCCTGCAACGACTCGCGCGGCAGATAGAGGCGACCGAACATCGCGTCCTCGTCGAGATCGCGCAGAATGTTGGTCAGCTGCAGCGCTCGTCCCAAGTGATGCGCCAGCGCGAGCCCGTCCTGATGACCCATTCCGAACACCCGCACCGAGAGCCGCCCCACCGCACTCGCAACGCGGTCGCAGTAGAGGTCCAGCGTCGCTTCGTCAGGTGCACGGATATCGGCAAGGACGTCCATTTCCATACCATCGATGATGGCGTGGAAATCCTCGCGTCTGAGCCCGAAGTCGCGCGCGGGCGCAAGCAGGCCCTGCGTGCGCGGCACCGGTTTGCCGGCATAAAGCGCGTCGATGTCGGCACGCCAGCGATCGAGTTGCTCGCGGCGGGCATCGCGGGGAGCGCGGGAATCCGCGATGTCGTCCACTTGCCGACAGAACGCGTAGATTTCGAACATGGCGTCGCGCTGTGCGCGCGGCAGGATCCGCATCGCATTGTAGAAGGAGCTCCCCGACGCCCGTGCGGCGGCGGTCGCGTGTGAAGCTTCTGCCAGCGCCAATGCTCAGGCGTCCTGTGGTTCGTGGCCGGCCGCAAACACCCGGCCGATGCGTCGGGTCACGCCCGATATTAAGCCGAGAAGGCCAAAGCCGGCGACCCCTGCCGTGCCGAGGTGCACGCGTTGACTCAACGGATCGCGTGATCGCAGCAGCCCAATCAGGCGCTCGGCAAGCGCCTGTATGACGGAAACTTCCAACGCGAGGCGCGCATCCTCGATATGCGAGGAGAACGGCCAGCTCTCGCTCAGGAGCTGCCCGGTGCGTTCAGCCAGCGCGCGAATGCAGGCAAGCAGCGGGGCAGGTGCGCGATCGGCTCGCAGCATTTCCACATGGGCACCTCCAGCCGCGAATGCATCAAGCGGGATATAGACGCGATCGAGCTTGCGGTAATCGGTACCACAGTCCTGCAGATGATTGATGATCTGCAGCGCCGCGCACAGCGCATCGTTGAATGGCCAGGTCGCGTGGCTTTCGCCGTGCACATCGAGCACGAAACGGCCGACCGGCATTGCCGAATACGTGCAGTAGCCGATCAGGTCCTCCCAGTCGCGGTAGCGCAGCTTGGTCACGTCCATCCGAAACGCGGTCAGCAAATCTTGTGCGTGACGCGGCGAGAGTTGTCGTAGCGCGAGTTGCGAGCGCAGCGCGAGAGCGACGGGGTCGGCGTCACTGTCTCCGAGCAAGCCGGCTTCGAGTCGATCGAGCAGCGCGAGCTTTTTCTGCGGATCAAGGCTGGAGTGGTCGGCAATGTCGTCAGCGGTGCGCACGAATTCGTAAAACGCGAGAATCGGCGCACGATGGCGCGGATCGATAAGCCGTGACGCCACGGGAAAGTTTTCATCCCGATGGCCCTTGCCCGATCTCGCCTCGACCGGAGTGATCATCGGCTTCTCGACACGTCGGCTTGCACGCGTCCCTTCCAGGCGCCGCCGCGACCGCGTGTATATTGATACGCGGACTCGAGCGTGAACAACACGTATAGCAAGGCGATCGCCGGCAGCGCGATCCCCCACAGAGGAGACAGCCGGTAGAGCCGCAGCGTCGGTCGAAAGGCGATCGCCATGAGCAGCCAGGTTGCCAGGGCGACCACGCGTGGCAACCCGTCGGCGAAGATGGCAAGCAGCGGCGCCGTGCAAAAAGTCAGCACCATCCCGGCAACCGTCCCCAACAACAAGAGCGGCGAATAGCGCAGTTGCGCATAGGCCGAACGCACGATCATGCGGCGGATGTCCGCAAATGCCGGATAGGCGCGGATGCTGCGCACGCGCTCGGTCAGCGCGAGCCAGATAGGCCCGAACTTTTTGAGCGATCGCGCCAAGGCGCAGTCGTCGATCAGCGCGCCGCGGATCGCTTCGATGCCACCCGCCGCGCGCAGCGCATCGGTGCGGATGAGCATGCAACCGCCCGCGGCAGCTGCCACCGTGCTGCGCGGCCGATTCACCCAGGTGAACGGATAGAGCATCTGAAAGAAAAAGATGAAGGCGGGAACGGTGGCCCGCTCGGCAAATGTCTCGCAACGCAATTTGACCATCAGCGATGTCAGCACAAGTCCGTTGCGCCGGGCATGCCCCACCAGCCGGCTGACCGAATCCGGCGGATGCACGACGTCTGCGTCGGTAAACAGCAGGTAGTCAGGGGGGTACGGAAGTGCCATCGCGGCATCGATGCCCTGCTTCAGCGCCCATAGCTTACCGGTCCATCCCTGGGGCAAGCCACGGCTCGCAACCAAGCGCAGCCGTTCGCTTGCATGGGTGAGGCCGCGAACGGCCGCGGCAGTGCCATCGCTGCTATCATCGTCCACCACGATTATCGTCCAGGCGCCCCGATAATCCTGCCTGACCAATGCGCCGATGCTCTCGGTGATCGTGGCTGCCTCGTTCCGAGCCGGCACCACCGCGGCGACGCGGGGCAACGGGGAGGAGGCGGCACCCGGCCAGTCATCGCGCTCACTGCAGCGCCAAAATCCACCGCGGCCCGCGAGGAGATAAACCCAGGTCGCAAGCGCAATCACAGCAAGAGCTATCACGGCCGTCCAGCTTTCCCCGCGACGGATCACCGAACCCCGTCGCCGGCACCGTTCCGACGTAAACAGTTCAGCCTATTAAATGAATTGGGCCAGGAAAAGTTTTGGACCGCCCGGTCGACCTTGCTAGATTATCGATCCGAGGTGGGGCGACGCATGGCCCGTTTGGACGCCGCGAAAAAAGGCGTGGACGTCGAGACGGTCTTCCAGGACCGGCTGGCGCAAGTCGCGCACGACTGCGAGGCGTTGCTCGACCGGCTGCTCGCGGCGCGCCCCGCGTATGGGGAGCGCGAGCGCCCGGCACGGCTGCTCGCTGCGATGCGTTATGCGAGCCTCGGTGGCGGCAAACGGTTGCGGCCGTTCCTGGTGGTCGAATGTTCCGCACTATTTCGAGTTCCGCAGCAAAACGCGCTGATGGCCGGCGCGGCGCTGGAATGCGTGCATTGTTATTCGCTTGCCCACGATGATTTGCCGGCGATGGATAATGACGCGCTGCGCAGGGGACGCCCGACGACCCACAAAGCATTCGATGAGGCGACCGCCATCCTGGCGGGGGACGGCTTGCTCACCTTTGCTTTCGACATCCTCTCCCGCCCCGAGACTCACCCTGATCCCGCCGTTCGCCTCAATCTCGTCGGCGCGCTGGCGCGGGCAGCGGGCCTGGGCGGCATGGTGGGGGGTCAGATGCTCGACCTTGCGGCAGAAGGCCGGTTCGACGCCATGCCGCCCACGCTCGGTGAAGCGGAGGTTCGAACGCTGCAGGCGATGAAGACCGGGGCGCTGCTACGCTTCGCTTGCCATGCCGGCGCAATCCTCGGCGGGGCCAATCAAAATCGATCGAACGCGCTCGATCGTTACGGCTCGGCGCTGGGCGAAGCGTTCCAGATCGCCGACGATCTTCTCGACCTCGAGGGCGATCCGGCGACGGTCGGCAAGGCGACCCACAAGGATGCGGCGGCACACAAGGCAACGCTGGTCGGCGTGCTCGGGCCCGCTGCGGCACGGCGCCGGCTCGCTGCTCTGATATCGGAAGCACAGACGGCGCTCGACCCATTCGGCAGCGATGCGGATACCCTCAAGGCGGCCGCGCGCTTCGTCGCTACCCGCAGCGTGTAAGCGCAGCGAGTAACATCACGGCCTGATCATGGGATGCTGGTACAGCTGGGTGGACTCGAACCACCGACCTCTTGGTCCACAGCCAAGCGCTCTAACCAACTGAGCTACAGCTGCACGCGTCTGATCGGATGCGGCCGCAACCTAGGAGCGCCATCCGAGTTTGACAAGGCCGGTCCCGCACGCGCGTTTCGCAAATCGGGCGCTTTTCCCGCGAGCAAAAGCCCGGGCGCGAGCCCGGGCTTCAACCAAGTTCCTAGAGTCGCGAGAAGCCCTGGAGGAGACGCAAGCCCTATCGGAAAGCTTTCCCCAATCGCGTTTTCACCGGCTCGGCCGCGTCGGCGGCCACTTTCTGTGCGATCGCGGCCAACTCTTTCGACTGGGCGGTAAGCGCCTCGAACTGCTTGCGGGTATGCGCAGTGGAGAGCTCCACTGCCTCCGACAGCGACTTCACCGTGATCAGACGGCTTGCGAAATCGAACGCGGCATTGGTGTTCTCGCGAGCCAGTTCGATGACCTTGAGCCCATAATCGGACGCGCCTTTGGTTGCGCTGGCATAGGTATCCTCGAGAACGTCGGTCGCCTCCTCGGCCGCAGACTTCATTTTCTCGTAGGTCTCCTTCGCCTGGGAGACGCTCTTTTCCGCGATCTCCCGGAATGCCGCCGGAATTTCCATCTTGGGAAGCTCGAAATTCGGCAGATCGAACTTCGGCATCTCGAATGCGGCACCGGCCGACTTCTTCGACCTGGCACTTTCCTTGGCGGTTTCGATGACTTCGGTCATGGTCTGATCCCTTCGGGCGACGTCGAAGCATGCCCGGATCTGCGCCCGTGTTCGATCCGTGACTGCGTTACAACGGTCGCTTCGTCCCCCGCGGAACGCCTCAGCCGTCTAGCTTCCACATAACATGCGCCTATGGTGCGGTGCAATAGGAATTATTGCAATGCACCATTGCAGCAGCGTGGAGGTATTGGGGGAGGGAGACCGGTGGCGGAGGGGTTAGGTACCGCCCTTTGGCGTTGCCGTATCTCGCGCCGCGGCACCCGCACTCTCGCCCAGTTCGCGTGCTTGCTCGCTGAACACCTGCATCTGGCGCTTGATATAGTCGGCCTGCAGCCGCATGACCTCCTGAACGTCTCTCGCCTTCACCAGCTGTTCGGCCAGTTCGAACGAGCTTGCGATGTTTTGCTGTGCAAAGGTCATCGCCTTCTCGGCAACATCCCTGGCTCCCTTTCGAGCGCTCTCGGCCTGGCCCTCGAACGTGCTTACTGCATGCTGAGCGGCCGATATGAACCCGTCGAAGGCTTGCCGCGCGTGCTCGACGCTCTTCTCGGCAAATGCTCGCATTTCGGGGGGAACTTCGAAGCGATCGGTGCTGGCGGCCATTGTCATCTCCCAGGCCCGGCATGGAGCGCACGCCGTTGACCATGCTATGGGTACGGCAGTAACGCCGCAAACACGTTTTAGGTCGATTCGGAATCAGCCATTCGCGGCTCACTCTCTTGCGGACCAATGAGCCTGCGATTGTAGCAGGCCGCGGCCAGCACCCCAATCGCGGCAGCTAGGCCTTTGTCGCGGGGCTGCACCCAAGCAGGCTGGCGAAAAGGTGCGGAAAATAGACAATCTGATCAGCCCTATCCACATCCGCAACGCCGCTGGAATCGGCTATGGTGCCGGACGGTTACAATACGTCGGCCGTGGCGACCCCATGGAGAGCAATAATGATGCGGCTTTTTCAATGCACCGTCGGACGCATGCGCTGCCTCCTGGCGCTTGCGGCGCTTCTCCTGGTCCAGGCGCAATTCGCAATCGCCGCGGAGCAGGTCGATCTCCTGTTGGTGCTCTCCTCGGACGTTTCCCGCAGCGTCGACAATCCGAAATTCCTGCTGCAGCGCGAAGGCTACGCCGCGGCCATTTCCGATCCGCAGGTGATCGAGGCGATCAAATCCGGCCCGCACCAGCGCATCGCGGTCTGCTTTGTCGAGTGGTCGGGCTTCGGCGCGCAGAAGCTGGTGATTGACTGGACCATCATCGACGGCCCGGTCGCGGCGCGGAGATTCGGCGACCAACTCCTGGAATTGCCGCGCTCGTTCGCGGATCGCACCTCGATCAGCGGGGGTATTGAATTTGCTGCCGGCCAGTTCGAGCGGTCGCCGTTCGAGGCCACGCGCCGCACCATCGATGTCTCCGGTGACGGCACCAACAACGCGGGACGCGATGTAAAGCTCGCCCGCGACGAAACGACGGCAAAGGGCGTTGTCATTAATGGGCTGGTCATCCTCAGCGATAGGCCGGTTCCTTGGAATGCCGAGCATACCAATCCGCCTGGCGGCCTCGAAAACTATTACAAAGAAAATGTCGTGGGCGGCCCGGGCGCTTTCGTGCTGGTGGCGGAGAACTTCAACTCGTTCGGGCGTGCCATCATCAAAAAGCTGATTGCCGAAATCGCCCTGCTGTCCTCGCCGGCGAGAAGCCTGCGCTAAGCGCGGGCACCCGGGAAAGTCAGGCGAGCCACTCCGGCAGAGGCTGGAATTGCGGCATCAGCCCGCCGACCATATTGCCAGGTCATTGCAGCCTATTCGGCAGCGCGATAGAGAATCCGCCGAGTTAAACCAACACCTTCGGCTTTGCGCTGAAACGGAACGCTCATGAAAAAAGTCTATCCCGACGCCAAGGCGGCGCTCGCCGGCCTGCTCAAGGACGGCATGGTGATCATGGCCGGCGGCTTCGGGCTTTGCGGCATTCCGGAAACTTTGATCAAAGCGATCCGTGACTCGGGCGTGAAAAATCTCACGGTCGTCTCCAACAATGCCGGCATTGACGGCGTCGGGCTTGGCCTCCTTCTCGACACCCGGCAAATCAAGAAAATGATCTCGTCTTATGTCGGGGAGAACAAGACGTTTGCCCAGCATTATCTCGCCGGCGAGCTCGAGATCGAATTCAACCCGCAAGGCACGCTGGCGGAGCGGATTCGCACAGGCGGCGCCGGCATTCCGGCATTTTTCACCCGTACCGGCGCCGGCACGTCGATCGGCGAAGGCAAGGAGGAGCGCGAGTTTGGCGGTGAACGCTATGTGATGGAGCGCGGGCTCGTCGCCGACCTCGCCATCGTGCACGCCTGGAAGGGGGACACCGAGGGGAACCTCGTGTACCGAAAGACCGCGCGCAACTTCAATCCGATGATGGCGACCGCGGGCAAAGTTACCGTCGCCGAGGTCGAAAACCTGGTCGAACTGGGCCGGATCGATCCCGACCACATCGTCACGCCGGGAATATTCGTCAAACGCATCGTGCACGTGCCGAATGCGCCCAAGCACATCGAGCAGCGCACGACCCGCAAACGCACCGATCCGGCGGTACCCGCCGGAACGGGAGAGGAGGTCTGATGGCCTGGACGCGCGAGCAGATGGCCGAACGCGCCGCAAAGGAGCTGCACGACGGCTACTACGTCAATCTCGGTATCGGCATTCCCACGCTGGTTTCCAACTACATCCCGCAGGGAATGAGCGTGCAGCTGCAGAGCGAGAACGGCATGCTTGGCTTCGGCCCATTTCCGTTCGAAGGCGAAGAAGATCCCGATCTGATCAACGCGGGCAAGCAGACGGTCACCGAGTTGCCGACCACGAGCTATTTTTCCTCGGCCGATAGTTTCGCGATGATTCGCGGCGGGCACATCGACCTGTCCATCCTCGGCGCCATGCAGGTGGCGGAAAACGGCGACCTCGCCAACTGGATGATCCCGGGCAAGATGGTCAAGGGCATGGGCGGCGCCATGGATCTCGTTGCCGGCGTCAAGAAGGTGGTCGTGGTGATGGAACATTCGGCCGAGAACGAGCCGAAGCTGCTCAAGCGCTGCACGCTGCCGCTCACTGGCGCCGGCGTCGTCGATATGGTGATTACCGATCTCGGCGTTTTCACCATCGACAAGAAGAGCGGCGGCGGAATGACCCTGGTTGAACTTGCCCCTGCGGTCACGCTCGAGGAGATCCGCACCAAGACGGCGGCGAGCTACCACGTCGCGAACACGCTGCAGGCTAACTGAGGGCGAAAAAAGCCTGGAATTTCCGTATCGTCGGCGTGCCGCGCGGCCACGAAAGCGTCACAGAGCGATTGCAAGCTTTTCACGGTTTGGTTGCATTCTGCAACCGGGTCCCATCGGTACAATCAGCCGGTTCCCGGCGAACCCCTGAGAAAGACGCGTCGTGGCCGCGGTCCGTGGCATCAAACGTCTGGGAATCCTGATCCCGGCCCTGGCCGCCGTTGCCGTCGGCGCGCTTCTCATTCTGCCGTTTCTAATGCCCCCGGAAGCGGTTCGCGACGCGGTCAAGGCCGAAATCCGCGCCGTCACGGGACTAGACCCGGTACTGCGCGGCGCAACCTCTGTGTCCCTGTTCCCGACCGGCACCGTGAATTTCGATGACGTGAGTCTCGGCGAAGATCACGCGGGTGCGCCCGCGCTTACCGCCGAGCACGTGGTGGCACACCTTCGCTTCTTTCCGTTTTTGATCGGCCGCATCGAAATTGACGACATTTCGCTGGTGCATCCAACCATCGCGATCATCTTCAACGCCGACCGCAGCTCGAACTGGTCCGGGCATATCGACACGCTTGCAAAGAATCTGGTGTCGCGTCCGGGACACACGGGGTCGTTTTCCGAGATCCGCATCGAGGGCGGGACGGTGATTCTGCGCGATGAGGCGTCCCGTCTCATCGAGACGCTCGCTGATGTCGATTTTGCTCTCGCATGGCCCTCGATCTCGCGAAGCTTTGCAGGCACCGGCCGATTCGCTTGGCACGACGAGCCGATCGATGCGACACTGAGCTTCACCGACTTCATCGCGGCGCTGCAGGGCGATCGATCCGGCCTCAAGCTTCGGCTCACCGGCGCGCCGTTCAAGCTTGCGTTCGACGGCTATATGAGCTATCGGCCGACCCTCAAAATGGAAGGCACGCTCGCTGCCGACGCCAGCTCGCTGCACGACATGCTGCGCTGGGCCGGTCAGCAGCCACCGCCCGGCGGTGGCTTCGGCCGTTTCTCACTCAAGGCACAGGCGAACATCGTAGGGACGACCGTCGGGCTCTCCGGCGCGAATGTCGAACTCGATGGCAATGTCGGGGAAGGCGTGCTGACCTTCGATGGGCGCCAGACCTTGCAGGGAACGCTTGCAGCCGAAACACTCGATCTCACACCGTACGTCTCCGCCATCCGTCTCCTGACCAGCCACGAGCGCGGCTGGGACCGCAAGCCGATCGCGCTCGATGGCTTCGATACTATCGATCTGGATCTCCGACTCTCCGCCGCGCGCGTCAACATCGCCGGTGCCAAGCTGGGACGCACCGCAGTGGCCACCCACCTGCGCGATGGCAACCTGACCGTGGCGGTCGGCGAATCTCAGGCGTTTGGCGGTGTCGTCAAAGGCACATTCGGGCTCGCCAAGTCGGCCGCCGGGGCGGATTTCAAGGCACAGTTGCAATTTGCCAATGTGGACCTCGAGGAATGTCTCGGAGACATGTTCGGGATCCGCAGGCTGGAGGGGAAGGGTAACTTCGGCTTCACGATCGACAGCTCCGGAAGCAGCGTCTACGAGCTGACCAAGGGCCTCAACGGCACTTCGACGCTTTCAAGTCGCAAGGGCGCGATCGCGGGCTTCAATGTCGAGCAATTGCTCAGGCGCATTGAGCGCCGGCCGCTGTCGGGGGGCGGCGAGTTTCGAACTGGAAGAACGCCCTACGAGAATCTGAGCGTCAACCTAACGATCGTTCAGGGTGTGGCAAATGTCGACGATGTTCGCATGGACGGCGCCAGCGTCAATCTGACGGTAACCGGATCGGCGTCGATTCCGGCGCGCGAGCTCGATCTCAAGGGCACCGCAAGCCTGTTGTCGCTCGCCGCGAACAGCGCCAATGCGGCGCCCGCATTCGCGCTGCCGTTCATCGTTCAGGGGCCGTGGGATGACCCGATCATCTTGCCGGATCCGCAGAGCCGCATCGAACGCTCCGGCGCGGCAGCACCGATCCTCGACGCGATCCGCAACCGCAGCGCACGCGATGCGGTCCGCTCGGCAATCGAGCACCTGACCGGCGCGATGCCGGCGCAACCGGCGGCTGCTCCGTCGGGCGGCATGGCCGGCGCGGCGACGCCCGCAGAGGGCGCAACCACGGCGACCGAATCTCCCGAACAGCCGGTGCGTCCGCCATCCGAGATTTCGCGATAGCGCTGATCGCGCTAACCCAGCGCTACGCGGCCGCCGGAACGCGTGCGGCGCGCTTGTGCTCCAGCGGCTGCAGCTTGCCGAGCAGCGAAGCCGCGACGATCCCCAGCGCCACGAAAGCGATCACGACGGTGCAGACCGCGTTGATCTCCGGCTTCACGCCAAGGCGAATTTCCGAATAGATGCGGATCGGTAAAGTCGTGGCGCCGGGGCCGGTGGTGAAACTCGCGATCACGAGATCATCGAGAGAAAGCGTGAAGGCGAGCATCCAACCCGATACCAGCGCCGGCGCTATCAACGGCAGCGTTATGGTCAAAAACGTTTTCCACGGAGGACAGCCGAGATTCATCGCCGCCTCTTCGAGACTCCTGTCGAAGCTCAGCAGTCGTGACTGCACCACCACGGTAACGAAGCACATGGTCAGCGTGGTATGGGCGATGCTCACCGTCCAAAAACCGCGATTGATGTCGACGGCGACGAACAGCAGCAGCAAGGAGAGTCCGGTGATCACCTCCGGCATCACCAGCGGCGCATAGATCATTCCGGCAAACAGCAGCCGGCCCCGAAAACGGCCAAACCGCACCAGCGCGATCGCGGCGAGCGTTCCCAGCACCGTCGCCACCGTCGCCGACAACACCGCGATGCGCAGCGTCACCCACGCCGACTCGAGCATCGCCCGGTCGTTGATAAGCTCCAGATACCAGCGCGTCGACCAGCCGGCCCATACCGTCACCAGGCGCGAGGCGTTGAAGGAATAAATCACCAGGATGACGATGGGCATATAAAGAAAGGCAAGCCCGAGCGCCACCGAGGCGATGTTGAACCACGATGCTTTGCGCATCATCAGCGTCCTGTTTCGAGACCGCGCGCCTGCATCTGCTGATAGATCAGGATCGGCGCCACCAGCAAACAGAGCAACACCACCGCAACCGCCGATGCGACCGGCCAGTCCTTGTTGGCGAAGAACTCGGTCCACAGCGTCTGACCGATCATCGTCGTCTGCGAGCTGCCGAGCAGGTCGGGAATGACGAATTCGCCGACGATCGGGATGAAGCACAGCAGCGCGCCCGCGAGCACGCCCGGCAGTGATAACGGCAGCGTCACCAGCCAGAATGCTTTCCAGCGCGGGCAGCCCAGATCGGCGGCGGCTTCGATCAGCGTGTCGTCCATTTTCTCGAGCGTGGCGTAGATCGGCAGAACCATGAACGGCAAATAGGAATAGACGATGCCGATATAGACGGCCGTGTCGGTTGCGAGCCATGCCGGCGGCTCGTCGACGATCCGCAACGCGAGCAGGACCTGATTGAGCAAGCCGTCACGTTGGAGGATGTTCACCCAGGCGTAGATGCGGATCAGGAACGAGGTCCAGAACGGCAGCACGACCATCATGAACAGCGCAGGCTGCCAGCCGCGTGGCGCACGCGCCATGCCGTAGGCAAGCGGAAACCCGATCAGCAGCAGGAGGAGTGTGGAGCCGGCGCCGACTTCCAGGCTCTTGAGGTAGGAGGCGAGATAAAGCCGGTCGGAGGCGATGAACCCATAGTTCTCGAAGGACAGCGCGACAAAAAAACTTTTGAGAGCGTCCCAACCGGCACCGAGGTCCAACACGGGCGCATAAGGTGGTTGCGCGATCAGTGTGTGCGAAAGACTGATTTTCAGCACGATCAGGAACGGAACGAGGAAGAAGGCGGCAAGCCAAAGATAAGGGATGAGCACGACGAGTCGCTCTCCCCGGGGACGATGCTTGTTCATCGTTTTATTCACGAGACCTGCCTATCGCGTGAGCACGACGACGCCCTCCGGGTCCCAGCTCAGCCATACGCGCGCATCCGAGCCTGCCGGCCGCTCGACCATGCGCGACACATTAGCGACGGTTGCCTTCACGACGGACCCGGTGTTCAGCCGAACCTTGTAGATGGACTGATCGCCGAGATATCCGATGTTCCACACCCGTCCGGCCACGCAATTTTCGGTCATGGCGGGCGGCGCTCCCAAAGCAATCCGTATCTTTTCCGGACGCAGCGCGAGATAAATCTTGTCGCCCGGGCCTACTCCGGCCGCCGGCCCCGCCCGCAACGTGCCGGCATCGGCGGTTTTTACCAGCGTTGCGTCTGCTCTCGCCTCGAGCACGCGGCCCTCGATCAGGTTGACCTCGCCGATGAACTCGGCGACCCAACGCGAGTTCGGCTGCTCGTAGATTTCGGACGGAGTGCCCACCTGGATCAGCCGGCCGTGGTCCATCACGCCAATGCGGTTGGCGACCGTCATTGCCTCCTGCTGGTCGTGGGTGACGATGATGAACGTGAGACCGAGCTTCTCCTGCAGCTGCATCAGCTCGAATTGGGTTTCGCTGCGCAGCTTCTTGTCGAGCGCGGCGAGCGGCTCGTCGAGGAGCAGGACGCGCGGCCGCTTGACCAACGAGCGGGCAAGCGCGACGCGCTGGCGCTGGCCGCCCGAGAGCGAGTCCGGCTTGCGCTTGGCGAAGGCTTCGAGCTTGACGAGCGCCAGCATCTCGGCAACGCGCGCGGCGATTTCCGTTTTGGGCAGCCCTTCCTGCTTGAGCCCGAATGCGACATTGCCCTCCACGGTGAGATGCGGAAACAGCGCGTAGCTCTGAAACATCATGTTGACGGCCCGGCGAAAGGGCGGAACCGCCGCGAGGTCGCGGCCATCAAGCAGGATGCGCCCCTCGTCCAGCGTCTCGAAACCGGCAAGCAGGCGCAGCAGCGTGGTCTTCCCGCAGCCGGAGGGACCAAGCAGCGCGAAAAACTCGCCGGCAACGATGTCGAGCGACACGCGCTCGACGGCGGCCACGCCGGCAAACCGCTTGCTGACCGCGTCGAACCGCACCAGCGGCTGTGCAGCGGCATCAATGTTTGGTGCGGACGGTCGTGCCAGAGGCGTTTCGTTCAGATTGCCGCTGATTCTCATGGCGCGACGCTACCGGCAGGCGGCGCGCGGCTCAACATCGTCAGAGGGGGCTCCGAATCCTGCCAATATTCGCGGCCATGAACGCGCCCAACCGCGCCCGCTCATCGGCTGAGAAGCGCAGACCGAGCTTGCTGCGCCGCCACAGCACGTCGTCCTCGGTGCGCGCCCATTCCTGCTGCATCAGATAGCGCACCTCGGCGCCGGTGAGATCAGCGCCTAAGCAGGGGCCGAGATCCTCAGGGCGTAGCGCGCGGCCGAGTACCCGCTCGACCCGCGTCCCGTAAGCGCGCACCAGCCGCCGCGCGTGCTCCGCACTGAGGAACGGCCAAGATTTGCGCGTTTTCACAACGAGCGTCTCCAACGCATCGTGGGGAAAATTACCGCCCGGCAGATGCGAGCGCCTGGTCCACGCCGGTCCCCCGCCGACCATGTGCGCCACCCGGTCGAGCGCGTCCTCGGCCAAGCGCCGATAGGTGGTAATCTTGCCGCCGTACACCGTCAGCAGGGGCGCGCAGCGGGCGGAGGTATCGAGGCTGAGCACATAATCCCGGCTCACGTCCTGCGCCTTTGCCGAGCCGTCGTCGAACAGCAACCGTACCCCGGCAAACGACCAGACCACGTCGCTAGGTGCGATCGTGGCGCGCAGGTAGTGGTTCGTGACATCGCAGAGATAGACGATTTCCTCTTCACGCGGTTTGACCGCCGCGGGGTCGCCGGCAAAACTTTCGTCCGTGGTTCCGATCAGGGTGAAATCGCGCTCGAACGGCAGCGCGAAGACCACGCGTCGGTCGCGTGTCTGAAAGATGTAACCGCGATCATGCTCGAACAGCCGCCGCACCACGATGTGGCTGCCCTTGTCCAGGCGCACCGGCATGGACAAAGGCGTTCGCAGCACGGAGTCGGCAAGCGATTTGAGCCATGGCCCCGAGGCATTGACCAGCACCCGAGCGGTCGCAAAGTCGCGGCGGCCACGCACGTCGAGTACGAGCCGCCAATCCTTGCCGCGTTCGGCGCCGATGCAGCGCGTTCGCGTGCGGATTACGGCTCCGCGCTCGGCGGCATCCAAGGCGTTGAGCACGACCAGCCGAGAATCGTCGACCCGGCAATCGGAATATTCGAACCCGCGCCGGTAGTGCCGCTCGAGCGGCGCGCCGAGCGGGCCACGCGCCAGATTGACCGTGCGGGTCGCCGGCAGAATTTTACGGCCGTCCAGGTGGTCGTAGAGGAACAGACCCAGCCGGAGCATCAAGGCTGGCCGCATGCCCGGTTCCGGAACCAGGACGAAGCGCAGCGGGCGCACAATATGTGGCGCCATGCGCAGCAGCGCTTCGCGCTCGGCAAGCGCGTCGCGCACCAGACGAAACCATCCATGCTCGAGGTAGCGCAATCCTCCATGGATCAGCTTGGTCGAGGCTGATGAGGTGCCGGCAGCGAGATCGTTCTGCTCGACGAGGATTACGCGCAGCCCACGCCCGGCGGCGTCGCGGGCGATGCCCGCCCCGTTGATGCCGCCGCCGACAATGGCGAGATCGAATTCTGCCATCCCCGCTTCGTCCCTCGACCGCAGCATGACGCGGCTGGGCATTCGCGCTCAAGATGCAATCTTGCATCGTGCTGCTGACCGGCGATATGTCCGCACGTGAAGCGGGAGAAGCCAATGGATTATCGCGAGCACCACGTCGTGGTCACCGGGGGAACCGGTGCGCTCGGCACCGCCATGGTCGGCGCCCTGGTCGAGGCCGGTGCCATTTGTCATGTACCCTACATCGACCGCGCCGAAGCAGAGCGGTTTCGCTGGCGCGATCATGCGCGGGTGAAACTCGTCGCCAGTATCGAGCTGACCGACGAAGCCGCTGTCGCCAAGCTTTACAATGGCGTGCCGAAGCTCTGGGGTTCGGTCCATCTCGCCGGAGGTTTCGCTATGGCGCCGATCGGCGAGACCACAAAGGCCGATTTACTGAAGCAGATCGGCATGAACTTCGTGACCGCGTTTCTCTGCTGCCGGGCCGCGGTCACCGCGATGATGCGCGCCGGCGAGGGCGGCCGCATCGTCAATGTCGCAAACCGCCCCGCGCTCGAATGGCGCGCGGGCGCCGGCATGGTGGCTTACACGGCGAGCAAGAGCGCGGTCGCGGCGCTGACCGTCGCGCTGGCCGAGGAGGTCGTGAAATCCGGCATTCTCGTCAATGCGGTCGCGCCTTCGACCATGGACACGCCGGCGAACCGACGGGCCATGCCAAACGCCGACCACGATGCTTGGCCGAAGGTGGAGGACGTGGCGACGACGATCCTGTTTCTGGCTTCACCGGAAAACCGCGTCACCCGCGGCGCCGTCGTGCCGGTTTACGGGAGGGTATGAACGTCATGCTATTTGCGTTGCGTGCCACGGGCGCCGGCGCCCGGATAAGGCGGGTAATTGCGTTTGCCGCGACGATTGTGCGCTGCTGCGCATAGGCCTCGTGGTTCCGCTCGATGTGCTCAAGGTCGTAGAGATAATTCACCATCAGGCCGTGCGATTGGCGCATCGCGCGTTCTGACGTGTCGGCCAGAAAGTGGACCCGTTCGAGCCGAGCGCCGTTGCCAAGGTGAAACCGGGCGACCGAATCGACGGGCGTGCCGGCCGCCGTGCGTGCGTGCAGATAATACCAGGCCGCTGCGCGCAGCAGCGGCTCGCGAACGAGTTCCGCAGTCGCCCCGTCGCGCCACCAATCCGGCCGATCGAGCGTGGCGAAGGCCGCACGATCGTCTTCGCTGAGCGCCGGCGAGGCCCGGGCGTCGCGCTCGCGTTTCAGCCATTCCGCAAAATTGGGCGCCGGCGACAACGTGACGAAGGTCGACAGGCGCGGCAATTCGCGGCCCACCTCCTCGACCACCTGCTTGATCAGGAAGTGGCCGAACGACACGCCGGCAAGACCGCGCTGGCAATTGGAAATAGAGTAGAACACTGCGGTGGTTGCCCGCTCGAGTTCGACCGCGGCGCGCTTGGCGGACAAGATTGGATCGATCGCAGTCGGCATGCCGCGCACGAGCGCGACCTCGACGAAAATCAGCGGCTCGTCGAGCAGCGCCGGGTGGAAGAATGCGTAGCAGCGCCGGTCGGCGGAATCGACCCGCGCACGCAAATCGTTCCAGTCGCGGATCGTGTGCACCGCCTCGTAGCGGATGATCTTTTCCAGCAGGCTCGCAGGCGTCGACCAATCGATTTTGCGCAGCACCAGGAAACCGCGATTGAACCATGACGAGAACAGGTGCAGGAAGTCGCTGTCCACGACGGCAAGATCGTCGCGATGATCGAGCACGTCGATGAGTTGCGCACGCATATGCACGAGCGCCGCGGTGCCGCCGGGGGCGAGGTTTAGCCGCCGAAACAATTCGAGCCGGCGCGGCTCGGATGCCTGATGGACCTTGGACGCCCCGGCATCAGAAGGCGACGACAGCCAGGCAGTAGCAGCGGCACTGAGCCGCGCACGGTCGGGTCCAAAACGGGTGGCGAGCGCCTCGAAGAAGGCGATGCGGGAGCCGATTTTCAGCTCGGCATAGCGGGCGAGGATTTCGCGGGCGAGCGCCACGCCGGACGCTTCGCCACGGCGCGAGAGCAGGTCTTCGCAGAGCTGGACCAGGCTTTCCGAGCGTTGCTCGGCGAGCTCGCGTCGATCGCGGGCGCGCTCGATCAGCGCGCGGCCACGCTCCGCGATGGACTGCAGCATATCGCCAAAGAAGGTGGTGGTGTTCACGGCTTCCCAAGCCTCGCGTGATGCCGGCGGATTAGATAGGGATTGCGTGACAAATTCACAAATCGTGCCAAACGCAGGCCCTGGTCTGGACAAGGCACGGTGGGCAGGTCACAGAGACAGCGGCTTTCTAGAGCGATCGCCGCCGTTTTGCAGAGGAGACATTGGTTAATGCCGGGGCCGTTAGCCGGACTACGCGTGCTCGAGCTCGCCCGCATCCTGGCGGGGCCGTGGGCCGGGCAAATTCTTGCCGATCTGGGCGCCGACGTGATCAAGGTCGAGCGCAAGGGTACCGGCGATGACACCCGCGGTTGGGGTCCGCCGTTCGTCGCAGCGGCCGAGGGCGGCCACCTCGGTGCCGCCTATTTTCACGCCGCCAACCGCGGCAAGCGCTCGATCGAGCTTGATTTCGAGAGCGCCGACGGGCGGCGCATCGTCAAAAAGCTCGCGGCACGCTCAGACGTGGTGATCGAGAACTTCAAGGTCGGAAGTCTGACCAAGTTCGGTCTCGACTATGCCAGCCTGAGCAAGGAGAACCCGCGCCTGATCTACTGCTCCGTGACCGGCTTCGGTCAGACCGGCCCGTATGCCGGGCGCGCCGGTTACGACCTCATGGCCCAAGGCATGGGCGGAATCATGGATCTCACCGGCCCGGCGGACGGCGAGCCGCAGCGCGCGGGCGTGCCGGTGGCCGATATTTTCACCGGCGTTTATTCGGTGGTCGGCATTCTGGCCGCGCTCAACGAACGGGAGCGCAGCGGCCGTGGCTGCTTCATCGACACCGCGCTTGTCGATACCCAGGTCGGCGTACTCGCCAATCAGGCGCTCAACTATCTGGTCTCGGGCGTGGTGCCTAAGCGGATCGGCAATGCCCACCCCAACATCGTCCCCTATCAGGTCTTTGCCGCCGCAGACGGTCACATCATCATCGCCACCGGCAACGACAGCCAATTCGCCAAGCTCTGCGCAGTCCTCGGCGAGCCCAAGCTCGCGGAAGAGCCGCGTTATCGCACCAATGCCGATCGGCTGCAGAGCCGCGCGGCGCTGATCGCGCATCTCTCGGCGCTGATCAAACGATGGGCGCGCGCGGACCTGTTGGCGAAACTCGAGGCGGTACAGGTGCCGGCCGGGCCGATCAATTCCCTCGATCAGGTGTTCGCCGATCCGCAGCTGCTGCATCGCGGCGTGCGCATCGACCGGCCGAGCGCGCGCGCCAAGGGCGGCAGCATTCCGGGTGTGCGCACGCCGATCATGATCGACGGCAAGGCGATGGCGGCCGAGCGCCCCTCTCCACAACTCGGCGAGCATTCGGCAGAAATCTTGCGCGAGATCGGGGAAACCTGAATTACCGGCTAGTGCGCCGCGAACCCGAAGTTCGCACGATCGGGCGGCAAGAGTGTTTGCGAACTTCGGAATCGGGACACTAGCCACCAATTAGGGCGCCGGGCTGTTTGATGCGTTGACGCACCGCGGCGGCTTGCGCTCAATTAGCGGCGGGGCATACGGAAAGCCAATGTTGCGCCTTCGCACCCTTGCTATTTTTGCCGCGCTCGCAAGTAGCCTCTTCGGCATCACCACGGGTTACGCCCAGGAAAAATCAATCGTCGTTGCCTCGACTACCTCGACCGAGGACTCAGGGCTGTTCAGACACATACTGCCCCTGTTCAAAGCCAAGACCGGCATCGATGTGAAGGTGCTCGCACAGGGAACCGGCCAGGCACTCGACACCGGCCGCCGCGGCGACGCCGATGTCGTGTTTGTCCACGCCAAAGGCGCCGAGAAGAGATTCGTCGCCGACGGGTTCAGCCTGAAGCGCTACCCGGTCATGTACAATGACTTCGTCCTGATCGGACCGAAGAGCGATCCCGCCGGCGTCAACGGCGGCAAGGACATCGTCGCCGCGCTCAAGCTCATCAAAGACAAGGGCGCGCCGTTCATCTCGCGCGGTGATCGCTCCGGCACGCACATCGCCGAGCTCAACCTTTGGGAGGCCGCCGGCATCGACGTCGAGGCGGGCAGATATCCCTGGTACAAGTCGATCGGCCAGGGGATGGGCGCGGCCCTCAACACTGCGGCGGCATCGAACGCTTACGTATTGTCTGATCGCGGCACGTGGCTGGCATTCAAGAACCGCGGCGACCTCGTGATCTCGGTCGAGGGCGACAAGAGGCTCTTCAACCAATACGGCGTGATGCTGGTAAATCCAGAGTTGCATCCGCACGTTAAGAAGGAACTCGGCCAGGCCTTCATTGACTGGCTGATTTCGCCGCAGGGACAAAAGGCCATCGCCGATTACAGGATCGGCGGCGAGGAATTGTTCTATCCGAACGCGAACGATCCGAACGCGTGACGTGCGGCTGACGTTAGTTCATGCCTTCGGCGGATATACGCACGGTAAATACCGAGCCCTTGCCCGGCTCGCTGACCACCGTCACGTCGCCTCCCATCATGCGCGCAAGCTTGCGCGTGATGGCGAGCCCGAGACCGGTTCCTCCGTAATTTTTGGCGATCGAGGCATCCGCCTGGACGAATTCCTCGAACAGTTTTGACAGCTGCTCGGGACTCATCCCCACGCCGGTGTCCAAGACGACGAATTCGTACCATTCCTGCCCGTTCATTCCTCTTTGGACACGCAGCTTGACTTCCCCATCCTTGGTGAACTTGCAGGCATTGCTAAGCAGGTTGAGGAGGATTTGCCGCAGCCGCATGGGATCAATCCAGAGCACGCCGAGATCGTCCGGCAACTCGGCAACGACGCGATTGTTGTTCGCCGCCGCCAATTGACGCGCGGTGTCGATCACCTCATCCACCAACGGAGCCAAATTGACCAATTCAGGGGTGAGCTCGAGCTTGCCGGCCTCGATCTTGGAGAGGTCGAGTACCTGGTTGATGAGCCCCAGGAGGTGTCTTCCGGCGCGGTGCACCCGTTGTAGCGGCTCGGCGGCTTTCTCGGTGCCGAAACGTGCCGCATGCGTGACCATCATCTCGGTCAGGCCAATGATTGCGTTGAGCGGGGTACGCAACTCATGGCTCATGCTGGCGAGGAACTGCGACTTGTGGCGGTTGGCTGTCTCGGCCTGCTCCATGGCTACCTGGAGCTGTGCGCTTTTTGCTTCCACCTCGGCGGTGCGCTCCTCAACGACTTTCTCCAGCCTCGTGGCTGTCTCGGCGCGTTCTATCAGCAACTGGTCGAGCTCGATGGCATTTCGCCGGAACACCTCGACCGCGCGTCCCATGGCGGCAACTTCGTCGGAGCCCATCGCGGGAACGGGAATTTCGCGCCGTCCGGCGGCAATCGCCAGCATCGCCCCGCTTAACTGCGTCAGCCGCGCCACGACGTTGCGGCCCACGTAAAGCCAGACAATCAGAAAGGAAGTGATGACGGCGAGAATCGAGACGAAGAGCAGAACATTCGCATTGAATCGCTGGGCCCGGTTCGCGGCGAGCGCAGCGGTGTCGATATCGTCACGCGAACTGGTGACGAGCCGTTCGACCGAGTTGTGCAGATGGGCGGAGAGCGCGGCATTTTCCGCGATAAGCTGCTTGCTCTTGGCCGTCGTTTCGATCTCGGTTTGGCGCAGGCCGAAGATGTTCGTCTCGCCTCTGATATTGGCGCGAAGCTGTGCGATCGGCCGAAACAGTTCCGTCGACAGATCGGGGTCGATGTCAGAAACGAGGCCGTCGATGGAACGGATCGAGCGTTGCGCCTGATTTTGGAATTCGGCCAGCTCGCGCGGATCATTCGTACCCGATGCGCGCAAGGCGGTTTCGAACGTGGCGCTGAAGTCGCGCCGGATTTGCTCCAATGGCAACAGTGCAAGGATCGCCTGGTCCAGGTTGTTCAGCTCCGCGCGGCGATCCTGCTGCGAATCGCTTGTCGAAACGAGGGCACGCTGCAGGCGCAAGACCTTCCCTCTCATATCGGCAAAGCGGGGCTCCCATATGGCATCGAATTGCCGATGAGCTGCGAACGTGGCTTCGACCGCCGCAGCGCGCTTCGCGTCGGCGGAGACTTTCTCCAAAATGGTCGCCTGGAGAAGGGCGAGGTTCGAGCTGAGATTCGCAATGACCTGACCAATTGCGTCGAGCGCAGACTTGTCGAGGTCAGCCCGTCGCAGTTGATTGAGAATCTTCGCGGCGCTCGCCAGTTCCGCGGAGACGGAGGTGGAAAGCCGGTTGATTTCGTCGACGTTGTTGGTAGCCAGAAGAGTCGGTCCGACACCGACGATGAATTCCGCTTTCCTCGACAATTCGCCGGCGCTGACCGCGGGAGGGAGCGCCTGCTCTGTGATTCGCTGCAGCGACTTGGCGACTTCGAAAAAGGCATAAAGCCCGACCCCGGTCGCGATCACGACCAGCAACGTGATGGCGCCGAAGGCGAGTTGCAGCCGGCCCTTCAGGCCAAGGCCGGTCTTTTCCCCGGCGGCGGTAGGTCGTACGCCGCGCCCGCTGCGAGAATCCGCCGCAGAGGCTTCGAACGCTGCGGTCTCACGACGTCCCGCTCGCGAGCCCTCCATCAGAAATCCTCTTGCCCCTGCCGACGGATGCGGTCCCAAGGCCGGTTCATAACGCGTCGCTGCGAAGATGGAACTCGCTATTCGAGAACACACTTCGCAGGCGTAACCCCCATGCTATGCTGTTACCGCGAGCCGTAATAAAATACAATTGATCAAGGGCACATTGGGAGGAGCCGGTGAAGCGGATCGGTGCCTGGGGCCTCGTTTCAGCGCTTTTGCTATCCATTCTGCTCCTATCCATTCTGCCGAGCGCAACCCGGGCTCAACAGGTTGCACCACAGACCGCCTCACCCCGCACGATCGCGCTCGCCACCGCCTCTCCGGGCGGCGTCTATCTCGTCTACGGCGAGGCGTTGGCCCGTATTCTGTCCCCCACTTTGGGCATCGAGGTCACGGCGGAAGCGACCCAGGGCGCCGTGCAGAACGTCATTCTGCTGGAAAAACGCCAAACGATGCTCGCCTTCATCAATGTTGGTCCGGCGTTACAGGGCTGGAGCGGCAGCGATTGGGCGAAGGGGACTCACTATCGTTCGATGCGTGTCATGTTCCCGATGTACGACACGGCCTTTCAGTTCGTCGTGCACAAACGGCTTCGCGCCAGGTCGCTCGATGCTTTCGCGGATTTGCGGATCGGTGGAGGTCCACGCGGCGGCACCAGCGGCGCTTACATCGAGCGGATTTTCAAAACGCTTGGGATCACAGCCCTCGTTCGACATGGCGCCTGGGATAACCTCGGTTCGCAACTGGCGGACCGCGAGCTCGATGGTGCGGCCGCCGCGATTGGAGCGCCATTTCCTGTCCTTACGCAGCTCAGTGCCCAACAGCTCATAGAATTTGTCGAACCTACTGCCGAACAGATAGACATCATTAGAAAGCAGATGCGTGAAATCACTCCCTCCATGGTTGCAGCCGAGACATATCCGTCCTTGAGCAAAGACTACCAGACGATCGGCCTGTATAATTTCGCGGTTGCTCACAAGGATCTATCAGACGATCTGGTTTATCAGATCGTCAAGACCACGTTCGAAAATCGAGCGGAGCTTGTTAAGGCTCATCCCACGGCGAAAGAAACGATACCTGAAAATATCGATCGCAATACGCTGCTGCCGCTGCATCCGGGAGCGCTGCGCTACTATCGCGAAAAGGGCATTACGGTTCCTGTCCCGGCACTCGGGGCGATCAATTGAAAACGGCGCGCGCAACCAAAACGGCGGAGCCCGTGCACCAAACGGACGCGGCGCGGACAATGACGATTACCGCCCACGATCGGGCTGCCGGTCACGCCAGCGCCGCTACACGCGCGATCCGCATTTTGGGCTTGGCGGCGGCGACCGTGACGTCGGTCCTCGCCGCCAGCGGCGGAGCGTGGCCGGATGCGGCCAATTGGCCCCGTTCGATCGCGATCGGGACCGGATCGCCAGGCGGAATCTATTACGGGTATGGCGAGGGTCTGGGACGAATTCTGACCCGCACGTTGCATATCGAGACGACCGCCCAGGTGACGCAAGGTCCGGCACAAAACATCGTTCTCCTGGAGAAGAAAGAAGCCATGCTCGGCTTCGTCACGACGGGAGTGGCCTTGCAAGGCTGGGACGGGACCGATTGGGCCAAGGGCACCCGCTATCGCTCGCTGCGCGTGATATTTCCGATGTACGACACGGCATTTCAGTTCGTGGCGCCGAAGCGTCTTGCGATCAAGTCGCTCACCGATTTGGCCGGATTGCGTGTCGGCGTCGGTCCGCGGGCCGGTACCGCAGGCACCTACGTACCAAAGATCTTCAAGCTGCTTGGGATAACGGCCGAGATTCGCTTTGGCGCCGTCGAACACATGACGTCGGAACTCGCCACGGGCAAACTCGACGCAGTGGCGATCGCGAGCGGGTTCCCGATCCAGCCGCTCGCCGAACTCGACGTCACCCAGCCTATCGACTTGATACAGCTCACCCCCGAGCAGAATGCCGAAATCAGAAAGCAGCTCCCGGAACTCACGGCCTCTACGATCCCGGCGGGAACCTATCGATCGCTGCTCCAGGACTACTCGATCATCGGCCTTTACAACTTTGCGATCGCACACAAGGATTTGGCAGATGACCTCGTCTTTAAGATCGTAAAAGAAGTGTTCGAGAATCGCGACGAGCTGGTGAAGTCTCAGTCGCTGGCGAAAGAGACAATTCCGGCCAACATCGGCCGCAACACAATGCTCCCGCTGCACCCAGGGGCCGTTCGCTTTTATCGAGAGGCTGGCGTCCCGCTTCCGCCGGGCGTCGCCGTAGGCAATTGACGCGTGTTGGAACCGCACAAACTATGACCGCTCACCACGCAATCCGTCACCGATAAGGTCGAGATCATGATGCGTCGCAGAAAAGCTGGAAGAACAATGATCAGAATGTTCGGTGCTGCGTGTGCACTTATCACCGGAATCATTCTTGTCGGCATGGCAGCCGTCGAGCATGCCTCCAGTGCCGAGCCGATCATCATCGGAACGGCATCGCCGGGCGGACCTTATTTGCCCTACGGTCAAGGCCTCGCCCGCATTTTGTCCCGCGAATTGGGTCAAGAAGTCACGGCACAGTCAACTCAGGGCCCGGCGCAGAATATCGTCCTCGTTGAAAAGAAGCAGGCAATGCTCGCCTTCACTACCACGGGCGTCGGTTTGCAGGCGTGGAACGGGACCGATTGGACCAAGGGTACCCGCTATCGCTCGATGCGCGTGATCTTCCCGATGTACGACACCGCGTTTCAGTTTGTCGCCGCGAAACGTCTGCGCCTCAACTGGCTGGATGATCTGGCGGGCTTGCGTATCGGCGCCGGTCCGCGCGCCGGAACCGGCGGGACCTATTTGCCGATGATCTTGAAGGCGCTCGATATCAAGGCCTCGCTCCGCTTTGGCGCGATGGAAAGCATGACAGCGCAACTAAAATCGGGCGAGCTGGATGGGATCGTCTTTGGCACCGGTTTTCCTACCCCGGCGCTGACCGAGTTGGCCACAACGTATCCGGTTGATTTCATCCGGCCCTCCCCTGACCAGCTCGTCACAATCCGCAAAGAGCTGCCGGAACTGTCACCGTCCACGGTTCCGGGCGGAACCTATGCTTCCCTGGCGCAGGACTATCAGACGATCGGGCTGTTCAATTTTGCCGTCGCGCACAAGGACCTGCCCGATGACCTCGTCTACAAAATCGTGAAAGCCGTCTTCGATAATCGTGAGGAGCTGGTGAAAGCCCAATCATCCGCCAAGGAGACCGTGCCCGCGAACATCGGCCGTGACACGATTCTTCCGCTGCATCCGGGAGCGGAGCGCTACTATCGTGAAATCGGGATCCCGATCCCGGCCGTGCAAACCCAGTGAGCGGTGTCGGTCCTCAGCGGATGATTCCCACCTCGCGATAGTAACGCTCGGCGCCTGGATGTAGCGGCAGCGGCGTTCCGACCATGGCATCCTTGAGCGTGATCCCGCTCGCCGCCGGATGCGTCTGCACGAGTTGGGTCAGGTTGTTGAAAATAGCTCGTGTCATGGCATAGACAATGTCCGCGCTCACGCCCACGCGCGTGATGAGGAAGTTGACGATCGCCGCAGTCTCAACGTCCGTGGTCTGACCTTCATAAGTGCGCGCGGGAATGACCGAAGGAACCATCGCCGGGTTATTGATCTTGGTGACAACTTCTTTGGGGATTTCCAGGAGCCTGATCGGCAGCGACGTTCCCAGTTGCCGTATCGAATCGACCCCGAGCCCGGCCGATTGCAGGGTCGCGTCCAGTTCGCCTTTTTCGATCAATTTCGCCGATTGCCCGAAGGGCAGATAATCGGTGCGGGAGAAATCGCCATAGGAGAGGCCCGCGGCGGTGAAGATCGCGCGCGCATTGAGCTCGCTGCCGGACTGTTTCGGCCCTACCGAGACACGTCTTCCCTTCAGATCGGCGATGGCCTTGATTCCGGACTTCTCGCTCACGACGAGCTGGACATAGTTGCGATAGATGGCCGCGATGCCGCGCAGTTTGCTGAGCGGCGTGCGAAATCCCGCTTCCGCGTCGCCCTTCCACGCTGCCGCCAGGGCGTCGCCAAGGACGAACGCGAGCTCGCCGTCTCCGTCCTCCATAAGCTTAAGATTTTCCACCGAACCTTGCGTGACCTGAACATTTGTCCGCGCACCCGGTATCGTCTTCAGGAAGATCGCCGAAACGGCATTGCCAAGGGGATAATAGACACCGCTAGTGCTGCCGGTGAGGATGACGATCGACGGCTGCGCTGCAACTGAGGAAACGAGCCCCGCTGCGATGACGATTGCAAGTGCAAGCACTCTCATGGCGTCACCCGGTCTCACTGACGCTGCCGCCGAAAAAGGGCTGTTTCGGGAAGATACTAGCTCGGGCCGGACTTGGAAAGGCGCGCCGAGGGCGTAGGCCCGCGGGAGATCATTGTATCAGAATTAAGCGATCTCTTGATTTGCGGCGGTAATGCTGCTCGGAGGGGCGCAGCAACGGGATGGCCGCTCACGGCCCTGACCTGCTGGTTCCAACCGCCCCAGCGACAAAGCGCCTCGCCATGAGGCTTGTCCGGATGCCGCCGCAACGGCAATCTGCCCTCAACGCGCCAACACAAAATCCTGGGAGGAATTGCATCATGAAAGCCCAGCAAACGCATCGCAGCATCGGCCGCTGGTACGTGTTGGGGCTGATCGGGCTGATGTATCTGATCACCTATCTCGATCGGGTCAACATCTCGACCGCGGCGCCCGTTATCAGCCAGGAGTACGGTTTCGATAAAGTTGCCATGGGCATCATCTTCAGTGCGTTTGTGTGGGCGTATGCGCTGTTTCAGGTTCCCGGCGGCTGGCTCAGCGACCGCTTCGGCGCGCGGCCAGTTTTGGCGACCATCGTCGCATACTGGTCGGTCATGACCGCAGCCACCGCAGCAGCGAGCAGCGTGGTCTCGTTTGTGGTTGTTCGCTTCCTCTTCGGCATCGGCGAAGCCGGCGCATTTCCGGGAGCCACGCGCGCGATGCAGCTGTGGTATCCGCGCGAGGAGCGCGGCTTCGTCCAGGGAATCACCCACAGCGCCAGCAGGCTCGGCGCGGCGATCGCACCGCCGATCGTGGTGCTGATCATGACCACGCTCGGCTGGCGCTGGGTGTTCTATATCTGCGGCATGGTCGGGATTGTCTGGTCGGTGTGGTGGTACTTGAGCTACCGAAACTTGCCGGAAGAGCACCGGCTGGTGAATCGCGGGGAGTTGGAGCACATCCGCGGGCTCGACGAAGCCGGCAACATCAAGCAACCCGCGATCGAGCAGCGAGCGAGCGTCCCGTGGGGAACTGTGCTCCGATCTCCCAACATGTGGGCGATCATGTGCGCCTATTTCACCTACGTCTATTGCCTCTGGATCTTTCTCAGCTGGCTGCCCTCGTATCTGGTGGAGTTCCGGCACTTCACGCTGCTCAAGGTCGGCTTGTTTGCTTCGCTACCGCTTTGGGCCGGCGTCATCGGCGATACCGTCGGCGGCTTGGCGACCGATTGGCTGCTGAAAAAAACCGGAAATACCAAGCTGGCGCGGCGCGCCGTGGCCATCACCGGTCTCTTGGGCTGCGCTGTGTTCATCGTCCCGGCGGCGCTGACCGGGGATCCCTACACCGCCGTCTATTGCCTGACCGGCGCCATGTTCTTCTTGGAATGCACTATCGGCCCTTCCTGGGCGGTGCCGATGGACGCGGGCGGGAAATATTCCGGAACCGTCTCGGGGATGATGAACATGGCCGGGAATATTGGCGGCGCACTGTCGCCGCTGGTGTTCGGCGTTTTGGTTCAGTACGGCTCCTGGCAGGCACCGTTCATCATTGCGGCCGGCCTGCTGGTCGCGGGCTCCGGGGTGTGGGCGTTTTGGCTGGATCCGGATCGCTCCGTGGTCGAGAGAGGCGAACCAGTAGCGGCGAGCGTCGGTGTGCCTGTTCGGCAGACCGGCGTGTCGTGAACGCCAGCTTGCCGGCTACGGCCTCGTTGGCCGAGCCAACTCACGTGCGGGATGGTGCACTTGGTCCCAATGCACGTATACTGACGCGAAATCTGATACGATGTGCGTCTGTCCAGCGCCGTCGCCTATAACACCGACAACAGGCGACTGAAGGGAGGATAACATGACCATCAATCGACGCCGTGTGCTTGCCGGTACCCTCGCCGCGCCCGCAATCGTCGCCGCGACGCGACTGGGCTCGGCCGCGCCCGCCCAGACCCTGAAAATCTCCCACCAATTTCCCGGCGGCACGATCGACGAAGGCGATTTCCGCGATCGCATGTGCCGCAGGTTCGCGGCCGAGCTGGAGAAGCGCACCGGTGGCGCAATCGCAGCGCAGGTCTATCCCAATTCATCGCTGATGAAGACCGTCGCGCAGTTCGCCGCGTTGCGCCGAGGCGTGCTCGATCTCAGCCTCTATCCGATCTCTTACGCCGGCGGCGAATTTGCCGAGCTCAACATCGGGTTGATGCCGGGACTGGTGAGCTCCTACAAGCAGGGGGCGGCGTGGAAGGAAGCGCCGGTCGGCCAGAAATTCAGCCAGTTCCTCGCTAGCAAAGGCGTCATCATCCTTTCGTGGATCTGGCAGGCAGGCGGCGTGGCCAGCCGCGCCACGCCGATCGTCAATCCGGCCGACGTCAAAGGCCTCAAAGTCCGCGGCGGCAGCCGCGAGATGGACATGGTCCTGCAGGCGGCGGGAGCGACCACGCTGACGACGCCATCGAACGAGCTCTACGCCGCGATGCAGACTGGCGCCTGCGATGCCGCCATTACGTCCTCCACGAGCCTGATCTCGTTCCGGCTCGAAGAGCTCGCCAAGAGTCTGACCACCGGGCGCGGGAAGTCCTACTGGTTCATGCTCGAGCCGCTGATCATGTCGAAGCAGGTCTTCGACGGGCTGGCGAAGAACCAGCAGGAGATCATCATAGCGCTCGGCCGCGAAATGGAGCAGTTCGGCACGACCGAGGCCATGGCCGACGACCAGAAGGTCGCCGAGGTCTACTCCAAGAAAGGTGCCAAGGTATTCGATCTCGACGAAGCGACCGTCGACAAATGGCGGGCCATCGCGCGCGACACCGCATGGAAGGACTACGCGCAGAAGACCCCGCTATCGGCCGAACTCCTCAAGCTTGCCGAGAACATCCAGATCTCCTGACGCGGCAGGGCATTCGGAATGGCTCACGGCCTCGACCTGGTCGAGACCGGGCAGGCAGCGGCGCCACCACCGGGACGCGCCGCTGATCGCGTTCTCGCGGTCATCAACGACATCGTGGTGAAGGCATCGTCGGTCGCGCTGGTCGCGGCCGGCTTCGTTCTCACCTACAGCGTGATCGTCCGCTACTTCCTGAAAATTTCCACCGACTGGCAGGACGAGATGTCGGTGTTTCTGATTGTCGGCGCCGTATTCATGTCGTCGGCGGCGGTGCAGGCTTTGCGCGGTCACGTGGCGATCGAGGCAATCGTCGGCCTGCTGCCGCCACGGGTGAACATGATCCGGCAGATCCTGGTCGACGTCGCGAGTTTTGCGTTCTGCGCCTTCTTCGCCTGGAAATCCTGGACTCTGCTGCTCGAAGCCGTGGAGGAGGGCTATCACTCCGGCTCCACCTGGGGGCCGCCGTTGTGGATTCCCTATTCACTCATGACGGCGGGAATGGCGCTGCTCTCCGTTCAGATCCTGCTCCAGGTGATGCACGAGCTGCGACGGCGGAATCGCCCGCAATGAGCATCTTGTCGATCGGGCTGCTCTACGGCGGCGCGACCCTGCTCGTGATGTTCATTGGAATGCCGATCGCGTTCGCGCTGGGCGCGGTCGCGACGGTGTTCATGATCGTGTTCATGCCGAGGGGCTCGGTCGATACCATTACCCAGAACGTCTACGAGGAGATGGCATCGATCACGCTGCTTTCGATTCCCCTTTTCATCTTGAAAGGGGCGGCGATCGGGCGCTCGCCGGCGGGCAAGGACCTCTACGGCGCGCTGCACGCGTGGATGCATTGGATCCCGGGCGGGCTGGGTATCGCCAACGTGTTCGCCTGCGCATTGTTCGCGGCGATGGCGGGTTCTTCGCCGGCGACCTGCTCGGCGATCGGCTCCGCCGGCATCCCGGAGATGCGCAAGCATGGTTACTCCGGCGCGTTTGCGTCCGGCATCATCGCGGCCGGCGGGACGCTCGGAATCCTGCTACCCCCGTCGATCACCATGATTCTCTATGCGGTCGCCGCCGAGCAATCGCTCGGCCGGCTTTTCCTCGCCGCGATCGGACCGGCGCTTCTGCTGGTGACCTTGTTCGCCGGCTACGCCATGTGGAGGTTTCGGCGCGAATACGCGCTGGCCAAGGCGGAATATTACCGCAGCGGCACCGACTCCGAGCTGCTGCGGGTCGATACCCGCACCGTGTATGACAAGTTCGCGTTGCTGCCTCGGGTGCTGCCGTTCGTCATCCTGCTCACCGGCGTGATGGTCGCGCTCTACGGCGGCTACGCCACGCCTTCCGAGACGGCAGGGCTTGGCGCGGTTCTCGCGCTTTTGCTCATTGCACTGGTCTACAGCGTGTGGACGCCGCACGACCTCCAGCCCATTCTGGTCGCGACACTGCGTGAATCGACCATGCTGATGCTGATCATCGGCATGTCGCTGCTTTATTCCTATGTGATGAGCTATCTGCACATCAGCCAATCGACCGCCCAGTGGATCGTGTCGCTAGAGCTGTCGCGCTGGGTACTGCTCGCGGCGATCCTGCTCATGGTCGTCGTGCTCGGCTTTTTCCTGCCGCCGGTTTCAATCATCCTGATGACGGCGCCGATCATCCTGCCGCCGCTCAAGGCGGCGGGCTTCGACCTCGTCTGGTTCGGCGTGATCATGACCATCGTGATGGAGATGGGGCTGATCCACCCGCCCGTGGGGCTCAATCTGTTCGTGATCAAGAACATCGCGCCGGATATTCCTTTGCGCGATGTGGTCTGGGGTGTCATGCCGTTCGTCGCCCTCATGGTCCTTGCAGTCCTGATCCTGTGCCTCTTCCCCGAGATCGCGACCTGGTTCGCCGACGCGGTAATGGGAGCGAGATGATGCGTCTGTGGTCGATCGCGCTGGTCTTGCTGGCACTGCCCGGCGCCGCCGCCGCCCAGCCCGGCGACAGCGCTTGGCTCGAGCGGCCGATCCGTTTGGTGGTGCCATTCCCCGCGGGCGCCAGCACCGATGTAGTCGCGCGGATCATCGCGCAAAAGCTCGGGCAGCGGCTCGGCCAGCAGATCGTGATCGAGAACCGCGCCGGGGCAAGTGGCAATATCGGCGTCGATACCGTCGCCAAGGCGGCGCCCGACGGCAGCACGATCGGCATTGCCACCGCCAGCACCCAGGCCGTTGCCGCAAGCCTCAGCGCGCACTTGCCCTACGACCCGATCAGGGATTTTGCGCCGATCGCGATGCTGGGCAGCCAGCCCTACGTGCTCGTTCTCTATCCGGGCCTGCCCGCGAAAAATCTGGCCGAGCTCATTGCGCTCGCCAAGGCAAAGCACGGCGCGCTCAACTACGGCTCGGCCGGCGTGGCCAGCCTCGCCCATCTGGCCACCGCTTTGTTTGCCAGCATGGCGGGCGTGTCGATCAACCACGTGCCGTACAAGAGCTCCTCGCAATCCATGACCGACATGATAACCGGCCGCCTCGACATGCAGTTCGCCACCATTGCGCCGTCGCTTCCCAACATCCGCGCCGGCCAGCTGCGCGCGCTGGCGACCACCGGCAAAGCGCGCGCCAGCGTCTTGCCGGAGGTGCCGACCGTCGCCGAGAGCGGGATCGCCGGTTACGAAGCGGCCTTGTGGGCTTCCCTGGTCGCGCCGGCCGGCACTCCGCCCGCGATCATCCCGCGGCTCAATCGCGCGGTGAACGACATTCTCGCTTCCGCCGAAGCCAAGGAGGCGCTGATCGCGCAGGGCATGGAGCCGGAGCCGGGGCCGCCCGAGGCGGTGACCCAGCGCATCCGCAGCGACACCGAGAAATGGCGCGCGGTTGTCGCGAAAGCCGGCATCAGGGCGGAGTGAACTAGGTGCGCTAGGCGCCCTCAACTCACCGCGAGCGGCGCCAGCGCGTCGATATCGGTGACGACGTCGATGATCACTGGCCGGTTCGCCTTGAGCGCGTGCTCCAGCGCCGGCGCGATTTCCACCGGCCGCTCGACGCGAATGCCAAGCGCACCCATGTCCTCGGCGATGCGCGCGAAGTTGACCTTGCTGAAGGTCCACAACTCGCGCGCCTGCTCGGTCTGCGTGCCGCCGTAGACGCGATCGAAGCCGCGCTTGGACTGGTTGCCGCTCGCATTGTTATTGACGACGGTGACCGCGTTGATGCGCCAGCGCGCCGCGGTTTCGATCTCGGCGATGTGATACCAGAGGCCGGCGTCGCCGGTGAACGTCACGACCGGCCGCTCCGGGCACGCGCATTTAGCGCCAAGGCCGGCGGGAAACGCCCAGCCGAGATGGCCGGCGCTGCGCATGTAGCTTTGCCTGGGGCTCGTGAGATCGTACATGCCGCCCATCCACATGCCGGCATGTCCGGTGTCGACCGCGACGATGGCGTTTTCCGGCACATGCTTGCTGAGCTCGGCGCAGATGCGCTCGGGCCGGATCGGCACGGCGTCGGAGGTCAGCGCGGATCGATACTTCGCCACCCATTCCTGACGAATCTTGTTCACCTCCTCGACCCAGCCCTTGCGCTTGCCGGCGCTCGCGCGATCGGCGGCGCCGAGCATACGCGCGAGCGTTACCTTGGCGTCGCCGTTGATGCCGACGACGAGCGGATAGTTGCGACCGATCGCCTCGGCATCGATGTCGATCTGGATCGCCGGCGTGCCGATCTTCGGCACTGCCCAGAAGTGGGTTGTCATCCCACCAGTCTCGGTGCCGATGAAGCAGACGAGATCGGCTAAGCCCACCACGCGGTTGGCGCTCTCGCGCGAATAGCTGCCGACCACGCCCACTGCGATCGGATGATCGCCCGGGATCGCATCCTTGCCGTTGAGCGACGTCGCGACCGGAATTTGCAACGCCTCGGCCAAGGCGATGAGCTCCGGCGCGGCACCGGAAGCGCGCACGCCGCCGCCGGCGACGATCACCGGACGCGCCGCTTTCTCCAGGTGCTCGAGCGCGGTGCGCACGCTCGCTTCGTCCGGCGCCGGGCGAAACGGCGGCAGCTGCGCGAACTGGGACTCGCACAGAGGCTCCATCTCCGCCTCCTCGGCATCGATCTGCCCCTCGTTGCCGCGGAACTGAAGATGCACGGGGCCCGGCGTGCCCGAGGTCGCCACCCGAAACGCCTGGCGCACCATGTCGGGAAAGCGCGCGACCTCGTCGATCGTGGCATTGAACTTGGTCACCGGCTCGAACGCCGGCACGTCGTCGATCTCCTGATAGACCTTGCGGAATTTGGTCTTCGGGTCGCGCCCGCCGGTCATGGCGATCACCGGCGAATGGGCGAGCCAGGCGTCGCGCAATCCGGCGGCGAGATTGAGCGCGCCGATCACCTGCGCCGCGCAGATGCCGGGCTTGCCCGAGGCGCGCGCGTAGCCGTCGGCCATGTAGGCGGCCGCCTTCTCCCCGTGCACGTGCAGCCGCTTGATTTTCGTGCGGGTTTCCATGACGGCAAAGGTCTTGCGCAGCACCGCCGGCACGTGAAACACGTGCGTGACGCCGTAACCCTCCAGCATGTCGGCGAGGCATTCCGCCCCGCTCATTCTTCGGTTGTGCCCGAGCATTGTACCTATCTCGATTCCGGAGGTCGTCATGGCCGGCTTTATGCCGGCCATCCACGTCTTTAGACGCGCCAAGACAAGACGTGGATGGCACGCAACTCGGGCCTGCCCGAGTTGCGCATACAAGAAGCGCCGCAAGTCGGGTAGACCCGACTTGCGGTGACAAGCCCGGCCATGACGGATGACAGACCGCGCCTGCTCACTTTATCGCCAGCGGATTGGTCGGCGAGCCGACCGCCCCGGTGATCGGGATCGCCGGCGCCACGAACATGAACTCGTAGACCTGGTCCTGCGCGCAGTCCTCGGCGAGCTCCTTCACATAAAAGATCTCCCCCATGGTCATGCCCATGATCGGAATGGTGATCCAGTGCCAGGGCTGGTTGATGCCGCCCTCGGTGTTGTTGGGACGCACCTCGCAGCCCCAGGTGTCGCTGGCGAGCGCGGCAAGCTCTGTGCGCGCCACCCATTCCAGCGTCTCGAAGGCGAAGCCCGGCGCATCGCCGCCCGGATACCCGTCCCAGCTGCCCGCCTTGAGGCACCGTTCCATCTGGCCGGTGCGCACGACGACGTAATCGCCGCGTTGCACCGTGACGCCCTGCGCCTCGGCCGCGTTGTTGAGATCCTCGCAGGTAATGCCATAGCCGTCCTCGAGCGGCTCCTTGCCTAACGCGCGCGCCACGTCGAGAAACACGCCGCGGCCGACCATCTTGTTCTTGGTCTTCTCGATGCCGCACTTTTGCGCACCGGCCGACGTCACCTCGCGGCAGTCGTAGCCGTTCCACATGGAGTTCTCATAGAAGACGTGGCCGAGCCCATCCCATTGCGTGCCGCACTGCAGCGGCATGGTCACCATGTCGTCGGCGGCACGGATGCCGCGCTTGTCGAGCACGCCGGAATAGGCATCGGTGCCGGTGCGGATCATGGTGTGGATGGGATTGGTGCGCCCCATGGCCGGATAGTTGCTTTTCGCGCCCTGCGGGCCGGTGTTGTCGAAATTGAGTGCCAATGAGATCACCTTGCCTTTGCGCACGAGGCGCGCAGCCGCGACGATGTCGGCGGGCGAGGTGTAATTGAGCGTGCCGATCTCGTCGTTCGGCCCCCACTTTCCCCAGTTCTTGTATTTCTCAGCCGCCTCGCGGAGATCCTGGCGCGTCACTTTATGCATGGTATGTCCTTCGGTTCGGATATGGCTGGGGCAAACTTACGCAAGCTCGGGCCCCGATTGGAGTTTACTGCTGCGCGGGCAGCGGCGAAGATAGCACGCTCGGCCGATCGTCGAGCCGAACCAAACGGACGAATGAGAACAACAACCGGCGAGGGAAGGCAACGAAGGAGGACCGGCATTGACAAGGATCATCCACATCGTAGCGCTCGGAGCGGGGCTCGTCATTGCGGGCTCGGCTTTCGCCCAGCAATACCCCAGTAAGCCGGTCAAGGTCATCGTGCCGTTTCCGCCCGCCGGTGTCACCGACATCGTCGGGCGGTTGGTGGCACAGAAGCTGTCAGAAAAGCTCGGCCAGCAATTCTACATCGAGAACATCAGCGGTGCCGGCGGCAATCTCGGCATGGCACAAGTCGCGCATTCTCCCGGCGACGGCTACACCATCCTGTTTGCCTCTTCGAGCATCGTGGTGAACCCGACGCTCTACAGCAAGGTCCCCTTCGATATCGACAAAGATTTCATCCCGGTTACCAAAGCCGGTGCAACGCCCAATTCTTGGCAGGTCAATCCGAATTTTCCGGCATCGACGATGACCGACCTGATCGACATAATCAGGAAGGAACCCGGCAAGTACAGCGTTGCCTCGCCTGGGACCGGCACCACGCCGTCGCTTTCGATCGAGATGCTGAGACAGGCGCTTGGGCTGAATTTCGTCGTGGTGCCATTCTCCGGCGGCGGCCCGATGGTGCAATCGCTGCTCGGCGGCCACACCCCGATTGCATGCAGTGCCATCGCCAACGCCATGGCGCTGATCAACGAGCAGAAAATGCGCGTGCTCGCGATCACCGCCAACAAACGCGTCGAGTTCGCGCCCGAGATTCCGACGCTCGACGAACTGGGCATTAGGAACCAGGAGGCCGAGACCATGACCGGTGTGTTCGTGCCGGCGGGCACGCCGAACGCAATCACCGAACTGCTTCAGAAGGAAATTGCCACGGTGGTGACCACGCCCGAGATCAAAGCGCGGCTCTTGGAGCTTGGCGTAGTACCGGGCGGCGAGAGTTCGGCCGAGTTCGCAGGCTATGTAAAGGCCGAAGTGGCAAAATGGAGGAGGGTCATCACCGAGGCGAAAATCGCGCCAATCGGCGGCTGACGGCCGGCAGGCCGTAACGCCTAACAAGGAGTACGATGGTGATTGCAAACATCCGCCGCCTCGCCTGCCTCGCTGCGCTGGCGGCACTCTCCACGCCCATCTCCGCCGATATCGGCTGCGCGCAGGCGTATCCGACCCGCAACATTCGGTTGATCGTGCCGTTCGCCGCCGGCGGTCCGACCGACGTGATCGCCCGGCTGGTTGCGCAGAAACTCGGCGAGAGCTGGGGCCATCAGATCGTTGTCGAGAATATTCCCGCTGCCGGCGGCAACACCGGCGTGGCGATGGCGGCGCGTTCGCCGGCCGACGGCTATACCGTGCTCGTCGTCAGCACTGGCTTCATGGTCAATCCGAGCATGTACACGAAAATCCCTTATGATCCGATCAAAGACTTTTCCCCGATCACATTGGTGGCCGCTTCGCCCAATGTCATCTCCGTGCACCCCGATTTCCCCGCCAAGACGCTCAAACAACTTGTCGATCTGGTGAAGGCCAATCCGGGCAAGTACAGCTTCGCGCAGCCCGCGACCGGCTCGACCCCGCATCTCGCCGGCGAATTGTTCAAGCAGCAATACCGGCTCGACCTCGTCACGGTGCCGTTCAACGGCGCGGCGCTGGCGGTCAATTCCACCATCGGCGGCCACACTCCCATCGCCTTCACGGCGTTGCCGCCCGCCATGTCCAATATCAAGGACGGCAAGCTGCGCGGGCTTGCCGTGCTCAGCAGCAAGCGCTCGCCGGCATTGCCCGACGTGCCGACCAACGGGGAAGCAGGCGTTCCCGATCTCGAGAGCGACACGCTCACCGGTATCGTCGCGCCAGCCGGAACGCCGAAGGAGATCATCGAGCGCTGGCGCAACGATATCGCCAAGATGGTGGCGACGCCGGAAATCACGCAGCGGCTGGAAACCTTGGGTTTTGCTCCCGTCGCCAATACGCCCGAGGAGTTCGGCGCGCGCATCAAGGTCGAGGTGGCGAGATGGGGCAAGGTTGTGCACGAGGCCAACATCCACGCAGACTGATGCCTAGTGCCGCGAACCCGAAGTTCGCACGATCGGGCGGCAAGGGTGTTTGCGAACTTCGGGCTCAAAAGCGGCACTAGAATCATAACGTTGCTAGTGTCCCTTTGATTCCGAAGTTCGCATCAGAGGGTGCCGCAAGGGTTTGCGAACTTCGGAATCGGGACACTAGCCGATATTGGGAGATAGCGATGTTGATCCGCGCCGCGTCCGGTCTGCTTGTGATCGCAGCCTCTGTTGCGATCGATGTTCGCTCGAGCACGGCCGAAACCTATCGCCCCTGGTGCGTGGAATATTCCGGCCGTGACGGTGCGCGCACCTGCATCTTCAGCTCGTTCGAACAATGCATGATGACGGCCACGCCCGGGACCGGCGGCCAGTGCGTGCAGAACCCGTGGTATCTGCAGTACGGAGAACACGGCGAGCGGCGAGGCGGCGACGCCCGGCTGCGCCCCCGGCGGCAATGATTCTCGTCACGTCGAGCCGATGTGCGGACCGGTGGAGAAGCCGCGCCGCCATGACGCTCGGCTGTGCGATCGCGCTGACTATCGCCGGCGGCACGCTTGCGCAGGATACAAGCTCATCATATCCCAATCGTCCCGTCCGCCTGGTTGCACCGTTTGCGCCGGGCGGTCCGGTCGACGCGGTCGCCCGCGTGCTCGCGCCAAAACTGTCGGATCGCCTCGGCCAACAGTTCTACGTGGAGAACCATCCCGGCGGCAGCGGCAACATCGGCACGGCGCTGGTCGCGAAGGCCGCGCCGGACGGCTACACGATTCTGGTCATCAGCAGCAGCTTGGTGGTCAATCCCAGCCTGTTCGCCAAGCTCGGCTTCGACACGTTCGCCGATCTTGCCCCGGTCTCGCTGATCGGCGTGTCGCCGCAGGTGCTGCTGGTGAACCCTTCGGTTCCGGCGAAAACGCTCGCCGAGCTCGTCGCCTTGGTCAAAGCGAGTCCGGGCCAATTTAGCTATGCGCATGCCGGGCTCGGCACGCCCGGCTATCTCGCCGGCGAAATGCTCAAGCAGGCGTTCGGCCTCGATATGGTCGCCGTCTCGTTCAACGGCGGCGGCCCCGCCATCACTGCGACCATCGGTGGCCATACCCCGATCCTCTACACCTCGATCTCCACCGCCGCCGCGCACATCAGGCAAGGCTCGGTGCGCGCGCTCGCGGTCACCAGTGCGCAACGCTCATCGGCACTGCCGGAGGTTCCGACTCTGGCGGAGGCGGGCGCGCCCGATCAGGAATCGGAAATCATCCTCGGCATGCTCGTGCCGGCTGGGACGGCGGCGCCGATCATCGATCGCCTGCATCACGAGATCGTCAACATTGTCGCGACGCCGGAGGTGCGCGAGCGGCTGACCGCGCTCGGATTTGAGCTGATTGCGAACTCACCCGGCCAATTCGCGGAACGGATCAAGCAGGAGATCGACAAATGGGCCAAGGTCATTGAGGCGGCCGGCATCAAGGCACAATGATCGAGAGGTGACGAAGGAACAAAATAGCCTTGAAAATTTTGTGATTACGTCGTCAGCCCCGTTCGTTGCCGTTCCGCGATGATTTCTGTGCGTAGCCTTCTCGCGCTGTGTTTCGCGGCAATGTTCGTCGGCACGATATCGGCCGCCAACGCTGCGGTGCTCATCACGATCGACAAATCGACGCAGCACATGACCGTCGCGGTCGATGGAACCGTGCGCTGGACCTGGCCGGTATCGACGGGCAGCCGGCGCTATGACACGCCGAACGGCAACTATTCCGCGTTCCGCATGGAGAAGGACCACTTCTCGAAGGAGTGGGACGACGTTCCGATGCCGCACTCCATCTTCTTCACGAAGCGCGGGCACGCCATTCACGGCAGCTACCACACGCACCTGGGCCACCCGGTCTCGCGCGGTTGCGTGCGGCTCAGCCCCGGCAATGCGGCGAAGCTTTATGCGCTGATCGAGCGCGAGGGCCTGAGCAACACCACCGTGGACGTCACCGGCTCTCTATCGAGAGGCCGTGAGCGGCGCCATGAGTCCCATGCCGGAGCCGTTCCCGAGTAGGCGCGATAGCTCCGTCAGCGTGATGTCAAGAAGCAAACAGAGCAGAAAATGCGGAGATCGATCGTACTCGCGGGTCTGATCGTGTTGACAATTTGTCCCGAGCAAGCGCTGGCGCTGGCAAATCCCGCCTCGGTCTTTTGCGCTCACAGCGGCGGCAAGAGCGAGATCCGCAACGGGCCGAACGGCCAATACGGCGTTTGTCGACTGCCGGACGGACGCGTCGTCGACGAGTGGAGCTACTACCGCCGGATGCGCGGAAGGGCCGGTCGCGGGCAGTGACAGCGATCCGGCCTGGCGCCGGACGCTGATTACGTGCCGCCGCCGCGACTACGAAGGCACAGCGATCGGCGCTCGAAAGAACAGGCAATGAGCATGGACATCACGCGCCGAAGACGGCAAGACCAGACGCCAAAGGCGTGTCCAGCTCAGAACACATCGATCGTCGCGAAGCGCGGCTCCTCTGTGATGCAATCCCAAAGGTAAACTGCCAGGCCGATATCGCCGGTCCAGAGGGAGTACCGCCCACGGCCGACGGCGATTTGAGTGCCGCGATATTGGACCATGGCTGTCATTGCGAATTTGCGAGCACGGTCGAGCCAAACGGGGTCCTTCGTGCGGCGGTAGAGCTTCAGGAATGCGTAGCCATTTCCGCCTGTGCCGTGGCAAATGTTCGAGCCTTTGGTCAGTGGCCCGGCGGCCCAGGCGAAGCGACCGCCACTTAAAAGAAGTTCGTCGAACTCAGGCGTCGCGAACGGCGCATCCGCAAACGTCGTCACTATTCCTGGCGCACCGTGACAGTGCTGACAAATGAATAGTCGCTTCTCACGCTTGCTTCTCGGGCCCCACGTCGTTCCGATTTCATACTTCCACGCATTCGCTTCAAGCGTCTTCGGCACAAATTCCGCCACGTACGCCTGCTGCGCCGGCGTCAACCAATTCCAGCCGCGCAACAACGGGATGACGTTGCCGGCGAAGCCATGAACCGGCCCGAGAAAGCGGTCACGCTGCCCGTAGAGATCCTGGGTCCAAAGTGGTCCTTGCGGCGTGTCTTCCAGTTCGGCCAATAGCCGATCCGCCTGTACTTCGAAGAGACCGCGCCATCGCGGTTCCTGTGTCATCTTTGACATATGGATCGCGGCGACCATCGACCCGGGCATGCCCCACATGAGTTCTCGAATTGGCAGTTCATTATTCGCTTCGGCACGCTTAAACACCAGATCGGCGAGGCTCGACGTAGGCGCGAGACGCATGGCAAGAAGCGCCGCACCCATGTCGCCACGAAGCAGAGAGCCATGCTTCTCGTAGTCGGCCGGCGAATTGGCTTCGTGGTCGATGACCGTCCGCTCAATGAGCTTCGGCAGCACAGGCCGAAAGTCATTAGCGATACGGGTCGCGCCCATTCGATGTAAGTAATCCAGTGCCCAGATGACACCGGCCGCGCCCTTGTAGAAACTGGGGTCGCCATCTCCTGCCCCGTCTTCACATGGGTGAGTCGGCCAGAAGGTGTCCGGATGGAACTGGGCGATCGCATCGGCCACAATTTCTTCGATCACAGTCCGGGCAGCCGATTCGTTCCAGGCGTCAGGTACAAGCGGACGATGGCGTCCGGGAGTAATCATGGCCCGGGGACTCCTGGAAACGGCATGGATCACGCGATCGAACTCAATTTAATCAGAGTCTCAAGAAACCGACAGCACCATGCGTCGCCACGTTGTAATTGGCACTTCTGCGACCTCCGGTGATCTCCGCTTTTGCGCCGCTGTCGGGGGACAAGCGGACATCAAGCGCGCCTAATCCAAGCGCCCCGATTTATGAGTACACGGCCTAGTCCAGCGGCGCCAATTCTTGACTCGTGATGGCCGGCCTACCCCAATGCGCGCTGCGCGGGCTGCGCCTGCGGCTTTGCCCGGCGCGCTTCGCGCGCGCATCGCTCGAGCGCCGCGAGGTCGAACGGCTTCTGCAGCACGACGAAGCCTTCCCGCACCGCATCCTGGGCGCTGCTGCTGTAGCCTGTGGTAAGCAGCACCGGCATTTCCGGATAGAGCCGCCGGATGGCATGCCCCAGCTCCAGCCCAGTCATCCCGCCCGGCATCAGAATGTCGGAAAAGACGAGGTCGATCCTGGGATCGTTGCCGAGCAGCTCCAGTGCTTCGCGCGCATTGGCCACCTGCTTGACGCTGTAGCCGAGCTGCTCGAAATAGGCGGCGGCAACTTCGGCGACTTCCGGATTGTCTTCGACCACCAGCGCGGTGCCGGCGCGCTGCGCCGCCGCCTCCGGGCCGGCCGGCGCAATCGAGGCGGCGGGCGTCTCGCGCGTGCGCGGAAGATAGAGCGTGATCACGGTGCCGCGTCCCAAGCTGCTGCTCACGGTTGCCGTGCCGCCGGACTGCTTGGCAAAGCCATACACTTGGCTCAGCCCCAGTCCGGTGCCCTTGCCGACCTCCTTGGTGGTGAAGAACGGCTCGAACACATGCGGCAGAATGTCGGGTGCGATGCCGGTGCCGGTGTCCGCCACGCGAATCGCAACAAACTCGCCGCGCAGCTCTTCCTCGTCCGCTCTGCCTTCGAGCAGTGCGGGCTTGACCGTGATGGTCAGTGAACCGCCCTTCGACATGGCGTCACGCGCGTTCACGGCGAGGTTGAGCAAGGCAAGTTCGAACTCGCTGGGATCGACCTTGACCGCGCAGGGTTGGTCGGAAACCAGGACCTCGATGCTGATGTCGCCGCGCAGCGAGCGACTGAGCATTTCCTTGAGCTCGGGAAGCCGCTCGGTCAAATCGATGACGGTCGGACTGAGCGTCTGGCGCCGGGAGAACGCCAGCAACTGACGCGTTAGGCTTTCGCCGCGCGCCGTCGCATTGGCGATCATGCCCAGCAGACGCTTCTGCTTTTCCCCGTTCAAATCGCGGCGCAGCCGGTCCACGCTGCCGCTTATGATCGTCAGGAGATTGTTGAAGTCGTGGGCGACGCCGCCGGTGAGTTGTCCGATCGCCTCGAGACGCTGGGCCTGGCGCAAGGCGAATTCGGCCGCCTCGCGCCGCTCCGCTTCGTCATGCAGCCGGCGCGTGCGCTGAAGCGCAAGCGCGATGATCACCAGTAGACAGACCGTCGCCGGCACACCATAGATCAAATGGCTTGCCATGGTTGCCAGCCAATCGGCGCGGATCGCGGATACGTCGATGCCGGCGACAACATAGACCGGAAAGCGTTCGAGCTTGCGATAGGCGATCCGCTGATCCGGCGCGTCGCTCGAAGAGCGGACGGTATGGATGCTCCGCTCCGAGCCTTGTGCGAGCATCCATCGCAAGTCAGTGTCGGATTTGGACGCAGGCCTGTCGCTGGGCGGGTCCGGGTAGCGCGCAAGGATCTTTCCATCCGCGCGTACCAGCGCGTAGAGGCTGCCGGTGCTGCGTCCGATCCTGTTGTAGAACTCGGCGAAGTAGCGCCGCTGGACCGCGACCGAAATGACGCCGGCGAACGAACCGTCGACCGAGGGACGCCGGCGCGAGAGGGTGAAGAACCTGTTCGAAATGGTCCCCGCCCAACGCGGCGCCAGGACTTCGCTGACCAGCGTGGCTTCGATGCCCGCCGCGTGCGCGCGGAAATAATCGCGATCCGCCACGCTCACTTCGCCGGGGATCGCGGCAAGCACGCTCGAAGCGATCGGCTTGCCCTGCCGGTCGACGACGAGGATCGCCTGAAACTGCGGCACCGCTTCGACGATTTGCTTGAGGCGGCCGTGCAGCTGCGGCTGGTGCGCCGCGATTGCCTCGTCCGGCATCCCGCGGATGACTTCCTCGACCTCGGCGATCGCGCGCTCTCCGGTCTGGAAGACCTTGAGCGCGTTTTCATGCATGATGTCGAGGGAGCGCTCGATCCGATCGTCGCCGACCCCCTGCTGGTAACGATAGTTCAGGACCGCGGCGACCAGGAACAGCAGGACCGGCAACACCACCGACGCCGCCATCATCAGCTGCAACAGTCGAACGGCTGATTCCCGTGCCGAGCGCATGGCGCATCATTTCATAGTTTGGTGACAGCGACGAACGCTATTTGCTCTGTCCGTATCGGAGCGAGAAAAACGGGCCGGCAATGCTCGGATTTCGTTTTTGGCGAAAATTTGTCGTTGGTTGCCAGCCGACAATTGCCGGCTGTGCGCGGTCCCCGTCCTTACCGCGACGGCGCCGCGTCAATTCGGGCAAGCCCGCAAAATTGCGGATGAAATTCGATCAAGCTAGGATCGCGTTCCCCTCCGGGAAAAGGCGACGCACGGCTGGCTCGGGGGGAAGGTAAAAAAACAAAGACGGTATCCAGGGAGGCCCGATGATTTTTTGGACAACGCTGCTCATCATTCACGGGCTATTGGCCGTCGCCCTGCTCGGGGCGATCACCCATCAAGCGGTGTCGGTCTGGTTGCCCGTGCGCGCCGCTGCCGGCAATTTCGTTGCGCGTTTTCGCGCTGTGCCGAGCCAGTCCTATGTCATCGCGATCATCGTGCTTTACCTGGTCACCTTCCTGCTGGGCGCCTGGATCTATACCCAATACCGGTTCACCGCGCGGCTCGCGCTCGAGCAACTGCGCTTCTTCAAGACCGTGGGCGTGTTCGAGATGAAGGAGCACTTGGCGACCATGGGCCTGATCGTGCTTCCGGCCTATTGGGCGCTGTGGCGACGGCCCTTGGTCGCGGAGTATGCGGGCGCGCGCAAACAGGTGACTCTGTTTCTCGCGGTGCTGGTCTGGGCCAATTTCCTGATCGGCCATATCGCCAACAATGCGCGCGGATTCGGCTCGTGATCGCATCGGCGAAGATTCCGGTGTTCGCCGTCACGTTCACGGTGGCCTTTGCCGCCATTTACGTGATCTGCGCCGAACTGAATCTGACGGTCCTTACTTATCATCCGGCAATCGGCGAGGTTGATTTCCTCTGGAAGCCTGAACGGCGCGGCCCGGCGATGTATTGGTATGGCTGGATGTTGACGTCGCTCGCAGCTTCGCTGCTCCTGGCATGGATCGCGACAATGCTGCCGGAGCAATGGCTGCAGCGGGCGATCGGGTTCGGATGCGCCGGCGCGGCGGCCTACGTCGTCATCTACACGCTCGCGCTCTTGGTCTACGATCAGGCCAGCGTCGAGCTCGAGTTCCTGAAATCGCGCCGGCTGTCGATCACAGCGGCCGTGGTGGTAGCGGCGGTGATCAGCCTGCTCGCGCCGGCCAGCTGGACGCAGCGGCTCTGGCCGGGCTGGGCGTGGGTGGTCCCGCTCGGCGCGCTTGCAGTGCTGGGCTACTATCTCAGCCCCTATTTCACGCGCTAGGATGGTCCACAGGCGCGGCGCGTGCGAAAGAGAAGCGCGGCAAGGAGGGCCCGATGGAATTCCTGGTTCGGCGTTTGGGAAGGATCGCAAGCGCGGTCGTTGCATTGACCTGCGCCCTTTCCATTGTCGCCTGGGCGGGCGGCGCCGGATTCGGCGATGACGACGACAACAGCGAAGAGGAAGGGCCTTCCTATTTCGGATTCGTGCGCGACACGAGCGGCGCCACCATTCCCGACGCCAAGGTGACCGTCGGCGTGAAGAACCGCGGCGGCGTGGTCACCCGCACCGACCTGCTTGGCACCTACAAAGTTCCTGGTTTCGGCAAGGACGTCGATCCAAAGGACGTCGAGGTCGCCTGCGACAAGCAAGGCTACAAGCAGCTGCGCGTCGTTCGCCGTTCGACGCCGAGCAACGATCCGAAGATACCGATCGAGACCGAGTGCACGCTGCAGCGCATCTAGTGTCCCGATTCCGAAGTTCGCACGCGCTTGCGGCAGTCTCGAATGCGAACTTCGGAATCAAAGGGACACTAGCAACTTTATGATTCTAGTGCCGCTTTTGAACCCGAAGTTCGCAAACATCCTTGCCGCCCGACCCGTGCGAACTTCGGGTTCGCGGGACTTAGGCCGACCCATGCGACCGGACGCCGAGCTTGCGCAGCGCTGGCGCAGCGCGCGGAGCAAATGACATGTGCCGGGTCGGGCTGCGCGTCAGGCGCTCGTGGCAACTGCTGCGCTGGAGCGCGCTCATTGCCCTCGCGTCCGCGCTTCCGGCAGCGGCACAAACTTCTGTCGACCTTCAGCTCGTGCTTGCAGTCGATGCCTCGGGCAGCGTCGATCAGTATCGTTTCGAGCTGCAGAAGCGCGGTTATGTCGCGGCATTCCGCCATGCGCGTGTGCTCAACGCGATCCGCTCCGGGGCGAACCAGTCGATCGCGGTCACCATGGTGCAATGGACCGGGCCCATGCTGCAGGTGCACGTGGTCGGATGGACGCGGATCGGCGATGAGGAGAGCGCGGGTGCGCTTGCCGCCGCGATCGAGCGTGTGCCGCGCCAGTTGTTCGGCGGCGGCACCTCGATCAGCGGCGCCATCGATTATGCAACCACCCTCTTCCCGAAAAGCCCGTTTCGCGGCGGCCGGCGCGTCATCGACGTCTCCGGCGACGGCTCCAACAACCGCGGACGCCCGGTGACCATGGCGCGCGACGAGGCCGTCGCCACCGGCATCGGCATCAACGGCCTGCCAATTCTGGCGCTCGAGCCCGATCTCGACCGCTATTATTACGACAGCGTGATCGGCGGCCCCGGGGCCTTCGTGGTCGCGGCGCAGAGCTACGAGACCTTTGCCGACGCCATTCTCAAGAAGCTGATCACCGAGATCGCCGCCAACGACCGGTAGGCGGACGTTCGGCAGCCGACGTATCACGCCGTCGGTACATTTGCCCGGATGGAACCGGGCGCGACACCGCGGGTTGTCTCAGCGAAAATTGCGAGTACACGGAGACGTGCGACGGCGCAGGTCATCACGCGGTGCCGGATTATTTGTTCATGGGAATGGACGGCGACCCAAAGGAATTCGAACGATCGTTTGGCCCGTTCGCGCGCAAATTCTGTCCGTTCTGCGCCTGCGAGCACCTCTGGTACAAAGAAGACGCGAAGTTCCTTAAGCCGAAGCGCGTGGTCGGGCAGCGGATTCAGCAGGCGAGCTGATCGCGGGCGTCGCTCTGCTTACTTTCCTCGGCATCGGGGGCGCGTTGCCAGCGCAGAGCGATCGCGCGGCTATCCGCATACCAACAGATCTTGAGAATGTAGAGGGTTGTCGTCTCGTCTTCGACTTGGAGGACCCTGATCACCGCGTTGCTCCCGCCCCGCTGCTGGCGGGCTGGCCGGCCTGCACGAGCCGGCGGATGCGCTCGACCAGATCGGCCGGACGGAACGCTTCCTTGACCAGCACGGATTGCACGCCGGAGTTCAATCGCTCGCGATCCTCGCGATCGAGGTCGCGGGCGGTGACGACGATGACCGGAATATCGCGCCAGTCGGCTTCCTCCTGCAGGGCGTCAACGACCTGAAAGCCATCCATCTCGGGCATCATCAGATCGAGCAGGATCACGTCCGGCTTGTCGTCCTGCAGCCGCGTCAGCGCTTCCCTTCCGTTCGCCGCCTCTCGCACCGACCATTGCCGGCCCTCAAGCCAGGCGCGCACGCGTTCGCGATGCACCGGATCGTCGTCCACCAGCAGCACGCGCGTCGGCGGCGCCGGGGCGCGATATCGCTGGACCAGCTGATGCAGCCGCTCGCGGTTGACCGGCTTCGTGAGATAGCCAGCCGCGCCCAGTGCGGCGCTCCGGCGCTGCTCGTCGAGGATCGTCACCATGATCACGGGGATTTCGGCAAGCTCGCTATCCTGCCGCAGCGCCGCCAGCACCGACCAGCCATCGAGATCGGGCATCATGACGTCGAGGGTGATCGCGATCGGCCGCAATTCCCGCGCGCGCTTCAATCCCTCGAGGCCTCCCGCCGCGGTGGCGACGGAGAATCCTTCCGCCTCGAGGTGATGGGCGACGAGATCGCGGGCCGTGGCGTCGTCGTCGATGACCAGGACGCAGTCGCCGCTCGGCCGACGATGACCGGCGGCGGCCCTGGTGGGAGCGTCGGAGCCGGCCGGCAGGCGCACCGTGAACACCGAGCCCTTGCCCGGCGCGCTCGTCACTGTGACATCACCGCCCATCATCCGGGCGAGCTTGCGGCTGATGGCGAGCCCCAGTCCGGTGCCCCCGTAGTGCCTGGCGGTGCTGGCATCGGCCTGGCTGAATTCCTCGAACAGCTTGGCCTGCTGTTCCGCAGTCATGCCGATGCCGGTGTCGGAGATCGCGAGCTCGATCCAGCTCTGGTTGTCAACCACCTTGCGGACTCGCAGCGCGACCTCGCCCTGTTTGGTGAACTTGCAGGCGTTGCTGAGCAGGTTGAGCAGAATCTGCCGCAGCCGCATCGGGTCGACTGTGAGCGTACCGAGGCTTGGCGCCGCTTCGACCACAAGCCGATTCTTATTCTGCTCGGCGAGCGGGCGCGTGGTGCCGACGACGTCGTCGATCAGCGGGCCGAGGCTCACGGATTCCAGGCTGAGCTCGAGCTTGCCGGCTTCGATCTTCGAGAGATCGAGCACCTGGTTTATCAGGCTGAGCAGATGGATGCCGGCGCCGTGCACACGGCGCAACGGCTCCAGCGCCTTCTCGGTGCCGAAACGCGCCGCGTTGGTGACCATCAGGTCGGTGAGCCCGATGATGGCATTGAGCGGGGTACGCAGCTCGTGGCTCATGGTGGCGAGGAATTGCGACTTGTGCTGGCTTGCCGATTCGAGCTGACGGCTCTTCTCCTGGATTTCGTCGAACAGCCGCACGTTCTCGATCGCGATCACCGCCTGGTCGGTGAACGTCGTCACCAGCTCGATCTCCTTGTCGGTAAACGGCTGCACCTCGGAGCGTGACAGCGACAGCACGCCGATCGGAGCGCCCTCGCGCATGAGCGGAACGCCGAGCACGGTGCGAAATCCACCGTGCTTCAGGGCTTCCGGCCAATCGTAATCCGGGTCGCACTGTACATCCGGGATATGGATGACCCTGCTCTCCAGCAAGGCGCGTCCGGCCACGGTCCTGCGTCCCGGCTGGACCGGCACATCCTTGACCAGCTCGGTAAATTCGCGCGTGAAACCATAGGCAACGGATCGAAAGAATGCCGTTCCCTGTTTGCGGGTGATCGTCCCCATGTCGGCGCCGCAAACCTTGCCCGCCGATTCCAGCAACGTCTGCAGCACGGTTTGCAGATCGAACGTGGAGCGGCTGATAACCTTGAGCACGTTGGCGGTTGCGGTCTGCTGCTCGAGCGATTCGTGCAGCTCGCGCGAGCGCGCCTGCTCCGCTTTGAACAGGCGCACATTCTCGATCGCAATCACCGCCTGGTCGGCGAAGGTCGATACCAGCTCGATCTGTTTGTCACTGAACGGGTCGACGATCGCCCGAGTGAGCACGAACACGCCGATCGGAACGCCCTCGCGCATCATTGGAATCGCCAGGTCGGTCCGGTAGTCGCCGAGCTCCTGGAATTTGCTCGCCTTGTAGCCCGGATCGGCCAGCACATCGTGAATGTGGACCGGCCGGCATTCCACCGCCGCGCGTCCAGTGACCGTTCCTGGTCCCGGCGCAATCGGATGCTGCTTTGCATATTCTTCGAACTCGCGGGAAAAGCCGAAATTCGCCGCGATCCCGTAAAGCCCGGCATCGTCGCGCAGATAGATGAATGCCTTGTCGGCCGCGCACAGGTGGGACGCGGTTTCGACCAGCGTGTCGAGAACGCTCTGCAGGTCGAAGGTCGAGCGGCTGATGACCTTGAACAGGTCGGCGGTGGCGGCCTGCTGCTGATAGGCTTCGTTCAGCTTGCGCCAGAGTGCGGTATTTTCTTGCTTGAGGCGCTTGCGGTCAACCGCCGCCGTTTGGCGCTTCCGCGCCGCTGAAGCCGTCCGCTTCGTTTTTCCGTTTTTCGCCATCAATTCGTGGCCTTCCGCAAGCCGCCCTCAGCTGCCAATTCCATGTCGAAGTTCCCCGCAACCTTGCGTCGTGTCACAAGGCCGTCCGGCCGGCGGAATACGCTGTTTTGCGGTTTTCCGGGGTGTACACCGTAACCATAACGTGTATCAACTCAAGATACGTCAATTTGGTTGCCCGCGGTCGAAGCCTCTCAATATCTCCCCCAAGACTTGGGGCCGAGCGCAATCGGCGAGTGGACGGGCGCGGGATAAACGACGAGTAAACTCTCTTCAGCTGCCCGTCTTCGCGGGCATTTATCCCGATTACGAAAAAAAGGGGAAAGGCCATGGCGGTAAACCCGGCATCCAAGCGCCAATCGCGTCAGACCGTCACGCCGCCGCCCTCCGGCACGAACTTCGACGTCATCGGCGGCGGCGGCGGCACGATCGGACTGTCCGCCGCCTACTACGCCTCGGCACGCGGGACGACCCAATAACATCGAGACGGTGTTCAATCCGAGTATATCAAAAGGGGGAAAACCGATGGCCAATAAGTCTGTCTCCGAAAAGTCTGTCTCCGAACTGCAGCGGCGCTGGGAGAGACTCCGCCCATCCCACGCAAACGTCGACGTCATTGTCATCGGCGCCGGCACGATCGGCCTTTCCGCCACCTACTATGCCGCCGCGCGTGGGCTCAAGACGGTGATGATCGAGCAGTTCGCCAGCATCGCCAACGATAAGGCGAGCTCCGGCGGCTTCTCGCGCATGTTTCGCATCATGTATGCGCCGGCCTACATGGCGCAGCTGGCCGAGGTCGCGCTCGCGATGTGGAAGGAGATCGAGACGGCGTCCGGGAACGAGATCCTGTGGACCCAGCCGCTGATCTTCTATGGGGTTTCCCAAAACGTCCTGGAGGGAAACATCGATGAGATGAAGAAGGTCCTCACCGGTCTCGGCGTTCCGTACACATGGTATCCAGACCCGAGCGGACTGTTGCGAGATTATCCCGCGTTCAACAAGACGACGATGCCGACGAACTACATCGGGCTGGCGCAGGCGAACTCCGCCGTCATCCGAGTTCCAGCGTCGATTGCCTCATTCGGCGAGCTGGCCCACGACGCAGGGGCGTATTTCATTATGAAGCAGCCGGCGACGATCACGGGGACCGCAGGGCCCTATCAGGTGACCTGTCGGGGCGCCACCTATACGGCGCCCCACCTCATTCTCTGTCCGGGGGCCTGGACCAACTCCCTGCTGCGCCCGTTCAATCAGGCCGAGGAAATCGACCAGAACGGATTCGGCGGTGCAGAATGCGCCCTCGACCCAACCCTGATCGTTGGAGAACGCCTCTCCGACGATGAAGACGCCGGCATTGAGGCCGGTCGCCATGTAGGTCGGCGTCCGGATATTCTGCATGACGGCGCCGATGTCATAGTGCGACGACCATCCGTGATAGCCGGCGCCAAACGGGTTTAGTCCCCAATTCAGGAACGACGTCTCCAACGGCGGGGGGACCTGGTTGCCATCGGGCGGCCATTTGGTGAAGTGCACCTTGGCGAGTTCCAGCCGCAGCATCCGCTCCATCTCGGCGGGCGCCTTGGCGGGTCCGAGCAACGGCTGGTAATCCTGGCTGAGCGGCACCTTGCGCCGCTCCTTCCCGGACAGCTGCATCTGCTGCCAGAAGGTGGTGAATTCCATGTCGTCGTAGGACGCGAGCAGACCGTAGACCGGCGGCGTCGCTGTCCCGTTGTTGCCGAAATAATAGACCTGCCGCAGCGCGATGTCGGTGACCGTCGGCCCGTAGACATGATTGGCCAGTTTCGGCGGAAACTTTGCGGACGTCCACCAAGGGTGGTCGAAGAACATCGCAACCTTGTACGAGGGTTGCAGGATGACCGATTCCAGATAGTTCTGCACCCCGGCGTGGTTGAGAAAGTCGACCTTGCCGGTCATGTCGAGATAGCGCGTTGCGTTCGCCACGAGCTCCACGGAGCGCGGCGGCATGCACAGGAACACATAG